>Ga0172378_10000430_pt1 | contig 36471 bp, 31 predicted proteins | sample GrowelOW332metaG_FD_119755 | JGI IMG/M metagenome (GOLD analysis project Ga0172378, IMG submission 119755) | Groundwater microbial communities from an aquifer near a municipal landfill in Southern Ontario, Canada - Pumphouse #3_1 metaG | ecosystem: Environmental > Aquatic > Deep subsurface >...
CTATTTATCGGTATTGAGTTCGGTGTTTGATGTGAACTTATGTTCAATTCTTCCGAACTTGGGTTTTATGTCAATTAGATTCTTGTCGATACTCACATCCTTATCCCGACTACGCATACCATGAACATCCCAAAGACTCCCAAGCCGGGCTTAAACAGTGTTTGGGATGTATTTGACAGGCATGGGAGATGACAGTTAGCTCAATATTACCTGAAAAAATCGGTTGTTTCAATAAGTTTCTGTAATTTTGAATGAGTTTCGACACTAGATAAAGTCGAGGAAGCAATCCTGACTAAAGCTTTTCAAGTTGAGCATTGAGATAATATCTGCCATGATTGACTACGCAAGTTGATGATGAGTATGGAAAGCGTGGTATTTTTTACCACTTCTGAGGTAGAATCTACCACAATTGCCTATCTGACTGCTATAAAAGCATATGCAAGCTCAAGAATACAGATATTCACTCGATACTTGTGGTAATAACAACCACAGCGGAAGCATAATAGACTATACTATATCAATAGATATCAATCTCTTACGATGCAGCTCTCGCTTGGAATCAAAGTTGCATATAAATTATGAGAGATGAAGTATAAATAAAGTATGCAATGTGAGTATTGTATTGGAGGTACAAAATGAAAACAAGGCGATTGCTTCTTATCTTAGTCGTGGTCATCGTGATGCTCGTGATGCTCATGAGCTGCAGCAAAAAAACAACTGAACCGGATGATCCGGAATCAGAACCAATTGTAAACGAAGAAACTCAAGTAATACCATCAACAACGGGAAATGAGATTATCGAAGTAGCCGAAGATTCGGTAGTTCTTCCGGCTGATACGGATATAGACTTGATACAAGAAGGCAATATCATCGTCTCTGCCCCCACGGAAGCAGCGCCGCATGGTCTCTTGCGCAAAGTAATTAGTTATGAGGAACAAAACGGACAACTCGTTGTCGCTACGGAGCATGCCAGGTTGGAAGATGCTTTTGACCAGCTTGATCTGAATATTACCCAGGACATGAAGACATCAGACATCGAAACTTCTCGCGCTTTGATTGACGGCATTATCTTCAAACAAGACACGAAGAATCCCTACGATTTTTCTTATTCCATTGATGAGGATTTCAACCTGGGAAGTAATATCACCTTGAACATAGATGGCGAGTTGACCCTGACCTTAGGCTACGAGTTGATGGTAAAAATCGGTCTGTTTCAAGGTTTGCATTATGTCAAAGCAGGTTCTTTTGTTACTTCTAATGGAGATCTTGGCTTTTCAGTGAACGGCAGTTTCGATTACGACAGATCCATTGAATTATACGAACACTATTTTGTTCCGGTTACCTTTTATGTTGGTCCTGTCCCCATCGTTATAGTGCCCAAAACTGTCATTGTTTTGAATATCGATGCAAACGGACAGGCTTCAGTATCAACATCTGTTTCAGCTTCCGCAACTCTTTCAGCAGGTATGGTTTACGACAAACCCGATTGGACTACATATCAGGAAAGAAATCTTAACTTTGATTATATTCCACCTTCTCTAACAGCATCTATGGAATCTACCATAGATGCTGGACCTCGATTTGAGATAAACCTTTATGGTATAACTGGACCCTGGGTTTATGGGAAAGCATACCTAAGTCTGAACGCAGATACAAGCCTGGACCCCTGGTGGGTCCTTACCGGTGGATATGCTGTAGATTGCGGGGTAAATTTCGATGCTTTGGGATATGTGGCAAACTATACTATCCCGAATATTATCAATCATAGTACAGTTCTGGCCGAAGCCCCGAGCATCGTAGCTACTCCTACTTTCAATCCTTCCGGCGGTACATATAGTACAACCCAAAATGTAACTCTTGGCTGTACTACTCCAAGTGCCACGATCCGCTTTACTACTAATGGCAGTGATCCTACTGAAGCATCTACCCAGTATAGCAGCCCAATCACTGTAAGTACGACTACAACCATCAAAGCCAAGGCATTTCGTAGTGGCTGGACGCCCAGCGCCACCGCCAGCGCCACCTATACTATAACACCCTCCGGAACTGTAGCCACCCCCACGTTCAGTCCCCCCGGCGGGACTTACACATCTTCCCAGAGCGTGAGCATATCCTGCACCACCACAGGCGCGACGATCCGTTATACCACCAACGGCAGCGAGCCAACGGCAACATCTCCAGCCTACAGCACACCGATCAATGTCACATCAACTAAAACCATCAAGGCCAAGGGATTCAAGGACGGCTGGACGCCCAGCGCCACCGCCAGCGCCACCTATACGATCAGCTCACCTCCACCCGGCCAGATGATCTACGTCCCCGGCGGCACCTTCATCATGGGCAGAACCACTGGTTCAGGGGGTAGCGATGAACTGCCGACACACAGCGTTACCTTGAACTCGTTCTACATAGGCAAATACGAGGTCACACAGGCTGAGTATTCCCAGTATATGCAACCAGGTTCAAGCTGGACAAGTAATTATGGACTGGGGGATAATTACCCTGCCTATTATGTATCCTGGTATGCGATTCTGAAGTATTGTAACCTGCGCAGTATGGCGGAGGGTCTTACTCCCGTTTACAGTATCTCCGGCTCTACTGATCCTGTCGATTGGGGTTCTGTGCCCTCCTCAAACAACAGCACCTGGAACGCAGCAATCTGCAACTGGAGCGCCAACGGCTACCGTTTGCCCACAGAGGCGGAATGGGAATACGCCGCCCGGGGAGCTACAAACACCCCTGAATATCTTTATTCAGGATCTAACGACGTTAATTCCGTGGCTTGGTACAGTGGCAATAACTCACCCTATGGCAGTAAACCCGTCGGCACTAAAGCCCCCAACGGCATAGGAACCTACGACATGAGCGGCAACCTCTGGGAATGGTGTTGGGATTGGTATTCCAGCAGCTATTACAGTAGCAGTCCAAGTAGTAATCCGACAGGTCCTGCAAGCGGGTCGTACCGTGTGAAGCGGGGCGGTTACTGGGTCGGCAATGCCGGCTACTGCCGGGTTGCCTATCGGAGCTACGGCGACCCGTACTACGGCAACTTCAACTTCGGCTTCCGCGTCTGCAGGGCAGGTCTGTAAATTTATGGGGTTCTTACCTTTTTACTTTGAAAATGAATAAGCTAAGCACTCAGTTAAGCATAGCCACCGGAGCTCACCTAAGCGCAGCAAGGGAGCGAAGGTGGCTATGCGGCTACACTGGGACTCAGGTTTTCTTTTGTTTCTTTTCTTTCCCAAAGAAAAGAAGATCTGTTTGCGCTTTGGAACTCAGATGCTAAGGATTTTCACCCTGGAATACGACCCCGTCCGGAAGAGTTTTGATGATTCCGTTCTGGCTACTTTTTTGGCTGGTAAGAGCGTGATCAGCATCGAGAAGCGCTTTTTTCGGCAGAACTCGAAGTTTTTTTGGACCTTTGCCATCGAGTATGAAACAGAGAAAATAGGCGGATCCAAGGACATTGAGCTTGAGACAGATGCCCAGAAAAGCTTGTTTCTTGCGCTCAAAGAATGGCGTAACGAACTGGCTGCGGAAAAGGGGGTGCCTCCCTATCTGCTATTTACCAATAACCAGCTAAAGCAAATTGCCATTAAACAGCCAAAGACCGGTAACGAGCTAAAAAACATCCAGATGATAAGCGCTAAAAAGGTGCAAGAATATAGCGAGACAGTATTGCAGATAATCAGTGAGAACATTAGCGATGAGCAAGAACCAGCAGTACCCGATCTATGTCCAATGGCTTGATACGCTGGATTGGATACTGAACACTGTGGAGAAGTATCCTCGCACGGTTCGCTTCAGCATCGGGAGCCGGATCACGGACTATGCCCTGGAGATATTGGAGCTCATCGTGGAGGCGATCTACACCAGGGAACGCCAGGCGCTGTTGAAGCGCATGAATCTGCTCTTGGAGAAACTGCGGGTCTTCTTCTATTTGAGCCAAAAGCGTATGTATATCAGTATCAGCCAGTATCAGCACATCAGCCAGGCAATCAATGACACGGGAGTGATGGTGGGCGGCTGGGGCAAAAGCCAATGAAAAGATACGGATATCTATATGACGATTTGTGTAGTTTCCCTGTACTCTATGCAGCCTGTCAGAGGGCTTTGAAGGGTCATAAGGCCAATCCTGAGGCAGCAGAGTATGTTTTCAACATCGACCGGGAACTCTGCCAGCTACAAAGTGAACTGAAGGATGGCCTTTATCAACCCAGAGCGTACCATTACTTTCAGATCTATGAACCCAAAGAGCGCACGATCAGCGTGGCAAGCTTTCGCGACCGGGTGGTGCATCATGCTCTGATTGCCACGATAGAGCCTGTTTTCGAGAAGAGTTTTATTCATCATTCCTACGCTACTCGTAAGAATAAGGGGAGCTTGGCAGCGGTAAAACAAGCGCAGCGCTTCCTTAGACGCTTTGATTGGTATCTGAAGCTGGATATCCGCAAGTACTTTGACAGCATCGATCATCAGGTGCTGATGAAGTTGATAGAGCGCAAGATCAAAGACCCATACATCCTGGCTCTGATCGGAAAGGTCCTGGATACCAGCAATCTCAACGGCGCCAATCCCAAGGGCGTAGGTTTACCGATCGGGAACCTTACCAGCCAGTTTTTTGCCAATGTGTATCTGGATGGTTTCGATCACTTTGTGTCGGAGAAACTGCACCTTCCATATATCAGGTATATGGACGACATGATCCTCTTTTCAAATAGTAAATCAGATCTGAAAGTGGCATTTTGGATGTGTGAAAAGTATCTGGAAGAGGAATTGCATTTGGCAGTGAAGCCAGGCAGTGTATTGCTTAATAGCCGCATTCACGGATTGCCGTTTTTGGGCTTCAGGATCTTTCAGCATCTAATCAGGATGAAAGCCATGAATGTCAGACGCCTGGCAGCAAAGATAAAGCTCAGGCAATATCAGTGTAAAACTAATCAGATCGATGAAACGGCTTTGTACCGTTCTGTACAGAGCATGCTTGCTTTTGCGTATTATGCGGATTCACATCAATTGGTTAAAAGGATTTGCAACACTATCGGGTAAAGATAATAGAGCGGGTCGAACCGTGTGAAACGGGGCGGTAACTGGAACAACAATGCCAACAACTGCCGGGTTGCCAATCGGAACAACAACAACCCGAACAACGGCAACAACAACATCGGCTTCCGCGTCTGCAATACTCTCATTGCCGGAATTTGCTGGTTTACGGACCTGCCAAGCGGGCACAGACTGTCCATATCTTTATCCCGCTCCCGCAAGGGACAAAAAGAACCAGCTTCACGGCTTAGTAGCATGGTCGAAAGGCTGTGAAGCGATCTTATTATTTTTAAAAGAGGTTCTGGTTCTTCATTGGATATTGACGTTCGGACTAAGGATCTGGAACAGAGTGCCGATATTTATTTGATCGGAGTTGTGTCACTTCATCTGCGGCTTTATGAATCGATCATTTTGAAGCGAAAAGTCAAAGTTCATATATAGTCTGATTTCGGCTCAATTTACAGCTTTCAGTGATCCAAACTCGTCCAGAAACGTCCAAAATCTCAATGTCCAAGTCCAAACATAGTCCATCATATCTCCGCACCAAATAAGGCGTTATCCCCATTTGTCCAAGTGAGGGCGATTTGAAGCTTTGGGTGACGGTTTATAGTTTTTGTATCGTAGCATTCCGATGTTATGCCTCTATCTTCCGGAGGAACGGAATCCTCCGCAGATTGGGTGGACTGCGAAAGCTGTATGAGCAGTGCCCTTCCGCAGCAAAATACCATCTTCACACTCTGAAGATCAGCGATTGCCGAACTAGATATCAAGCCGTTATCCTCCAGTGCTCACTCGATGATTACCCGATGATATCTACTTCGGTACCCGTAGAAGTACAGGGTGAGGATAGACGGGGTCTTACCAGAATATATTCGCTCTGATTGCGCAACTCCAAGTTCTTGCATAGCTGCAAGCAAATGCTGCTGATGACGAAAAATAATCTGGTATGTGGAATATAAATTGAATATCATTCAGGTATAAGAGACATTTATTGTACTTTAGGAAACAACGAAAATGCAGATACAGATAAGCACCAGCGCAAAGGCATACATCGAGAAAAAGCTTGCTTTCTACGCCAAAAAGGGGCGGATGCCCAGGATAGTAGTTGCAGAACGAAGCTGCAGCGGAGCTGTATTTCGCCTCCATTTCGAACCTGCACGTGAGGGCGATATCTCCCTGATAGCTGGTGGTATAGATATCTTGGCCAGTCAAGAGCTATTGGATGATTTTGGCGGATTTGAGCTGGATCTGGAGCAATTCTTCTTTGCTTCCCGGCTCAAGATTGTCCCCTTAAGGCAGAGCTATAGCTGTAACTGCACAGAGAAATGCGTAAAATCACAAAATTATGTCCTGAACAGATAGAGGAAAACTGATGAGAAGAAACCTGTTACTATTACTGATTACACTGTTTATCGCGGGTCTCGCGGCTGCCCCGCATAGCTTTTTGCCTGTGCCTGCAGAGCAACCTGACGGCAGCAAGATAGAGATATTTGCCTCCGGAGACGAATTTCACAACTGGCTGCACGATAAAGATAACTACAGCATAGTTCGTGATGATAAGGGATACTATGTTTACGCCGCACAGGATGGCGAGAATGTGGCACCTACCAACTTGGTGGTGGGAAGAGACAATCCTGCCCGCTTGTCTATAGATAAAGGCGTCAATCTTTCAAAAAACCTGATCAGAAAAAAGTATGAACGTTTATCCAATATGCGGGATTATACCAACGCAAAATCCCCTCATGTAGGCAGTTTTCACAATCTGGTGATCTTCATCCGTTTCAGCGACAGCCCGCAGTTTATGCGTCCAATAACATACTACGACGATATGTTCAACAATGACAGCCAGAATTACAACTCCATGAAGAACTACTTTTTAGCAGCTTCCTATGGGCAATTGAGCGTGGATTCCTTCTTTTTCCCAGAATCTGACGGAACAACCATTGTAAGCTATGTGGACAGCCATCCCCGGGGATATTACAGCCCATATAACTCCAGCAATCCCAAGGGTTACGATCCGGACGATTATTGGCAGAGAACCGAGCGGGAACACACACTTTTGGCAGATGCCTCGGCCTTTGTGGCAGATCAGATTCCGGATACCATCGATGTTGACGGAGATGACGACGGCTATGTGGACAATGTTTGTTTCATTATTCAAGGCACTACAGATGGTTGGGCGGAGTTACTCTGGCCTCATCGCTGGGTGCTTTACGGAGCTAACGCCTATATTCAGGGTGCTCAGGTGTGGGACTTTAATTTTCAACTGGAGAATTCTTTGAATAGTAGCGGTGCCAGCGTTCTCGCTCACGAGATGTTCCATTCCTTGGGCGCGCCGGACCTTTATAGATATGAGACTACCGATATTACGCCGATCGGTAGCTGGGATCTGATGGCGAACAATGCAAATCCCCCTCAACACATGAGTGCATGGATGAAATACCGCTATGGACAGTGGTTACCGAATCCGCCTGTGATCACAGAGTCCGGCAGCTATAGCCTGCAACCAGTGGCATCTTCTTCGGATAACAACATCTATCTGGTAAATTCTTGGAACAATGAAAACAAATATGTCTTGGAATACCGTAAACCGCATGGACTCTATGACGGTAATTTGCCGGATTATGGACTGGTGGTTTATCGCCTCTATCAAGCGATTGAAGGAAATGCCGACGGCCCTCCCGATGAGCTTTATATCTACCGTCCACTGGCAAACAATAACTCAACTAACGGTCAATTGTATCAGGCAGCAATGTCAGCAGACAGCGGAAGAACCAGACTTACGGAATACACGATCCCAAGCGGTTTTACCACTTGGAACCTGCCAGGGGGATTGTATCTGTATAATGTCGGAACAATGGGGGAAAGCATAAGCTTTGACCTGCGTATAACCGATATTCAGCTCACCTCTCCGCAAAGTAATGTCACCTGGTTCTCCGGATCCTCAAAACAGATCACTTGGGTATCGCGCAATAGCAATGGGACTGTGAAAATTGAGTTTAGCAGCGATGGCGGTACTAACTGGGAAGTTTTGGCAAATGGAGTTCCCAACAACGGCAGCTATACATTGGCTGAAGTGCCGGAATTGGATTCAGACAACTGTATAATAAAGCTTTCTTTGAACACAAACGGACATTGGGATCAGAGCTTTACTCCCTTTACGATAGTGAGTCAGATCGCCGTTCCCACACTGATCTATCCCGGTCAGGAATCAGAAGGGATGCCTACTAATCCCAATTTCCAATGGCAAAATGTAGCCGGTGCCACTTCATACAACTTCCAGCTAAGCGAAGATCCATACTTCTCAGCAATGGGGATATCCGTCCTCAATCATACAGCAAATGAGTATCAGGCGAGTGGATTAACTCCCTTCACCACATACTATTGGCGAGTGGCAACAGTGAGCGAAGTGGGCACCGGGGAATACAGTTCAGTTTTCAGCTTCAGCACTGGAGCTCTAAGCGAAATGCCCGCTAAACCACAACTGCTCAGCCCTGCAAATTTCTCGTATAACCAAGCTCTGGACCCTGAACTGAGCTGGACTCCATCCTATCTGGCAGAGAGCTATTGGCTGCAGATTGCCACAAATCCCTTCTTCGGAACACCGATTTTCGAGGTGGAGTATGTGACAGATACATCGCTGGTACCAAACATTCTGCCGGCAAATAGCGTTATCTATTGGCGAGTGGCTGCCAGAAACAGCTTTTCTGTGTCCGGATTCTCCAATGCATTCAGATTTTCCACTGGGAACTGGATGGATAACGACGATAATCAGAATCCCGCTCTACAAACCGTTCTAAAGCCGAATTACCCCAATCCTTTCAATCCTGAAACTACAATCAGTTTCAGCCTGAGCGATCCCAACTCCGAGACCCGGCTGAGGATCTACAATACCAAGGGACAGCTGCTGCGGGAGCTATATCGGGGGATTCCCGGAACTCCTCAGATGAGTTTGGTCTGGGATGGTAGAGACGATGAAGGTCGAGAACTGGGTAGCGGGATCTACCTGTACCGTTTGGAGACAGGTAACGAAGTACAAACGCGTAAGATGATCTTGAGCAAGTAGCACTTGCGAGCCACGTTAGCAGTCTCACAAAGGGACTGCTAATTTTTTATTTGCTTTTTGTGATACTCCGGTTATTATATCTGCAGAACATTAAAGTTATGGAGGTTACCATGAAACTCGTACCATATCGCAGAATGAACGAAATACGACCCATGAGCAATATGCTCAGCCTGTTTGATGACTTCTTCAATAGAGTCTATGAAGATGAGAGTTCTGACGACAACTTCCGGGCTATGGCTATGGATATATCAGAACAGGATAAAGAGTATAAGATTCTGGCAAATCTGCCCGGATTCAAGAAAGAAAACGTAAATATCTCGGTGCACGACAATCAGCTTCTCATCGAAGCAGTCTGCGAAGACAAAAAAGAAGAACAGAAAGGAACGATGTATCGCTGTGAACGCTTTAATGGCAGTTACAGACGTAATCTGAATCTGCCCGAAAATGCCGATATTTCAGCGATTAGCGCCAAGATGGAAGACGGTGTACTGTACTTGAATATTCCGAAGAAGGAACCGACTCCCAAGAAAGAAATCGAAATCAAGTAATTCATCAAACACCTCAACACGTCCCTATACTCACAGAGTATGGGGACTTTTCTATTGTACGGAAAAGTAACGATAGAACTGTAGCATGCTTGTGAAGAATAAAGGAAGAAGAAATCCGGGGGAAGGAGAATGGTGGGTGATACTGGATTCGAACCAGTGACCTCTACGATGTGAACGTAGCGCTCTAACCAGCTGAGCTAATCACCCGTGTTGCGGAGTGGTGGGAGATACTGGATTCGAACCAGTGACCTCTACGATGTCAACGTAGCGCTCTAACCAACTGAGCTAATCACCCACTATGTTGGCAATCTTTTTTAGTCGTGTTTTTTTGTCAATCGAAAATGCGATAATCGCTTATAATAACGCATCAGACGGGACCGCACATAACCACGGAGGGGGATCTATGTGAGCAGTCCATGAGACATTGGTTTCGTAAAGGTGGACGCGGCTCCTCCTTTTCGGCGCTTCAGCGAGAGCCGGTACCATACGTGAGTGGTCCATGAGGTGATACACAATAACGACTTACTTTGTGTACAATACTTTAGCAATGTCAGTGCCGTCGTTTCCGGAAATGCGGATAAAGTAGAGTCCAGAAGGCATTTCATTACCATAGCCGTCCTTCCCGTTCCAAGAGAAGTCTCGTTGATTGTCTTCCAAGAAAGTGGAATACACAAGCTGGCCTTTCAGGTTGTAGATGCCGGCGCTTATTTTGCTGCCGGGTTTGGCGTCTATTGCTACATTCAATACTTCCCGGAAGGGGTTGGGATAGATGTTGTCGATGCGCAGAGCCGGAACCAGATCTACAACGGGATCATCGGAGGGACTGGGATTCCAGATACGGTTAACGAATTCAGGACGGTCCACAAAAGGATTGCGGTTTCCCTGAAAGCTATATAGCATGTCGTTTCTGTTTCTTTCTGCTTCATCCGGGGGATCAGCATAGTGCCAATCGATCATTGTATCCAGCATGTTTACTCCACCCTGGGTGAGGGAATCACCATAGCGGGTATGGAAGTATAGGATGGCGCGGGCTGTGTTGCCCCGGAAATGAGGATTCACCTGAAAAACGGTATGCTGCCAGGTGTCTCTGCCCCTATAGCTCTGCCAGGGAGTATCGTCGTAATACACATCCGAAGCTGCAGTGCTGGCTACATTGCCAAAAGGGAGGTTCCCACGTGAAGAATTCACCTGCATGGTGGTGATGAAGAGGTGATGCAGGTCCGATTTTTTTACATTTGTTTCAGGAGTGAACCAGCTTTGAGCAAAGGTATGTTCGGTGTTGGGATTGCTCTGACCAGAGTAATCATCCTCAATAGGATAGATCTTACCAGTATAGACACAGGTGACGGTTCCGCTGTTGTTATCCAATTCTTGGAATAGGAATACCTTAGCGCCATCATAGCTGGAGTAGGTATTGGTGTCTATCAGATCCTGGAGGGCGTAATAGAGTGGCATGCCCCTCAGATCTTCCACGCTGTCGTAGAAATCCGCCCAGAGGCCGAATGCCAACAGGGCAAACAGCAGCGTGATCAGGGTTTTGGTATTGTATTTCATGGTTTCCTTCTTTGTTTATTAAGCCAGTTTGGGACTTGGATGGGGAAAGTAAAAAAGCTGATATTCCACCAGTTGTACTAAAAGATGCAGGATCATGGTATGAACTTCCTGCACTCTGTCGCTGGTGTCTGCTTTCACGATCAATTCAAAGTCTGTGGTTCCGGATATCTTGCCGCCGTTTCCGCCCAGGAGTGCGATAGTAATGCATTCCCTTGCCCTAGCTTGTCTCAGGCCTTCGGATACGTTTTCGGAGTTTCCGCTGGTGGAGAGGCCTATTACCACATCGCCTTTTTGGGCAAAGGCTTGCACTCCTCTGGAAAAGATCTGGTGGAAGCCATAATCATTGCCTACACAGGTGATATGGGAGGGATCGCTGATGGCGATTGCGGGCAGGGCTTCTCTGTCTTTGTGAAATCTGCCGGTAAGCTCTTCGGCGAAATGCATGGCATCGCACATACTGCCACCGTTGCCGAAGATGATCACCTTGCCTTGCGAACGGTAAGCGTCGGCAATCCGCTCGGCAATCCGGGCGATAATCTTTTGGTTATCCTCTTCTTTAACAAAGGATTCTAGTACCCTTTGGGCATCAGAAAAGGCCTGTCTGATGATGTCTATCATTTATAGGTTTTCCTTTACTTGAATCTTGGTTTTCAATTCACTTTCTTCTATTTCGTCAAGTTCCTTCAGGGTTTGGTTGATCAGGCGAACACGTTCCTTATAAGGCAGGAAGGCACTTTTGAAGCCATTCAAAATCACATATTTCACGATTGGGTAATCCAGACCCAGTTCATTAATGGCCAGCATATACTCGTCTGTAACAGTGGTATCACTGATGGTACGGTTGTCTGTGTTTATCGTAACCCGTAGTCCGTAGTCTATATAAAAATCGAGGGGGTGGCTTTGGATGTTTGCCACGGCCTTGGTGTGGAAGTTGCTTTTGATGCAGATCTCCAAGGGGATGCGATGGTCGTTTACATAGTTCAATAGATCACCGTCTTCCACCAGCCGTGTGCCGTGGCCGATGCGGTGAGTTCCGCAATAGTGAATAGCTTGGTGGATGGATTCCGGACCATAAGCTTCACCGGCATGGATGGTGATATTCAGGTTATTTTTCAAAGCCAGGTCAAAGGCATCTTTGTGAGCTTTGGCGGGGTGATTGTATTCACCACCGGCTAAGTCGAAACCGATCACACCTTTGTTTTTGAAAGCGATGGCCAATTCTGCCAGCTTCAGGGATGTATTGGGATCCATATTGCGTATTCCGCAGATAATCACACCAGTTTTGATACCAAAATCCCGCTCACCCTGTTTCAATCCATCGATGACGGCTTGGGATATCTCAGTAAGTTTCAGCCCGTTATGAGTATGCAGGATAGGTGAGTAACGAACCTCCATGTAGCGAACATTTTCTTTGGCTGCATCTTCAGCCAGTTCATAAGCAGCGCGCTTGAGTCCTTCTTTGCTTTGCAACACCAAATTCACGATGTCAAAGCCGCGCAGATAGTCATCCAGGCTTTCAGTGTGTTTGCCGCACACAATCATCTTGCGCAGTTCCTTCTCGTCCATAGTGGGCAATTTCACATTCTGCTGTTTTGCCAAGTCTATGATCGTGGGAATGCGTACACTGCCGTCCAGATGTACATGCAGATCTGTTTTAGGCAGCTTTTGGATGAATTCTTTTGTCATTTTTATCTTCATATTTTCCTCATTCTTGCATACAAGCTATTTCGTTATGGCCTTACTGTCAATTCTTTTCTTCGCATTCACAAGCTTTTAGGTATCTTTTCTGGCAAAAAAACCCGTGTCTGAACACGGGTGTAGAAAAAGGGAAAAAATAGTTGAGATTTAGTTGTCTTCCAGATACTTATCCAGTTCTTGAAATGCCTGGGAAGCTTTAAACTGATTGTAGAGAGCTTCTTCATTGCGGATCTCGGCGGCGAGCTTGCGATTGATCTGGTCTGTGGGTATCTTCAATTGGACCCAGGTTTTGTAGCGTAAACCGTCGGCTTCAGTTACTTTACGAGTCTCCATCTTACCTGTGATAACTCCGCTAAACTCAGCTTCGGTAACCGCTCTCAGCACGTTTGAACTGAGTGCCAGTACTTGGGGATCGCTAATTCCGGCTTCTTCCAAATAGTTCTTCAGCATGTTTTCCACATTGATTCTCACATACTGCGCAGCCTCTGAGAGAGCGTTTGAACGTGCCACATTCATGGAAGCGTTTTCGTTCAAATTGGTACCCTGTCCGTAGGTGTTCACATGAGAGTCTCCACCTTGCTCTCCCCACCAAGCGGGGCGATATACCAATTCACCATCAGCCTTTACGGCTTGTTCTTTGTTCTTTGAGCAGCCAAACATCATAATCGTAAGACTCACGATCAGGATGGCCATTAGGGTTCTTTTCATCTTTCCTCCATACGCAGTTGCGTACTTATTATGTCTGTGGTTTTTTATTTGAAAGTGTATCGACGTAGTCATGATTATCACAAACCAAGTTGCAGTTGCCGACGCTGGTGTTCTTCATAAGAGGTTGTAAACACATTGTTTCCATGCTTATCTGCAAAGAAATACAGGTAATTGTGTTGAACGGGGTCAAGCGCTGCCAGGATCGATCCTACTTGGGGATTTGAGATCGGAGTGGGAGGTAGACCCGGATTCTGGTATGTATTGTAGGGGGAGGGGATTTGGGTGTCATGAGTAGTTAAAACTTCTCTGCGAATACCTCTCTTTTCCAAGATATAATCCACTGTAGGGCAGCTTTGCAGTGCCATGCCAAGGCGCAATCTGCGCTCGAATACTCCGGCTATAATGGGACGCTCTTCAGCGTTTCCTGCTTCTTTCTCCACTATTGAAGCGAGGATCAGTGTATTATAGAAATCATCTTGCTGCCCGATCTCGATTCCAGCTCTGGCCATTTTACGGAAGAATTCACCCGTCATCATGCTCAGAATGCTGTCTACAGGACTATTTACCGGAAAGAGATATGTTTCAGGATACAGGAATCCTTCCAGGCTTTGCAACTGCATGCCTGTTAAGCGCCTTACCAATGCCGTGTCTGTGGCGGCTGCCTGCAGATCGGGATATGTGGCCAGACCGCTGGCTTCGATACGTTTGAAGGTTTTGTGCATGGAGAGTCCTTCCGGGAAGGTGATCTTGATGCTCTGGGATTCACCTTGCTGCAAGCGGGATACCGCAGACCAGAGACTGCTGTGACCTCCGAAGATGTAGGTTCCGGTCTTCAAGTTACGGTCTGTCCCGCGCAATTTGGCCAGTAAACGGAAAGCTGAAGCGTTTTGGATGATGCCTGCGTGTTCCAGCTTGATCCCGATGGTTTCGGCGCTATCTCCGGCATCCACTCGCACAATTCGCTCCATAGAATCCCTGGCGCCAAAGAGCTCGTGAGTGGCAAAACCCAAGCCAACCAAGGCGAGTCCGATTGCGATCATGCTAAGGTATCTGTATCCGTTCATTGTCTGTCTTTACTCTCCAGGTAGGATTTCAAAATCATAGCTGCTGCCATGGCATCCACCATTTTCCTTGCTTCCTGCCAGCTTTTGCCCATCTTCTTGAGCTCGGTTTCAGCTTCGGCGGAGCTATATCTCTCGTCAAAAGATATTACCGGGATATCCAGCAGTTCCTGCAATTTATTCATAAAGGCTTTTGTCTCGGTGGTTTTGGGAGTGTCACTGCCATCAATGGCATAAGGCATACCAAGGACAATCAGTTTGGCGTCGTTTTGCTCTATCAAGCCCTTCAGCTTTGGTACCAGGAGGTTCAAAGGGGCGTTCTCTATCACGCTATGGGCTTTGGCAAACATACGCAGGGGATCCGAAAAGGCGATTCCAATACGCTTGCTGCCGTAATCTATCGCCATTATACGACCGGTCATACTTGAGACTCATCTCTCCAGATGATGATTTTCCAGTCGCCCTCTTCCTCTATCAGATAGAAACGAGCCATACCATTGGCGATGTAGCTGCTGTTGTTGTAGCCGTAAGTCAGGATGAGGTCGAAGTAACAAGGGACAATAATCCAATCTTCTCTGCCATCCGCAGGATCACTCTCCCAAAGCTCCTGAGGCGGGATTTGCAAGCGTAATTCAATATCGTCGGCCACTGGCATGGTACCGTCGCTACTGCCACGTTCAAACATGTTCTGAGTAAGAGCCAGCTCTTCATCGTATCCCCACCAGTCATCTTTTCTGCCGTCTCCGTCCATATCAATGCCGATCTGAGAGTATTCACTGGATAACAGTTCAAAGCGGTAGTTTGGGTGGAGCAGTTGTTTGAAGATATTGATGTTTTTCTCACTGTAAGCTTTTTCCAGATTGTGTAAAACCTCTTCGGGATTTCGATTGTGAACCACGGAGGTGGATCGGTCGATCAGAGGCGGGCGGAAGGGATTTTTGCAAGCACCGATGACCAGGATGAATGCCAACAGCAGCAGTTTAGCCGTTCTCATGTTTCAACAACCCCCATGTGCGTTCGCCGGATGAGCGATAATCGCGCCAACGATAGATATACCAATAGCCGTTTTGACGGCGATAATGGAGCTCCATTCTTCCCTGTGCGATGGTGTTTTCCACACTGGAATCCATAAGTTTTGCTTTTAGTTCATACACACGGGATAGTTTGGCTTCTGTTGACGTGATCTCGTCTGGAGTGCTCATCGGCTCCAGACTCAGCTTGATATCTTTGTATCTTGCGTGCAGATTCAGTAGCATGTCTTGTTCCTGAGTGCTGGTCCATTGTGAGTCCGTGCTATAATCCGTGATGTCCTGCTGAGCGAAATAGAAGATGTAATCGCTGAGGAATATCCTGCCATAATTGATGGTATTGCGGGAGTCTTCATAGGCATAGTAGAGGTTGTCCAGAGCCAGCTCCCAAGTATTGGCAAAGTTGTTCCATTGGGCTTCCTCTGTAGGAGGCTCGGAATCCCGCAGGCCAAAAATGTTGCATGCGGAGAGCGCAATCAGCGCCAAAAACAGCAAGATGATATTTCTCATAAAAGCATACTGTATCTATCTGGAAATATGTCAAGCAAAAACGTACTGTATGGATTTGACCTTCATGGGATAGCGATACTCTGAACATAAACCCTGATCTTGCTGAAGTGAATGTAGTGTCATATAAAGCTTGGTGTGGTAATCTACGGATTGCTACAGCGACCGAAGGAAGCCTTTGGATCATTCTCCTCTTTCCCTTTGTTCGATACTGTGTTGAAGCTGATATCAAGGCGTTATCATCCTGTGTTCACTCGATGATAACCCGATAATATCAGGTTCAAGTATAGATAACCAGAAGAGGAATGAAGGTCTTTGCTAAATCAGGCAGGAATCTACCAGACAATCCGTAGTATATTGGTTAGTAACTGACGATCTAAAGCAGTTGATCGGCAAGGCATTGCATCATCATCTCCCGATTGTGTTTTGATACACTATGCAGCGGCATGTCCTTTTGAGCGTGCATCCGTTTCAGATGAGACAGTATCCTGTCCGCGGGGTGTTTCTGCAACAAGGTATGCCACAGATTGGGGTATTCCTCTTTGTTCCAATACAAAGAAAGTAAATGAGCGTAATCCTGCAGTAAACAAAGATCGTCGAAACTAAGAGCATCCGAGCACAATACTTGGTACGGAGGCATATCCATCCACAAGTACTGTCTCTCCTGCGCAATTTGCATCATGGGTGTATCCGGCAGAATCTTCAATGTACCCAATTGCACTGCGGCAGGTTCACAACTGCATAGTTCGTTCAAAGACCGGATTACCGAAGCGAGATCTTCCCCAGGTAGTCCGGTGATGAGATCGGCATGAACTCTGATTCTGGTGCGGGTTTTCAGATCAAGCAGTGCCCGGCGGGATTTCTCCCAGTCTGTATATCTACCGCTTTGCCATAACACATCCGGATTTGTGCTTTGTATGCCCACTTCAAAGCGGATGCGTCCGGCGGGAGCTTTGCTGAGGATATCAAAGTCCGTTTCATCCAGCAAATCGGGATAAATCTCGAAGTGATAATCAAAATCGCTGTCATTGCAGATTGCATAATTCCAAATGGCGTGGGCAAGGTCTTTCTGGATGTTGAAACTACGGTCTATGAACTTTAAGGTACGAGGTTTCAACTCTGCCAGCAGGGCCAATTCCTTGTGCAACCGATCCATCTCTCCCGCTTTTGTGAGTTCAAATCTGGGTTGATGGCGCATATCGTTGGCAGACAGGCAATAGACGCAAGCATAAGGACATCCCCGATAGCACTCGAAATAAATGAGATGATCTTCCAGCTCCGTTTTGTCTCCTTCAGTATAGGGGAAGGGAATATCCTTGAGATGGATGGAGGCAGGACTTTGTACACAGCTTTTTGGATCGAAAGCACTTTCTGCCAAAGCCCTGAATTTTCCTTCACCTTCTCCAATGATAACATAGGAGTTTTGGGCCTGCTGAAATGAAGCTGCTTCCGGCCCTCCAATCACAAAGAGGCATTGGGGAAGGATCTTACTCAGTTCAGCTTGTAAGCTGCACAGCATCACCCGGTTCCAGATATAGGCAGAAAAGCATATTACATCAGGCTTTTGGGAGTAGACATCTTCCATGATCTGATGCAGAGGTTCTTTCAAGCTATAGGTTTTCATCCTAGTTTCACATTCCAGATCCCGGATCATCTGTCGCATATAGTAAAGAGCCAGATTGGATTGACTCCAACTGCTGTTTAGGGCTACTAAGAGAATCTTTTTCATGGGGTATCATTACAGGTTGTGGCTTTAGCGGTCAAGATATTTTGCGTCGAAGCATATTGGTTTTTGTCTGTGTTCTTGCTTTATTTGTTAGAATTGCTTATCATATATAATTGAGGTTACATAGATATCGGATAGTTTAGTAAAGCAACTCAAGCTCATTTAAGAAAGGATAATATGAATCTTGCCTATGAGCATTTACCTGAAAGGGAATTTCGGGAACTCCCGCTATTTTCCTGCCACGGACCGGGTTATTGCAGAGTTATAGCTTTGTTCATTTTCTTGCTGCTTGTTACGCAGATAAGTGGCCGTGTCGTAAAAGTAGGCATATACATGAATCCCCCCAAGGTTTATTGGGGCGAATCGGGGAAACCTTCCGGTATATTTGTGGAGATCATGAATCACATTGCACATGCTGAAGGCTGGGAGATAGAGTATCACAAAGACACTTGGGACAACTGTCTGAACATGCTGCAGGACGGGGAATTGGACTTAATGACGGATGTGGCATACAATTCCGAGCGCGACGAGGTAATGGACTTTCATCAAACACCGGTTTTATTCTCATGGACACAATTTTTTGCCAGGCATGGAGTGAAGCTGGATTCGTTTCAGGATCTGGAAGGATTGCGCTTGGCGGTATTGGAGAACTCGGTTCAGGCAAAGACTTTGCGAGATCTCTTGAGTTTATCCGCAGAAGGCAGCTCCTTTGTGTATGCTTCCAGTTTCGATGAGGTATTGGCATTGGTGCGCGATGGGAAGGCCGATGCAGCGGTAACGAACTACTACTTTGGCAGACAGAATGCCAAGAAATATGGCCTGGAGGAAACAGACATCATTCTGGAGCCCGCCACCTTGTATTTTGCTGCCAAACAGGGTCGTTCGAGCGATCTCCTCGGAGCTATCGACACACATCTGAGTGAATTGAAGGACAGACCGGACTCATATTATTATGCAGTATTAAATAAATACAGCTTCCAAAGCAACGAATACAAGCTTCCCAGATGGGCCGTCCTCATTAGCCTGGGCTTGATCATAGCCCTATTGTTTTCCGTATTGGCAGCAAATATACTTCGAAGACAGGTTCGGAAACGGACTGCAGAATTGCAGGAATCCAACAGGGAGATGGAAAAACGCATTGAAAAGAGAACCGAAGAACTAGCACTCGCCATGCACAAAGCCCAGGTTGCAGATATGCTAAAATCAGCTTTTCTGGCTACGATGTCCCATGAATTGAGGACGCCTCTGAATTCGGTGATCGGCTTTACCGGGATATTACTGAAGGAAATGCCCGGCGCCGTAAACGAAGAGCAAAAGAAAATGTTGAGCATTGTTCAAAACAGTGCCAGACACTTACTCGCACTTATCAACGATGTTTTGGACATCTCCAAGATAGAGTCGGGACAGCTGGAACTACATTACTCCCATATAGATCTGCGCTCCCTTTTGGAGAATGCAATTCAGGTGGTGTCTGTCCAAGCTAATGCCAAGGGCTTGAATCTACTTTACAATCCAGGAAATGCTCCCAGGGAGATCACCGTTGATGAGCGTCGCTTTGAACAAGTGATCCTGAATCTGCTAAGTAATGCCATCAAGTTCACCGAAAAGGGCGAGGTATCGCTGTCATGCATGGTTAAAGAAGCAAATCTGTATCTGATAGTAAAGGATACCGGAATTGGCATCCCTCTGGAGAAACAAAGCAAACTATTCCAGCCATTTGTGCAGGTTGATTCTGGAATTAACCGCAAGTATGAGGGTACTGGACTGGGTCTCTTCATCAGCCGTAAGATCATGAATTTGATGAGTGGTGATATCACTATGGAAAGCGAAATGGATAAGGGTAGCACATTCACAGTAATTCTACCTCTGGATGCCGGGGAGAGATCATGCCAGTCTCAGTCCTCATTATAGAAGACAACCTGGACAATTACTATTTGATGCAGTACCTTTTAGAAAGCAGGGAATACACTGTGCTGGGCGCTGAGAATGGCTGGTTGGGTCTGCAGATGGCTTTATATAATGTGCCGGACATCATATTACTGGATATTCAGCTACCTGGGATGGATGGGTACGAAGTATTGCACGAAATCCGTTCTAATCCCGATATTGCTGATATTCCAGTTGTGGCTGTTACTTCCTACGCTATGGCGGGTAATAAAAAACAGGTCCTGGATGCAGGCGCTACCGGATACATCGAAAAACCGATTGATCCGGAAACGTTTGCCGATCAGGTCACAAGCTATCTGAAAGCCTAGAGTACAAGGAGAAGGGATGAGAACAATACTAAACGTGGACGATCAAAGCGAGAACCTATATTTTCTGCAAAGTTTGCTGGGAACTAAGGAATACCGGTTTCTGGATGCTAAAAACGGTAAAGAAGCCATGGAGATACTAGAGAAAGAACAGATAGATTTGATTATTAGCGACATCCTCATGCCTGTGATGGACGGCTTCTCTTTATGTAGAGAATTACGGCAAAACCCTAAACTGAAACATATCCCCTTCATCGTTTTTACTGCTACCTATACTGGAGAGAAAGATGCAGTACTTGCAAAAACAATGGGTGCAGATGACTATATCAGAAAGCCGTGCGAACCAGATGAGTTACTTCAGAGAATCCATGCAGCCATAGCAAAAAAGGATGACATCCATCGCTTTGATAAATTGGAGAATCCAGACGACGAAACCGTACTGAAGATGTACAATGAACGTCTGGTGCGCAAGCTGGAAGAGAAGATGCAGGAAATGGAAGCTGAAGTAATAGAGCGCAACAAAGCTATACAAGCCCTGAAACAAAGTGAAGCCCTTCTGAAGACGATTCAATCCATCGTGAAACTGGGGGGCTGGGTGTATTATCCAAGCACTAAACAGTTCTACTGGTCTGATGAGATGTACAAATTGCATGATCTTGATATACAAAATACACCAATAGACGAGGCTATTAAGTGTAGTAGGTCTGGTTATGACCAAGATACTTTAAAAACAATAGAGGACAATTGGAACGAGATCCAGAAGAGTGGTAAAGCCTATGTCATAGAGTCTTGGTTCACTACCATGAAGGGTCGCAAGATATACGTAAACTCTGCGGCTGTCGCGGAATGGGAGGGAGGCAGCATCTCCAGGATCATTGGGACTTTTCACGATATAACCGAAAAGAAAGAAGCAGAAACAAAACAGTATGAATTGGAACAACAACTAAGGCAAGCTCAGAAGCTGGATTCCATTGGGCATCTGGCTGGGGGAATAGCTCACGATTTCAACAACATTCTCACCGTGATCCTGGGATATACCGAAGAAATACTCAATGTGCTTCACGATAAGGATCCTATCCGGCAGGAAATAGAAGAAATCAATAAAGCCGGACAGAGAGGGGCAAGCCTTACCCGACAGCTTCTGACTTTCAGCCGTAAGCAAGTAATCAAACCCCAATTGCTGGATCTAAACGAGATCATTGAAAACCTATCTAAAATGCTGATGCGTTTGATCGGAGAAGATATCGAATTCGTGAAGGAACTGGCAGATGATCTGCCGAAGATACTTGCGGACGTGGGGCAAATTGAACAGGTGATCATGAACTTGGTTATCAACGCCAGAGAAGCCATGGAAATGGGTGGAACTCTTACTATATCTACCTTTGCCTACCTTCCGGATTCAAACTTCACAGCCAGACATCCCATGATAAAAGGGGATAGTTTTGTAGTGTTGAAAGTGAAGGATACCGGGTGTGGTTTGGATGCGGAAACCATAGAACACATCTTCGAGCCTTTCTTTACCACTAAACCCAAAGGACATGGCACCGGTCTGGGTTTACCCACAGTCTATGGTATTGTACGGCAGGCCGGCGGAAGTATCAATGTGGTTAGCAGCCCCGGCAAGGGAGCCATGTTTGTGATCATGTTACCGGCAGCAAGCGGTGAAAGCGAAGTGAATCATGAAGCGAAAGTTCCCATCCAGCAAGGTCTGCACGATGAACTGGTGCTGATAGTGGAAGATGATCAATCCATCGCAGATTTGAGCGGGAAGATGATTAAGAAGATGGGATTCAAGGTAATGCTAGCAGATAGTGCCGATCAAGCCATGATTCTGATAGAGGATGAGGGTCTGCGCCCCTATTTGATTATCAGCGATGTGGTTATGCCCGGCATGAGCGGAGTAGAATTGGCAACTATCATGCAGTTCAAACATCCGGAGATCAAGCTGCTCTTGATGTCAGGCTACACAGAGAATGTGATCTCACAACATGGTGAATTGGATCCCAGCATTCCGTTTCTGCGTAAACCCTTTACCCGCCAGGAACTTCATGTAAAGATCGGGGAAGCGCTAAAATACGAACACTCTGCCAATACTTGAGTAAATGCTGTATTTACTCCTGCTGGGCAGATTATTTTGTTTGTAATGTGTTGCGGTGCTACAGAGAGTTTTCGTATTGTAGCATTTCGATGCTATGTCTCCTTGATTTCCGGAGGAACGGAATCCTCCGTAGGCCGAAGGCCGTTCAATAGTGAAACGAAGTGGAGCATTCAACTGGTGCCCAGCACTGCAACACTGCAGAACCAAGAAGAAGAACATGACCGGGTTCTTTCCTTATATCCCGAATGTAACTCTTTCACGGCATCAACAAAGTGGATTGCAGAATTGGCTTGACAATTTATTGGGCTATTATTGGCTAATACTGAGGAGAAAATAATGATAGAAGTTCTCGTTGAAAAATGTATTGGTTGTGGTGCATGTCTCAAAGCTTGCGCTTACGACGCCATCAAGATAAACTCCAAAGTTGCAGAAATCGATATCGACAAGTGTGTGCTGTGCGGAGCCTGCGTGCAGGCTTGTCCTTTTGACGCTATATTGATCCGTAAAAAGAGCGTGGAGCATGTGGATAAAGCTCAATACTCCGGTGTATGGGTGTTTGCGGAACAGCGTGAGGGTGTGATTGCCGGAGTGTCTCACGAACTTTTGGGCAAGGGCAGAGAATTGGCCGATCAGTTATCCTGCGATTTGACTGCGATCCTGCTGGGCTACCAGCTCAACGGTCTGGCCGAAGAATTGATAGCCTACGGAGCGGATCAGGTTATTAGCATCGATGATCCTGCCCTGGAGCATTTCAGGGATGAGAAATACAGTGAAGCTATGATATTCTTGGCCGAGAAGTATTATCCTGAGATCATTCTGGCAGGCGCTACAGTGACCGGCAGAAGCTTCATCCCCAGAGTGGCAATCAAGCTGAATACAGGCTTAACTGCAGATTGCACCGGATTGGCCATCGACGAGGAAAGCGGCAATCTCTTGCAGACCCGCCCTGCTTTTGGTGGCAACATCATGGCTACCATCATTACGGCAAACAGCCGTCCGCAAATGGCTACAGTACGGCACAAAGTAATGAATCCCCTGCCGCGGGACGATTCTCGCAGCGGTGTTATTATCCGTGAAGAATACAGCTTTGATCTCGAAGAAGATAGATGTAAATACATATCATTTGAAAAAGAGAAGACAAATCTGATCAATATCACAGACGCAAACGTGATCGTCTCTGGGGGAAGAGGAATCAAGGATTCCAAGAATTTCGCTATGATCGAAGAGCTTGCAGAAGCTTTGGACGGAGCGGTTGGAGCATCTCGTGCGGCTGTTGATTCTGAATGGATTGCCTATTCTCACCAGGTGGGACAGACGGGTAAGACCGTGAAGCCCGGAATCTATATAGCTATAGGAATCTCGGGGGCCATTCAGCATTTGGCAGGGATGAGCTCTGCGGATTATATCGTGGCAATCAATAAGGACCCCGATGCCCCGATCTTTAAGGTTGCGGATTTGGGAATAGTGGGAGATCTGTTTGAGGTGGTGCCAAAACTGATAAAGAGGATAAAAGAAGTACGAGCATGAAAATCTTACCTGGCCTCAGCGTAATCTCAAGCGAGGATGTGCGCGAAGGTGTGGTGCTGAATCTGGGAACTGATGAAACTCAAGATGCAGTGCTGGATATCCCCAAAAGCATTGCTTATATTCCACTTATCAATTCTCACGATCACTTGGTAGGCAATTGGGTGCCCAAAGCCGGGGATAATCGCCCCTATCCCAATTCCCATATCTGGGTGGAAGACATGAAGAACTCTTTCAGTTTCCACGAGCGCAACAAATTCTGGCTAAATGACGGCTCTTTTCAGCTTCTCGACCCTGCAGCCCTGGCTGTGGCGAGGTTGGGGGCCTACAAGAACCTCTTTTCCGGCTGTAGTGTAGTGCAAGACCATGGCCCTCTGCAGGATGATCAGTATTATAACTCAATGCCCATAGTGGTATCCCGAAAGTATCGTCAGTGTCACTCCCTCACCCTAGGAAATTGGTGGGGCGGGGAATCCGCTGCCCGGGAGATGGAACTGAGTAAATCTGTGATGCCCTTTATCATTCATCTGGGCGAGGGTACGGACAAGATTTCCAAGGGGGAATTCCCGGAGCTGGAACGGCAGAAACTGCTGCAGGAAAACACCATGATAATACATGGCATAGCATTCACGGAAGATGAGATTATTAGGATAGCAAAGGCAAAAGCCAGTGTATGCTGGTGTCCCACATCGAACTACTATCTGATAGGCGAAACCTTCGATATCGAAGCGGCTCTGAAGCACAATGTGAATGTGGTGATTGGTACGGATTCCACGATGAGCGGAGCAGTGAATCTGATCGCTGAATTGGGGACCATCAGGGAGCATTTTCCGAATTTGGAAACAAAGCAACTATATAGGATGATCACCGAAAACGCTGTGAAAGCGCTGTATCTGGATGCATCATACGGCAAGCTGAATCCCAGCAATACCCGCAATCTGCTGCTCACCGATCAGCTGGAAAAAGATCCCTTCGAGAACCTGATAGGCTTGGATATGGCAGATATCATTTTGCTGATTGTGGACGGTATTCTGCGATATGGAGATAGCAGGTATCTGGATGAATTGCCCTGTGCTGAAGGGGATTATACCATCTTCAGGACGGCAGGCAAAGAGAAATTTGTATATGGAGATCCCCTGGAGATTAATGACCAGATAGACGAAGCTTTGGGTTATCACAAAGACTTTCCTTTTTTACCTTTTTAGAACAAGATGAAGTACTTGGACATCTGCGAGATATTCTACAGTCTACAGGGAGAATCCAGCTACATGGGACGTCCCTGTGTGTTTATCCGCCTGGCTGGATGCAACTTGAATTGCAGCTATTGCGACACCGTATATTCACATGCCAAAGGTACGAAAATGAGCTTCGAGCAGATCTTGAAAAGTGTATCCCGGTATCCGGTGAAACTGGTGGAATTAACCGGGGGTGAACCACTGATTCAGGAGGAGAGCACGGCTCTGATGCAAACCTTGTTGGAGAGCGGGTATACTGTGCTGTTGGAGACAAACGGGACTATCTATCTGGATGAGGTTCCCCTGGATGTAATCAAGATTGTAGATATCAAATGCCCTGGGAGTGGTGAGGGTCTCAGCTTCCAATTTGCCAACCTGAAACTGCTGGCTGCGCACGACGAGATCAAGTTTGTAATAAGCAATTATCCAGATTACTGCTTCGCGCGGGAGATAATCGAGAAGTATCAGCTTGCGGGCAGAATCCTGCATTTCTCTCCGGTTACGGAGCTGTTGCCTGCGGAGCTTTTGGCAGAATGGTTACTTGCAGATGGATTGCCGGTAAAGTTGGGCTTGCAATTACATAAGCTGCTCAACCTCCGCTGATGAGGTGGATAATCTTTACTTCAGCTCCCACAGGAATCTCGGTGCTGTCATAATCGCTTTTTGGGACGAGCTTGCCGTTTATTCTGATGACCAGCATGGGGAAAGTATAATTCATCACCTTTAATGCGTCACGCACAGTCATACCCTCCTGCCAGTCCACAATGTTTCCGTTTATCTTGATGCTGGTATTCATCATTTATCCTTTGTCAATAATTCCAAGCACAGATTGGCCTGCATAGCTGCCACAATCATCACTCGCGGAGCAATGGGTGCAATGCCCTCAGTCGGCTGGGTATGCATATCTCCAATTACATAGAGATTCTGGTCTTGTATAGTCCTGATTTCCTCATTCCTGCCGTATCCGGCCAGTCCTGACGCACAGATGACCGGCTTTTGCGGAAATGTCTGCAGCCAGGTTTCAATGAGCATAGCTTTTTCCTCTGCATTGTCCAGAGCTTCGATCATGATCTCTGCTTCAGCAAAGATGATGGGGAGGTTTTCGGGAATCAGGCGGAGATGGTGCATTTGAAGCTCTATGAAGGGATTAACACGGAGGATATTGTGTTGTAGGGCCGTCACCTTGTGCATGCCTACCTGAGATAGGTCAAATGCCTGACGATTCAGGTTTGAGATTGATACTGTGTCATAGTCTGCTACGATCAATGTGCCGATACCCGCCCGGGCGAGCATTAAGGCAATATTGGAGCCCAATCCTCCCGCTCCAGCGATACCCACTACAGCTTTTTGCCAAAAGGGAAAGGCCTGTGGATCGCGCTCACAGAAGTACTGATCTCTGTTCATGTGCGGATATTTATCTGAATCTCCTGATTGGGGGCAATGTCGCGTAGATTATTCACAATAGCCATGATGCTATCCTTTAGAATATCCTGCACAAAGGGAACAATAAGCACATCCTTACCCCCTACTTTCAGGCTGATCCTGCTGGTGCCGTCCAACACACATTCACTGCGCTTCCGGCGGCCTTGAACGATGTCTCCCGCCATCTGCAAACATGTTCCGCCGCATCTTTGGCAGCATTCCGGATCAGCAGCGGGAAGAATCTCAAAACTATGTGCCAAAACCGTATCACAAAGTGCGGAGACATCCTGAGGTATCCTGAACACATCAAGCTTGTCGTGCTTGAAGTCGCTATTTGTGATGATGTCGCTTATGCCGATGCAGGTGTCGTCAATCAATTCGGTCAATTGGGCTTCGCTGTCGGCACATACTATCTTTGCCATCGGCGCAGCTTTCATACCTTCTATCACCAAGAAGTCTGCGGCAATATGGGGCATGATCTCGTTTAGGGGCAATGATCTGGGAAAGATAAGCGCTGTATCGTAAATCCCGCGGGCAACCGTCAGTTTGCTGCCTGCTTTGATGTGTAATGCGCTGTTCTTTCCAGGAGTATCAGCGCGGAATTTTTCGCTATGGATATCTTTGATGGTGGCAACCGTGTGTCCGCGGCTACAGAGCTCCCGCACCAGATTTACGACAGTGCTTGTCTTTCCGGTGTGATGATATCCAATTACCGCAATAGCTTTCATGATGTCGGCATTACCAGGATCACTACGGTGGCGCTCATCCCCTCTCCGAAACCGGAGATGCCCAATCCCTCTTCAGTAGTTGCTTTTATAGAGATGCAATCGGGATCGCAATCCAGATCGTGAGCGATGTTTTGCCGCATTTCATCCACATAGGGGCTCAGCTTTGGGGCTGCAGCACATATTGTGGCATCCAGGTTTGCGATTTTGTAGTGTCGGGACAGGATCATGTCATAACAGCGTCTTAGGAGGATTCTGGAGTCGATGTCTTTGAAAGTAGGATCGCTATCGGCAAAATGCTGCCCAATATCACCCATGGCCAAGGCTCCCAATAAACCGTCACAGATGCTGTGAATCAAGACATCTGCATCGGAATGGCCCAAAAGCCCGGTATGATGGGGAATGTGTACGCCTCCAAGGATCAGCTTGCGCCCTTCCACAAGGCGGTGAACGTCGTAACCCAATCCAATTCTCATTATTCTAATCCACCGTTATCGATTTTGATACATTCTTGGGTACATCGGGATGCACTCCGTGGTCTTTCACTCCCAACAGATCCAGTTTCTTCATCTTGCGGATGCTCATCCGCAGGGCCAGTAGTTGCAACACAATAGTGGCAGAGAAGCATGTCATCAGGCTATCTCCGGTCTTGGGCAGCATTATGTAGCCCCAACCGTAATATGCACCTTCTCTGGGATTCTGAGAGGCATTCTTCAGCAGATTTTCATTCTCTTCGGCAATCACGTAGGTATCGGCACCACGGATCTTGTGAGTATTGATCTGTGAAATAGTGAGGTTCACATCCCGGGAATCCGGGCCGGTTACATAGATGAGAGGGTAGTTTCGATATAGAGATTCAAAGAAATCTTGATCTCGGATGGCCTCTTTGAAGATTATAGTGCCTTCAGCGGAGAGGTTGAAGGGCATATTGTGCGTGAAAACAAAGTCTGCCAAGGCTTTCAACAGATCCTTGCGTTCACTCTGAGCGATGTGTTTTACCTCTGCTTTTTCGTCGATACTGTCGACCATATTGCAAAAAGCACGGACAAAGCTTCGCACATGCTTCACTCCGAACACGGTATTTTTACCCAGGATGGTATTGGGACCATGCTTGAATTCACTGGCTTCGCGGCCCTCTGCGTGATTCAATACAGTCTCTCTGATCTTCAGCGCTCCCTCCATTGCCACGCCGCTGATCTTTGTAGCCAGGATGTGCAGCGAGGGCTCCATGTATATCTTACCCGCCATGGTATCGATCATATCATCGGTTTTATCTACAGTCTCTTTGAGCAATAAGGGAATGTCATTCAGGGACTTATAACGTCTCTGCAGATCAGCTTTGCGCTTTTCAAACTCTTCTTTGGGGAGATCATTTTCCAGATCATTCAGCTTCATATCTGCGGCTCTGATGGCCAGATAGTAGAACAGAGTGATCTGATTCATGAAGCTTTTGGTGGCAGGGACTGCTATTTCCGGTCCACACAGGATCGGGATGGCCACATCGCTCTTTTCCTGACCCAAAGTGCTGTTCATATTGTTTACCAATACCACTTTGCGCACGTTCAGATCTGTGGAATCGATGTCGTTGAAGATGTCTATAAGGTCTTTGGTTTCACCGCTTTGGGATACGCCGATTATCAGGTCGTTATCTTTGATGCAGTTCGAGTATTCACCGCGAAAATCCCCGGGAAGGATGGGTATCATCTCGATACGGGCAATCTCATTAAAGAAGAGAGCAGCTATCTTGGTAGCATGAAAGGAGGTTCCACAGGCGATTGAGTAGGCATTGCGGTTGCATTGAATAGTGTTCTTAACAAGATCCAGAAAGTCCTGCACACTATGCTCAAACTCCGTAACGGAGATCTGCTCCGAGATGCTGTCGAGAGCTTTGCCCACCACCAGTCGTTTCCGGTCGAATTCATTGCCCAGAAGCTCTATAAAGACATTCTTCTCGTTCGAAAAGAAGTATTTCTTGTCAAAGTCCTCTTTCACTGCCACATCGAAGATTTCTTTATAGCTTCGTTGGGCATGCTCCAGGAACCTTGCCACTTCTTCAGAGCTGCAAAGCTTGTCAAAAAGCGCTTGTTTTTCTTCCATATGCGCTGTGCCCACGATCTCCAGCATGGCATTGCTCAGATAGTCTTTCACTCCGGCTTGAGTGATGGCTTCCAGCATATACTTACCGCTGTTTGAACCACCGCTAAAGAGCTTGATCAGTTTGCCGGTAGATTCGCTTTGAGCGTAGATCTCTTGCTCCATAAAGTATTCAAAATCGGGCAAAAGTTCCACATCCTCTGCTCTCAGTTTGGAGTAAACCGGCTTTATCATGATCTTGTCGCCGGTGTTATACAGTTCATCGGGCTGCCCCAAACGCTTGATACGGAGTTTTTTCTGAGCGTATACCTGATAGTATGAGCTGGTATATTCTATGAATTCACCCTCTCTTAGGTTTACTAGCATCTTGGTGAAGCGTAAGACTGCGGTGAGATCGGAAGAAGCTAGAGCAAAAGGCATGTCATCCACTTCACCAACCCCAAAGTAGAGGCTGGATCCGGCTTTGATAGCCCAGGATGTATCGGTTTCGGGATCTACAATCACAGCTGCGTAGGAGCCGACCATCTTCTCTGCGGTATGAATGATGGCTCGGCGCATGCAGGATTTACGCGCTTCGGCGTCAGTGGGGTTTTGCGCTTTGTTCATTTCGATATCGAAGTAATGCTCCACACTATGCACCAGCATCTCGCCGTCGTTGTCGGAAAGCACAGTATGTCCCTCTTTCGTGAGAAAGACCTTTAGTTCGCGTGTGTTTGTGATATTGCCGTTATGAGCGCCAAAGATGTGCTTCTTGCAGCACACTTCATGAGGTTGGGCATTTGTTTTGTCCACAGAACCGAATGTGGCCCAGCGCACCTGACCGCAAAACACTTTTCCCGCCTGCTTTTCGATACCCAGGGTTTTTACCAGGGTAGAGGGAGCGCCCACATCCTTGAGCAGAGTTATGGCCTTGTTGGAGTCCAGAAAAGCCGCCCCTGTGCTGTCGTATCCTCTATATTCAAGAGCTCTCAGCAGTTGTGAAGCATATTTACCCAAGTTTATCGATACTATGGGCAGTGCCATTCCCAGTACTCCGCAGCCCAATCCCGGAATGGGAATGGGGAATCGCAGCTCAAAGTTACTAAGTTTGTTCAAAACCTTCCGTAGCATAGTATTCTCTTTATATTATGATGTTTTTCTCTATGATCAAATGTGCCAATGTGAGATCCCACTCATCGGTTATCTTGATGTTCAGATCTCCGGTAAGGTGGTATCGCACCTTGGCGCCAAAGTGTTCTGCCAATGCAGCATCATCAGTACTTATATATCCATCGTTGTAGGCTTTGATATAGCTATCTAGGATCAGCTTGTAATCGAAGACCTGAGGAGTAAATACTTGCACCAGCCGATCTCGTACCAGCGTGTGTTCCAGATAGTCCCCGGAAACCTGTTTGATAGTGTTTTTCAATCTTGCAGCGGGCACCACGGCCTTTTCTTTGAGGGCAAGATCATACAGCTCCTCGATCAGTTCAATACTGATAAAGGGCCGCACCGCATCGTGGATAAATACCAGAGCTGTATCTTGGGGACACTGCTGAAGGGCACCAAACACACTGTCCTGCCTCTCCATCCCGCCTGCTATTACCAGAAAAGGTTTTGGAGCAGGATCAAAGTATTGATGGATAATGTTCTCGCAATACTCTGTATCTTCCTCAGGAGCGGTTACGATGATGTTTGAGATCAGAGACGAACTGAAGAACGGCTCTAAAGTGCGGATCAGAATGGGAATTCCATCCAACATGCGATACTGTTTTTTTACCTCTCCGCCCATTCTCAATCCTGCTCCGGCGCCGGTAATGATTGCCGTGCTGGAAATCAGGCTATCCATTTGTAAAACACTCCCCGTGTCTTGCGCTCGCTATGCAGTTTACCATGGCTGTTCAATTCCCGCAACACTTTGGATATCTCGTTGATGTGAACGTTCAACATTGCCGCCAAATCCTCTGCGGTAGATGGTCTCCGGCCGATTGTTCCCCGGATGAGATCCACGAGTTCTGCATCCAGGCTTTGCATACCAGTTTGGTACTTGATTTTAGCGATAATCTCCACTTGCATCGGCAAGTACTTACGGAAGTAGTTGCGAATCTCTATAAGTCTTTTGGGATCGGCTGTTTCCACCCAGTCCTCTGCTCCGGGGCGATCCAGAGAGTTCAATTGTACCAGATCAGGAGAGATGCGCAGGATGGCATCACGCAGCAAAGCTAATTCTTCTTCTGTATCCGTGATACCCTGAATCACAAAAACTTCCAGCCATATCTCGCCTGTATAGGCCTTTCTCAACCGCACCAAGCCTTCTATGAGGTCTTCCACCTTCAGATCGGGATGCGGGCGATTCACCTTCTGATACACTTCCGGGCTTGCTGCGTCCAGTGATGGCAGGATCACATCGCAGGGGATAATCTCCTGCAGGATCTCGTCGTTATTAAACAGCGTTCCGTTGGTAAGCAATGCCAGTTTGTATTGGGGATATTGATCCTTTATGTAGCGGATGATTTCATTGATGGAGCTATTTAGGGTCGGCTCTCCGGCACCGGAGAAAGTAATGTAGTCCAGATGCGGCTCCGAGGCCAGAAAGCTATCCAATTCATCCAATATTTCACGAGGGGTGAAGAAAGCCTGGCGCTGAGTAACCAGATGTGTCGTATTCTGAATCTCGCAATACACACAATTGAGGGGGCAGTATTTGTAGGGAACCAAATCCACTCCCAATGATATCCCCAATCTGCGCGAGCTAACAGGACCGAACAAGTGCTTGTATTTCATGCTAGAATGTGGTTCCAAACTGCAGATGCGGCTCCCAATTGCGGCTGTCTACACCGTAGGCATAGTCAAATCCGATGAGGCCAAAGGGACTTCTGATGCGGATGCCGGCACCCAGCCCTTTCTTCAGGTTCATGAAGTTAAAGTCTCGCAGATGATTATAGCTTTCTCCCGCATCGAAGAAGGTAACTGCGATGATCTGATCACCGGCAATGGGGTAGCCCACTTCTGTGGAGAAGATAATTGCTCTGGTGCCTCCGCCGACCGGCCCAACCGAGCGATCGGGGTAACCCCGGATGCCATCCACACCTGTACCTCCCAGATAAAACTTCTCATCCGGCGGAGCATCTTCGGATTCTCCATAGGGAGTGATGTATGAAAAGCGCCATTTTGAGCGCAGAGTAAGCTTCTTCCATGCTTCAGAATACCAGTTCACCTGTGCGATCTGTTTGAAATAGTCAAAATCGCCCATCATCAAACCACCAGCTAATTCTGAGTATAGTGTGATTTGAGAACCTTTGGTGGGGAAGAACACATTGTCCCTGGTGTCTCTACTCAGGCTGAGGTTCACTGCGGAAGTATAACGCCATCCCAATTGGTTCAATTCTATTAAGGTGGAGTTTGCAGTGCTGTCCGCCATGATGGAATTCATATTTGTGATGTTGTATTTCTTGCTATAGAAAGAATATCCCACAGATGCTCTGGTTCGATCCACCCAGGGGATAGGCTGTCCTATTCTGATAGCGCCGCCGCGAGTGTATATCTCATAATAGAAAGAGGTCCAGCTTCTGCGTGTATAATACAGGTTTGTACCCAGGAGGATATCGGTATCGTAGAGATTGGGATTGGTAAAGTCAAATTCAAAGTTTTGGGTGTTTCCACCAAAATCCCATGTAAGCCCCGCACTCCAATTGTTTCCAAAGAGGTTGTTTTGAGAGAGTGAGAGCTGTCCTACGATTTTGTCCAAAGAGTTGTAGCCCACACCGCCATTTGCCACACCGCTGGATTTATCCATCACGTCTATTTGCAGATCGATATCGCCATTGTTGTTGATCCGTTCATAGTCCAACTTGATATCCGGCTCAAAGTAGCCCAGGTTATAGATGTTCTGCTGGCTTCGAATCACCTGAGTTTGCCGGTAATAATCTCCGGGGGCTATTTCCAGTTGGCGCCGCAGAACCTTCTCTTTGGTTCGTTCGTTGCCGGTAATGTGGATTTGGCGAATCTTGGCTCTGGTGTTTTCCACTATTTTCAGTTCCACATTCAGTGTATCGAGCTGGCGCTGGTAATCGTTGCGGATATCTGCGTAGATAAAGCCTTCGTCAAAATACATGGAATATACCTTTGCCATCTGTGTATCAAACTTCTCCTGATCGAAGGTATCTCCAGTTCTCATACTGAAGTTTCGCAATATGCTATCGTTGTCGAAGTGCTCATTGCCCTGGATGTTGATCTTACCAAAGTGATACTGGTTACCTTCGCTGAGAGAGATCACCAGTTCATGATGGCGATCAGAAATTGGCTGTAGCTCATAGGGTCCCACGCTTACATCGATATAGCCGTTTTTCTTATAGAAACTGGCCAGAGCCACTATGTCCTTATCAAATTTCTCCTGATCGAAGCGGCCGGAACGCAAGAAGCCCTTGGGTTTGGTTTTCATGCGCTTGATCAGTTCCTTGTCTTCAAAACTGTCGTTGCCAATGAAAGTGATTTGTTTCAGCACTATCCTGCCACCTTCATTCACTATCAGGGTGACGGCAACCTTGTGTTCGGGAAGTTCTTGCTCCAGGATCTCTATCTTTGCGTTACCAAAGCCTTTACCAGTATATTCAGCCTGGAGTTTCTGTAAAAGCTCGGTTTTCAGGTTTCCGCTCCAATAAGAGCCTACGCGCAGATTTACCAGTTCTTCTACTTTCTCTTTCTTTACGACCTTGAATCCCTGATAGTTGATGGAACTCACGGCAGGATTCTCCACCACTTGTACTACCAAGTTGATGCCAGTGCGATATGGTTCGGAGTGGATCTGGATGTCGGAAAACACTCCCATGCGATACAGGTTGCGAATGGAGCGCGCAATGGATTCCTGATCCAAGGGATCTCCCACCCGAATACTCATGGCAGATGTAACTAGTTCCGGTGATATGTTGTGAGTTCCTTCCACCCGGATTTCATATATGGTCTCTCCTTGGCCCCAAAGGCATGCAAAGAGCATAAGTAACACTATTATGAGCAAGTTATGCCTGAATGGCTTAAGCATTTTACCTCCACTTATACAGTATCTTACTAAATGTTTGAAAGCTGTATTTTAGTAAAGTCTTTTTTTCGTTTGGGAGTAAAACGCTCCCAGAGGAAGGATTGCTTTTTTTTTCTGCCTCGAAGACAATTGGATGTGTCGAGATTCAGAAAGTGACGTTATTTACCTTGCAAAACCTTAGGATATTGGATGTCAAGATTGTTGTAACGCTCAATATACCAATCGTCCAGGTATTTCTCTTGCGCTTCTTTCAAAGCGTCGCTGAGCAGCTCTTCTTTCTGAATCTGCCAAGCTCGCTCGTTGCGGATACTGCGATTTTCCACCCAAGCCAGATAGAAAAAGCCGTTGTGCTCTATCAGAGGCGAATAGGATTGCTCCGGACTACCCATAATAGTCCTGTTCAAAATCTCGACCTTGCCGATTCCTTCGATGCTTCCATCCAGACTGATATCTTTGGCATCCACGATGGTATAGCCATCTCTTTGGGCTGCATTCAAATACTGGTTGTATTCGTTTTGCCGGATGAACTGATGGACTATCTCTTTTAGTGCGTCTTTGCGCTTCTGTTGTCTGGCCTGATGCATCAGTACATCATACTCCATTTCAAAGGGAATGTAATACTCTTCGGCTTCGGATTTTACCTGAATCACATAGTAATCCCCAAAGGGATTTTTGTATATAGGCAGCACATCTCCCGGCTTGGCGGCGAAGACCATAGCCACCAGTTCATTATCTTTCCCAATCCCGCGGATGATGTCGTCTCCAGCCGAAAAGAACGGGGTTTCGTGCACTTCGTAGGCTTTCTCGGAAGCAGCGGCAAGCAAACCTTTTGCCAGTGCTGCGTTTTGCAATATCCTGCTCTGTTGCTCGATCTCTTCCATGCGTCCCGAATTCGCTCTGGAACTCTCTCCTGTCAACGATACATAGAGTAGGTTGCGTCCCTTCGTACGCTTGTAATTATCCTTGTTTTGTTCATAGAGTAGGCGGGCATCAGTGCTGTCTGCAGTGATGTGATCCAATTTATTGTAATCGAAACAGATGATCTTTGCATCTACTTTGCTTCCCTGCTGCATCCATTTGATGCGGACTTCCTGAGTGTCGATGGTGGCTTTACTGCGCAGACTGTTCAACAGCTTTTTGTAGGCAAATACTTCCCTGCTGAAGTTCATTACTGATGCTTTGAAGGCGGGGTTTTGCTTTAGAGCCTGCTGGTATTTCTCTTTGTCGAAAGCTCCATTGCTTTGAAAATCTGCAATGCTCAGCATTCCCTGGGGAGGATTGGTAAGTATCTCCTGTTCCAATTCTTCTTCACTTACCTGAACCATGCCTTCAGCAATGGCGGTATCGTAGATGTACATCCCGATCAATTCATCGAAATAATGGGCAAAAAGAGACAGCGAGTCCCTGGAACTAATGTGTCCCGGATTCAGATAGGTGAGGTAGGCCTCAAAGCCCTCCCGCAATTCTTCATCATCAAAATGTCTGTTGCCGATGCGGACGCCTTGATCCGCGTATGAAAGCACTGTCAATAACAGCATCATGGTGATCAGGATATATTTGTTCATTATATGTTTCCTTAGTTTTTCTAGTCTTTCTTACTTGGCAAAACATATAATCCTGCAGAATATGTCAAGCACAAAGACCGGTTTGGTGTTCACTGTTTTCTAGATAACCTGATTCTTTTCTGCCATCGATTCCTCCCTGTGAGGATTCGACACGTTGCCTTCGCTGTTGAAGGGTGCTACAGTGTTGCAGTGTTGCAGTGCTACAGTGTTGCAGTGCTGCAGTTCTGCAGTTGGTGGCGCTACGGAGAATTATCGTATCGTAGCATTCCGATGCGATGTCTTTATCTTTCGGAGCGGCAGAAAGCTCCGATACGCTTTGTGGCTCTTGCCTCTGGCACGTTCCCGTTATTGCACCTCTCCTGAGGTGTCAAAGTGCAGAGAACAATGTCACTCCTTCAGGTTTCCCGGCTATCCAAAACAGCGAGGATTCAACATTATTCTAACAAAACATCTCGTAGATCAGTTCAATCTGTATAATCTGCGACTATTCCTCCTCCCTGCTTCAAGCAGTGCCGAAGCAGATATAAAGCCGTTATCATCCAGTGGTCACTCGATGATCACTCGATGATATCTGGTTCAGATCAGGTTAATCCGTTGGGTGTA
>Ga0172378_10000431_pt1 | contig 36420 bp, 46 predicted proteins | sample GrowelOW332metaG_FD_119755 | JGI IMG/M metagenome (GOLD analysis project Ga0172378, IMG submission 119755) | Groundwater microbial communities from an aquifer near a municipal landfill in Southern Ontario, Canada - Pumphouse #3_1 metaG | ecosystem: Environmental > Aquatic > Deep subsurface >...
ACAACTCCAACAACTACTGGTTCTGGTTCAACATCAACAGAAATTCCTAAATCTGATAAACCAGTTGTGGAATTATATGTTTGGGCATATTGTCCATATGGTGTTCTTGCTCAGGGACCGATGGCAGAAGTTGCTGCTTTACTTGGAGACAGTGTAGATTTCAAAATAGTTCCTTATTACGACGGTCATGGTGCTTATGAAACTCAACAAAACAAAATACAATCATGTATACAAAAATTATATGCAGATAAGTATTGGGCTTATGCGGGTAAGTTTGTAAGTGATGTTTATACAAAGTGTTCTTCCGTTAGAACTGAAGAATGTGATAAAACAGAATCTGTAAAAATAATGAAATCTTTAGGAATCGATTCGGCTAAAGTATTATCTTGCGTAAGTACAGATGGAGATAAATTATATGCAGACGCTTCGGCTTTAGCACAAAAAAACGGCGTAACTGGTTCACCTACTATAACAATTAATGGTGTACAAGCTAAAGTTGATAGAACATCAGAATCAATTAAGACTGCAATCTGTGGCGCATTCAACAATGCTCCTTCAGCTTGTTCAAGTACATTAAGCTCGTCTTCAACAGCTGCTACAGGAAGTTGTTAAATAAAAATATTTTTTGATTTTAATTATTATAATTTTGTAAAATTTGCGAACCCGGTAGGTCAGCTCCACAAATAATAATATTCAGATTGCGGAACAGAACTTTTATAAACTAATAATTATATTCTATTGTATGAGAAAGGTGATTGAATTAAGTTTAAATAGTTTTGAGGTTTTTGCTATAATATGAAAAAAGTAACTAGGGTAAGTGTAATTAAAAGTTTAAATGGGGAAAGTGTGAGATTAAAAGAATTCGGAGTGAAGAAAATTGGATTGTTTGGTTCTGTTTTGAAGGGAAAACAGAATGATAAAAGTGATGTTGATATTTTGATCAGTTTTGATAATTATATGGTGGTTTATTATTTTTTACAAAAACTAATTAAAAGAAAAATCGATTTAGTTATTGAGTCGGATTTAAAGCCAGAGTTGCAGTATGTAAAAAAAGAGACTGAATATGTTAAAATCTAAACTTTATTTAAAGGATATTAAGAGTGCTACTGGTTTATTGATTTTATTTTTTCTTATCGTCTTGTGTGTTTTAGTTTTTGATTATTTTAGTTCAAGTTTTAATTTAATATTTTTAGCTAGTAAATCGCCAGAAGTGGCGATTTATGGAAGTCCCTCGGTGGAAAACGGAATTTCGTTTAAATAAATAAAAGGTAACATTTATAAATAAATTAAACGAGTAAATATTATGCATAAAAAAGAGTTGGTGATGATATTAGTTTTGGGAATGTTTTGTTTTAGTTTTGTTAGTGCTTCTAATTTATTAACTAAAATAGATTTTGAGGTTTCTGGATTTTCGGGGATTGATAGTTTAAATAATTCTGATGGAGAGAGTGTTATTATTAGTATTTTTAATAGTTCGGGAGTTGTTGTTTCCCGAAATGCGGTTACTGGAGTTTATTTACCTAATATGACAATTACTATGTCTGGAGCGAAGTTTAATTTAAGCTATTCTACAGATTATACTTATAATTTATCTACTGTTTATGGAGATTTTTTGTATAATTTTACCACTCCTGCCGAAGCGAACGGAGCTTCAATATTAACTACTTGGAATGATAGTAAAGATTATTTTGTGGTAGGTAATACTACTGGTGGAAGTAGGACGGTTATCGATACGCAAAATAATTTGATGTGGCAAGATGGAAAAAGTGCAACAATTTTATCTTATGATTCAACTTATGGTGATGGTGCAATGGAGTATTGCGATGGTTTAGTTTGGAGCGGGTATGATGATTGGAGATTGCCAAATGTCGGAGAGTTTATGAGTTTAATTAAATATTCTTATGGTGGTTCGTTTTTCCCAAATGAGTTTGTTGATAAAACAACAGATAATTCTTATTGGACTTCAACGATAAATCCGGCGTTTACTGACTCCGCGTACATCGTGAATATGGACTGTGGCCGCGTCGGCGACGATATCGTGGGCCCCGGCGCCGGCTCCTACGACGCTCGTTGCGTTCGCCCCTAAAATGGGTGATTTGATTATTTAACTTAAGATGGTAAAATTGGGTAGTATAGTGGTGGGAAATTTTTAATGGCAAGGTATGAGCATCTTCCAATATATAAGTCTGCTTTGGACTTATGTGTGTATTGTGGGCGTTTTTCTTGATTTAGAAACATTTAAATAGTTGTCTTATGAGTATATACTTATGAGTAGATTTATAAATAGAAAGGAAGAATTGGAATTTTTAGAGAGTAAATATAAAAGCAAGGCTGCTGAAATGATTATTCTTTATGGTAGAAGGAGAATTGGTAAAACAGAATTGGTTTTAAAATTTTGTGAAAATAAAATCGTTTTTTATTTTATGGGCAGACTTGAATCTAGAGAAGATACACTTAAAAGATTAAATAATCTTATTGTGGAAAAATTCAAGGATTCTTCTTTGTTAAACAATCCTCTTTCAAATTTAGAGGCTGTTTTTGATTATTTGGTAGAAAAGTGTGACAAAAGGCTGGTTTTGGTTTTTGATGAATTTCCTTTTTTGGTTGATAGATTTCCAGAAGTAATTTCTTTATTGCAAGATAAGTGGGATTCTAAATTTAAAAAAACAAATGCGATGTTTATCCTTCTTGGCCCGAGTGTTGGGATGATGGAAAAATATGCACTAGACTATAAAAGTCCATTGTATGGCAGGAGAACGGGGCAGTGGAAGATAGATAAGTTTAATATATCTCATTTAAAGTCTTTTTTTCCAAAATATTCTGTAGAAGATTTAATTTATGTTTATTCTACCATAGATTCAATTCCCGGTTATTTAGGGCTATTTGATGAAAACAAAACAGCCTTAGAAAATATTCAAAGCAAAATTCTTTCTAAGGGTGAATTTTTGTATGAAGAAGTTGAAATTTTGTTAAGAGAAGAGTTGAGGGATCCTTCTAATTATATGTCTATTATTTCGGCAGTTGCAGGAGGATTAAATTCGTTCAATGAGATTAGTCAAAAAACGAATTTAGACAAAAGTATGCTCTCTAAATATTTGGGTGTTTTGGAAAATTTGAATATTATTGAGAGAATTTCTTCTTTAAGCGAAAGTTCTAAGGCAAAACTAAAGTCTAAAAATTTGATGTATGTTGTTCGAGATAATTTTTATGATTTTTGGTTTAAATTTGTTTATTTAAATAAACAGAATATAGAGAAGGGGAGTTTTAATTTAGTTTCTGATAGTAAAAGAGATTTTGAACAGTATGTTAGTTTTAAATTTGAAGATTTTTCCAGGAAATTTATAGAGAATTTGTTTTCAAAAGAGTATAATTCTTTTGGCAAATGGTGGTTTAAGGACAAAGAAATAGATATCTTGGGATTGAATGAATCGAAAAAAGAAATTTTATTGGCGGAGTGTAAGTGGAAAAAAGACGTTAATGCACTCGAGGTTTTAAAAGACTTGGCTGATAAATCTAAATTCGTTGATTGGAATTTAGATAAGAGAAAAGAGACGTTTGTGGTTTTTGCTAAATCTTTTTCTAAAAAAGTTTCTGAGTTTGAGGGAAGAAAAGTTTATTGTTATGATTTGAAAGATATTGAAGATAATTTGTAATTTTGTAGTAATATTTAAAAAGGAGTTATGTATAAGATGGTTATGTATAAAAAAGAGTTGGTGGTGATATTAGTTTTAGGAATATTGTTTAGTATCAGTGGCGTGTTTGCGGGGCATTTTGTAGAGATTAATGGAACGGTTTATTATAGGGTCGCAAATACAAGTACATTGTCTAGTTATGAAAATAATGGAAACGTGACAAATGGAACTATTGATTTGTCAAATAATATTGGTGGAGTTTTGACAGATTCTTTATTATATAATATTGCGCCAGTCGTTTATCTTTTCCCAGTAGAAAATTCAACATCAACTTCAAGAACGTTTACGTATAATGTATCGGATGATTCAAATATTTCGAATTGTAGTTTATATTCAAATAGGGGATATGAGACAACAAATGAAACAGTAAATAATAATGAAAATAATTCAATTGCTTGGAATAATAAATTTCCTATTGGAACATATATAGTTTATATTTCATGCACAGACCAATATGGCAACGTAGGAAATTCGTCTAATGTAACGTTTATGGTTACTACAGAGGTTCCGGAAGAAACTTCAACGTCTAGTGGTGGCGGTTCAAGATATAGTTTGTCTAATGAAGTATTAGAAAACGGATTTAGTAGAAATGTAGGAAGTAGTTTCGTGTGGAAATTTAATGCAGGAAACGAAAATCACACAATAACTTTCAATGATATATATACAGATAGTTTAGTATTTACAATAGCATCAACACCAAGGATATTTACAGTTAAAATAAATGATAGTGTATTAATTGATGTAGAAGAAGATGGAAGTTATGACTTGAATATAACCTATAATAAGTATTATGGAAGACTCGCTAATGTGGGGATTAAGGCAGTTTCTGTTAAGTATGGAGAAGAAGATACTGGAGTGGTTGATTCTGGAGAGACAGACGTAGAAGTTGTTGTGGAGTCGGAAGGTTATACAGATTGGATTGTAGGCATTATAGTAGTTGCTTTGATTATAGTAGGATTAGTTTTGGTTAATAGAAAAAAATCTCGAGTTATTTCTAAAAAAAGGGATAAGAAATAGATTTAAATAATGTTTTTGTTTTGATTGAATATGAGAAATAAGAGAGGGTGGATAAGAATTATGGAAGCCGTTACGGCGATTCTTATTATGGCGAGTGTTTTGATTGTTCTTTATACAAATAATGTGCCAGAAGTGGATTATTCGGGGTATGTTTATAATTTGCAGATAGGAATTTTAATAGATATCGCTCAGGATGATATTTTAAGGAACGAGACATTAAAATCTACGGAAGTTCCGAATAATGTATCTCTCATGTTGGTTAATTTTGTTAAACAGAAGTTGCCAGAAAATTTTGATTTTGATTTAAGAGTTTGTAATATTTCAAGTACATCCTGCTTATCTGAGAACGCTAGTAAAGTTGAGTCGCAAGTTTATGTGGAAGATAGAATTATTAGTAGTAATTTGGAAAAGTATGATCCAAAGATTATAAGACTATTTGTTTGGGAGAAGAGCAAAGAATAAAAACTTGTTTTTTGTCGTTATACTATGCCATATGATATTGTTGTTGGAAGAAATGAAAGTGATAAAAAACTTTTCGGGAAGAGGGGATTAATTTTTTTAGGGAAGACTTATGTTACGATGGGTCCGTATACTTCGTTGTCAAATCCGGTTTATATGGATGTGGCGCGAAGCCATGTAGTTTTAATTTCTGGTAAGAGAGGTTCCGGAAAGTCTTATACTCTTGGTGGGATGGCGGAGGCGATTTCTAGTTTAGATTATGAAGATGCGCAAAATATTTCTTCTTTGATATTCGATACGATGGGAATTTTTTGGACTATGAAATTTAAAAATCATAAAGATAAGCAGCTTTTGGGTGAGTGGGGACTAGAGGCAAAAACAATCCCGTTGAAGGTTTATGTTCCGTTTGGTTATTTTAATGAGTTTCACGACAAGGGGATTCCGGTAGATAAAGAATTTGCTATAAAAATTTCAGATTTGGGTGCGGAAGATTGGGTTTCTCTTTTCCAATTAAGTTTTACTCAACCCGAGGCAGTAGCTATAGAAACTGCAGTTTCTGTTTTGAGCAAAAAGGATAGTTTCGGATTTAAGGAGATTAAGGATTTTATTTCTAATGAGAAAGATGTTTCGCAAGACGTGAAGAGTTCGGTAATTGCTTTATTCGGTGCTGCAGAAAGTTGGGGAGTTTTCGACGAAGAAAAAGGAACTCCAATAAAAGAATTGGTAGTAGGTGGTCAAACTTGTGTTATAGATTTATCAATGTATTCTTCTTTTGGAAATTTTAATGTTCGTGCTTTGATTATCGGATTGGTTTCTAAAAAACTTTTCAAAGAAAGAATGTCAGAAAGAAGAAACGAAGAAATTCAATCTGTTCAGCATGGATATGATTATTTGTCGTTTTCTATGAAAAGAGAAATGCCCTTGGTTTGGATATTTATTGATGAAGCTCATGAATTTTTACCCAAGCAAGAAGATGGAAAAACTCCTGCATCGGATGCGTTGATTCAATTATTAAGAGAGGGTAGACAGCCAGGTATTTCACTTGTTTTGGCAACTCAGCAACCCGGAAAAATTCATACAGATGCGATGACTCAGTCGGATATTGTTTTATCACATAGGGTTACGGCAGAGCAAGATGTTTCGGCCTTGAATAAAATTATGCAGACTTATTTATATGAAGGAATCAAGGACAAGATGAATGCGCTACCTAGGCAGAAAGGTTCGGCGATTATTTTAGATGATAATTCTGAGAGAATTTATCCGATAAGAATTAGGCCAAGATTTACATGGCACGGCGGAGAAGCACCAATGGCCGTTAAGACCACTGAGGAAGATAAGTAGAAATATTTATATATTAAAGTAATTTGTAATATTTATGCAAAAGACTAACGTTGTTCAGAATATGAATTTCGCTAGCCTTGCTTATTTCTTTTTTTGGTAAATCTAGCGTAGTCGCTGGGTTTGCAGAATATTACTAACTTGGCGTGCTGTGTGACGATTTCTAAATAAGAAAATACCCGTGTGGGTCAGCTCGAAATGCGAGCAGAATTAAATTAATGGAGGAAATAAAATGTATGAAGACAGAAAAATACAATCTCAACAAATGGCGCACGATGTGCTTGGAATTGATGGTTATTCATTGCGTGGAAAACAAATCTCTCCGGTAGTAGCACCGGGAGCTGAACCACCAACAGTAGTGGGTTATTGGGTTGGTACTGGAATTGAATTAAGAAAATCTGCGTATAAATTTGAACAAAAACAGATAACTGAATTTAAGAGATTGGCGGAAGAAAACGGGTTACCTATTTTAGTTAGGTAATTAACCCTTAACGACACCAATGGGTCTTAGTTTTGCAACTAGTTTGGCTAGTCCGGCTTGATGGGAGATGTTTACAACTTCGTCGATATCTTTGTAGACTTCGGGTGCTTCTTCCACTAATCCTTTTCTACTTCCGGCTTGAATAATAATTCCTTTTTCACTGAGTTCTTTTTCAACGTTTTCGGCGGTGATGTTTTTATTTGCAAATGAACGGCTAGAAACTCTTCCGGCTCCGTGAGCAGTTGATGAAAAAGATAGTTCTTCGGATTCTTTTGTTCCGACTAAGATATAGCTTGCAGTTCCCATGCTTCCTGGAATTAAAACGGGTTGTCCTGTTTTTTGATATTCTTTTGGTAGTTCTTTTCTTCCTGGTCCGAAAGAACGAGTTGCGCCTTTTCTCATGATTAGAACTTTTATATCTTTACCTTCTATTTTATGGGTTTCAATTTTAGCAATATTGTGGCAGACGTCATAGATGACTTCGGCTTTGAATTTTGGAAATATTTTTTGAAAAGATTCTCTAATGGAGTTTGTAATAATTTGTTTATTTGCGAAACCAAAATTTGCGGCACAGGCCATAGCAGAAAGATATTTTTGTCCGAGTTCGGATTTAATTGGGGCGTTAACTAATTCTCTATCTTGCTTTGGCCAGCCATATTCTTTTTCCATGAGTTGAATATAATCTGAAGCCACTTGGTGACCTAATCCACGAGAGCCACAATGAATCATGATGGTTATTTGTCCTTCTTTTATACCCCATTCTTTTGCGATTTTTTCGTCTAGAATTTCGTCTACTATTTGAAGCTCTACGAAATGATTCCCTGCGCCTAAGGTTCCAAGTTGCGGCAAACCACGCGATTTAGCTCTTTGAGAAACATCTTTTGGATTCGCGTTGGGTAGACATCCGCTTTCTTCTGTAAATTTGGCATCGTCTTTTGTGGCTAGATTTTTTTCAACGCACCAGTTAATTCCTTTTTGGAGAACTTCGTCTAAATCTTTTTGAGTTAGTCTTAGTTTAGATTTGCTCCCAACTCCGTTTGGTGTTGCCTTGAAAAGTTCTTGGGTGAGCAATTTTTCTTTTCCTTTGATATCTTTTAGCGTTAGATTAGTCCTGAGAATTCTTACTGAGCAGTTGATGTCGTAACCAACTCCCCCTGGCGAAATAACTCCCTTGTCTAGATCGAAAGCTGCTACTCCGCCTATGCAAAATCCGTATCCAGAATGAGCATCCGTTAGGGCAATGGCATTTTTAATAATTCCTGGAAGGGTTGCCATATTTTGGAGTTGCTGAAGAGTATTATCTCTTTGCATAAGTTTCATTAGTTTCTCAGAAGCAAAGATTATGCCTGGCACTAGCATTTTGTCCGTTTTTTCTACTTCCCATGTAAAGTTATTTATTTTTGTAGTTTCAACCATTTTTCTTTTTTTTGTGTATTTTAATAGATTTAGATTTATTAAGTATTTAATATCTTCTTTTTAGAATTTTAAACGTCTATAACTACTTGAGTTTGCCAAAGTTTTTTATCTTCTTTGAATTCTATGAACATTTCATTGTAGGTTATTGCTTTAACGTCGTTTGTAAATTTGTAATTTTCTGCTTTGTCTCCGGTTATAGTAGCTTCGATTGTAAAGGTTTCTTTATCTGCTTTTATTTGAGTAATGTTGGAGAATAGGAAGTTTTCGGAGTCTAAAAGAACTAAAAATTCTTCTAAAAATTTGTATAAAAGATTTTCGAGATTGTTGCCGTTTATGGTGATTGTTTTTGATTCTTGCTCTAATATTGTGATGTTGCCACAAATCGTTTCCTTAAGGGCTTTAGCGGACTCTACGAGCACATTCTCTAGACTATCGGCTTCGGCCAAGAATTTTACATCGGCGGTATGATCTAAAAAAATGTATGTCATAGCTTGTAAATTAGGGAGGGGTTTCGGGTTTAAAAGGGTATTTATTTAAGAATTTTTCCGGTTTCAAGATACCAGAGATAAAGATCTAGTTCTGCTAGGTTCAGGTTTGTTTTCTTCCCTAGTTCTGCTAAAACCTGTTCTATTTCTAAATATTTTTTTGGAGTTATGGTTTTGGGGCGTTCGATTAATTTTTCTCTTTCTAGTAAATCTACTATGTGGAAGTCAATGATTGCTAAGTCTTTGTATCCGATATTTCTTAGGAAGTGAGAGGATTCTTTCATTCCTAGTCCTTTTACGTTATTTACGAGCCATTCTCGCATTTCTTGTCCGGATTTTTTGAAAACTAAAGAGCAAAGTTCGGTTTTGCATTCTCGTGCTTCGACGATTCGTTCGGCTCTTTGCGGCCAGAACCTGTGTCCGACTTCTTTTAGTTTTTTTGCGAGTTCTTCTTTGGGTATGAGGTTGAAATCTCTGCCCATATCTGATTGGATTTTGATGCATTTTTCTGCTTGGAAATTGGCGGTAAGTAAACAGAAACACAATTCTGAGAAAACGCTATCTTGTTTATTCTTTCCAACTTGTTCAAATTCTTTGATTCTATTGTCTACGACTTCCTTTATTGGTGAATTTTTGAGTTGTTCTACTTGGTCTAGTAAGGTTGGCATATATATCAATAGACTTTTAAGCTATTAAACTTTATTCTTTTTATGAGAGTGCCATTAGATATTGTTGGAGATATTGCAATTTTGAAATTTTCCAGATATACGCTTCTTTTATATAAAAAATATTATGCTTGGAAATTTTTGAAAGGAAATAAACACGTTAAAGTTGTGCTTGAGAAGACTGCTGGATTTTCTGGTGTTTTGAGGAAGCAAGAAACTCGTTGGATTTTAGGAGAGAAGAGAAAAGATACGGTTCATAGAGAAAACGATTGTTCTTTTTATTTAGATGTTGATGAGGCTTATTTTTCACCGAGATTGAGTCAGGACAGAAAAATAATGTGTGATGACGTTTTGAAATCAATCAAGAAGAAAGATAGAATACTCGTTATGTTTGCGGGTGTTTCTACTATGCCGGTTGTTTTGGCTAAGGCGATGAAGAAAACCAAGATTAATACAGAGATTGTTTCATCTGAGTTGAATAAAAAAGCCTGCGAATATGGCGAGAAAAATGTCAGAATGAATAAGGTTTCTGAATATGTTAAGGTGTTTTATGGAGATTCTAGAAAATTGTGTTTGGATTTAAGTAGAAAGAAACAACGATTTGATTATATTTTTATGCTTCGTCCTAATTTGGAAGATACTTTTTTAGATTCGGCTTTGAAGGTTGCGCGCAAGGGAACAATAATTTATTATCATGGATTTGGTAGTGAGGAAAGTGTTTGTGACGAAGTTAAGAGAGATGTGGCTGTTGCTAAAAGAAAGATTTCTAAATTAAGTGTTAGAAAAGCTGGAGATATCGGAGTTAAAAAAAATAGATATAGTGTTAGATTTAAAGTCGAGAATTAATCCTTCCAAGCTAACTCGAATAAGTATGCTAAAGAATTTGTGAAATATTCAGAATTGATCCAGAATCCACAATCATAATCTTCGTGAGCTGTTGTGGGTTTTAGTGTGAAAATTAATTCTTTTCTATCAACTAACAAGAATCTCGCGTTGATTTTTTTAGATTTTATTGTTATTCCAAATTTCTTAGAGAGCTTTTTTGCCTCTACTTCGTCATCAGAGATTATAACTTTTATATCAACATTCCTTTTCTTTAGCTTGTCAAATGAGTCTGAAAACATTTTTTGTTTGGAGTTTAATTCGAAAGATGATGTTGCAAGATAGACAGAATCGTCTGCGGAGTCTAGTGTGTCCTTTATTTGAGAATAAAGATTAGATCTTCCACGGATAGATGTAGATAATTCTTGGTTTTTGATTGGTTCCATTCCAGTTGTGTGTAAAGATTGTAGTTCTTCGTATTCCTTCGTATCTTTTAATTTTGATAATACATCTAATTTTTCTTCTGCGTCTTTCATTGTGTTGTTTTTTATTTTTTCTAATACTGCAGATGGTTTAACAGCTAGGTATTTTACAGGTTTGCCTAATTTTTCAATTGCAAATCCTCTTTTTTCTAAAGATTCTAATACATCGTAAGTTCTAGAACGTGGAACGCCAGACATTTCTGCGATTTCTCCAGCAGAACTAACTCCTTTAGAAAGTAGGGCTAACCATACTTTGGTTTCATAAATATTTAAGTCGAAATATTCTTTTATTTTTTTTACTAATTCTGGTTTTGCTATCATTTTATTGTCTTCTCCTAGATTGTGAGTTTTTTAATTCCAGATATACTGTTGGTACGCTCATTCCGGGCAATACATGTCTTTTTGGTAATGCAGTTATTCTGTTATATGAAAAAAATAATGTTTCTTGTTCGTCTGTAAATATAAAATCACCGTATTTTGTTTCAATTCTTTCAGCTTTTATAATTGTATTGTAAGCTTCCGGAGTAAGGCGTGCTTGTTCGAGGTTGTGGTCTTTACTGTTTTCCATTCCATCTAACATTTTTGCGACTGCAGTCATGGCGGTCATTTCTATTTTGCTTGGTTGTTCTAATCCTTTTTTCATTGTGTTATTTTCCTACATTTGCGAAATTGTAATTCTTTCTATGCTCTGATTGAAAGTGGGTTAATGTGTGGGGTTGATCAGAGACTTCTTTCCTTTGTAATGTGTGCTTTCTTGTTAATTTTGTTTTTTTATCATATGAGAAAAAAAGCACCTCTTGAGGTCTATCACTGCTAGTGTCTGTATAAACAAAATCGCCATATGGAGTTTCAATTCTTTTAAGCTCTATAATTCTTTCATAAACTTTTGGAGATAATCGTGTTCCTTCTACCTGGCTGTTTCTACTATTTGCTTTTTCGTCCAGCATCATGGCAAGAGCGGTCATAGCATTCATTTCTATTTCGCTTAGTTGTTCTAATTCTTTTTTCATTGTGTTACTACTCTTTTCAGATATTATCCTTTATAAATCTTTTGATTAGTTGTCTTTTGATAGTGACAACTAAATAGAAATGTTTAAAAATGAGTTGCATGAGTTAATGATATGGAAAATGAATCACGTGGTTTTGGATTAAATCAAAGCAAGAATGGAGAGCATGCTGATTATATTGGAAAGGCTGGAACTTTTTCAAATCAATTCGCATCCGTTACGGGGGTTTATATTGGAACCCAAAGAGATTCTTTCGGCGTGGATTATGCCATTTTTAATCCGTCGGTAATTTATTCATCGGATGGGCTTATGATGATAGATAGTAGTTCTTTACCCACAAAATTAATAATGCCTTTGATAGCCATGAGGCCAATCTCGGGTTCATTGGATGAGTGGATAATAGGATATAATACTCAGAAAAAAGAAGACTTGTCTAGGTCTAAATTATAAAATTCTAGCTAGCCAGTATATTAAAAGTCCTAAAAATATTCCTGTAGTTATGTATGGCATTGCAGGATATGCTTTTTTCTTTTTTGAAAATATCATTAGATGGGTTAATCCAGCTAAGGCTCCGAATGTAACGGAAAGAGCAGCGCCTAGTCCATAAGCCTTTAAGAAAACTCCAGAAGTTATTATCGGGAAAACAATGTCTCCACCACCAAGAATAGCTATTTCAATTTTTATTTTCTTTTTCTTAATTTCTTTTTGGGGTATTTTTCTGTTTTGATATTTCTGTTTTAATAGTTTGATTTTGTTTTTCATTTTTTCAGATGCAAATGGAATAAGTAATCCTCCGAATATTTTTAGTTCGTTCATTTGGAAATGTGCCATTTTTTGCATTAAGCCAGAGTGCCAAACTGCCCAGACGTCATAAATAGATATTAGGATTAATAATAGAATAATTGTTATTGGACTTAGTATGGGTACGAATAAGGTTGCAATTCCGGGATAGATTAATAGTTCAGTTCCGTTGTGAGTTATTACAGATGGTCTGAATATTTTTAATAGCGCGAAAATTAGTGCAATTGTGAATGCGAAAATATATCTTTCTATTCCGAATATATTTTTTAAAATTGCGAAAATAGATATGGAAAGTGCGATAGTTATTACGGTGAAAAACCATAGTTTCATAAATAATTTTAATTTATATTTTGTAATTAGTGAAATAATAATAATTGCGAATATAAAAGATGTTATTATTTGATATAGATAAAATGCGGGCGTTTGTTGAATATCTGGATTTGCTGCGCTATTTAGAAAAGCCGGAACTGAATCGGATGCTATTATATAAATTCCGATAAATTGTATAACCAAAAACATACAAATGATTAGCGTTGAAATTTTAAAATTATGTTTCATAAAAATATTAAATTTCTTTGGTATTTAAAATGTTTGAAATGAATATTAGAGCACAATGATACTTTTAAACAAGAATGAATGTTTAGTTTTATGAAAAAGTTGTATTTTGCGCATCCGGTTAATACTTATGGGCAACCTATAGAGTCGGATTTGGTGGAATTTATTCGTTTGTCTTTTCAGGATTGGGATATAGAAAACCCTAATCAAAAAAAGCATCAAGATGGTTATGCGGATTTTAAGAAAAGAACAGGCAATGGTATGAATTATTTTTTTGATGAAGTTTTACCAAGTATGGACGGTGTAATTGGAATGCCATTTTTAGATGGAAAAATTGGGGCTGGCGTGTTTGGTGAGGAAGAGAATATTTTTAAAAGAACTGGAAATCTTTGGACAATAACGCATAATAAAGTTCTTAGTGGAATTAACGATGTTTTTGTTTTGAAACCATTTGCATTAACACCAGATGAAACTAGACCGAGAGTGTACATTGATGGTAAGAGAGAAAATGGTATGAAAGATTATTTTGATAAGGCTTAAATATAATAATACTTTTAAACAAAGTATATATTTCTGATAATATGAGATTGGACTATTGGAATCGTGATAATTTAATCGAAGGAGGGAAGAATATTTTTGTTTTTAGAAATACTTGCCATTGGTCTCCTGAAATACAGGAACGTATTTTTAATGAAGTATATTCTAAAATTCAACATGGTTTGTTTGATATTGTTTTTGTGGAGGGTGTGGTTGGCGAGTATCTTTCGCTAAGAATAACAGAAGATGCTTTAATGGAATATTCTTATAAGAGGCGCGGAGCGTGTCCATCCGTAAGAGATTTATTGGCTAATCGTTGTATATCTGAAATGGATTCTGGAAATTTAAAATTGTATGGTATAGAAGATGAGTTTGTTTTAAAAAAATATGTAGATGTTGTGCGAGAGATTGTGCCTTTATCCTATAGGGTAGATGGTGGGGATGCCGATTTAGATGAAATAGGTAGGTTCGAGTTTTTAAAACAAGAGATGGATGTAAGTTCAAAATTGAGAATTTTAACTTGTTCGGATAATATTGTCAAACAAATGGAACAAAATAAACAGAATGTTGCTGGATTAATTTTTGGAGATGGACATTGTGATGAAATAACTAATAATTTATTTAATAGAGGAATAGGATATGCTTCTTTTTCTCCCGGCAAGGTGCCCGTTGATTTGTTGGAAAATCTAAGGTATGCGCGACATTTTTGATTAGTTTTTTAGAATTGAAATTATCTTAGTCTAATTGCTTCTAGGTTTTTAGGAACAAAGGTTTCTATTCTTTGCATTTTATAAATTGTAGAGGCTAAGTCTAGGGATTTTGAAACTTCTCCATGATTGATAATTATTTTTTTTGGTTGAGGGGAAATATTGTTTATGAATGAAAGCAATTCGTTTCTAGATGAGTGTGCGGAAAATCCCTCAATTGTTTTTACTTCTATCTTAATTGGACATCTTTCTTCTCTTCCTTCCACTTGGAATGTTGCTTCTTTTAATCCTTCTTGAACTTGTCTTCCTAGGGAACCAACTCCCTGATAGCATACAAAACAGATTCCGTTGTTCTCTCCGTCTGCAAAATTTCTAAAGTATTCTACGGATGCGCCACCAACTAACATACCAGATGTTGCTAAAACCACACAAGGGCCACCTTCAATTACAAGTTTTCTTTCTTGTGAAGAACCAACTTGTTTGAATACTTCTGAGACGAATGGATTTTTGTCTTGGTAAACTAAAGAACGTACGTTTCTAGATAAGAAATCTGGATAAGCAGTGTGAATAGCGTTAATGTCCCAAATCATTCCGTCTATGTAAATTGGAACCTTAGGAAGTTTACCGCTTGTCATAGCGTCTTCTAAAACGAGCATTGTTTCTTGAGCTCTTCCAAGTCCTAATTCTGGAATTAAAACTTTGCCACCACGAGCAATAATTTTATTTAAGTATTCAAGCATTTCTTCTTCTGATTCTTTTCTTGGTTGTTGATTGTTTTCTTTCCCACCGTATGTAGATTCTAGTTGCATTGTTTCTAATCTAGGGAAATATGTTGCTGCAGGTTCTAGTAAACGAGATTTACCGAATTTAGAGTCTCCAGTGTAAAGGAAATTATGTAACCCATTTCCAATATTAAAATGAATCATAGAACTTCCAAGTGCGTGGCCCGCATTATACATTGTAATTCTGATGTCATTTGTGATATCAGTTACTTCATTATAATCTAAGGATATAGAATGTTTAATCATTTCTGCAACGTCAGATGAAGAATATAATGGTGTGGCTGCTTGCTTGTAAGCCACTCCAACTAAATCAAGAGAAAGAAGCGCTGATACGTCTCTAGTTGGAGTTGTCATGTATACAGGCCCCTGATATCCAATCTTGTATAAGTAGGGTAATAGTCCGGTGTGATCTAGATGAGCATGTGAGATTACTACGGCGTCAATTGCATCTATGTTGAATTCTGGCGCTTCGAAATGTGGGTATCTGTCTTGTCCCTGTGCCGAAACATCAATTCCACAATCTATTAAAATTCTGGATTGTGGTGTTTGTAATAAAAAGCAGCTTCTTCCCACGTGTCTTCCGGAACCTAAAACTGAAATCCTTACCCATTCATTTATTTTTGTGGGATCCCATTCTTTGTAGATTTTTTTCCCAACATCATTAAGGAATTTTTTTCTTTGATTATTATTTAGATATAAAACTGAACGAATATTTTCTGTAATCTTAGAACGTATGGCAGGACTTCTTTGAACTAGCGGAGACCAAAATGTTGCTTCTTTTACGTCTCGTAATAAACTTCCAGATTTTCCAATAACCAGTCCTGGTTTTTTTGCTTCAATTACTACTACGCTTCTTGGCGCATCAAATAAAATTTGAGTAATTTCTGCTTCTTCTGGGATTATTCTTCTGATTTCTTTTTCTGTTTCTTCCTTTTCTTTTGTGATGTCTGGTTCGGCTCTTAGTTCAACTCTTTTTTTAATTTTATTAACAATTGCTTTAATTGCGTCGTCTCCTTCTTTTAAGAACTTTACATCCTTTGTGTAGATAACTATGTTTGCACCTTCAAAATTCATCGAGCTGATTGTTCCGTGCGGTAGCTCTGCTTTTATTGTGTCTAAAATGTCTGTCATTATGATATAAAAATTATTGTTCGGTATATTTCCATTCGCCTTTTTGATTGGAAACTTGTTTTATTCCTTCTTTCGTGATTGTGAAAACATCTACTCCGTAACCCGATGCAGTGTCTCTTTCTGTTGCGGCTTTTATTGCGTCTGCTGCTAGTTTGATTCCTTCTTTAAGAGTAAGCTCTGAATTGTAATTTTGTTCAAGCATTCCTAAGATATATGGCATTCCTGAAGAGAAATTTGCATCAAATTCTTCAACCCTTACTAGACTACCATCTGGACCAACAGAATATAGCTCGGCTGTTCCATCTTCATCAAAACCGCCAACCATTGTTCCTGCCATAAATGGTATCATTGATGGTTGTCTTATGTTGTTATATGAAAATGAAGAGATTAAGTTAGCTGCATCTTTTACAGTCGGTCTTTTTCTGTCTTTTAATTCTTTTAGTTTTAATTGAGCAGGAATTATTTTCTGTAGCATGTCAATGTCAGAAGAAGAGCCTGTCCCAGAAACGACAAGATAATTATTTAATTGAACAACTTTTTTTGCATTTTTTTGATAAACTATTTGTCCACCAAGAGTTGACTTTCTGTCTCCAGCCATTACAACGCCTTCTTTACAAACTATTCCAACTAGGCTAGTTCCTGAATGTAGGATGTTTTTTTGTATATCTTCGTTCTGTGTCATTTTGAATTATTTAGAAGTAAAACCTCTAGAATTTATAATTTCTTTAAATTTGGAGTATTTATAAAGATTTTGGTTCTTTAAAATTTAAGTAATCCTTAAAAAGCCAGCAATTTTGATTTGTATATGGTTGATGATTATGAAAAACTACTTGGCGAGGCTTATGAGAGCATTAAACCAACTGAGTTTTGCGATAGATTTGAGGTAAAGAAGGTTGAGGGTAGACATGAGGGTACCAAAACTATAATAACTAATTTTTCTCATATTGCTGTTTGCTTAAGAAGAAGTCCAGAACACATTGTCAAATTTTTATCTAAAGAGTTGGCCTCGCCTGGCGTAATTGATGGAGAGAGATTGGTTCTTAATAGGAAACTTGCATCCAGTATTGTTAATGAGAAAATTGGGAAATATGTGGATACGTTCGTTAAGTGTGAGAAATGTGGAAAACCAGATACAGAGATTGTGAGTGAGGGCGGAAAGTCATATGTAAAATGTATGGCATGCGGAACGAAAAAAGTAGTTTATGATTTATAATAGGCTATTTGTTTCGGAATCAAATGCATAATTAAATTAAATGGAGGTAAAAAATGGAAGCAAGATGTATGAAATGTAAAGCGCAGAAAGAAATGACTGGCGCAGAAATGACAAAGACTACTAGGGGTGGTTTTATGGCAAAAGGCAAATGCAAAGTCTGCGGATGCGGAATGTGCAAAATTATGTCAGAAGCAGATGCTATGAAAGCAGTCTCAAGTGGTGTAGCTAAAAAAGCTTACTAAATTTATATTGAATTATCCTCTTTGATTTTTGAGAGGATTTTTATTTTTTTCTAATTTGATAGGTCGGCTTCAACTAGTATAGATTCTAAATGGTGAGACGGAATATTTAAAAACATTAATTATTTGATTGTTCCATGATTAAGAAAAGAGGTTTTATATTTATTTTATTAGTTTTTTTCTTAATAAGTTTTACGTCAGCAGTTGTTGTTGATAATGCAGAGGGCGTAATTTTTTCTGAACCAAGAATGGATGATTCTAATTCTGCGGTTTTTAATGCGTCACCGATTTACTATTCTATGAATGAATCGGGTTATTCGGATCTTTCCCCTATAGATTTTATGAATAAAGAAACAGATTCCTTTGCGGATGGTTATATTATTGAGTTTGAAGAAAAGCCCTTGGCGGTTAAAGAGGCAGAATTAGAAAAAGCGGCTAAAGATAATACGGGTAAATTATTTCAGAATTTACCATTACTTCGAAATGCGTATACTACTACATATAGTTTAGATTCAAAAATAAGTTCATATGAAGAAGATTTTAATTCGACAAGGGAGAAGGTTAAGGATAAAATATTCAACAAAAGATCTCTTATAACTGGAAATGCAATTTCAGATACAAATTCTGAAGAAATTATTATGGAAGATTATAGACTTATTTTTAATGGAATTGCATTAAATATTTCTGAAGATGAAGCGGAAGAAATAAAAAAAATAGATGGCGTAAAGAGTGTTTCTCGAAATATGAAAGTAGAAATACTTCTTGCAGATTCGGTTCCACTTATTCAGGATGGAATTTTAGCTGGGCAGTTAGACGGAAACGGAAATGATTGTACGGTTTCCGGAGAAGAATGTTTAACTGGAGAAGGAATTAAGATTGCTATTATTGATACAGGTATAGATTATACTCATCCAGATTTTGGCGGATGTACTTCTGAGCAATTTTTATCGGGAAGTTGCGCGAAGGTTATTGGTGGTTATGATTTTATTAATAACGATAATAATCCGATGGATGATCATGGGCATGGGACACATTGTGCTGGAATTGCAGCGGGAAATGGGATATTAAAAGGCGTTGCACCAGATGCAAAAATTTTAGCCTATAAGGTTTTAGATGCTGGAGGAAGCGGGAGTTTTAATGGTGTTATTGCGGGAATTGAACGGGCAGTAGCTGATGGCGCCGATGTTTTAAGTTTGAGTCTTGGTGGGGGCGGAGACCCAGATGATCCACAGTCTCAGGCTGTCGATAATGCTGTCTTGGCTGGAAAAGTTGTAGTTGTTGCTGCAGGAAATAGTGGCCCAGGAGGGCGAACCATCAGAAGTCCGGGAACTGCAAGAAATGCAATTATTGTTGGTGCATCAGATAAATATAATTCTCTTGCATATTTTTCTTCTAGAGGACCAGTTATTTGGGGTGATAATGTTATGGTTAAACCAGATATTTTAGCTCCAGGAGTAAATATTTGTGCAGCACAATCTTCAACTAATCCGTGGAATGATAAATTGTGCCTTGACGATAATCATGTGGCAATTTCTGGAACATCTATGGCTACTCCACATATGGCGGGCGTTGTTGCTTTAGTTAAACAAAAAAATTCAACATGGACTCCGGAAGAGATTAAATCTTCTATAAAAGGAACTGCTATTAGTATAGGATTATCTTCTACTGAACAAGGGGCGGGAAGAGTAAATGTTAGAGCATTGGTTAATTTAAATGAGCCTATGGAATACACTGAAAAATTCTTTTTTGTTTTAGATTCGCCGGGTAATTCTCTCACATATTATACTGAGCTTTTTAAACTGGATCAAAAGGAACTTGTTGAGTTTAGAGGAATTACTGGGGGGCATTATAGTTCTATGGGAATTCGTTATCAAAAGCAAGGGGAATCAGAATGGAAATCCGATGGTATTGATATCGTTCTAAAGGGTGATCTTTTCGCAACATTTAATGTTTCATTTTTAAATAATATAAAGGGAATGTATACTTTTAATGTTTCTTTTTTCGATGATGATAAAATACTTTCTAGTAAATTGGTTTCTATTTCATTTCATGAGGTAATGAAAGAGCCTATTGAAATCTCTAATTGTGCAGAGTTACAACGTATGGGACAAGTTAGTGGTTTGAATTATACTGCGCTAAGTTATGTTTTAACACAAGATATTGATTGTTCTGAAACAAAGACATGGGGGCTCTGGCCTGACCAGCGTGGAGTGGGGTTTCAACCTATTATTCAAGATAATGAAACAAATATTATCTATCTTTTCGATGGAAAGGGTTTTAATATTAAAGGTCTATACACATTTGTAGGTAGTTGGGGTGGGTTGTTTAACATGATTTATAAGGAGATTCATATAAATAATGTTAATTTGGTTGATGTGAATTTGAATGCCTGGGCGGCTTATATTGGAGGTATTACTCCTCGTATGTATTCGGGGGGAATTTCTAATTGTTCTGTGTCTGGGAAAATCTATGGAGATAATTTTTATATTGGGGGCCTTGTTGGTGATCTGCTCGGAGGGACTATTTCTAATTCTTATTCTAATGTCAACGTGACCGCAAGTGCCACAAATGGATGGATTGTGGGGGGTCTTGTGGGAAATTTAGAGGGAGTAATCACAAATTCTTATTCAATTAGCAATGTGACTGGAACTTTTTATATTGGAGGTCTTGTGGGACAAAATTTGGGTAAACTTTCTAATTCTTACTCAATTGGCAATGTGACTAAGACTGACGTTCGTCAGGGGGGTGTTGGTGGGCTGGTTGGTAAAAATTATGGAATAGTAAATAATTCTTTTTGGGATATCAATACCTCTGGGCAAACAATAAGTGCGGGAGGGCAAGGGCAGGGAAAAACAACCCCTGAGATGAAAAACATTAGCACATTCCTTAATGCAGGATGGGACTTTGAAAATATTTGGGGAATTGATTCTGAGATTAATAAAGGGTATCCTTTTTTTGGGAAGGTTTGCACCTCTTTTACATATTCTGATTGGAGCATTTGTAATTCTAGCGGAAAACAAACAAGAGAAATAACCTCTACTTATCCCGAAGGATGTGTGGGTGGAAATCCTAATTTAACTCAGGATTGTATTCCAAATTGCACCTCTTTTACATATTCTTATTGGAGCATTTGTAATTCTAGCGGAAAACAAACAAGAGAAATAATTTCTTCTTATCCTGAAAATTGCGTGGATGGAGTGACTCCTAATTTAACTCAAAATTGTACCTTTTATCCAAATTCATGTTGGAACCCCACAATAAGTCCACATCCAATTTGTTCTTTAGAAGATTTAAATAAAATGAGAGAATATCTAAGTTGGGATTATATTTTAATGAATGACATTGATGCGAGTGAAACAAGAAATTGGGATGAAGGGAAAGGATGGGAACCAATTGGTAATCCTATGTATTTTAATGGCAACCTTGATGGGAAGGGATATTTTATAAAGAATTTATATACTAATAGAGGCTCTAATGTCGGACTGTTTGGATATAACAAGGGGAATATCTATAATTTATTCTTAGAAAATGTTAGCATTGCTGGTTTTGGTGGTTTATCTGGTTGTTTAGTAGCTGCAAACAATGGAAATATTTCTAATGTACATATTTCAGGTTTAGTTAATTCTACTTTTGGTCCTGCCGGCGGTATTGTTGGTGCGCTTTACTCTGGAAAAATTGAGAATAGCTCTTTTTATGGAAATGTCCTATCTGGAAGTGCGGTAGGGGGGATAGTTGGTACTTGCTCAAGATGTAGAAATGTATATATTAATAATTGTTTTTCAGGCGGAAGTGTTAGTGGAAATAGTGAAGTGGGCGGTCTAGTTGGTTATTCTGGGCCTCTTAAAGATTATAATATTTCTAATTCTTATTCTCTTTCTGTTGTTAATGGCACAGAAGATAATGTAGGCGGTCTAGTTGGTTATTCTATTGCTCGCCCCATTGGTGTTATAAATTCATATTTTGCAGGAAAAATAAATGCAAATGCAGGAGATTATATTGGAGGTATAATTGGTCAGAGTGAGGGAAGTGCGAATCACATAATTCAAAATTCTTATTGGGACAAAGAGATTTCGGGAATAAATAGTGCTTGCGGCTCTGAAAATTGCGATAATAGTTTAGGAAAAACAACTAGTGAAATGAAAAATATCTCCACATTCCTTGATGCAGGATGGGACTTCGAAAATATTTGGGGAATTAATTCTGAGATTAATGAAGGCTATCCTTATTTAATTAAAGAGGGTACGTGTTCTGAGGGTTATTTTGCTAATGAAAATGGAGAGTGTGTTTCAATTTATGAAAGCTGCGATAGTTGTGCAATAGTAAATAATAACTCTATTTGTTTTAATTATAATTTATTTGAGAATTATTGTCAAGATGACTTCACTTTAGTTGAAAATTATTGCGGAATAAGTTTACTAAGATGGGACTTTTGGAATTTTGCAGACAAAGTGGCGAGGCAAAAAGAAGTAGTTTGCGAGAACGGATGTGTTGATGGTGCTTGCATGAATGTGTCTCAAACTTGCACAGATAGTGATGGGGGTAAAAATTATTATGAAAAGGGTTTAACAAAGGGTATTTTTTATAATACAGATTCCTATACTGAAAATTATGACTATTGTATTCAGCCAGATAGAAATGTTTTAGTAGAAAATTATTGTGAAAATGGTTATCTTAGAGATGATCTGAGGGTTCCTTGCCTCAATGGGTGTGTTGATGGCGCTTGTTTAGAAGAGGTGGACGAATTAGATTTACCTGTAGAACCAACTAGGCCGGAGAGATTATAAATATTTAAATATGTCATATGTTTAGTTTATTTATGGTTTGGAGTTTAATTCCCGGAGAGATTGGAGATATTTTCGTGATTGTAGGTATTTTATCATCGGTTTTTTTGTTAGTAGATTTGTGGTCAAATAAGAAGAAAATTGCATTGAATGAAAAAATTATTTGGAGTATATTGGCAGTAGGATTATATTGGGGACCGTCACTTATTTTATTTTTTATGTATGAAGCGTTTTATAGAAGAAAATAATTACATTTTTTTAAGAACTTCAATTCTTTTTTCTAGTGCTGGATGCGTTGAGAATAATTCAGCGGATTTGTTTGGTTTTGCTATGAACAATGGAGCGATAGAGCCAGAGATTTTCATTTCGGAGTTTGATTTGATTTTTGTTAGAGCACTGATTAAACCAGTTGGGGTTCTTGTGAATTTAACTGCTGTTGCGTCAGCTACGTATTCTCTTTTTCTGGATATTGCTAGTTGAACTAGAGAAGTTACGATTGGCGCTAAGATAGCTAGTATAATTCCGATTACTAAAAATATTGCACCAGATTTCCCGTTGTCGGAATCCCTGTTTCTAAACCACAAACTTCTTAAGAATATTTGAGACACGATTGCAATCATCCCGACTAAAATCGCTGTGAGTGTCATAAATCTAATGTCATAATTTGCGATGTGTGACATTTCGTGTGCTAAAACTCCTTCTAGTTCTTGTTTGTTTAGCTTTTCTAGTGCTCCGGTTGTTACACAAATGATTGCGTGTTGAGGATCTCTTCCGGTTGCGAAGGCGTTAATTTGTGGATCGTTCATGACGTAAAGTTTTGGCATTGGAAGCCCGGACGCTAAGGTTAATCCTTCTACTAAACTGTAAAATTGTTTATATTGAGTTGTATTTGCGGGTTTTGCTCCGGCTGCAGTAACTGCTATTTTTTCAGAAGAATAATATCCGATAATAGAGTAAATCGTTGTAATTATTATGGCTAAAATTAAAATCAAGAAAGAGTCTGCCGTTGAGAATGCTCTTGCGATTGAATAGATAATTGCAATAAGTAATACACCAACTATTCCAATTAATAAAATAGAACTTCGTTTGTTCTTCGCGATTTGATCATAGAAGGAAATTCGTTCTGCCATCTTTAGAGTACGTATTCGAGATAGTTTATAAGCGTTTTTGTATATTATATTGTATGGATAAATTTGTTTGTAGCTGTTGCGGAAAGTGCTGCAAGAAATTTGGTAAAAAAGGTTTGCCGTTGTTTGATTTTGAAGTGGAGAGAATACAAAAACTTGCGAAAGAGAGAAACATTTTTTTAGATATTAGATCGATTGAGGGTTTTATGGATAATAAAACGGGTAAAGAGAATATAGCACTTTATGGGATGTTTAACGAGCCGTGTCCGTTTTTACGGAATAATAAATGTTCGATCCATGAGTATAGATTTTTAATTTGTAGACAGTTTCCACTTTTTTCTACGGAATGTTTTAAGTTCGGGAAGGGACTTCCGGAATTTATGGATTGTTGTAATTTTGATTGCGAGGGAGAATTGCGAAAGTTTATCGGAGATGGTAATAAAAATCCACAGGAAATTGAAAATTATTTGAAGGAAACATATGGTGAGTGTTTTGATAGTTGTTTGGAATCAAATAAAGAAACTGAAAGAATTATGGAATGGTTGATTAAGAATGGAATTAAAGAGAGAGATTAGTCAAATTTAACTTTAGGTGCAATTCTTTCTACTGCTTCGATTTTCAAATAGTCTTTTTGTTTTCTGCCGTACATTTTTGCAAACATGTTTCCGGGGAATGTGCTAAATAGATTATCGTAGGATAACACAGAATCATTGTAGTATTGTCTTGCGTAAGCAACTTTATCTTCTGTAGATGATAATTCATTTTGAAGTTGTACGAAAGTATCATTTGCTTTTATGTTCGGATAGTTTTCTGCGATTGCGAATAATTTTCCTAAGGCGCCTTCAAGTTTTTGGTCTGCCTTAATTTTATCATTCATTCCCTTTGCGCCAACAAGTGATTTTCTTGCGTTTGTAACTTCAGTTATGATTGATTTTTCATGCTTCATGAAGCCCTTTACAGATTCCATTAAGTTTGGAATTAAGTCTGATCTTCTTTTAAGTTGAACATCAATTTGTGAAGAAGAATTTTCGATTCTGTTTTCTAGAAGTGCGAATTTATTATAGTAAGAAACAAATGTTATTCCAACTAAAACCGCTGCACCACCTACTATCCACCAAATTACCATAGTTATATTTTAACTTTCTTATTTATAAAGTTTTGTTTTATAGAAATATTTATAAAGTAAACTATAGTTAACATTTCTATGTATTCACTACCACAAGAAATAGAAGTTTGGTATATTATTCCAAAACTAAGAAAAGAATTGGCTTTGTTATTCGTGAATGAATATAAGTATAGTTACGAGAAGGCAGGAGATATACTTGGAATAAGTAAGGCCGCGGTTTCTCAGTATCTTTCGAATAAGAGAGCAAATAAGATTAAACTATCTGCAGAGATGATGAAAGAAATTAAAATTTCAGCAAAAAACATTCATGATAAGAAAACTAATGGTCTTATGGAGATAGAGAGATTAATCAACGAAATGAAAAAAACTAAATGTTCTTGTGATGTTTGTAAACAGTATAACAAAGAAGTATTGAAATATTGCAATTGTTCGTATAAATACTAATGGAAATTAGAAAAGCGAAAAAGACCGACTTGAAAGATTTGGTAGAAATAGTAAAAGGTGCGGAGATATTATGGGATTATTTTGGCAAGCAGAGTCATAAAATGATTTTAAAGTTAATTAATAATAAGGATTTTGTTTTTTTAGTAGCTGAAGAAAATAAAAAAATCTTAGGATTTTTAGATTTTGAAATAGAAAAAGAAGCTGGTAGAATTTATTTGAATACTATTGCTGTGCGTAAAGATTCTAGGGGGAGAGGAGTTGGGGCAATGCTGTTTAAAAAAATGGAAGAGTATGTTATTAAATTGAAATTAAAGAAAGTGTTTTTTATTGTTAGAGATTATAATAGGGAAATGAATTCTTTCGCTAAAGGAAAAAAGTTTAAGTTGGTTACAAAGTTAAATTATTGGGAAAAAGATTATTAATGGAAAAGATTTATTTGGATAATGCGGCGACAACTTTTTTAGCTGACGAAGTTAAAAGCGAGATAGAGTCTAAATTTGATTTATTTGGAAATCCGTCTTCAAGATATTCGCTTGGGAAAGAGGTTAGGATTGAAATAGAAAATGCTCGTGATAAAATTGCGAATTTTATTGGTGCAAAATCAGATGAAGTTGTTTTTACATCTGGTGCAACCGAAAGTAATAATTTCGCGATAAAGGGTGTTGCTTTGGCAAATCCGAATAAAAAACAAATTATTGTTTCTGCGATTGAGCATCCGAGTATTCTAGAAACTTGCAATGCGATGAAAAAATTGGGTTATAAAATTGATATCATTCCGGTAGATAAAGAAGGAATTATAAAAATAGACGAGTTAAATAAAAAAACCAGTAAAGACACCTTACTTGTTTCAGTTATGCATGTAAATAATGAAATTGGAACTATACAGCCGATTGAAGAAATTGCTAAAATTTGTAAGGCTAAAAAAGTTTTATTTCATGTTGATGCGGTACAATCATTTGCCAAAATTCCTATAAATGTAAATTCTATTGGAGTAGATTTACTTTCTGTTTCTGGTCATAAAATAAATGCGATGAAAGGAATTGGTTTTCTTTATATTAAAAAAGGAACAAAAATTATTCCATTATTACATGGTGGTGGACAAGAGGAAGGAATGAGAAGTGGAACGGAAAATGTTTTGGGTATTATTTCTTTAGCTAAGGCAATCGGTTTGAAAAGAAATGAGCTGGAAGTTAGAAATTGCAGAGATAGAATTATTCATGAGATTTTAAAAATTCCAGGAGCGAGACTTAGTGGTTCGCAAAGCAAGAGAGTTTACAATAATGCATGTTTTTCTTTTTATGGAATAGAGGGTGAGAGTTTGCAGATGCTTTTGGACGAGGAAGGAATTTATGTTTCTACTGGCTCTGCTTGTAGTTCGAACAAACTTGCGGGGAGCCACGTATTGAAAGCTATTGGAGTAAATAATTATTATTTAAATGGAAGCATTCGGGTTAGTTTAGATTCGTTAAACGTTTTATCTAGGGAGACGGAGAAGTTTATTATTCAAAAAATTAAGGAGAATGTTGAAAAGTTAAGTAAGATAAGTCCATTTAAATTTAGCACACAAGGGGTCAGCCCTGCGGGTCGGAAGGAGAAAAAATGATTAAGCCTACAACAAATAGCTATAGTAAAGAAGTATTAGAACATTTTTCAAATCCACATAATATGGGAGAGATGAAAAACGCGGATGCGATTGGAGAACTCGGAAATCCGTCCTGTGGGGATGTTATGCGTATTTATTTGAAGGTTGGTAAAAACAAAGATGATGTGGATTTTATTGAAGATATAAAATTTCAAACAATGGGCTGTTTGCCTCCTCAAGAAAAAATTTTTGTGGGTGAAGAATGGAAAAATATAAATTCTTTGAGTATAGGCGAGAAAATTATTAATTCGTCTGGAGAAAAAACAAAAATAAAAAAAGTGCATATTGGAAATTTTAAAGGAAAGATGATAAAAATAATCCCATTTGTTTCTAGCTTTAATGAATTTTCGGTTACTTTTTATCATCCTGTTTTGGCAATTAAAAGAAAATTTTTAAAAAGCTCTAGAGTTACAAGAAAAAATTGTGATTTTTTAAGAATTGACGAAAGAGAATTGTTGTCTTTTAAGCCAGTTTATGTAGAAGCAGAATATTTAGAAAAAGGAGATTATTTGGTTTTTCCAAAATTAAAACAAACAAAAGATGATGCTCACTTTTCTGTAGATATTATGAAGCTTTTAGGGTATTATCTTGCAGAAGGGTATGTTTCTCCAGAGAGAGTGGTTAATTTTGCTTTTAATAAAAAAGAACAAGAATATATAGATGATGTAAAGAAAATATTAAAAAAAGTATTTAATAAAGAAACATCGCAAAGGACTAGGGGTAATGTGACTGAATTAAGAGTATGTTCTGTAAAAATTTCAAAATTTTTGTTAGAGCATGGTGGAAAATATGCCAAAGAAAAAAAGCTTTCTGGAGATATATTATTGCTTCCGTTTAAGAAACAGTTTGAAATGATTCAAACTTTAATTAATGGTGATGGAAATGTTTACAAAAGAAGGGCAGATGGATTTAAGACCTTCAGGCTGGATACTACTTCTCAAACATTAGCTATTCAGGTTCAGGAAATCTTGGCTCGGGGGGGAATATTTTCATCTATTAAAAAATTTGAAAGACCGAGTACTATTATTGAGGGGAGGGTTGTTGGTCCGCATACCTTATTTAACATTTCTTTTCAAGTAGAAAGAAAACATAAGTATGTTAGAGAAACAAAAAATTATTTTTTGGTTCCGATTAGAATGATTAAAATGAGTGATTATTCTGGGAAAGTTTTTAATCTAGAGGTTGACCGGGGAGATTCTTATCTGGCAAGAGGGTTTGCGGTGCATAACTGCGCTGCAGCTATAGCTACTTCTTCAATGATTACTGAACTTGCCAAGGGGAAAACTTTGGAAGAGGCGCGAAAAATAACAAACAAAGATGTTGCAGAATCTTTAAGGGGACTGCCTCCAATAAAAATGCATTGTTCTAATTTAGCTGCGGATGCGTTAAAAATTGCGATTGACAATTGGGAAAAATCTAGGGTTAAAAATAAAAAGTAAACGCTCTAAACTCAAATATATAAAGGTTTGAGTATTGTATTTTTTAGGAGGAAATATGGTAAAAGCATTTAAGAAACACGCTTGTGATCTGAAAAACGAAGCCGAATGCGAAGAGGAACTTGAGGAAGAAGAATGCAAGACTCTAGATGAAGCAGAGGAAGAATTTTTTGAAGATTAAATGGTTAACAAAGTGCGTAAAAAAACAGTGAAGAAGAAGGTGGTTAAGATAGCTGGAGATATGACAATCGGAGAAGTTATGAAAAGGAAACCGGATGCTGCTATGAAATTATTGAATATGGGGCTAGGATGTGGTGGATGTCAGTTTGCGATGATTGAAACTTTAGAGCAAGGTTGTATGATACACGGGTTGGATATAAAGAAAGTTTTGGAGGAAATTAATAAGTAGAGAAGTATAATAATTATTAAAAAGGATCTTTTTATTGTTTTTTTATGAAAATTAATATTGATGCTGCGAATGCTTGGGAATCCTTATGTGTACCATGTGAAAGCGTGGGAGATTCTATTCTTAGACAGCAATTAGCAGAAAAATTTGCTTCTGATAGCTGGAAAGAAAGGCCAGATTTTGTACTACCGCCCATAAAGGCGTCTTATGCGAATGATAGTATTTTGCCAGCAGGTTTGTTTTCTAAATTGATATTGAATAGGGCAGGTAATAAGTTTTTTTCATATATGACGATATCAAATTTAGATAAGCATTCTTTTAAATGTCAAAATAATATTTCGAGAGACTTGAAAAAAGAGTTGGGGAGTAATTGGTCTTGTTTTGGTGGCCCTTTTGATGGTTCATACTTTTTAGAAGGAGAACCTGTTTTGTCAATGCAGGAATATGGTGCGGGTGTGGAAATTTATATGGGAGGTAGTGGAACTGTTTTGTGTCCATTTGAGGAAATATCTTTTTGGGGAGATATGAGTTTGTTATCTAGATTTTCTACGAGTGTTGCAAATGTTGTGGCGGATTATTTCCAGAAAAGAAATCCACTTATGGAAGATTTGAGAAATCAAGATATTACGATGCATTTGTAATGTTTATTAACTTTGAAAATATTTATTTTTATGGAAGAAAAAACTTGGTGTGTTTATATTTTGCAATGCGGTGATGGTTCTTATTATACTGGTGTTACGAATGATGTAGAAAAAAGAATGAAGGCGCATAAAACTGGGAAAGGAAGCAAATACGTTAAAAGGAGAGGATTTGATCATCTTATTGCTACGAAAATTTGTAAAGATAAATCTGATGCGTGTAAGGCGGAGTATTGGATTAAGCAGATGCCGAGGGATGAAAAGTTGAATGCGTTTCGAGTATAATAATTCTTAAAAAGGTTGATTTGTTTTGGTTTTTATGGTAGAAAGGGTTAGGACAGATATGGCAGTTGGCAGAGTTGCTTTTGCTTTTTTTAATACACATGTTTCTGAAAAAGAAATTAGAGAGGCATATATGGACGAGGCTGACAAATTGTTTTTAGAGGGTGGATATTCTGGGAAGTTGGAAGTTGCTCTTTGGAAACCCAAAAGGGTTGGATGTGAAGTTTCTCCGGAGTTGTTTAATTTTGTGCAAAATAGTTCAGTGTTGCCTATTCTTCCTTTTAATTCTAAGCGACAGATGGCAGAAGTCGAACCAATACGATTGTTGGATATGGATTATGCGATGGCTTCCATGAGAAAAGGAACTTGCGAACAGTCTGCGGAGTATTTGAATGGAGTATTGGGTAGAATTTATCAAAAATACGAAAGGGAAAATGCTTTTGCTGTGGCAATAGTTTGCCAAAATTCTAGAACCAACGAATGGGATTTTTATAGAGGTCTAAAACGTTAATATTTTAGTGTATCTATCTAGTAGTAACAAATAGAAAGGTTTAAATAGTAGTTATGCTTGTATAAATTATGGTAAAAAGAGAGATTTTAGGAACTGGAAGATATGCTGTAGCTGAAAGTCAGCAATTTGTTGATCGTAGTGGTAAAATAGTAAGGGTCACTAGAGGCAGTCTATTATCACCGACACCAGTTGGTAGGGCTTATGCTTTTTTTGGTCGTCCAAATAGTCGTTCTAGTATAATGAATATGGTTCCATCCATAAGAGATGCGGCAGGAACTCCAGATAGAATTGAAGCATATTTATCTGATACTAGAACACCCATAGGCGTTGCTGGCGAATTGGCAGAAGTTTTTAGAGAAGCGAGGGGCGCAAAGATGAATCATTGTTTAAGAATGGATTTGCCAGATGGCACAAATGAACAAGCAGCCGATGAATTATCTACATTTATGAATCAGGCTTATCAATCACCACTTTATTCCAGGGGAGAAGATTTTAACGGCGGAATAGTTTATAGGGACTCTGGACAATATAATTTTAGATAATATTTTAGAAATATTTTGGATCGCCTCTATGTTCTGGGAAATTCCAACCACTGAATTGTAATCTTAATTTTTCGTCGAATTCATGGCTCGGGCCCCTATTATAATCTGCGCTTTCTCCGTAGGGCAGTGTTAGTATTTTTTTTTCTGTGTCTATTTCTGATATTCCCATTCCCATAACTATATAGTTTTCACCTATTTCTGCCGGGACTCTTCTTTTTGAATGAGCCATGTGTACTGCTTTCGTTTTGGGACTGATTTGGTTGTCTTTAAGATATTTCCTTAGAATTTCAGAGTGAAATCCATGAATGTCTCCGCATAACATAACTGGATTTCCTTCGAAAAGAAGTTGAACTACTTTAAATTTTGCATCATTTGGTAATTCTATAATTTCGATATCTTTCTCGAGTTCCATATAACTTAAGATAAATTAGGGTTTTTAAGAATGATGGAGGTCGATACGGAAGTATTAAAAGGCTGGGGAAGTTTATTGGCGAATGAATAAAGGAGTTGTTGAAATTGTAGAACCAAGTAAAGAGATTTTTGAGCTTATGATCTCCATTCAGGGTGAAATAAAAGAAGTTGTTTCTCATGTGAAGACTAAGCCGATTGGTTCGTTTGCTGTTCCGATGTGTGGGAAAAAAGAAATAGATATTTTGATCGAAACGGATGATGTTGAGAAGGCCCAGGATTTGTTATCTGAAATAGGATTTGGAAAAGGTCCGATTGTAAAAGGGGAGGGTTTTTGCAGGAAAAGAATTGGAGACATGATTTGCGAGTTGCATATTGTTCAGCCAAATAATAAAAAGATAAAAGATTATGACAAGATAATTAAGGTTTTTCAGGAGAATAAAGAATTAAGGGAAGAATTTGAGGATATTAAGAGAAGTATGAATGGAAAATTGATTGAAGAATATAAGCAGAGCAAGAAAGAATTTTTCGCAAGTATTAAAAAGTTAGTAGAATTATAATAAATATGGATGAACTTGAAAAAAGAAAGGATATTTTGAAGGATATTGCCGAGAGGATGAATAAATCTTGTGTGAAGTGGGCGCTTGTTGGTAGTACAAATCATTTAATTCAGGGAATGGATGTGATTCCGAGAGATATAGATGTTATTATTTCTTATGATGATTTAGAGAAAGTTAAGGGCGTTTTTTCTGATTTAGATTTTGAGATAAAAGAGCTCCCAAACGGAGAGGCCCAGGAAATGATTTTTAAAATGAGGGGTTTTGATATACAGATTTGTGCGGATTATTCTCATGGGAAATATTACAAGAAAAGGCAGGAAGAGGGAAGTACAATTTTTGTAGATATTGAAGAAGTAAGTATTCCTGTTTTTAGTTTAGAATCTGAGGCCCTATGTTATGAGGCAAATGGGCGATTAGAAAAAGCGGAGAGAATTAGGGACTTTATCAAGTCTAGACGCAAACATTAGAAACTCGGTGGAATGTATAATTGTTTAACTTTTTTTAAGAATTATTATTGATGTCTTATTTTAGAATTTTGGAAATTTATAACTTGTTCTTTGTTTTCTATTCCTCTTTTTCTCATTATTTCTAGAAGATTATTGAAAATTTTATGCGTTGCTTCTACGTCCGACATTGCTCTGTGTGCAGAACTATTTTCTATTTTGAAATGTTCACAAAGACAGGAAAGTTTGTGACTCTTGAGTTCGGGTATAAGTCTTCTAGAAAGTTTTATGGTGCATATTTTCGGATTTGTTAGTTCTCTTGAAAGATATGTTTGAGAGTTATAATTTAAAAATCCATAATCAAAACTTGCGGAGTGTGCGACGAAAGGAGAGTTTTTTATGAAGTTTGTAAATTTGGGTAATACTTCTTCTATGACTGGTGCGTCTTTAACCATAGAGTTTGTAATTCCAGTAAGGGAAGTTATAAAAGAGGGTATTGTTGTTTTCGGGTTTATTAGCGTTTCAAATCTTTTCACGACTTGGAAATTTTCAATTCTGAGGGCGGCGATTTCTGTAATTCTATTTCTGTGTTTGGATAGGCCAGTTGTTTCTATATCAACAATAACGTATTCATTTTTCATAATAGGATGTTATTAAGGCTGATATAAAAGGGTTTTTGTTGTGAGAATATTTAGTAATTAAATTTTCTTTCGTAGGTTTTGTGATCAAACCATTCGATAATGATTGAAACAACTTGTACTTTTTCGTTTGCTATGGAATATATAAGTCTCCATGCATTTGGCAGATTATATTTCCACAAATTAGTTACTCCATATTTAGAAATGTAGTCTTTAGGAATTAACTTTTTCGGTATTTGAATTCCGTAGAAAGCATTTTGCGATAAATCTTCAAAAGCACGAATTAATTTAAGATATAGTTCTTTATCTTGAATGTCTCCTTCTTTTAATTTTTCTAGTGAGGATTTTATTTTTTCCTCAGCAAAGAAAATTCTTGATTTGATTTCCATTCTAAGTTAGTGTTGGCTAGGTATTTTCTTGCCAGTTCTGGATAAAAAATCCATCCGATTTTTCCTTCTGAGTCTACTGAGATTTTTCCAGATAATAACAAATAATCAATAATTAAACTGTATGTTTGATACATTATTCTTTTCGGAAGTGCTTCCCATAGTTGTTTTTTCTTGAATTCTCCATCGTGTTCTTTTATGAATCGCTCTACAAGCAAGACTGTGTCTAATCTTGGATATCTTGCTCCTTCTTGTTTTTTTAGTCTAAATAGTTCTAGCATTTTTTTACTTGGTTATATCAGTTGATATACCTTTAAAAATGTTTCTATTTGACGCAAGTATTAAAAACTCTAGTCTATTAATAGATATATGAAAAACTGGTTGAAACTTTTGATTTCTATTCTTGTTACTGGGCTTGCTGGGTTTATTGGTTCGTTTTTTACTACGAGTTCGGTGATGACTTGGTATCCTTCTTTGATTAAGCCATCGTTTAATCCGCCTGCTTGGGTTTTCGGGCCGGTGTGGAGTATTTTGTATATTATGATTGGTGTTTCTTTGTTTTTAGTTTGGACTACTAATAAAGTTTCAAAGAAAAAAGCTTACTTTGTTTTCGGAGTTCAATTAGTATTAAATGCTCTATGGAGTATAGTCTTTTTTGGGATGCAGAGACCAGCTTTGGCATTTTTAGTGATAGTTCTTCTTTGGCTTTCAATAATAGTTAATATAATTGAATTCTATAAGATAAAAAAATCGGCTGGGTATATTTTATTTCCGTATTTAGTTTGGGTGAGTTTTGCTGCGGTACTTAATTTATTTATATGGGTGTTGAACGGGTAAAGATTCAACTCCTTAATCCTCTTGAGAAGAGGAGATATTTTAGCAGAACTTACGTTCTGAGGTGGATCTCAGACGCCGATGGGCTACGGACGGAATTATAAATCCAAAACAATAAAAAGGTGTTCTTTATAGTAATTTGATGAATAAGAGGCTATTTTTCATCTTTCTTTTTGGTATTTTTATAATTAGTTTTGTGTCTCCTTTGAATTGCACCTACACAGAAATTGAAAAGTTTCAAGAATTAAAATTGGGGATTTATGAGCCAAATGGCGATTTCTTCGGAGAGCCATTGATTTTGAAAGATTTCGTTAGTACTTATTGTGGATTTAGTTGCGGAGGCAAGGCATCTTTTATAATTGAGAATCAATATTCGCAAGAAATGCACATAAATCTATCTGCATTATTGTTGAAACCCGGATTGCCTGCTTATCCAGAAGCAAAGAGCAATATTATTCAAGAAATAATCTTGCCGGCATATGGCGAATACAAAATTGAAGCTTCTGCTATTGGCGTAGGTACAAATTATTTTCCAAACGAAAGTATTTCATATACTTTCATTAATTCTTCTTTAATATTAAAAAAAGAAATGCGTCAAAGCGAAAGAGAAGTTTGTAGTGGTCAAGAGGATGGGACAAACTGTACTTCAGATAGTCAATGTGGTTCTGGGATTTGTAGTGGGATGGGAATTTGTAGTAAGTCTAGAGATGATTGTGCGCCGTATGGTCTTTCTTTATGTAACAAAAAATGCGTTTCTAGAGAAATAAAACTATTTGGAGAACCTGCTTCCTGTGATTTTGAATGCAAATCTGGTTTTATTGAATTTGGAAAATGTAAAACTTGTGATGGTGGCGAATGTTTTAAAGAAGGCGCTAGTTGTGAAAGAAGTACTCAATGTGGATCTGGAACTTGTAATGCGAATGGTGAATGCGGGAGTTTTACAGGATGCAAGGGAAATACGTCTTTCTGTAATGTAACCAATAAGTGTACTTTACCTTCAATCAAGAAGGAAAAAGAAGCATATTCCTGTGATTTTGAATGCATCTCTCAAAGGGGGAACGGAGAAGTTTGTATTTGGAGCTTAGAAAAAGAAGCATTTTGGTCGAAAACTAAAAACATTTTTTTTGTAATTTTAATTTTCGCAGGAATTTTATGGATAAGTTATTTTATTATTTGGAAAAGATTTTATCCACTTATTAAAAATTGGGTTGAGGCTAAGAGAGAATTGGGTAATTTACAAAAGGAAATAGAAATTGATAAAGAATCGCTGCAAGACTTAAATGAAAAAATTGGGAAATCTGCCGTAGAAATAGAATCTCTAAAAGAGGAAATAAAACAAAGCCAAGGAATAGCAAAGAAAAGACTAGAAGAAGAGCTAGAAAAACAATTGGTTAAACAAGCAGAAAGAATTTCAGAAATTAAACTTAAAGACACCGAATTGGAAAAAGACGAAGAAAGATTATTAGAGAAAGAGATGGGAATACAAAAAAGAAATGAAATTGCAGATGAGGAAATTAAGGCAACTAAAAAAGAAATTGAGGCAGTAATCGAGAAATATGGAGTTTTATATGGCAAAAAAAGAATATTTTATGATGGACAGTCAGGTTATTTAAAGTTTGCAGATGGCAATAGTCCATTACATAGATATATTTACAAAAATAAGTTCGGAATGAAATATGATTCAGAAATACATCATATAGATAATAAAAAATTAAACAATGGGGTTACAAACTTGATAGAATTATCAGCAGAACAGCATAGAAAGATAAACCATGGTAAAATAATAGTTGGAGATTGGTTTTCTGGAATTAGAGCAATAAAAACGGCATTAAATTGGCAAGACTCTGATTTTCCAAGACATATTCAAAATGAGATAGATAAGAGGCAGAGTAAATAATGCCATTTCAAAAACTCCTCTCCAAATCTAAATATCTTAATGGTATCCAGTGTCCAAAACTCCTGTGGATATCTGTTAATGATAAAGCCAGACTTCCAGAAATTGACGAAGCACGGCAGAAGTTGTTCAACGAAGGGCATATTGTTGGAAACTATGCAAAAAAATTGTTTCCCAATGGGATAGATATTCCCGCAGAAGATTTTATGGTAAATGTAAATCAGACTAAGAAACTATTAGGTGAAAATAAACCGTTATTTGAACCCGCCTTTATGATTGATAGGCTATACTCTCGAGCAGATATTTTAGAACCAACAGAAGACGGTTGGAATATTATTGAAGTTAAGTCTTCGACAGAAGTTAAGGATGTAAATATTCAAGATGTTGCTTTTCAAAAATATGTTTACGAGAAAGCTGGATTAAAAATAAATAAATGCTATTTGATGCACATAAACAACCAATATATTAGACAAGGAGACTTAGATATTAACGA
>Ga0172378_10000432_pt1 | contig 36412 bp, 30 predicted proteins | sample GrowelOW332metaG_FD_119755 | JGI IMG/M metagenome (GOLD analysis project Ga0172378, IMG submission 119755) | Groundwater microbial communities from an aquifer near a municipal landfill in Southern Ontario, Canada - Pumphouse #3_1 metaG | ecosystem: Environmental > Aquatic > Deep subsurface >...
AAATTATGTACTTTTTAGAAAGGATTTACAATATTAGTTTACTGAATTATAGTGATTTATATGCTTTTTAAGGGACGACTATTTAGGTGAGATATAGATTTACTCATTATATAACTGATTTAAATTTGGTAAGCACAAATATAAACTATTTATGCGTGATTCTAATAATTATCTAGTAAAACAAATATCCTTTTTATCGTTAGTAAGCAATAATATTTTAGAGTCTCTTTAATTCTTTTCTGCCTGCTCCCTTACCTTTATATTTACTAGTAGTAAAGTTAAATTTATATCTTAATGTAATTTCAAATTGTCTGCTATCATTTTCATTTCTCTGATAAAGTTCCATTTTTTGATTGTATAAAAGCACACCTTCTTTAGCACATTTAAAAATATCCTCAAGCTTCAATTCTACACTTAATCTATCTTTACAGAAAGTCTTAACCATACCCAAATCAACTACGAACTGTCTATCTGCGATATTCACATTTTGATTATCACCTTTACTCCTATACTTAGAATCTATATTAAATAAAAATCCATTATTAAAACTAAATGAATTATTCAAAGTCATAATATATATAGGCTTCTTTAAACTGATATTTTCATTATGACTCTCTAGGGTCAACCACTGCTTTATAAGACCTGTAGTTAATTGAGGAGTCCAAATTCCAAAAGTATGAGAGGAACTAAGAAATATTGTTAGAGAAGGAAGCTTATTTATATTTTTATACTTAATTATTGAAATAGCTGGATTTTCATCCAACTGCTGAGTCCAATAAATAATTGCATCTTTTTCCTTTTTATAACTAAACATTAATTGAAATAAATTACAGGAACTCACAAGTGTAATATCATGAATTATAGAAGGATCTAGAAATGGATTACCACTTTGTAAAGTAAAACGATTTGCATATAGTACATTACTACTAAGTTGTCTATAAGTAGGTCTATTCGTTTTAGCAGTGTAACTCAATTGAAAATTAAATCTATCAATCTTAGTAGTAAATGATGCATTAGGGAACCACTGGATATACTTTTTGCTCTGTTCATCTATGAGCTTCCTAAAACTATAGTAATCAGATTTTACATTCTCATAACGTAAACCTATGCCGAATTGTCCTAATTTTGTATTTCCCATATATGTCAAAAAATAACTAAGATTATTTTCCTTTATCTGAGTATCTGATGCTTCAATTATATTTTCTATATTTGCATAAGCATCTTTTCTATAGGTCTTAGTATATTCACTTCCCATTGCTAAATTGCCTTTCCAGATAGGATAAGTAAAAGTCAATTTTAGAGCATTAATGCGATTATTAACTTCATTCTTAGAACTTACCACACGATTCTCATAATTTTCACTTTTTTCTGTAACACGACTATTAGATTCCTCATGACTATAATAGTATGTCCCATCATAATTAATACTCAATTTTCCAAAACTACCATTGTAATAATAATTAAAATTATGAGTAGGAGTACTACCATCTTTTTTTGATACTTGTGAAGTTGTCCAAAGATCATAGGCCTTAGAATTCGCAAACATTTCATTATTCATTTCTAAATCAAACTTATCACAAAAATCACTTGTATAAGTATATTTAGCTCCTAATAATTGTTTTGGTGAAATCTCATAATTTAGACCTATTATTCCAATAATCTTTTTGGATTTTCCATGTACTACCATAGTATTGTTTTGGCTCCAAAGAGTATCTACGTAGGTATCTTGTCTTAATATGCTTTCCTGCAAAGAATTATCCCGAATGTACTTTAATGTTTGAAAGATATCCAAACCTTTAATTCTATAATTCATATTTAATTGCTCTACTAAATCTGTATTCTCTGATTGATAATAACTTGATCTGAGGTCAAAACTAAAACCATCTCCTACTTTGCGTTTAGTTCTTATTCTAATTATAGACTTTACAGACGCATCATAAGCTGCTCCTGGATTTGTTACAATATCTACACTTTGAATATCTTTTGAACTTAAATTATCTAATTGACTTGCATCTCTAAGCTTTCTATTATTAATATAAATAACAGCAGTCCCCTTGCCAAATACCTCAAAAACTCCATCATCACCTTGAAGCATAGGTAAACGTTTGAGAACATTATTAGCTGTTCCTGCCTTTTCCAGCACAGAATTTTGTATAATTGTAACAAAGGCATCATCCTTAATTTTCATCTTAGGCAATTTCCCTTTCACCACCACATCACCTAGCAAAGTTACATCTCTATTAAGAGTTATAGTATTATGAGATTTATGCAAACTAGATAATCTTAAGGTCTTTTCTAAATAACCCACAAAAGAAACTTTCAAATAAAGGGAATCAATTGAAATCATTTTATTCGCTAAACTAATGGACAAATTATTGGGCAATTTTAAAGAGAAATACCCAACTCTATTTGTGGTTACACCTGTCACTAAAGTACTATCTGGTAGTTTATATAAAACTACATTAGCGAAAGCTATGTAGGAACTATCTTCAAGATCCATAACCTTTCCCGAGAAATTTAATTCCTCACGAATACTTCCCTCTTGCTGTCCATAAGTATTGAAACTCAAAAAAACACAAAGGGACATTATCATTACAAACAACTTCTTCATAAATTTATTTTTATTATAAATATAGCAATAAATTAAGAATACATATAAGCCCTGAGCACTCTTATTAACCATAATAAAAGTTAATGTACATAAAACGTTAATTTATATACCTAATTTTTTCATTAAAATCTATTATAAATATCTATAAAATCGTCAATTGAAATATTTAATATTTTCATATTATTCACAATACGAGGGAGTTCATCTACTATAAAAGCTTTTCTTTTAGCATCCAATATAACAGATTTTGCACCATTAGCTACAAAATATCCTACTCCTCTTTTATTTACTATTATATTATTTCTGGACAATACTTCGAAAGCTCTAACACAAGTATTGGGGTTAACTTGCAATTCCACCGCCAATTCCCTCACAGAAGGAATTCTCTCTTGCTCTTTGTATTTATCTGTAATTATATTACTCTGTATTATTTCAACAATTTGCAAATAAATAGCTTTAGTATTTGAAAAATCTGTCATACTTTATATAATATTAATTATCTAATTTTCTTAAACTTATACCAACTCAACCAAATTAAAAAAGCATTTGCTAATATCAAAAATACTTCTAACATTGGTACAAATACATTTTGTAAGTAGGGAAGATACTCTAAGAAATTAGAATCATTTATAGAAATTTGCATCTTAGGGAAATGTATTACGGCATAAGTCGTAGTACCTCCACCCAAAAGAGATAAGAAAAACATAACTAAAGTTGTCATTATTACGCTGTTCCTTTTAAAATACATAGCCCCACACATATAAATGTTATAGGGGAGATAAAATCCTAATAACATTATTGGAAATAATACAAACACTTTGTACATAGAGGATACTTCTACAAGTACATCACCATCATTATAGAGGTCCCAATTACTAAATAATACATCTCTAAGAAGATGAATATTTTGTGGATAAGTTGTCAGATATTGTACAAAAATAGCTAGTAAATTAGTACAAAATAGAAATAAAGGTATAATTAAAGTATAAACAATAACTAAGGCAAAAAACTTCTCTGACATCTTTAAAGGGAGTAAAAATGTAGATTGGAAGAAACCCTCCCTCTTATAATGAGAAAAATGAGATCCCATTACAAAAATTGTTATAAGAAAAATATAAAACCACTGTATAGCTGCATTGGATAGGGCGCTGTATCCAGAAGGAGATGTCAAACTAAAGCTAAAACTACTAAATGCAAGTTGAGCTAAAATTCTTAGTATATAAGGAATGACCAATATTCCAAAATATATTAGTGAGGACAACAAAAAGAATCTTCTATTTATAAATAACAAATCCTTTGTAAACGTATATAATCTCTTAAAAGAGAATTGATTAATAGAATTGATTTCCATATTATTTCGAATTAAAAATATTAGTTATAAGTTCTTTATTTAGTAATACTGCATTAAATAACATCTCTATATCTATAGCACTTTCTTCATTGGTATAATTTTGAACAATACCCCATTCTCCATGAATTGTCCTTTCCGAATAAATAGGTCTATCTCCAGGAATAATTTCTTTAAACAATAATTTTTTAGAAATTTCATTTGCAGTAGCATTCATCAACATGCTATCATTATCTAAAATTAAGATAGCATCTATAAGTTGAGAAATATCCTTTACCATATGGGTAGAAATTATTACAAGCTTATCTGTCAAATCAAATGCTGATAGTATCTTTCTAAAAGTATGTTTACTAGGAATATCCAAGCCATTTGTAGGTTCATCCATCATTAGAATATCAGTATTACAAGCAAAGGCAAAAGCTAAATACATTTTTTTACGTTGTCCAAAACTCATAGTATTTAATTTCATAGTAGGATTCACCTCAAAGTCTCTTAAATAAGATATAAAATCTTCATCTTTAAAATTAGGATAATACTTACCATATAATTTAACATATTGATATGGGGTCACCCTAAGCAACTTTATATCATCTGGGACCAAAAATAGCTTTTGTAACATTGAGGGGTTCCTCTTTGAGGCATCATCTTTCATAACATGTATAGTACCTCTATCAGCATAAAGTAAACCACTAAGAAGTTTTAATAATGTTGTTTTACCAACTCCATTTTTTCCAAGAAGTCCATAAATATGGCCTTTTTGCATAGAAAGGTTCATGTTTGAAATAACTCTATAGGCATTTTTACTATAGGCAAAATCTACATCTTTAAGTTCAATCATAAATTTTATATTTTAAATAATTTCTATTCAATTAGTGCACTAGACAACTAATACACTACAAATGTATGATATTTTTTTTACATAGCAATAGTTTTTCAATTTTTTTTGTTAAAAAAGAAATAATCAATATAATTAAAGTTGTTGTTAGTTTAAAAGTTATTAACTATTTTTACAAAAATTAAATTACATAATTTAAATTTACAATAAAATGAAGAAAAAATTTGCTATTGTTTTAGTTTCCCTAATGATGGGAGGAAGCGTATTTGCCCAACAAAAGAAAGACAAATCAGAATTCAAAGAATTCAAACCTGGATACTATCAAAATTCCATTCTTAAAGATATTCGAAATGTTGATAAAAAATTAGATAAAAAAGATAATGAAAAATTATTTTTCATGGATCAATCTGGCATGAATTTACCTAATAAAATCAAATATTATACAAAAGTGTGGGCAAATCCTACTCTATCTCAAGGAAATACAGGGTCATGCTGGTGTTTCTCCACAACTTCAATGTATGAATCTGAAGTCTTTAGACTTACAGGTAAGAAAGTAAAATTTTCTGAAATGTTTACAGTTTATAATGAATATGTAAGAAAGGCAGAAGGATTTGTAGAATCTAGAGGGAAGTCTCTTTTCGATCAGGGTTCTGAAGCAAATGCTGTAACTATTTCATTTAAAAATAATGGTATCGTTCCTGAAAGTGCCTTTAAAGGATTAATAAATGGAAGACAATTCTATACTCATGAGAAGATGTTCAGTGAAATGAAATCTTATCTTGAAAGCGTAAAAAAGAATAATAATTGGAATAAAAAGGCTGTAATATGTACTATTAAATCTATTATGAATCATTATATGGGTGTACCTCCAACAAAATTTAAAGTTGATGGCAAAGAATATACACCACTTACATATTTAAATGATTATTGCAAACTTAATATGGATGATTATGTTGAAATAAGTTCTGTAAAATCAGAAAAATACTGGGATCAAGTAGAATATAAAGTTCCTGATAATTGGTGGCATAGTAAAGAATATTATAATGTTCCTCTAGACGTATTTATGAACATATTAAAAAATTCTATTAAAGATGGATATACTATGAGCATAGGCGGGGATGTTTCAGAGGCTGGTTTCTTAAGAACTACAAATGTTGCCTTAGTTCCTTCTTTTGATATTCCATCTGCTTATATTGATGAAGATGCAAGAGTTTTTCGTTTTCTTAATGGAAGTACTACTGATGATCATGGTATGCATTTAATTGGATATTATACTGATAAACAGGGTAAAGATTGGTATTTAATTAAAGATTCAAGTTCTGGCTCAAGAAATAACGACGAAGCAGCTCCTGAGTTTGGATACTATTTCTTCTCTTCTGATTATATAAAATTAAAAATGATGGGATTTACTGTTCATAAAGATGCATTGAAAAAATATATGAAGAAGTTCAATAAATAATTATATTATGCTCTATTCTTTTAAGTGTATTTAGTATTATCTACACCTAAGAATATAAGAAACTTAGATGAGTGTTATTGTATTTTCAATAACACTCATTACTATTTAAATAAATACAATTACTATTTATTCCCAAAAATTCTACTACCAGCTGAACTACGAGGACTACGAGGACTACTAGAACTATATAATCTGGATGCTCTCATAGGTCTTTCAGATTGAGCAGATTTATTTGATCTTTCATCTCTGCTATCTCTAGAGGCTGAACTTTTAGGTTTTCTTTGGTTATTTTTTACTCTCCTAGAGTTTGAATTTCTAGAATCAGAACTATTAAAATCCAGGTCCCTAGAACCTGAACGACGAGGACTTGAAGCTCTAGATTTTGAAGCTCTAGATTTTGAAGCTCGAGAACTTGACATATTTGACTTACGGGAATTTCCTTTATTCCCATTTCTACTGGCTCTATTACTTGAATTATTCCCTTTTGATGCATTTTTAGACTCTACTCTAGCCTTAATCTTACCAATTTTAATGGCATAACCATCATAAAATTCGTAAGGATTATCCTCAATAACATCTATCTCTTTAGCTATAAGTTTTTCAATATCCTTAAGATAAGCTATCTCACTTTCCTCACAAAAAGAAATAGCAATACCCTCTCTTCCTGCACGTCCAGTACGTCCAATACGATGAACATAAGTCTCTGCTTGATTTGGTAATTCAAAATTTATAACATGAGATATTCCATCAACATCTATACCTCTAGCAGCAATATCGGTTGCTATCAAGACTCTTATATCATGATTTTTAAAACCAGCCAAGGCTTTTTGCCTAGCATTTTGAGATTTATTACTATGAATAGCAGCAGCCGATATATTGGCTTTATTTAATAACTTAACTATTCTGTCTGCGCCATATTTAGTACGAGTAAAAATCAGAACTGAATCTAATTCCTCATTCTTCAGTACATGTAATAACAAATCTCTCTTATCGGATTTCTCAACATAGTACAAATGCTGTTCAACTCTATCGGCCGTTGAGGATACAGGTGATACATTAACATTTTTAGGTTTAGTCAAAATCTTCTTAGATAGCTCTATAATAGAATCTGGCATAGTTGCCGAAAAAAATAAAGTCTGTCTTTTCTTTGGAATAATTTTTAATATTTGCTTTATATCTGCAATAAAACCCATATCAAGCATTCTATCTGCCTCATCTAGAACTAATACTTCTATTTTATTAAGATTAATATGCCCTTGGCTATGTAAATCTAACAAACGTCCTGGAGTAGCAACTAATATTTGAAGTCCATCCCTAATTTTAGCTATTTGAGGATTAGCATTGACTCCTCCTAAGATTGCAGTATGCTTAACATTCATGTATTTCCCATAATCCTTTATACAATCATCAATCTGAATAGCTAATTCACGTGTTGGTGTGACAATTAATGCCTTGATACCATCTTTAGGATTACTATGTTCTAATTTCTGTAAAATAGGAAGTGTAAAGGCAGCTGTTTTACCAGTACCTGTTTGGGCACATCCTAACAAATCGTTTCCTTTTAATACTATAGGGATTGTTGTTTCTTGAATGGGGGTTGGATTTGTATATCCAATTTCAGCGATAGCCTTTTGTAAAGGAGCTATCAAGGGAAGTTCTTTATATTGCATAAATTTTATTTGCAAAGATAGTAAAAATTACCGTATATTTATTTTAAAATTAAATATGTATAGTTTTTTAACTTTACATAACTTATTTTTAATGATTTCATAAGTTCATTAATAATAATATAACTTTACTTAAATTAGTATAATCAATTTTAAATATTACCCCATAGTTTCCATTGATAATGACATATTATTTATACATTTGCAGAATTAGTAAAAACAATATAAATAGTTCACATGGTAACAAAAAATATTAATGAAACAACTTGCTTTTCACCAGATAGAAGTCATCTGATAGTATCTCAAATCAAGAATTCCATAGTCATAGTAATAGCTATGACAGCTATTATTTACAAGATGAAACAAATGGAAGATCTCCCAATTTGGATATCCCCCGTGGTAATAGGAGGAATGCATTGCATTTTTTTACCCATACTAATCTCTGTAAGACATTCCATAAATAGAAGACAATATTCATTCGAAAGCGATAAAATAATTTGCAATATAGGACTGTTCAAAAGAAAAACTATAACCATTTATTATAGAGATATAAAAAAAATTCGCCTCTCAAAAGACCCATTAGAAAGATTATTTAAAATTAATAGAATTAATATATCTACTCCAAAACAAGAACTAAGTATCAAAGGAATCAAAAATGCAAAGGTAAATGAAATAAAAGAACTTATTAATCAGAGGTCCTAACTTTACAAATATGATCTATAGTATCTACTATTCTTCTGGCACTATATTCTTTATCCATAAGTTTTTTAGGTACAGGGTCTCCAGTATTGTAATCATGTATACAATAAATTTCCGAAAAACCAGCCTCTAATAAAGCTTCTTTAGCTTCTACTTTACCAGTAATAGCTATAACAGGAATAACTGGTTTATGAGCCTTAGCATGTTTAAGCAGTGCAAAGGGTGCTTTACCCATCAAGGTCTGAGCATCCATCTTACCTTCTCCTGTAATTAATATATCCACGTGATCTAACATAGTATCTAAGTCTAAATAAGTGAATAGTAATTCTGCTCCAAAAAACATTTTAGCCTTTAGTACAGAGAAAAGGATCCCCCCAACTCCTCCGGCAGCTCCAGCACCTGGAATATAATTTAAATCTTTGCTAGTAAATTCTTTGATACGAAATGCTACATTTTTTAAACCTAAATCTAGCTCCTTAACCATTTTTTGATCAGCCCCTTTTTGAGGTGCATAAACATAAGCTGCACCTTCTTTTCCTGAAAGTACGTTAGTTACATCGCAAGCGACCTTGATATCTATAGATTCATCAATAATACTATTGGAATCATCAATTGTAAAAAACTTCTTTAAACCTCGTCCATCATAAGAAACTTCTTTCCCTTTTATATCTAAAAGCTTATAACCTAATGCTTTGAGCATACCAAAACCAGCGTCATTTGTAGCACTTCCACCAATACCCAAAATAATTTCTTTACATCCTTTAGATATAGCATCTGCTATCATTTCTCCGAAGCCAAAAGTAGAAGCGTAAATTGGATTACGTTCAAATTCAGAAAGCAAAACAAGTCCAGCTGTTTCTGCCATTTCTATAATAGCCGTTTTAGGAAATTCTTTACCTAAATCAACTATCGTATAATCTGCAGTTATATCACGCATAAGCGGGTCATGAACATCACATCTTATATTTTCCAAATCACAATTATAGGATTTTAAGGCCGAAACAATTGCCTTCCTTATTCCTTCACCTCCATCAGAAACAGGGAAAGAAAATACATCTTCGGCAAAATTCATCTTAATTAATTCTTCACTAACCTTATCATTAAGCTCCTGTGAGCTCATACACCCCTTAAAAGAATCTATTGCAACTAAAACTCGCTTTTTCCCCATTATTTTATATTTTTTTATTAAAAATTTGTAATCACAATTAAGTCTAATTATAATCAAAATATATCAACTCAATTGTAATATACAAATATATCATATTTTTTGTTTTTTTACACTATTATCTCTCAATTAGAACTAAATCACATCAAAAAAACTCCTTTTTCTCTGCACAATTCAAGAGTCTTATCATCCCATACCGAAGATTGTACTTCGCCTATGTGGCATTTTTGTAATAGTAGCATACAAAGTCGGCTTTGCCCAATGCCTCCTCCTATGGTTTGAGGTAATTTCCCTTCTAACAATAATTTATGAAAATATAAACTCTCTTTAGTTTCCTCTCCTTTAATTCTCAGTTGTCTTTTTAAAGACTCTGGAGAAACTCTAATACCCATAGAAGAAATCTCAAAGGCTTTTTTCAATATAGGATTCCAAATTAAAATATCTCCATTCAAACCAAATAAACCATCATTTGCTTCACTTGACCAATCATCATAATCTGCAGCTCTTTCATCGTGAATACTCCCATCAGAAAGTTTTCCACCAATACCTCTTAAAAAGACTGCTCCATACTCTTCAGTTATTTTATCCTCTCTTTCACTAGGACTACAATTTGGATATTTATCTAATAACTCCTGAGCATGAATAAATTTAATATTTTCAGGCAAGAATAATTGCAATTGTGGATAATGTTCGGACAATAGAAACTGAGTACCCCTAATTACTGAATAAATTTCTTTTACTGTTGAATAAAGTAAATCCAAACTAGTTGAATCAATAACCTTTTCCCAATCCCATTGATCAACATAAAAAGAATGTAAATTATCCGGCTCTTCACAGGCTCTAATAGCATTCATATCTGTATATATCCCCATGCCGGCTTGTATATTATGTCTATAAAGTGCATATCTTTTCCATTTAGCAAGTGATTGCACTATCTCTATTTTGTCACTATTTATATAACTATTTTTAAAATGTACGGGTTGTTCTACTCCAGTCAAATTATCATTAATACCTTCTCCACCTACAACTATAATAGGTGCCGTTATTCTTCTTAATTTTAACATAGAAGACATCTCTAATTGAAAAGTGTCTTTCACTAACTTAATTGCGTGCTCTGTTTCCCATAAATCTAAAGCAGATTTATAAGATTTTGGAATAAATGTTTTCATTATTTATAAATATTAGATAAAAAAAAAGCTTCTCGTAAATCGAGAAGCTATATATTGTACTAAAATAAAGTCAATAAAAATACTACTCGTAACGTTTCCTGATACGATTATTATTATTATTATTATTATTATTATTATTATTATTAACTCTATTATATGTTCTTATTGCCATTATGTCTTTATAATTCCTTATAGTATTTGTTAGATAATTTTCGCCGTTAAAGCTACTAAAAATAAATTTATAGTTACAAATTTAACTTTTCTCAATATCAAATACAAATTTTAGATTTAAAAACTTGGGAATTAATCATATTTTTAAATTGTAATTAACTATTTTTGCAAACATATAATAAGTCTCAAGCAAAATATTATTCTTTTAAGCTTAGATTTACAAATAATATTAATACAAATTTATAAAAGAGCGCAATAACACCTACGTTCTTAATTTGTAATATATAATTTATTAATAAAATTACATATGAAAAATATAATTCTTAAAAAAGGCAAGGAAAAATCCCTATTTAGATATCACCCATGGCTCTTTTCGGGTGCTATTGCAAATATTGAAAAAGGTACTAAGGAAGGAGATGTCGTTCGCGTCGAAAATTCGGAAGGAGAATTCATGGCAATAGGTCACTATCAAATAGGGTCAATTGCTATAAGAATTTTGAGTTTTGAAGAATGTGAAATAGACTATAACTTTTGGAAACAAAAAATTCAAGCCGCATATAATATGCGCATGACTATGGGATTAATAGACCAAAAAGATAATAACGTATTTCGTCTAATACATGGTGAAGGTGATGGTCTTCCAGGTCTAATTGTAGATTGTTATGCTAATGTAGCCGTCATACAATTCCATGATGTAGCTATGTTTTTGGAAAGAGAAAATATTGCAAAAGCTATAAAAGAAGTTATGGGAGATAAATTAGTGGCCATATACGACAAATCCGAAGGCACTTTGCCTTATAAAGCAGATATAGATCCACACAATGGATATCTTTATGGAGAAGCTGATACATTTATTGCTTATGAAAATGGTCTTAAATTTAAGGTAGATTGGTTAGAAGGTCAAAAGACAGGATTTTTTATAGACCAACGTGAAAATAGAGCTTTGCTCGAAAAATACTCTAAAGCAAAAGACGTACTAAACATGTTTTGTTATACTGGTGGTTTTTCATTTTATGCAATGAGAGGTGGAGCACATTCTGTTCATTCTGTAGATGTATCAGAGAGAGCCATTGAAATTGCAAAACAAAATGTAGAATTAAATTTTCCAGGAGATACTCGTCATGAAGCCTTTGCAGAAGAAGCATTTAAATTCTTAAAAACTGCTGAAGATAAATATGACTTAATAATATTAGATCCTCCAGCATTCGCAAAACATCAAAACGTTCTAAAAAATGCAATTCAAGGATATAAAAAACTTAATCGTAGAGGAATAGAAGTGATAAAGCCAGGAGGTATAATCTTCACATTTTCGTGCTCACAGGTAATGACAAAAGAAATATTTAGGCAAACAGTATTTACTGCTGCTGCCAATACGGGACGTAGGGTAAAAATACTTCACCAACTGACACAACCATCTGATCATCCAATTAGTATTTACCATCCAGAGGGAGAATACTTAAAAGGTTTAGTCTTATACGTAGAATAATAAACATAACTAAACTATATAAATAGAGGCTGCATATTCTAATATACAGCCTCTATTTATATAGTTTATCTCTTACATTATTTTAAAATCTAATAAGATTTCATTATCTACTTGAACTTTTATACTATCCCCCCTTTTTAATTTCTTCTTTCTAAACCTTCCTCCACAAAACAAAAAATCTCCTATTTTAATAGTATGATATTCTGAGGCAAATGAAACTATTTCATCTATATTTAAGGGCATGGACATAGAATACTCCACCACATCATTAACATAGAAAGTAAACTCTGCATCCTGTCTAAAATCTCTAAGCACACTAAGAGCATTAGCTCCATCAAAAGAATACCCAGCAACTGGGGGAAGATTTTTCTCTAATAATTCATCAACCAAATCATCTGCATAAAACCTAACCCCTACTGCAAATTCATTATAATAACGATCTGCAAATCTAGAGCCTACGCATTTCCCAAGCTTATTAAGTTTTACCACGAATTGAGGAATACAACTTATATTTTTAGTGAATTCTGGGATATAAAAATCATTATTATTTCTAAGTAGTACATCATCGCCTACTGGTACTATAGTTGAGTCCCCAGATTCATTATATTCAACGCACAAAATCTTCATATATCTTGCTCCTCTATTATTTAATAACTTTAACAATCAAATCTTCAATCTTTCTCTTTGGCACATGATGAACAGCATTTTCATCTCTCCAATAATTAATTTGATCATCCTTAACATCCTCTATAACAACCTCTTCCTTAGGTTTTCCTAAAGCCATTACATACAGAGGTTTATAGTTATTTTGAATATTTAATATTTCTGTTACTTCTTTAATATTAAAAGATTTTATTATACAAACTCCTAAACCATCTTCAACAGCACCTAAACTCATAGCTTCAAGTTGAATACCATCATCACACAAGCAATTATTAGAAATATTTAGATCTAATGTTTGAACAACATAAGCACTTGGTCGTTCTCCTTCAATAGGACCGTCCCATTCCGGTAAAGCTCCGGCCCATTTTATTGAGTGAAATAATTTATCACAGATATTCTCATCAGTAACACAATAATATTTTAAAGGTTGTAAATTTGCAGCAGAAGAACAATATCTTGTTAATTCAACTAAATCAATCAATCTTTTTTCTGCTATACGTTCACTTTGATAAAAACGGCGATAGCTTCTATTCTTTTTTAATAAATCCACTAACATCTTATGATATTTATAAAATTCGTATTATTTTTGGAAAGTATTGAGAATATCTTCCCCATACTTTACAAAGTTATAATAAAAAAATAGGAACACAAATCATGCCATCATTTTTAAAACTTTTAGCAGAGGACATAATAAAGAATTATAATGACGATTTTATTAATACAGTTATTATTTTCCCTAATAAACGTGCAGGATTATTTCTTGCAGATGAATTATCTAAATTAATTAAGGAACCACTTTGGATGCCCAAAATAATGACATTAAGTGAATACATATCCTCACAATTACATATTCAAACTGCTGATGAAATTACTCTAATTACCAAATTATATAAAGCATATTTAAAAGCTTCTTCACAAAACGAAAGTTTTGATGATTTCTATTATTGGGGAAAAATGTTAATCTCAGACTTTGATGACATAGATAAATATTTAGTTAATGCAAAAGATTTATTTTCAAATCTACAATCACTAAAAGAAATTGAACAAAATTTTTCATATTTAGAAGATGAAGAAGTACAATTAATAAAGCAATTCTGGGGCAGTTTTTCAGTTATAAATCAAAGTAATGAGCAAAAGAAATTTGTAAATATTTGGGAATCTCTATACGATACATACTCCATTTTCAAAGAATCTCTTTTAAGTAAAAATTTGTCTTATGAGGGAATGGCTCAAAGGTTATTTTGTGAAAAATTAGATAAAAATATAGAATCCAAAAATATAATTATTGCAGGGTTTAATGCTCTTAACTTATGTGAAAAAAAGATATTCTCACATTATAGAGATAATTGCAGTGCCAAATTTTATTGGGATTATGATGAATATTATACAGATGATATTAAGCAAGAAGCAGGATTATATATAAGGGAGAATATGAAAGATTTTCCTAATGCTTTAAAAAAGGAAAATTTTAGGAGTTTTTTAAATAATAACAAATCTATAGATATAATCTCTATATCTTCTGCCATTGGTCAAGCCAAACTAATTCCCACTTTAATGCAGGAATTTAAACAACCATTAGATAGAAAAACAGCCATTATACTATGTGATGAGGGTATTTTACTGCCTTCTTTAAGTTCTATTCCAAATTCTGTTGGTAAGATTAATATTACCATGGGATATCCAGCTCAAAATAGTTCTATAGCTGCATTTATTCAACTTATCCAACAACTAATATCTTCCTCCAAGATAGATAGTGAAGTTACTGATAATACTTATTACTATTACAAAGAGGTTCTAGCTCTACTAAATCATAAATTAATAAAAAACAGTGAAAACATAGATATAGAAAAAATAACAAAAGAAATAAACTCTAAAAATAAAATTTATATTAAGGCAAAGGAATTACAATTGAACAAATTAACTAAATCTATTTTTGTCAATAAAATAAATTCTATTCCCGATTATTTAAAAGACATATTAAAAATTTTGCTTCAAACCCCTATTAATAAAGTTTCTAAAGAAAATAAAGAAGTCTCAGATATTAAAAACATTATTAATACAAAAGATAATACCGATAAAGATATAGATTATGATATAGACAATTTAGTAGATGATGCCCCAAATCAAATAAATGAAATTGAAAAAGAATTTATTTTTTCGCTTTATACTTATATTCAAAGTGTACAAAATTCATTTACTTCTGAGGGAATATTACCTGATGATAAATTGTATATGCAGATTGTTATAAAGTTATTAAATAGTACTTCTATTCCATTTACAGGTGAACCCCTCAAGGGTATGCAACTTATGGGACTTATGGAAAGTAGAATGCTGGATTTTGACAATCTTATTATTTTATCAGCTAATGAAGGTGTTTTGCCCAAAAACAATATGAATATGTCATTTATACCTTATAATTTGAGAAAGGGATTTAAAATGCCAATTCCCGAAAACAAAGATGCCTTATTCGCATATTATTTTTATAGATTATTACAAAGATCTAAAAATGTGAAAATCGTATATAATTCGGCAGTTAAAAGTGTAGGAAGTAATGAAAAGAGTAGATTTTTATTACAATTAGAATACGAATCTGGCTTAAAAATACAAAAACGTAATTTTCAAAATTTAATAGCATCCAGAGATGTAAATAAAATATCTATCAACAAAGATAAAGATGTAATGGATAGATTAAAACAAATAGCGAGTAATCTACTATCTCCCTCTGCCATAAATAATTATATAGAATGTCCTCTTCGCTTTTATTTCAACAATATTGTACAAGTAAAAAGCCTAGAAACAGTTGATGATAAATTAGATGCGAAACATTTTGGAAATATTTTTCACAATACCATACATGAATTATATGCTAAAGCTCATAATAATAGAATAACTGCAGAATTTATAGATAATTTTTTAAAAAACTCAGCGCTTATAACAAAAGAAATACATAAACAATTTAATATTGCATTTAAAAATTTAGAAACCAACAAACTTGTAAACAATGGAACAAATGAACTTCTATTAATCGCTATAAAAAGTTATGTAGTAAACACCCTTAAATACGATATACAACTTTGTCCTTTCGAACTAATTAATATGGAAGAAAAATATATATATCCACTGCAAATATTCGAAGGTAAGCAAAAAATTATGGTAGGAGGTTACATTGACAGAATAGATCTTATAGATAATTCTGTAAGAATTCTAGATTATAAAACAGGAAGTGATATTAACGATTTCAAGAGTATAGAAGACCTATTTAATATTAACTTAGAAAAACGTAACAAAGCAGCTATGCAAACTCTCTTATATTGTTATATCTATCAAAAAAGTAGTAAAGATTCACGTATTATTTATCCTGCAATATATAATATAAAAGAATTAATTAGTAAATTTTACGACCCTAAGTTTAGAATTAATAAAGAAGTATTAAATGACTTTGAATTTGTCAAAGATAAATTCATTAAAAATCTTAAAAAAACTCTCGAAGAAATATATAATCCTAATATCCCTTTTGCTCAAACAGAAGTCAAAGATAAATGCAAATACTGCGATTTTGCCAGTATATGTAATAAATAATTTCAATTTTAATAATATTTTGATTATTTCAAATAACACAAACAATTGAATTACAGAGTATTATAATATATTTTAAAATTTATATTTTTTTTATGCAAAAAATATTTCATTTCTAATAAAATATTATATCTTTGCATAAAATTAGAAAAAAGTCTGATTAAATATATTTTTATTTTAGTAACAAAAATTATCATAATTTCTATTTAGCAGACTTTATACTATTGTAAATTTATTGTAAAATATTTTCTTATGTATTGGACTTTAGAATTAGCATCAAGATTAGAGGATGCACCATGGCCAGCAACGAAAGATGAATTAATCGATTTTGCTATACGTTCAGGTGCACCTATGGAAGTTATAGAAAATCTTCAAGATATTGAAGACTGCGAAGAAGTTTTTGATAGTATTGAAGACATCTGGCCTGATTATCCAAGTAAAGATGATTTCTTCTTCAATGAAGATGAATATTAAATTCCTAGGTAAAACTATAAGTTTCTAAATTTTCCATACAATTAAGTAAGGAAATTTACTAACTATAAAAAAATACTAGACTTAATAGTCCAGTATTTTTTTATGCCTTTATGCAGCCTCCAAAGAGAATAAATCAAAAGAGAATAAATGATTTATATATAAAATAAAGCATTAATATAAAGTGTAGTACACTTAATACTAATGCTTTTCTGTCGGGATGACAGGATTTGAACCTGCGACAACACGCCCCCCAGACGTGGACTCTACCGGGCTGAGCTACATCCCGCTCTTAAACGTCTGCAAAAGTATGCCATTTTATGCAAATTTCCAAATTTTTTAAAAAATAACTAGATTAAAAATAACTAGAATTATCCCAACAATGAGTACATAAATCTTCTTTTGGTAAACCTATAGCCTCAATCAAATCGTCCAATCTCTGAAATTGTAAAGAATCCAATTGAAGATTTTCTTTCATCTTTTTAACCATTAATTTATACTTATCTGAATCGGGATCTGAATATGGTTTTAAATTCTCATCAGTCATATTTTCAACACCCTCAATATCTCTAATAATTCTTCTAGCAAACAAATCGTAAGTTGAACGAGAAGTAGAAAAATTAAGGAATTCGCATGGATATACCAAGGGTGGACACGCTATCCTTATATGTATTTCATCAACACCACATTCTTTAAGTTTAACAACATTATCCTTCAACTGAGTTCCTCTAACTATTGAATCGTCCATAAATGCAATCTTCTCTCCACGAGTAAAAGCTTCATTTACTAAAAGTTTCATTTTAGCCACTAAATCTCTCATATTCTGATTTTGAGGCATAAAACTTCTTGGCCAGGTAGGAGTATATTTCACAAAAGGGCGCTTATAAGGTATTGCTTTTTCATTAGAATAACCTATGGCATGACCAACTCCTGAATCTGGAATACCTGCCACAAAGTTAGGGATCAATTTATCTCTACGAGCCATTGCAGCTCCACATCTATAACGACATTCTTCAACATTAATACCTTCATAATAAGCTGATGGATATCCATAATAAACCCATAAAAATGAACATATTTGTTTTTTACATCCTCCCTTTAAAATTTGATTTACACCAACAGCAGATATTCTAAGAGCCTCTCCCGCTCCTAGATCTCTAATAAGCTTGTACCCTAGATTAGTAAACGAAGAACTTTCACTAGCTATAACATATCCATCATCACTTTTACCTATAACAAGTGGAGTTCTAGCATATTTATCCCTAACAGCATAAATACAATTTTCTGTAAGTATCATAAAAGTACACGACCCCTTAATAGTATTTAAAACGTTTTCAATACCTTCTTTAAAAGTATTTCCTTCATTTATTAATATGCTAATAACTTCAGTGGGATTAATAGATGATTCTGATAGCTCTGCAAAATGATTTTTTTTCTCCAAAAGAGATTTTGCTATTTCTTCTATATTTACAATTTTGCCTACTGAAACAATAGAATATCTACCCAAATGCGAAGTAATAGTAATAGGTTGAGATTCAAAATCACTAATAACTCCTATTCCCATTTTCGAATCTTTAAACTTGTCCATATCCATTTCAAACTTATTTCTAAAATAAGCATTTTCTATACTATGAATTGAACGCACAAAATATTCTCCATTATAAAAGGCCATACCTGCTCTTTTTGTTCCAAGATGAGAATGATAATCCGTACCATAAAAAACGTCTGTCTCACAACTTTTGCGTGAGATACATCCAAAAATTCCACTCATTTTTTATAATTTTATTATTTGTCAAAAACGACAAATATTATTAATAATACCATACCAAGGTAATATAAAAATAATAATATACAAAAAGATTAATTATTTGTTTTAAAAAAAATAAAGCATCTTTTGTATTTTAAATTTTAGATTATTATCTTCGCAAATGCTAATTTAATTACAAACTCATCCGTTTTAACCACATAAAACGGATTTTCAGTATATAGAATTTGCATTATTATAATATCTATTGTTGAATATTAACCATTAAATTTAAATAACTATGAAAAAAATTACATTAATTTTAGCCATGATTATGCTTGCTTTCTCTACTAGTTTTGCCCAATCAGAGGCTAAAGGTGTTGCAGAAAAGAATGCAGGGAATGCAGCTATTAGAGCAAAAAATTACAAAGAAGCTTTTACAAAATTAGAAGCCTATCTTAAGATAGTTAAATTTCAAGATAAGGCTTATCTTTATAACACTGCTTATTGCGCATACAAATCAAAAGATTATAATAATGCTGTGAAATATTATAAAATGGCTATCAAAGAAAGATATAAATTAGCATCATCTTACAAAGGAGTAGCTAATTCTTACAAAGCCTTAGGAAAGAATGCTGAATATATTAAAACATTAGAAGAAGGACTAAAAGCAGCTCCTGGTAATGCATCTTTAACTAAAAGTTATTTTATATATTATATGAAAGCTGGACAGGCTGCTCAAAAAGCTAATAAAGCTTCTGTTGCTATCGCAAATTACACAAAAATAGCAGAAATGGCTAACAAAGAATACAAAGCACAAGGTCTTATGAGTCTAGCTACTCTTTATTTTAATGATGGAGCTGAGGTTATGCAAAAAGTAACACCTTTTGCTAATAAAGATAAAGCTAAATATGCAGAAGGCAAAAAGTTAGCAAAATCTAATTTTACTAAAGCTAAAAACTATTGCGACCAAGCAAAAGCAATACAACCTTCCAATAAAGAAGTAAGTACTTTAGCAACTCAAATTGCAGCAGCAATGAAGAATTTATAAGATACCCTTATATATAAGAAATATCACTATTATTTTATAGTGATATTTTTTTATGCCATTACTTTACGATTAAAAAACAAATACTACCTATGAATATTAGATAATATTGTATCAGCTTTATTGAAACCTAATTTAGATGCTATCCTTAATTGTTCTATGGCATACTTCATATTTCCATATTGTATGTAGGCTATACCCATATTATAATATGCTCTAGCATTTGAAGGGTCTATTTCTAAGGATTTACTATAATCTCTTATAGAAGATTTTATGTCACCTAATTTCTGATAAACTACTCCTCTATTAAAATACAAAGCACTTGAATTAAGTCCAAATTCTTTCGCTTTTGCTATAGTCATAGATACATTCAAACCCAAATCTAAAGCCTTGTTATAATCCGACAAAGCACCAACTAAATCGTTTATTTTAAAACGCAAAATACCTCTATAATGATAGGCCATTATAAAATCTGGTCTCAATTTAATTGTCATGGAATAATCTTTAATAGCCTGAGAGTTAACTCCAATATTTTCATAGATTATGGCTCTATTAAAAAAAGCTTCAGCATTATCTGGACAGTTATTAATTACATAGTTTAAATCTTGTATAGCCTCATTATATTTCTTTAAATTTGAGTATGCTATTGCTCTATTAAAATATGCACCTAACCATTCGCTATTTAACTTTATAGCAGAATTGAATTTGATAATAGCTTCAGCAGATAAACCTTTTTGTAAATACTGCATACCCTGCTTATTAAATTCTTTTACTCCAGAATTACATGAAAAGAATAATAGACATATTGAGATAATTAATACATTTTTTTGAATATTTATCATACCTATAAGATATTTATTATAATAAAAGCAATTTCAAAGTTAGTATATTTTTTCTAATTCTCAAAATATAAAAATCTAAGCCTATAGAAGCCCAAATCATTTCTACCTTATCTTTTATTTCCTCTAAACTTTTTGGAAACAAAACTTCTCTTCTCAAGACCGTATTTTACAGACTTCTTTTTTAAAGTATTATTTATTTTATCTCTACCACTCTTACCATAAAGCCTTTCCAGTAGATCTGGACGATTGATTTTTAGTAGTTCTTTCTTAATTTTAGATTTAAATTCACTCTTGTACCAGAAAAAAAACATATTTTCATTTCTTTTATCTGCATCTGTCTTAGCAGTTCTTATAGGTCTTAATGAATAAGGATGATAACCTGAATAATAAATTGTTGTCGAAACTGTCATAGGAGTTGGAGTAAAATCTTGAACTTGTTCAAGTTTAAAATTCAAATCCTTAGTTTGAACAGCTAAATCAGCCATATCTTCTGACTCTGAGCCTGGATGAGATGAGATAAAATACGGTATAAGTTGTTGTTTGAGATTAAATTTTTTATTTATTTCTACAAATTTTTTATCCAATGTCTTAAACAAAGAGAATGAAGGTTTTCGCATAACATGAAGGACCTTATCAGAAGAATGTTCAGGAGCCACTTTAAAACGACCAGAAACATGATAACGAATGACATTTTCTAGATATTCAGAGTTTATTTTATCTACTTTTGCAATTCCTGTATTGTGTAAAACAAGATCATATCTAATGCCCGAACCTATAAAACAATGCTTAACACCATCCATTTTAGATACTTTCTTATACAAAGAAAGCAAAGGGGAATGATTAGTATCTAATATCTTACAAATATTAGGACTTAAACATGAAGCTCTTTTACATTTCTCACAAACTTTTAAATCCTTTCCTTGCATTTTATACATATTAGCAGATGGTCCTCCAAGGTCTGTGATAGTACCGTGGAAATCTGGCATTTCAGTAATTGCTTTAACCTCATCCAATATAGATTTTTCCGAACGAGAAGCTACAAATTTACCTTGATGTGCAGAAATAGTACAGAATGCACAACCTCCAAAACATCCTCTATGCAAGGTTACCGAATGACGTATCATATTGTATGCAGGAATGGTTTTCCCCTTATATCTAGGATGAGGTTGTCTATTATACGGAAGTGCATAAATAGCATCTAACTCACTAGTAGTAAATGGTTTGTATTGAGGATTAACTATGAGAGTTTTATTCCCAACATCTTGTAATATTTTAGCAGCATTGATGCTATTAGATTCTTGTTCCACTATTCTAAAATTCTTAGCGTGCTTAATTTTATCCTTCAAACACTCTTCGTGAGAATATAACACTTGTGTCTTCCAGTTCTTATTAGTAGCATATTTAGTATTCTTATCTCTAAGAATAGCCGTCTGAGGTATATTTGTCAAACTCTCAAAAGGAACACCTTTTTTTAATAATAGACTAATTTCTTTCATGGGTTTTTCCCCCATACCATATACTAACATATCAGCTCCAGAGGTGAAAAGTATAGAGGGCATTAATTTGTCCAACCAATAATCATAATGAGTTATTCTCCTTAAAGAAGCCTCAATTCCACCAGCTACAACGGGAACTTCCGGATAAAGTTTTTTAAGTATTTCTGTATAAACTATAGTAGGCATATCTGGACGAGCTCCAGCTCTTCCTTCTGGAGTGTAAGCATCATCGTGACGTTTCCTTCTAGCTGCAGTATAATGATTTACCATAGAATCCATACTACCAGCCGAAACAGCAAAAAACAAATTAGGTTTACCTAATTTTTTAAAATCTCTTAAATCGTCTTGCCAATTTGGTTGTGGAACTACTGCTACTTTTAATCCTATAGATTCCAATTCTCTTGCAATAATAGCAACCCCAAAAGCGGGATGATCTACATAAGCATCCGCCGAAAATATAATAACATCTATACTTTCCCAACCTTTTTCCTCAACCTCTTTTACAGATGTGGGCAACCAACTAATCTCTCTTTCCATACTATAATAATTTGTACAAAGATAAGCTATTATTGACAAATCAGCAAAATGAGCTATATTAATTGTAAAATAATAACAGAATACGATATAATTAACAATTATTATTTAATCATATCAAATTTAAATTATCATCTTCCCTAGTTATAGCTCTATTTCATAAATTCACATAGTCTTATGAGATAGAATTTAAGAGTATTAAAGTCTATGTAGCATTATGTTATAAATGTATAAAGTCCTACAAATATTATTTATAATATAAAAATAATCGTACTTTTGCGTACAATAAAATTTCATATAAAATAATCCATGAAGAAAGTAAGTATAATAAGTTTAGGATGTTCCAAGAATTTAGTGGATAGTGAATTGTTAATGGAACAATTTTATAATGCCGGATATATAGTAGAATCCGATAACGAAAATTCGGATGCAGATTTAGTAGTAGTAAACACATGTGGCTTCATTGGTGATGCCAAAGAAGAATCAATAAATACAATTTTAGAACAAGTTGAAAGGAAAAAGACTGGCAATATAAAAAAGCTAATTGTCATGGGATGTCTTTCAGAAAGATATAAAGATTCACTTCAAAGCGAAATTCCCGAAATAGACTCTATTTATGGAAAATTTGATTGGAAAAATATGATAACAGACTTAGGTGGAGTATATAACCATGAATTAAGAAATCGTAGAATACTTACTACACCCTCTCATTATGCTTTTGTTAAAATTGGAGAAGGTTGTAATAGAACATGCTCATATTGTGCCATACCAATTATAACAGGCAAATATAAATCCAAACCTATTGAAGACATATTGGAGGAATGTAAAGAACTTGTCAAAAGAGGCGTAAAAGAATTTTTAGTAATAGCCCAAGACCTCACATACTATGGTTACGACCTTTATGGAAATTATAAGATTGCTGAACTAGTTGACAGAATGGCAAAAATACCTGGAGTTCAATGGATCAAACTTCATTATGCCTATCCTACTCATTTCCCCGTAGACTTATTAAAAGTTATACGAGAGAATGACAATGTTTGTAAATATCTAGATATAGCTCTTCAACATTGTTCTGACCACATGCTTAAACAAATGAGACGTGGAATAAATAAAACTGATTTAATTTCATTAATAAATTTAATAAGAAAAGAAGTACCTAATATTTATTTACGTACAACTATGATGGTTGGACATCCTGGAGAAACAGCAGAAGATTTTAAAGAACTTGTAGAGTTTATCTTAGAAATGAAATTCGAAAGAATGGGTGTATTTGCATATTCCCACGAAGAAGATACATATTGTGACAAACACTATAAAGACGATATACCTCAGGAGGTAAAACAAGTCAGAGTTGATGAACTAATGGAAGTTCAAAGAAATATATCTGAAAAAATTAACGAACTCACTATAGGTAGGACTTTAAAAGTAATTGTAGATAGTTTTGAAGATGGAAATTATATTGGACGAAGTGAACATGACTCTCCAGAGGTAGATCCATTGGTTATCTTTACTAGCGACAATAAATTAGAAATTGGAAATTTCTACGACGTTGAAATAACTGGCTTTGATGAATATGATTTATTTGGCAAATTAAAAGAAGTTTAAAAAATATCTTTACTTTGTTTTATTAATCCTAAATATTATTTTTGTAAACATAAACAAAAAAATGAAAACTACAGAAGAACTAAAAAATTATATAAATACAAATATAGGTAAAGTTGCAATAGTTCCCCATATATCTCCTGACGGAGATGCTATTGGGGCATGTACTGCTTTATCTCAAATTTTAGATAAATTAAATGTGGAAAATTGCATAATAACATGTGATAGAACACCAGTTTATCTAAAATTTTTAAAAAAATCAGATTCCATTATATCATATCAAGATGATAAAGAGAAATGTGTTGAATTAATAAATTCAGCTAATACCCTTTTTATGTTAGACCATAATGATTTTAGTCGAGAAGGCGATTTAAAGGAAATAACTCAAAAATCAAGTTCAAAAAAAATCATGATAGACCATCACCTTGAACCAAGTGAGGTAGATTACGTTATATCAGATACTAGTTTTTCATCAACTTGCGAACTTTTGTACGTATTTATTCTTGAAGTATGGGGTAAAGAAATAATGGATAAGGACATTGCTAACTCTATTTACGCTGGAATAAATACAGATACAGGAGGATTTAGTTATAATTCATCAACACCTCGCCTTTTTAGAATTGTTGCGGATTTATTGGAATTAGGATTAGAAAAAGATTTTATTACAGAAAATATATATCAAAACAACAAATTATCTAGACTTAGATTAATGGGTAATATTTTCTTAAAAAGATTAGAAATTAATGATAAATATCCTATAGCTATAATGCCCATTAGCCGTGAGGAATTATTGAGATTTCAATATAAAGATGGAGATTTGGAGGGAATTGTAAACACCCCATTAAGTATTAAAGACATACTTGTTTCAGTACAAATAACTCAAAAGAAAGAGAGAATTAAATTATCTTTTAGATCCAAGGGAGACATTCCTGTAAATGAATGGGCTAAAAAATATTTTAATGGTGGTGGTCACAAAAATGCTGCTGGTGGACAAGTAGAAAACAAATCTCTTTACGAAGTAGTTAAACTGGTAAAAGAAACTATGAAATGGTTTAATACTAATTATATTAAAACCAATTAGAAATATAACAAGACAACACATGTCTTAGTTTTAGAGAATAATTTATATAAACTTTGTAAGTCCTATAAGACTTACACTTTAAAAATATATTATGGAAAGTTTAAAAGGCTTAAAACCAGAACTAGTATGGAGTATATTCGAAGAAATATGCCAAGTTCCTAGACCTTCTAAAAAGGAAGAAAAGATAGGTGCTTTTTTAATGAATTTTGCAGTTAAACACAATCTAAAAGCAAAACAAGATGAAATTGGGAATGTACTTATAAGTGGACCTGCCACTCCTGGAAAAGAAAATGTACCAACCGTAGTGCTTCAAGCTCATATGGACATGGTATGCGAAAAGAACTCAGATGTACAACACGATTTTGATAAAGACCCTATTGAACCATATATAGATGGAGAATGGGTAAAAGCCAAAGGTACAACTTTGGGCGCTGACGATGGTATTGGTGTTGCTGCAGCATTAGCAGTCCTTACATCAAAAGATTTAGAACACGGACCAATTGAATGCTTATTTACTGTTGACGAAGAAACAGGACTTACTGGAGCTTTCGCTATTAAACCTAATTTCTTTACTGGAAATATTCTATTAAATTTAGATTCAGAAGATGAGGGCGAAATGTTTGTAGGATGTGCTGGTGGAGTAGATACCGTAATAAATTTACCCTATCAAGAAGAAGCTACAAAGAAATCAGACTTTGCAGTTAAACTTTCTATAAAAGGACTTACAGGTGGTCACTCTGGAGATGATATTAATAAAGGTAGAGCAAATGCAATTAAAGTTCTAAATAAATTTATATGGGATATCAACAACAAATATGGAGTAAGAGTTGTAAAATTTGAAGGTGGCAACTTAAGAAATGCAATTGCCAGAGAAGCAGATGCAATCATAGTTTTTGAATCTAAACATAAAGAAAATATTAGAATAGCATTTAATACATATGCTGTTGAAATGGAGTATGTTTGGAAACTAACAGAACCCAATATTAAAATGGATCTTCAATCATGTTCAGTTCCAGAAACGGCTATTACAACAAAAGATAGTACAAATTTCCTTAACGCTATATATGCAGCTCCTCATGGAGTATTTTCTATGAGTTCCCGTATGCCTGGTATGGTTGAAACTTCTACCAATTTAGCATCAGTTAAATTTAATAAAAAAAGAAATATTTTTATCACAACTTCTCAAAGGAGTGATATAGATTCAGAAAAATACAATATTGCAGGAATGGTTACTTCCGTATTTAAATTAGCAGGAGCAGAAGTAAAACAAACAGGATCTTATCCAGGATGGGCTCCTAACACAGATTCAAAAATTCTTACTGTAGTTGTTGATTCTTATAAAAGATTATTTGGCAAAAAACCAATAGTTAGATCAATACACGCAGGTTTAGAATGTGGTCTATTTTTAGAAAAATATCCAAATATGGATATGGTTTCATTTGGACCTACATTAAGAGGTGTTCACTCCCCAGATGAAAAAATAAACATCAAAACTGTTGAAATGTGGTGGTCTCATCTTACAGATGTACTTAAAAATATTTAATAATATTTATAAATAAAGCAATGGTTAATAATACTTCAAAAAAATTAGAGAAATATGATAGATTGTATACTCAAATAAGCGAGTATATTAAAACTACCAATGATATTTGGGCTCGTCTATGTACAATAGAGGCTGTGTTACATCATAAAATACCATATTTTTTCTGGACAGGTGTATATGAATTTATCGATGATGAATTAATAGTTAGATCCTATCAAGGTCCTGTTGCATGTCAGAAATTAAGGCATCACGTAGGAGTATGTTGGACAGCCATAAACACAGGAAAGACTATTATCGTAGATAATGTAAATGAATTTCCAGGCCATATCGCTTGTAATTCTATGACTCAAAGCGAGATAGTTATTCCTATTAAGAATCAAAACGGAGACATATTTGCTTGCCTTGATGTTGATAGTAAAACTTTATCTTCCTTCGATAAGGAAGATGAAATAGGTCTTACTAAAATTTTAAGTTTGCTTTATTCTTAAAATAGAACTACAAAAGGAGGGTTTATATAAATATAAACCCTCTTCTATACTTATTCCTATACCATTATCAAAAGAATTAATGATCTTTTATTAATTTTGCATCCTCAAAAATTACAGGGAAAACAACCCAGAAAGTAGACCCCTCATCTTTTTTAGAATCAAAACCATACTCTCCTCTCATGAGATCAATAATTTTAGCTACTATAGATAAGCCCAAACCATTACCTTTAGCAAAGTTATCTAATTTCTGGAAAGGTTTAAAAACGAACTTCTGTTTTTCATAGGGTATACCTATACCAGTGTCTATAACCTCAAATTTAAGCTTATTGTTATCATAGCTAAGAGTAACATCAATAGTTCCTTCAATAGTATATTTTATTGCATTAGTCATTAAATTATTCATAACCTGCAAAAATCTATTTCCATCAATAAATACATTTAATTTTTCATAAGGATTGTGAAATCTCATATCAACATCCAAATTGGAAAGTTTCTCCCTCATAGTAAGCTTTAAATTTTCAAATAAACTTACCACATTTACTATCTGTGGAGCAATTCTAAGAGTCCCAGCTTGTATTTTACTCAAATCGAGTATGTCATTTACCAAAGAAAGCAACATTTTACTATTTTGCTGAATAATTTTACTGTATTTAACTTTCTCGTCATCTTCCAGTTTCTCCGTAGTTATGATATCTGTAAATCCTATAATACTATTTAAAGGGGTACGCAGGTCATGACTCATTGTTGCCAAAAAATTCTGTTGCATATCAACAGTTTTTTCGCTCTCTCTACTTGTTTTTCTAAGTCTGTTAATACGATTATATGCATCATTAGATTCTATAAGACATCCCATAGTAAACTTATCCTTCTTACCAGGAATAAGAGTCCTCACAAAACGTGTTTCATACCAACTATAAGAACCATCCAATCCTTTCATTCTCCAAGATGATGTATAATATGAATCAGATAAATCCAACTTATTTACCTCATCCATACTAGGGATTACCTTATTTACGTCTTTTGGGTGTAAATATTGAAGAAGATCTAAAGTAGTTACAAAAAATTTATCTTTATATGCCTGAAGAAAAGGAGGTAGAATAAAAGGGAAATGAAAGCACTGAGAACTTACATCATAAAAATAAGGATAGACATGTATGGTACTATTAAATAAATTAGCATCTGAAATTTCAGCATTATATAAATCCATTTCGTAAATATATCCCAACTCATCAGACAAATTAGTATTATACTCTACGGCTCCTTTTACTGCTATCCTAAAACCATCATTAAACAATAAATTTCCCATAATTGGCAATTTGATGGGAGAATTAGGATTAGTCCGAGCTTTTATAAATATTTTATCACCTATTTCTTTATCTCTATCAAAAAGTTTTGGCAAAGAAGCAATATCAAAATTGGATAAATCACTTATATTTAGGATATCTAAGGCAGTTTTATTTAAATAAATAATTTCTAAATTAGCATTAAATACAATTATACCATGATTGTTTCTATCAGAAATACGACCAGAAATTCCATAAGCTTTAGTTGCCAAATGTCTTAAATATGACAAAGTCTTTTTAGAATCTTTATTTGGACGTTTTTCTTGCATCATTTAAAGCAATTAAAGTTGATAATATCAATTCATACTAACCAAAGTTAATAATTTTTGTAGAGAAAGCAATTTTTTTTTAAACATATTTATCATTTTCTAAAAGTTGATACTATGTATTCTCAGAATATTCCTTTAACTTTGTCTTCTTATTAAATCTTAAATAAAACAATATTCCAGCAGTTGTCAATCCTATAGGATAAGCTACCCATATACCTTGAACTCCGTATCCTAAAGTAATACCTAGTAAATAACAAGTGGGCAAAGCAACTAACATATAACCAATAAAAGCTAATACCATCATCCTACTAACATCACTTATACCTCTAAGAGCATTTGCAAAAGTTATTTGCAAGGGGTCCCCAAATTGATAAAAAAGTAAAATAACCATCAATGAAGATGTTAAATCTATCACCTCTAAGGAATCTGTAAAAATACTCCCAATAAAATTACGTGTTAATATAAAAAAAGTAGAAGCTACTACAGCCAAAGCTAAAGTTATATGAAAACCTGCAAATGTAGCAGAACGTACATTTGCTAAATCTTTCTGACCATAAAAACTACTTACCCTAACAGATACCGCTGCTCCAATTCCATAATATACCATAAATCCTAGAGTAGATACTGTTACAACAATTTGATGAGCAGCCAATGATACGCTTCCAAACCATCCTACAAATATAGATGAGATAGTAAATAAACCAGTTTCCAAACCCATCTGCATACCTACCATCCAGCCCATTTTGTTAAGCACTTTCATACATGGTTTATTAAAGTTCCCATTTCTAAGACCTTCCCTATAAATTGCTAATTTCTTACTCCTTGAAAAAATTATAATAAACAATACAAGCATCATTATACGTGATATAAAGGTAGCAATACCAGCTCCAACAACTCCCATTTCTGGAAATCCTAACTTTCCATATATAAATATATAATTCAATAGAACATTCAGTAAATTAGCCGTAAGCATAATATACATAGATATTTTAGTCTTAGTAATACCATCTCCAAACTGCTTAAAAGAATTGAAAAGCATTATAAATGGGATAGAAAATAGTTGTACCAAATAATACTTTTTAATTAAAGACAAAATCTCAATGGGTTGTCCCATTCTATCTATATTTAACCAAAAGATAAACATAAAAATTGCTATCAGAAGACTCATCAAGAAATTGAGAAGAAGACTATTTTTTAAGGTCTCTCCTATTTTAAGATATTCTTTTCTCCCAAAAAGCTGTCCTACAATAGGAGTTAATCCATAGGAAAAACCCAAACCAAATAATATAGGAAGATTAAAAGTATTATTCACAAAAGAAGCAGCTGCCAAATCTAAAGTAGCATACTGTCCTATCATTATATTATCAGCAAAAGCTAAAAACACAATTCCTAACTGACCTATAACAATTGGAATTCCTAATTTTAATATTGCTTTATAATGTCCTTTAAATCTCAGAAAATAATTAATCATCTACTTATTGATCTTGTTTAATAAATTGATACAAAAGTAGAATAAATTTAAGAAAAAATTGTATTTTCGCATAAAATAAAGATATATGTCTAAAGAGATACAAAATTTAGCAAAAGATACTGTGATTTATGGACTAAGTAGTATGTTAGGAAGATTCCTAAATTGGTGCTTAGTACCTTTATATACCTACAAATTAATACAAGCAGAATTTGGAGAAGTAACAAACCTATATGCATGGATGAGTTTACTACTAGTAATACTAACCTATGGCATGGAAACAGGTTATTTTAGATTTGTAGATGAAAACAAAACACCTTGGAAGACTTTTTCTACTTGTATGACCTCACTCACTGCAAGTTCCTTTGCATTTCTAGGATTAATCATTTTATTTTTATCTCCTATTTCTAATGCAATAGGTTATAGTACTCATAAGGATTATATAATAATGACCGCATTGATATTAACAATGGATGCCATTAGTGCAGTCCCCTTTGCTATGTTGCGTTACAAAAAAAAGGCAATAAAATTCGCTAGCTTAAAAATGTTATTTATATTCTTAAATATAGTATTCAATGTATTTTTTCTTGTACTAGCACCTATGATTTGGAATAGTCACCCTGAATTAATCTCTTGGTTTTACAATCCTAACTATGGGGTAGGATATATACTTGTAGCAAATGTACTTTGTACATTGGTGGTACTATTAACTCTTCTACCCGAGATTTTTAAGATGAAATGGAGTTTTGATTATGACTTACTAAAGAAGATATTGAGATATTCCTTTCCCCTTCTTATTCTTGGTATTGCTGGGATTATGAATCAAACTGTAGACAAAATTTTATATCCCTATTTAGGAGGGAATGGGGATTTAAATCTAGCAAAAGAACAACTAGGTATTTATGGTGCAAATTACAAGATTGCTATCATTATGGTAATGTTTACACAAGCATTTAGATATGCATATGAACCATTTATATTTGCTAAAACAGGTTCCAAAGATAAGAGGAATTCCTATGCTGATGCAATGAAATATTTTATAATATTTTCTCTATTAATTTTTTTAAGTGTCATTTTCTATTTAGACATAATACGCTACTTTATTAATCCTAAATATTTTCCAGGATTAAAAATAGTACCAATAGTTATGGCAGCACAATTATTCTTTGGAATAGTTTTCAATCTTTCCCTATGGTATAAACTGATAGACAGAACAAGATGGGGTGCATATTTTTCTGTATTGGGATTAATAATAACTCTAGTAATTAATTTTATATTTGTACCAAAATATGGTTATATAGCTTGTGCATGGGCAGCTTTTATATGCTACGCAGTTATGATGTTAAGTTCCTACTTTGTAGGACAACACTACTATCCTATTAACTATAACTTAAAATCAATTTTTGGCTACACCTTACTTGCCATAATATTATATACCATTTCTAGCTATGTAACAATAGATAATATAGTATGGAGACTTATTTTTAGAACATTATTATTATTCGTCTTTATTGCATATGTAATAAAAAAAGATTTGCCGCTAAAAAACATTCCTTATATAAACAAACTACTCAAATAAAATACTCTATAGCAAATACAATTTTTGTATGCCCTATAATTCTACTAATAAACTAATTATTAGTAGATGCTTTCAAAGCTTTTATTATAGCTGCAGAAAAACCTTCATACTCCAAAGTATTTATACCTTTGATAGTCAAACCTCCAGGAGTTGTAACTTTGTCTATTTCTGAAGAAGGATGAAGTTTGCTATCTAATAGAATTTTTCCAGCTCCTAGTACACATTGAGATACCATTAATTGAGCATCTTTAGGACTAATTCCCATTTCTATTCCAGCTTGCATAGCAGCTTGAATATATTTCATAACATAAGCAATACCACAGGAAGCTAAGGAAGTAGCTGAATCCATTTTTTCTTCTGGTATAAATATGGCAGTTCCTAATTTATTAAAGATATTAAATACTAATTCATTCTTTTCTTCAATTTTACAATCTGTAGAAATTAAATTAACACTTTCCTTTACAGATATAGCTGTATTAGGCATAACCCTATACACAAATCCTATATTGCTGGTAAACGAAAATAGTTCCTCTAAACTGATTCCAGCTGCCACAGATATAATAATCTGTTTAGAAGATAGATCTAATTTTTCAACAACTCCTTTCATTAACCATGGTTTTCAGCCAATATAACAACATCAGCTTTCTTTATAGCCTCATTATTATTAGAAGTTATATTTATTTTTTCATATTCCTCTCTTAGTATATCTAATTTACTCTGACTTCTATTAGATACAATTAACTCATATTCTTCTGAATCTCCCAAGCTTTTAGCTATGGCACTACCCATATTACCTGCTCCTATTATTGCTATTTTTATCATACTATCTATTTTCCTACAAAGATAAGTATTTTTTAAATTTTAGGTATAAAAATTTATAGATTAGTATATTTTACTTTTTCAATAAAATTATTTTTACTATATATTAAATTGGTAATATATCCGTTTTTTTATACATTTGGGAATATTGTATCTAAAATAGATTTTAATAATCAAATTATAAGCAATATAAAAGTATATATAAATTATACTATCACTAATTTATTTAATAAGTTAATCAGTAAAATAGAAAAAACACATGCGAAATAGTTATAATACTCAAGCGTGTTTGCAAATTCTTAGAGAAGTAAAAGATGTAGCTTTTGCATCTGTTGATGAAAATGGAATGCCTCATAATAGGATTATAGATGTTATGATTGTAGAAGACGAAAAACTCTACTTTTGTACAGCCAGAGGCAAAGATTTTTACAATCAAATAATAAACAACCCCAATCTTGCAGTGACAGGAATGAATTCTGAATACAAAATGATAAGATTAAGTGGAAAAGCAGAGAAATTATCTAATTCCCTTAAATGGATAGATAGAATCTTTAATGAGAACAAATCTATGAATGACGTATATCCCAATGAGAGTAGATATATATTAGAAGCATTTTGTATCTCCAGCGGAGAGTTAGAAATATATGACTTAAGCAATACTCCTATTTATCGTGAATCTTTTGTACTTGGTAAAGAGGAAATAACACCTTCAGGTTTTTTTATAACAGAAGGTTGCATACAATGTAATACATGTGCAGATGAATGTCCGCAAAAATGTATTACAGTAGGAGAGCCATATATAATTAATCCTTCACAATGCCTTCATTGTGGACTTTGCTTTGAAAATTGTCCAGTAAATGCAATTATAAGAAAATAATATTGATTATATAAAACTAGTTATTTATAATCCCTTCTGGCTTGCAGAGAACAAGGGTTGGGTTGATTTCATCAGTCTACCCTCTGTACTTACTGATAAAATTAGCTTAATGCGATTAACTATGCAAACTACATTTAAACAAACTTTTATATTAAAAGTGCTTCTCTTAATTTAAAAGGAACTAAAAGCCTACTAATAAAAATGAGTATTATTGAAAAAACAATAATACTCATATAAATATTTTATTTAATTTTTAACAACTGACACTTGTTAATATAGAACAAGTGTACGACAATTAAGTTGAACCACGTTTATCGTTAAAAACAAATCTCATCTTTAAATTTCAAACACATCCACATTTAGTACATCAGAAATCAAATCGGCAGATTGATTTATGTTGTCTCTTTTTAGAGATGCTCTATAACCATCTCTAGTTTTCCCAGAAAAACCATTAACAATATTAATCCCATTTGAAGATTCTAAAGCCATTTTAATTTTATATTCTGATTCATCTCGAAGAATACTAGCTGCTCCAAAATTATCATCTGTCACAAACATATCCTTTGCATCCACAAATTTTGAATCATCGAGCATACTTTCTAGTATTTGAGAAGCAAGAAGTTCTCCAAACGATAATACATAATCTTTACTTCTAGCCTTTGAGTCCTTTGAGTCTTTTAAAACCGTCATACAATTTAGAACATTTTCTATACAAGAAATTAAAAATTTAATATTTGAAATACAAACTGTCTGTTTATTTAAAGGTAAAATAGCCTTTGCTATATTTACGTGCATAAGTTCTACTTTCCTAAGTAAAGACATATAGCCCTCACCTTTTTCTACTGCTATCTCAAACATTTCATTTAAATATCTGTCAACATCTTTTAAGGCAGATACAACCAGAACACTATTTTGTGACTTATTTTCAACTATATTTTTTAAGTTATTAAGAGATTCTGAATTTTTTAAAGAATTCTCATTTAATTTTACTACTAACATACTACAAGATTTTAATTATAAATAATAAGGTAAATAAATACGATATCTATAATTCTATTTTAGAAAAAAAGATATACTACATGCGATTAATAAAAAAACTATACCCCCACAGGGGTTCTTGTAGTTGTTGTAGAAGTAATGATGGAAATAACTAAAGAAATAGAAATGTATAAAGTAGACATAACCATGACTGCAATGTTACTTTTAACATTGTAATTATTAATTATATTTATACCTTTCTCCACCATAATATGCCAAATATATAAAAATTATTCTATATAAACAAATAATAGAGTATATATATACTATTACTACTTAAAAATAACTTATTTTATATTATCTGTATAAAAATAAACATTATATTATTTATACTTTGATATTTTGAAAATAGTTAATAAAAAGCTATATTTAGGAAATTAGGATTACACTATAATTTAATTCATATTAAAATGAAAAAAATAAGTAAAAAAAGATGTCCCTCAGAATGTACGACCATCATTGTGGGACGAAAAATGACAGATGACAACTCTCATATAGTTGCCCGTTCAGAAGATTGGGATGCTCAAGAAGCCAAAAACATGGAAATCTATAAAGACACAGATAATGGCCCTGAAGAATTTATAGCTCGAGATAGTCCATTCCGTTGCAAACTACCAAAAAAAGCATTAGGTTATACAGCCTTAGCTCCTTATATCTTACCTGGACACTGGGGAAGTGCAGGTTTTAATACTGCTGGAGTTGGAATGAGTGCCACTGAAAGTATTTTCAGTAGTGAAGAAGTGCTTAAATTCGATCCATTAGTTCCAACAGGAGTCGCAGAAAATTGTGTATTTAATATTGTATTACCATATGTAAAAACAGCAAAAGAAGGTGCTATGCGACTAGGTAGTTTAATTGAAGAACATGGTATTGCAGAAGGTTTTGGTATAGGATTTATAGATAAAAACGAAATATGGTACCTCGAAACAGCTTGTGGTCATAGATGGTTAGCTTGCCGTATGCCAGAAGATGCATATTTTGTAACAGGTAATCAAAGTAGATTCAGAAATTACGATCCTAAAGACAATAAAAATTTCTTAGCAAGCAAAGATTTAATTGAATTTGCTACCAAAAATGGACTTTACAATCCATCCTTAGGTAAATTTGATTTTCATCTTGCATACAGTCGTGATGAAGAATTAGATACCACATATAATTATCCACGTGTATGGGGACTTCAAAAAATGTTTAGTCCTGATATTAAAAATGATGTCACAAAAAACACTTTTCCAGTATTTGCAAAATCAGCACATCCTATTAGCATAACAGATATGCGAACAGCATTCCGTTTCCATTACAATGGTACAGAACATGATCCATA
>Ga0172378_10000433_pt1 | contig 36392 bp, 37 predicted proteins | sample GrowelOW332metaG_FD_119755 | JGI IMG/M metagenome (GOLD analysis project Ga0172378, IMG submission 119755) | Groundwater microbial communities from an aquifer near a municipal landfill in Southern Ontario, Canada - Pumphouse #3_1 metaG | ecosystem: Environmental > Aquatic > Deep subsurface >...
AATCCGGTACCATGGCAATCACTTGAACAGTTATTCAATTGAATGAATAATCAAATGATTACTATTTATTGCTTTCTCAGGATCGATCCTTTTCGATCCGGTCGATGTCAATACGATACAGAGACGCTTTGCACGACAGATCGGGAAGATCATACCGGGACCATTATCGAAAGATACTCTGAAACAATGAAAAAAAAGAATACCGGGAAGACCTGATGTCCGAATGATACCAATATATACATTGACCGTCCGGAAGACCGCTTCCCGAACGGCAGGTACGCCTTGCATAATGCGCCGATGCCGGGGACGGTCCCGATGATGATACTGTGTCTTCTTTGTATTACCCAGAACACCGATTGAATATTTTTTAAATTAATTGAAAATATTTAGAATTAGGCATTCCGAATAATCATGATTACGAAATTCGCAGATAATTTCTGTATCGCAATACAATTTTTCGAAATCCAAAACCCCGCTACGAATTTCGTAGAGGGTCTGCCACACATTTTATACTATAATGCGCATACAGAGTAACGATGGGATATGAAGGTAGGAATAGACCTCGGAACAACGTACTCTACAGTCGCGAAATATGACAAGCAAACATCCAAGACAGAAGTGATCCCGAACATTTTCGGAAAGGAACTCACCCCTTCGGTCATCTGTTTCCTCGAGAACGGGGAGATCATGATCGGCGAGGACGCAAAAGACATGCAGGCAGGCGGTGCAGGTATCATCGCAGCCTCTTTCAAGCGCGGAATGGGCGACACGGGATTCAATGTCGAAGCATACGGCAAGACTTACTCTGCCGAACAGCTTTCGGGAATGCTCCTGAAACAGCTGATCACAGATGCAGAGAACCAGACCGGCGAGAAGATCGATTCCGCCGTCATCACCGTACCTGCTTACTTCAATGATTTCCAGAGGACCGCCACGATCCGTGCAGGAGAATCCTGCGGCATCAAGGTCCTCAAGATCGTCAACGAGCCTACGGCAGCTGCGATCTCATACGGATACAACCACTCGACCGACAAGACAGTCATGGTCTACGACCTCGGCGGAGGAACATTCGATGTCACCATCGTCAAGATCTCCGGCGGAAACATCACCGTGGTCGGAACAGACGGAAACCACCTTCTCGGAGGAAAGGACTGGGATGCGGTCATCACAAAATATGTCTGCAAGAAGTTCGAAGAGGAATTCGGTGTCGACCCCAGGGAAGACGAATCCACCAAGAACGAACTCATCGTTGCGGCAGAGAACTACAAGAAGGTCCTGTCCAAGGCGGACAACGTCGCTATCCAGGTCAAATACGCCGGAAACTCCGGCAAGTACACGCTCACACGCGAGGAGTTCGATGTCAATACACAGCAGCTCCTCAACGCCACAAGGGACGTCATCATCAATCTGATGGACGAGCTCCAGATCGCATGGAGCGACATCGATGAGGTCCTCCTGGTCGGCGGTTCCACAAGGATGCCCCAGGTGTCCGAATTCCTGAAAAAGCTCACCGGAAGGAACAACGTCATCGACCACGCCGATACTGACCTCGCGGTCGCAAAAGGAGCGGCCATCGTCTCGGAACTCTACTGCAGCGACAAGCACGGACTGTCCGAGCACAAGATCGTGGATGTTACCGCACACAGCCTCGGAGCGCTGTCCACCAGCGTCGACGGCAAGAGATACATCAACGAGATCATGATCAAGAAGAACTCGAACGTCCCCGTCAGCGTAAGGAAACCTTTCAAGATCGCCGAGGGCAACATGACCGACAAGATCGAGGTCTACACACTGCAGGGAGAGGGAAAGAACCCTCTGGACTGCTACGTCCTCGCAAAGGTCGTCATCTCCGGATTCTGCAATATCGGAGACGGAGCCATCATTGATATCGAATACACCTACGACGAGAACGGTGTCGTTCAGGTCAACGCATACCAGGACGGAGAGATGCTGGATGTCGAGGCGGACCCTGTTCCCGAAGATATCAGCTGGATGGGAGAAGCACCCGGAGCAAGGCCCTCGGATGTGCCCATCGCAAGGAACATCGTCATCTGCGTGGACCTTTCCAGAAGTATGAAGGTCTCCATCGAAGAGGTCAAGGACAGCATCAGGGACTTCGTTTCCAGTGTCAGCAACGACACCACCAAGATCGGACTTGTCGGATTCGGTGACAAGATCAAGATCATCAGGGACCTCACAGAGGATTCCAACATGATCGTCACGGCACTCGACGAACTCAAGGTCAACATGCTCGGAAGAGGAACGGACGCCAGCCCTCTGGGGACCGCACTCTCGATGCTCAACGGAAAGCCCGGCGCAAAGATGATCCTCGTACTTACAGACGGTATCTGGGGTAAGAGAGACAACGCCGTCGGAGAGGCACAGATGTGCAGGTCCGCGGGAACAGCCATCGTTGCGGTCGGATTCGCGGAAGCGGATACAGCCTTCCTCAGACAGATCGCTACCGTCGAAGAAGGTGCGATGTTCACTACGCTCGACAGACTCGGAGAGACGTTCAGCACCATCGCAATGGCGATGAACACAGGTTCCATGGGTCTCCGCGAGAGCACTGGAGAAAAGGCCAGACTTAAGCGCTGAGGACGAGGTCTGCAGATGGTTAATGACAGAGAGAATTACTGTCGTCTGATCGGGCTTAACCCCAATAAGGAGTCCACCTACTCCGCTGATTCCATCAATTCGAAGATCACTGCTAAGGCAAAAAAGTGGGAAAAGGAATCCAAGGACAAGCAGAACGACCTGGACCGCAGGTTCAAGATGAACGGCTACCTCGAGCAGGTGGATGCCATCCGTAAAACGATGTCGGATCCCGTGCTCAAGGCAAAGGAGTTCGAAGACGGCCGTAAACTGCTCAAGACAAAGGCATCCAAGCTCCTGAAGAGCTCGGTCACCCTCCACGACGGGTCACAGGTCCTTGTCGCGGGAGCGGCCGATGCACTCGCCAAGAAACTCGGTTGGGACGGGGTCACGAAAGACGACCTCATCAAGGCCTCCGGTATAAAGAACACCGCGGTACAGCCCCCGGTGAATCCCAAGGTGGCCAACGCATATCACGGCATCAGGGATATCGGGGCATACACTCCGATGGAGGTCCTGAACCGCCTGATAGAGAACCGCGATCTGGACATAAGCATCAACACCGTCGGTGACGGATGTTCGATGACCGAGCTCAGGAACGCATTCGAGGTCTGCGAGAAGAGGGTCAGCAATGTCAAACAGGACGTTCTGCCTACCCAGGACTCCTACATCCAGGCACTCAGGTCCATCAAGACCGTGCTTGACGACGACGCCAACCTGACGTCCTTCATCAAATACGGCAGATGCATGAGGGCGCTCAGCCCCGCACTGGAAACGATGGATGAGGATTACGGACAACCCTTCTCCAGGGATTACATCGACAATATCCTGAACATCTACCTCAAAGGAACGAATCTCGACAACAAGATGGCGGTCGCCATCCTCGAGGACTACTGCGTGAGAAAGAAGTACCTGGCCAATTTCTCGACCAGGGACAGCAAGCTCACCATCTGCCCGAACTGTGGCGGACTGACAGAATGCGGCGGAGACGCCATGTGCTGTTCTATCTGCGGATTCAGCATCCGTACGAGGTGTCCGAACTGTAATACGGAGCAGTCTTCCGGAAACAGGACCTGTATCAAGTGCGGATTCGATTTCCAGGCCAGTCTGAACAAGGCACGCAAGATCGAAGAGAGGTTCAAGAAGAACCTCGCCAACGGAATGCTTCCGAAGGCCAACGACGATCTGAACGAACTGAAGAAGATCTACGCGACATATCCCAATATAATCGATCTTACTCAGGACCTCAGAGCGGCCAACGTCAGATACAATTCGGTCACGAAGAACATCGAACAATCCTACAAGATGAGGAAGTTCAGAAGCTGCCAGCTGTACTGCGACAGCGCACTCACGGAGTTCCCGTACATCATCGAGAACGATGTCGAGATACGCAAGAAGTACGAAGACAGCATGCAGAGGATGAGAGATGCCGACGAGTTCTGCAAGAAAGCGGAATCCGCCGCCAATGACGAAGAGAGGATGAATCTCTACGTCAAAGCCGCAGAGAGATGCCCCGATCATCCCGCCACCAAGGCGAAGATGATGGAATATCCCCCGGAATCACCGGCGGATGCGACACTCCAGGTACGTGACGGCGAAGGCAAGATCGTCCTCAGGTTCGCCATTCCGGAGAACAGGGCCGGAACCACATTCTGCGTGTACAGGGCACGCGACAGGCTGCCCGTCGTCACGGAGGACACAGTCCCCCTCACAGAGATACCCAACAGCGTCTATGTCGACAAGACAATGGACCCCGGTGTCGATTATTACTATTCGGTATACAGCAAACGTTACGGCATCCTTTCGAAAGAGGCCGCGGTCTGCGGACCTGCCGCCATCTATCCCGATGTGGACAACGTCACCATCGAACCGATCGCAGGAGGTCTCAGGATCAACTACGAAAAGCCCAAGGGCTGTGTCGCGGTCCGTATCTGGAGAAAGGAAGGAACGACCGCCGCAGGTGTCGGCGAAGAGATCGAGATTGCACATGACGGAAAGGTCCCCCTGGACGACTACGGTCTGAAAGGCGGAGTGAAATACAACTACCTGTTCGTCGCGGAATACCAGAACAAGAACAGGACCGAGAGGTCCATGGGTAACGCATTCTCCTGCACCACGATCAAATTCCCAGACCCCGTCAGGGACATGGTCATCCGCTGGAACAAAGAGGACGGAACGTTCACTGCCAGCTGGAAGAGCAAAGAGAACGTCGTTCTCTATTCTTCTCCCAAGAAGGTCACCATGTACGGCCGCATGATTCCCATCCAAGACCTCAACTCGTGGATGGAGGAGATACAGCCTCTCGAGACCTACGAGGACGGAATGAGGTTCAGTCTCAAGGATGGCGCCGTCCAATACATCTACCCCATGATCCCCGCCGGAAAGGTGGCTGTCAGAGGCAAGGATGTCATGATTGCCAACCTAAGACCCTTCAGGGACGTCGAAGGCAAGATGAGCGGAGGAGACTGCGACATAACGATGGATTGGCCTGTAGATGCCGAATCCGCCGTAATAGCGATAAAGGACAATGCCACGGTCACCGATCCCAACGATATCACCGCAGAGAAGATCACAGTGAGCCGCGAGGCGTACGACAGGGACAGGATGATCCGTATTCCCATGGGCAATTCCAAGAAGAAGGTCATGACCCTGTTCGCACAGTACACCATCAACGGAGAGAGGATGTACTCCCGCGGAATGAGCATAGACATCTTCTCCGGCAATTACAGCAAGGTCAAGTACACCATGGAACTCGACAGATCGATGAGAGGCAGTTCCAAGGTCAATGTGTCCCTTGAGACGGAACCGGGCATCAGAATGCTCCCGCCCATGTGCGCCATATCGGTGTCGGAGGGCATCCCCCTGAAGATCTGGGACGGAGAGAACATCTGGACATGCAGAACACCGATAGCACTCAGCAACGGCCGTGCGACGATATCATTCACCGCCCCGCCGAAACTGGACCTGAGCAAGGTAAGACTGTTCTTCCTCGATGAAGAGGACTACCACAGCTTCAGGTTCATACACCCGCTGTACAACATGGAGGGATGAATACGGCCAAAAAGAATCAGGAATCTCAGGAACACGGATACATCTGTCCGTTCTGTTTCAACAAGATCGATCTCAACAATATACACTATCAGTGCACGAACCCTTCCTGTACGAAGCAGTTCCTCAGAAGCCTTTCGCCCGCAGATGCCAAGAAATACAGCTGCGGAAAGGACGATGAGGAGATCGATGTGGAGAACACGATCTTCCTGGGAAGGGACCCTCTGGGCTCCGATGCTGTGACCACCAAACACCACATCATCAGAGATGCACCCGGAAACACCCCCGGGATCTGCGACATCTGCCACAGACCGGCGTACAAGAGGCTGTGTCCCGTGTGTCACAATCCGATACCGCAGGGAGCCGAAGAGGAGGGAAGCACCGTCTTCGTCATCCTCGGTCCCAAAGGGGTCGGAAAGAGCCACTACATAGCGGTCCTCATCAACCAGCTGAGGAGTTCGTTCACACAGGAGTTCGGGGCCACCATGAGCGCGGCCACCGACAAGACCACCCTGGTCTACCGCGACGTCTATTTCAAGAGACTGTTCGAAGAGGGAAGAAAACTCTCGCCCACGCTGTCCTTCGAGGAAAGCAAAGAGGCCAGAGAACCTATGATCTACTATCTCAGATTCATCGAAGGCAACAGACCCCGCGTCTACACCCTCGCATTCTTCGATACGGCAGGAGAGGACCTCGATTCCACCACCAAGATCATGGGTCTGAACATCAACTCGTTCATATCCCGCGCATCGGGCATCGTGTTCCTTGTGGACCCGCTGCAGATACCCTACATCAACAACAGGATCCGCATGGACAACAAACCCGCATGCGGACAGAATGTTACCGAGATGCTCGCGAATGTCGCCAACATCATCCGTACCAATAATAAGATCAAGATGAAGGACAAGATACAGATCCCGCTGGCCGTAGCGCTGACGAAGACCGATGTCCTTTTGAAATCACCCGAGAACGAAGAAGAGGCAAAGATCCTGTTCGGTATCAATTCCGCACTTCACATAGACCGTGAACGCGGAAAATACGACCGCTCGAACTTCGAACAGATCAGCGCCGAGATCGAAGAGTATCTTCGCAGGGCGCTGTCCAACGAATTCACCCAGACGGTGAAGGAATTCCAGCACCACTGCTACTTTGCGGTCTCATCGCTTGGAAGCAATCCTGTCGGAAGCAAACTGTCCAGAGGAATATCCCCCATGAGAGTGGAGGATCCGTTCATCTGGCTGCTGAATGACACAGGAACGGAGGATAAACAATGAGTAAGAAAAAGAATAAGAAAGAGATGCTCCGCAACCTGCTCACCACAGGAACGCTCGAGAAAGAAGCGGATACCGAAGAAGAACCTGTCGTCGAAGAGGAAATCGTCATAGACGATGTCGCAGAGTTCGACGTCCCCGAAGAACGGCCCGTAGAAGTGACCGAAGTGGTCACCGCTACTGCAGTTGCCGACGAACCCGTGACCGTTTCCGAAGAGAAAGAGGTCCCGGAGGACGAAGAACCCGCTCCGGAAGAAGAGATCAAAGAACCTGTTCCCGTTTCCGCACCTTCCGAGGACGTGGAATCGCTGAAGAAAGAGATCGAGGCCCTCAGGACAGAGGTCTCCGCCCTCAAAGCGAACAACGAGGAATACCTCACATCCAAAGAACAGCACAAGGCATACATGGCCGCCGTGAACAAAAGGGATGCCGAACTGGCGAACAAGAAGTTCATGACCATGCTGGAACAGCTCTGTGCAATGAGGGAGGACTTCTTCAAACTCTGCAACGACATGGAGAAGAAACTCGACAAATTCAGTCCCAAGGACGTATTGGGATCATTCACTGCATACAGCATCGACATGGAGAACATCCTTGCGGATGCCGGAGTGCAGATAGGCAAATTCGATTACGAAAAACTGAACACCCTCCATCAGAGGATCGTCGATGTCATACCGACGGACGACGAAAGCCTGAACGGAATGGTGGCGGAGAGAATGTCCGACGGATACGAGTTCGAAGGACGCGTTCTCTTCAAAGAAAAGGTGAAGATCTACAAATTCACCGAACAAACCCCTCAAAACGAAATCATTCAGAATAATAAAACAGAGAAGAAAGGAGAAGAATGAATATGGCAGAAGAATACCTAATAGGAATTGACCTCGGTACGACATACTCGTGCCTCGCGTACATCGATGAGAACGGAGAACCCGCTGTCGAGAAGAACTTCGAGCAGGAAGACACGACACCTTCCGTCATCCTGTTCAACGACAACGGCGAGATCATCGTCGGATCGCCTGCAAAGGACATGTCCATGATGTACGCCCCCGAGAGGACGATCACGGCCATCAAAAGACAGATGGGAACCGATTACGAGGTAGTGATCGACGGTGAGAAATACACCCCTATCACCCTGTCCGCATCGATCCTCAAGAAAATGATCAACGACTTCAACGACAACCACGGCTGCGAGGTCAAAAAAGCGGTCATCACCTGTCCCGCATACTTCGGACAGCAGGAGAGGGACGCCACTAAGACGGCAGGAAAGGTCGCCGGACTTCAGGACGTCACCATCATCAACGAGCCTACCGCGGCAGCCATCTCATTCGGACTCGGATCTGACGACACCAAGAAAAGAGTGCTTGTGTACGACCTCGGAGGAGGAACATTCGATGTGACCATCCTCGAGATCGACGGACAGTCATTCACCGCGGTCGCGACCGACGGAGAGAGACTCCTCGGAGGAAAGGACTGGGATGCGGCCATCGTCAAACTGATCAAACAGAAGGTCATGGAAGAGGCCGGCGTCGAAGAGTACGAACTCGATGAGGACGACGACATCAAGCTCTCGCTTGTACTCGACTCCGAGACCATCAAGAAGAGGCTCTCCACGGCGGAATCCACAAAAGGAACCCTGAATGTCGGAGGAAAGAAGGTCGTCTACACCATCACCCGTGAGGAATTCGAGAACGCCAGCGCACCTCTCATGCTGACCACGCTCGACATCATCGACAGGGCCCTCGAGTCCGGAAAGTTCTCCATGGGAGATATCGACGATGTCGTCCTTGTCGGAGGTTCCTCGAGGATGCCTCAGGTCAAGAACGGCATTGCGGCCAAATACCCCAACGCGACCATCAAGGTGTTCGACCCTGACCAATCCGTTGCAAAGGGAGCTGCGATATTCGCAAAGTCCGCAGCATGGGGAGCAGACGGTTCCGCGGCAAGCTCTGCAGAACCCGTCCTCGACGAGAACGGAGAGATCGTTCCCGTGCCTGTCGCAGAGGGAGAGATCTCGGTCCACAACGTTCTGAGCAAATCCTTCGGTATCAAGGTAACATACGATGACGGCAGCGAGAAGGTCTCGAACATCATCTTCAGGAACGAGGTCCTGCCTATCGTCAACGCCAACACCTACTACCCCCAGGAAGACAACCAGACATCGATCAAGGTCGAGATCTACGAGAACAGCGGTTTCAACGACGAAGCCGGAAAGAGGGTAGACGTCATCGAAGGTTACCCCGTCGGAGAGTTCGAGATGGAACTGCCCGAAGGCGTTACCAGAAGCACCCCGATCATGGTCAGGTTCGTCGCAAACGACGAAGGTATCCTCATGGCATACGTAGACTGCCTCGACATGCACGCCGAATACCAGCTGCAGAACGAGCTCCAGATGACGGATGCAGAGGTCGACCAGGCACAGGGCCTGATGGACAAGGTCACAAACGCAAACTGATAAAATTCGGGGGGAAACCCCCGATAATAATTTTTCTTAATCCTTTTTGATGCCGAGCTGACGGTACAGTTCCTCACGTTCCTTCTTCGTGATGTTCCTGTACCTTCCCTCATGCAGTCCTTTGATGGTGATGTTCATCACCCTTACACGTACCAGCCTGGTGACCTCGTATCCGAAATGCTCGCACATCCTGCGGATCTGTCTGTTGAGGCCCTGTTTCAGGATTATCCTGAACTCCCTGATACCTGTCTGCTCTACGAAGCACTTCTTCGTCACTCTGTTCTCGAAGATCTTCACTCCGCCTGCCATTCCCTTGATGAATTCGGGCGTTATGTCCCTGTTCACGGTGACGTAGTATTCCTTCTCGTGCTCCGCGCGGGAACGCATGATGCCGTTGGCCAATTCACCGTTGTTCGTCAGGAGAAGAAGTCCTTCGGAATCCTTGTCCAGCCTTCCGATGGAATAGATACGCTTGGGGTATCCGATGTAATCTATGACGTTGTCCTTATCGTCGGGATTGGACGTGCAGGTGATCCCTGCCGGCTTGTAGAAGGCGATGACTATGTCCTCTTCCTCTCTGGAGATCCTCCTGCCGTCGACACAGACCTCGGAACCGGGGAATACCCTGTCGCCCAGGAAAGCGATCCTTCCGTCGATCGTGACGCGACCTTCGTCTATCATCTTGTCCGCTGCCCTTCTCGAGGCGACTCCGGCCTCGCTGATGAATTTGTTCAGACGCACTCCCGCGTCCTGAGAATCTTCCATACGCGGAAGTAATCCCTCATCACTATTAACTTATCCGTTGGAGAGCGGTTATTATAACATCGTTCGGCATACATGATGAAGGAACATCATGGCATTCTTTAGAAAGAAAAAACAGGGACAGGTCATTCTCACTCAGCCTATCAGCATCCATTGGGATGTGGAGGACCCTTTCACATTCGTGTCCCATCACGAGGACGATTATCCCAAGGGAAATGCCCAGCAGGCCCCTCCTCTTTCGGAGATCGGAGGAAGGAATCTCGGAAGGGATTACGAGAAGAGGATGGGTTTCAGGATGTACCACGGAAAGGTCGTTCCCGGTTTCCCGGCACATGCCCATTGGGGGTATGAGACGGTCACCGTAGCGGATAGAGGATACATAGACCATTTCGATTCCAAAGGAAATCAGGGAAGGTACGGTTTCGGCGACGTACAGTGGCTGACCGCGGGCGGGGAGTACCACCACTGCGAGATGTACCCTCTGGCATCCTCGGAAGAGAGGAATCCCAATGATATTACGCAGATCATGATCAACCTCCCCCTGGAGAGAAAGAATACGGAACCTGTGTTCAAGATGATGTGGTCGGAGGAGATACCGATCGTTCAATCCGACGGATATACCGTAAAGGTCCTTGCGGGATCGTTTGGGGGAAAGAATGCGATAAGCCCCAATGAACTATCATGGGCCGCAGATCCGGAACATCACGTAAGCATCCTCAAAATAACGGCCGAACCGGGAGCGGAGATCACTCTTCCCGCGATATCGGACACCATGGGAAGGAACATCTACATGATCAACGGCTCCAAGGTCTCTTTCGGCGAATTCGAATTCCAATCCGGCAGCAGATTCAAAGTTCCCGGCGGAGAGGATGTGACATTTGTCAACGGCAGCGAAAAAGCGGTATTCTGGGTGCTCGAAGGGGAACCCATAAGCGAGAAACAGACCTCGTTCGGTCCGATAATCCTGAAGAATGACAAAGAGGTCAGGGACGCGCTTGCCGAAATAAGGAAGAATGAATACTCCCGGTGGCCCTGGGACGTTGTGGACAAAGCACAGCCCAAAGGCACCGGAAGATTTGTGAGATACGCAGACGGAAAGGAAGAATGCCCTTCAGAGCATTCTTGATAATTCCGCATCCGCGCTGCTTATTATCCACCTGACCGGTTCGATCGCGTTGGAATTGTTTCCGAGCGAACCTATCGCGAAGTATCTGACGTTGGAGAACTCCGACGCCATGATCTTGACGAAGTCCGCCTCGCCGTACTTATTCAGGAAGGCTTCGGGCGATCCTTCTGCCTTCACTGCGGCCTGTACACGGGGATTGTCCATCTTGGTCAGTACCACGGCCATCGGTATGTCCGAACGTACGGACGGGCCGATCTGCCTTACCAAAGTGAATACCTGATAGAACGAATCCAAAGTTCCCGACACGGTCATCTTGTTGCTCTTGATCGTGGAATTGGAATTGTACAATGCCATGACCGCCAGAGGATCGATCGTGAAGACGAATCCCGTAACGTATCTGTAATACTCCTGGAAGATCATCCTGTCCTCGATAGGCTCGAACTCGTGTCCGGAGATGTCGTTGAAGATGATCTCCCTGTCACGGAAATCCCTCGACCATACGAACAGGCATTCGGAATCGATCTCACCGTCCACCGTGGGAGGGAGAACATCCTTGATGCGCTGAATGTCCGGAGATATTCCGGACGTGGTCTCCGAATAGAGAGCCTTTGCCTTCGCCTTGTTGCAGATATCCTCTGCCGCGGAGACCATGAGCGTGGACTTTCCGGAACCTTCCGCACCCACCATGCACACCACGATGGGCCTCGCCTCGTGCGTCTTGAATTCCTGACCGCACTTGGGACATACCATCGTAAGCTTGCTTCTGGCACCGTTCTCGTTGGTACAGGGCAGGACATGTCCCTTGACACAGTACTGTTCCTTTATTCCGTAAGGTCCGGGAATAGGATAATCGAAGACCAGTCCGCATCTGCACTTGACCATCGGTCTGTCGAACTTCTGCTTGCACTTGGGACACACCGCGTATCCCGTATCGCGCTTGTAATCCTCTTCCTCCTTGGATGCGGCGCTCTTGATCCTGGTACCTACAGCAGCCTTCTCGATAAGGAACACGATGAGGACTATGACCATAGCCACAACTGCGAAAGGCAGGATGAACGGCAGGAAGAGTATCGGGATTATCACGGGGACGTACTTGAAGCCCCACATGGCCGGGATTATATCCAGCGGCAGCAGGATTGCCTTCAGTACGGAATGGGGGCGTGTGGTGAACAGGAACTCCCTGTCCACTCCGTCTACGCAGCAGTTCTTCGCAGGCTTGCTGAACATACCTGCGATGATCAGTACAACTGCAACAGCGGTGAAGATGACCAGAAGGATCTTCTCATCGAGGAACGACGAGAAGAGATCGATCTCTGCCTCGGGAAGCAGCACGTACAGGTCCCAAACAGAGGGAAGAAGCTCCGACATGCTAATGTAAGCAAATATTCCGTCGGTTCCGATCCTGAACGGATCGAACAGACATACGTCGTATTCTCCGGTATCAATGATCGATATTATCGTACAGCACAGACTGAGTGCCAGATAGATCGTTGCAATGACGGCCGGTACTGCCAGCAACTTAAGGTTGTATTTGTTCATCTTCCCCATCCTTACTGGGTATGTCCTTTGTTGAATATAACCGTTTTCCGATTTTTAACTTAGTTATAGCAAATATCCAGGCCATGGAACCCTTTGATGCATACGGGAACCTGATGGCACAGTTCCTGCGTACAGAAGACAAGGAACGAATCGGAGATCCTGTCACCTACGAGATCCTTGAGTTCGGATGCAAGGGAGGGATCTACCAGGAATACGGCCACCCTGCCCGTTTCCGGTATTTCCGCCTCGGCCGGATCACAGCCGTCATCGATCCTAACGACATTGATGTCGGGCATGATCTTCAGAACAGCCTCTTCGACATGGTCCATCAGTTCCGAACGGGACATGCGTCTGGGACCGTTCACGGATAATGCGGTACTGTCGGTCAAAAATGTCATTATCCTCGCATCTAGGCCTGTCATTATCCGTCCCTTCGGAAACAAAGAATGTGCTGGGATATAAGGCCTGCGAACATTATCAATTAATAATCGACACGTGCATACGCAGGTATGGTCAAACAGGTCAACTGCGCCCATATCCTTGTGGGCAGCGAAAAAGAAGCTAAAGATATCAAAGCACAGATCGAAGGCGGTGCGAAATTCGCAGACCTTGCCAAGAAGAAATCCAAATGTCCTTCCGGAAAGAAAGGCGGCGATCTCGGATGGTTCGGACGCGGACAGATGGTCGCTCCTTTCGAGACAGCGGCATTCAACGCGAAAAAGGGAGACCTCGTGGGCCCGGTCAAGACCGACTTCGGGTGGCATTTAATTCTTGTTAAAGACCAAAAATGAATTCGGGAGGAGATAAGATAGGATTATTGAACAAACTGAAATCAAAAAAAGAACCGGAAAAGAAAGCCTCTGCCCCTGCAGAGAAAAAAACTGAAGAAAAACCAGTGAAGAAAGAGACCAAACCGGCCGCAAAGAGTGCCGAACCCAAGACCGAAAAGAAGGCTGCCGCACCCAAGGCAGACGCCTCCTCGAAAGACAAGTCCAAGGTCTGGCATATTACCAAGCGTGCCGAGGACGGAAAGTGGCAGATCAAGGCCGAAGGCGCTTCAAAGGCTACCAAGCTCTTCAATACCAAAGCGGAAGCCGAAGAGTACGTGAAGACCCTTAAAGCGAACAACGAAGGATCGCGTGTCGTCCCCCACAAAAAGGACGGCAAGTACCAGAAAAAATGAAACACATGGTACGGTCAAACGACCGTGCCATTTTTATCATATTTAAAGATTTAATCAATATTTAATGAAATTCGAATAAATTATATATCCGTAATGTCGTCTCAGCGCTCCAGGGAGAGTTGCTCCGGCAACGATAAGATGTGTCCGATTACACATTGATGTTGATACAGCCCAAAAAAAGCTTTATCGGCAACAAGAAGAATACGATCATTTTCGAGAACAAGAAGGAAATGATCGATATTGCCAACAGATACATCGTGAATGAAGGATACAGACTTACGGATATCGAAATGAACGGCCATAACATGACCGTCACACTCTACAAGAATTCAGAGTGACCGGCCGAGGACCTTCATATATTAATCCAATTCTGTTCATACCCGCAGCTGGAAGGCCGTATCGGAGAGATGTCTTTGAAACCTATTCCAGCTCTCCTAGTTTTTGAGTGGGCAAAGGCAAATTGAAACTTCTTCGAACCTATGCAACAAGAGGTCAAAAAGATGGCGGCCCGATTGAAAACTACAACTAAGAACAGAATAGTGGGCCCAATGCGATTTGAACGCACGACCTCCCGGTTATCAGCCGGGCGCTCCAGCCAGTCTAAGCTATGGGCCCTCGTGTTATTTCCTCGAATAAGGATGTACAATATAAACCTTGCCGTCCTCTGAAGCGAAAGAGGCCGATTTCATCGAAAGCCAAATAACCATATACCGCCTGGGGAGGCTTATGACAGCATACGAGGAGACAGAATTCCTCATTCCGAAGATAGCATTTCAGATGCTCGTCCTGATACTCGTCGCCACAGACGTATTTCTCTTAGTATGCGCAGTGACCGGTATCGGAGACACTCCCATGTGGATGTTCTACGCCTCAACGGCCATATTCGCCGCCGCGATCCTCATCTTCTACATGCTGAGATTGCACATATCGGTCGATGACGAGAAGATCACGATCAAATATCTCAAAAAGATCGAGATCCCCTTTTCCGATATCATCGACACAAAGACCGGCGATATCGATATCATCAGGAATTACAGCGGATGGGGCATGAAGAACGTGAAATTCAAGAACTACATCTGCCACGGATATGAGAACGGCATCTCGCTCAAGCTTATGGGCAAGAGGGTCATCACCCTCTCGACCGCGGATCCCGAGGCCATTGCCGCGCTCATACCCGAGAATAAAGAGGATATTCCCGCCAAGGTGGTCTGACATGCAGGGAGCATTCCATTGGCTCAGAACACAGGTATTCTGCTACGCTACGGAGAACGAAGACCTCATACACGATACGATGGTCGAACTCCTCGACAATGATGAGTTCGATGTCGAGGTCTGCGACAGCGAGCACGGTAACCGCATGATCATCCTTCAGCAGGAATTGAAAAAACAGAAAGAGTTTGTTGCCCTGTTCTCGAAGTTCCCTCAGAAGCTCATAGATGCCGTCATAGACGACATAGAGAACAGGATAGACGACGATTGCGTGTTCTACCTCAGGCTGAACAAACAGAAGGCCGTACAGGGCGAATATGCGATCGCGCATCACGGAGACGTTATCTCGGTCACAGGCAAGGTCGTATCCCATCCCGCAAGGAAGGAGATCGCCGTTGCGAACCTGACCGAGTTCCTCAAAGGGATCGCGCCGGTCCAATGTGCTCTATCTGAGCCTTCGGAATAAAGGTCGCTTCCTTTATCCTGCGGCTCTTCATCGACTTGACTACGATCTTCAGATCGTCCAGATCGATGGAGTCGCCCCTTTTGGGTATCTTTTCGAGCTTATGATGGATGTAGCCGCTGACGCTGCCCGATTCGAAACCTTCCTCGGGCTTGAATTCCAGGCCCATCTCCTTCATGGCATCTGCGATATCGGCCTCTCCGAGGACCGTGTACGAACCGTCTGCCTCTTTGACCACGGGGACCTTGACCTCATCGTTCTCGTCCCATATCTCACCGACGAGCTCTTCGAGGATATCCTCCATGCAGACTATACCCATGGTCCCTCCGAAATTGTCCAGGACCACGGCCATGTGTATCTTCGTCTTCTGAAGATCGCTGAGCAGCGTAGCTATGCTGGTACTTTCCGGAACGAACTTCACCGGCCTTATGATATCGGTTATCTTGAAATTCTTGTCCTTAACGTATTTGGCGAAGAAATCCTTGGAATAGACCGCTCCGATGATACGGTCGATGGTTTCCTCGTAGACCGGTATCCTGGAATACTCTGATGAGATGAAGAGGTCCTTCATCTCCTCGACATCGGTCCTCACGTCCAAAGCGGTAATGTCCACCCTGGGAGTGTAGATCTCCGAGACCCTGATATCGTCGAACTGAATGGCGGACTTGATGAGTTCGCTCTCGCTCTTCTCAATGGTCCCTTCCTCCTCGATCTCATCGATCATGACGTAGAGTTCATCCTCTGTCATCGTGGGCGGCTCTTCGGTCTTCTTTCCGTGACTGGAAATGAAACGCGTCAGTGCCAGGAACGCCCAGATGATCGGGGACATTATCACTGTCGAATATTTGATCACGTTTGCGACGCGTATCGCAAATCTCTCGGGATTCTTCTTTGCCAAGGTCTTGGGAGTGACCTCTCCGAATATCAGCAGGACCGTGATCATGAACACAGTTGCGACAAGAACACCGTAAGCATCGCCGAGGAACACCGTGAACAATGTCGTACACAGTGTGGACGAAGCAACGTTCACAATGTTGTTACCGATCAATATCGTGGTCAGGATCTTGTCGAAGTGTTCGACATTATCCAACGCGACATCTGCTTTTCTGACCCCGTCGCCGACCATGCTTTTCAGTCTTACCTGACTGAGGCTTGAGTACGCCGTCTCAGACGCCGAGAACATGGCAGAAAGAGAGACCAAAACGATCAAAAGTGCAATAATAACGATCAAGAAACTATCCATCTCAAGCATCCCTGCCCATAAGGTAGTGAACCATACTTTATTTCAACCAACTGCCGGAAGACATGCCGGCAGTTTTAGTATGAGTGCCAGAGATATAATATTATTGAAAAAATCGAGAAAAAGTAAAGGGTTTGGTAAAAAGTTTAGCGATTGGTATCCGTTCAGATTCCCATTTCCTTCTTGACTTCGTCAGAGACGAGGGTAATGAGAAGGAAGATGTAGACAATGACGTAACAAAGGCTTGCGATTGCTGCAAGGATTCCCATGATTCCGCCGAGGACGGCAAGGATACCGAAGAGGCTGGCCAGGATCATAATGACGAAGATAACGAGGAGAAGTACCCATATGATCTTGTCAAGTGTGGTTGCATTTCCATCCATGATCTTCTTTGCGATCCAGGTAACGATGAACGCAACAACGATACCGATGATGATTGTAACGACTCCGTCAACAATCGCGCTGTTGAGAGCCTGTCCAATTCCTCCGAAGAGGCTTTTGACAAAGAAACCAGCACCGACAACCATGATGAATTGTCCGAGAAGCTCGATCTTTTTGCTGATCTCGCCGTTACGGACTTTTACACCCATTCCTGCTATCATCAGACCGTAAATGACGTTTCCGATAGATCCGACGATGAAACCGAGGTTTACACCGTCGTCGCTAAGAGCCTCGAGAACGATCGCGGCTATGCTCAAAAGAGCAGCGATCAGACCTGCAATAAGCATTGCAGTTCCGAAATTTTTGGTACTGTCAAAGAATGACATGCTACAAACAATCACAGTTTTGATATATATACTTTTAACACCCTGTTTAAGTATGTTTGTTTAATGAAAAACCGTAATTGACCCAGACAGTTTAGGTGGATTGTATATCCATCAACATCCAATACAATTCAACAATTATGTATCCAGCCATATTAAATATCTTTAAAAATTATATCGGTATAATGCATTAAAAATTAATCTATGGGTTTAAACGTTGGTTACAACATGTTTAAACAGCATCGTATCTGGACATTATAGTGATGATTTCTTACATTTTCTTCAAATTTATATGACTTTGTAATACTTGTTACTTTTATTTAAATATAATAATAGATATACGGTACGGTAACAAGGAGCTCGCTAATATGGCAGTGGAATTCAAATACGAGGTCGTCGAGAGGATCGCAGTCCTTTCGGAATCGTCCAAAGGCTGGACCAAAGAACTCAACCTTATCAGTTGGAACGACAGAGAACCCAAGTACGATATCAGGGAATGGTCTCCTGACGGATCCAAGATGGGAAAGGGCATCACACTCTCCAATGAGGAAGTGACCCAGCTCAAAAAGGCACTTGAGACCAGATCGGACATCTGAACGATCGACCGATCCGATTCATAAACCCCTTATAACCCCTTAAATCACTGACCAGTTTTCCACATTCACCAAAACATTTATAAGCTGGTCAGCTTGTCCCATACTTAGGCATTCAAGATATTGCTCCGAATCCATTTTCGTAGAAAGATAGGTTAGGTAGAATATTGGAGATACCAATAAATAGAGAGGAATTAAAAATGGCCTACGGAAACGGAGGATATAGAGGAAGAGACAGAGACGCACCCAGGGAGTTCTTCAAAGCAACATGCTCTGACTGCGGACAGGAATGCGAAGTACCGTTCAAACCTACACAGGGACGCCCCGTGTACTGCAGGGACTGCTTCAAGAAGCACCAGCCCGAAGACAGGCGCAGCAGATACTGATCTCCGGATCTTTATCCAGAAACCCCCAAACTTCTTACTTTTTACTATACTTCTTTTCTTCCATCATACGGTTGAAATCCATACGGCTGAAGAAACCGGATATTGTCCAGGATATTGCAAGGAAACATACTCCCGCAATCAGTACGACGACACCGACGATCGTCTGTCCCATTGCCAAGAGCAGGAATCCTAAAAGTGCCAGAACGGCCCCCAATACCATGAGGGCCTTGTTTATCGACCTTTGACGGTCCAACATGATCGCTCTCAGAGCACCTGTGTACCGGCCTTCTCCGTGATGCCCTCGTAATAGGCGGAATCGACAGAGAACTCCAACACGGCAGTAGGGACCATGTTCATCTTGGCAAGAAGCTGGGTCATCTTTTCCATCTCGGGACCGCTGTCCTGACGGGAAACGAATGTCGCCTGAATGGAATACGCATCCGGACCTCTCCATACAAGGAACTCCACATTCCTGTTGTTGGCAAGGTTGACGCAGGTACGGGTCAAATAGACCTGTCCGACCATGATGGTCGACGGATCTTTCACGATCAGGCTGCCGCAGACGATCGAGTGCGGCTTACCGTCGGGTGTTACCGTAGACAGCACCTTGTGTGTCTCTGGGCGTTTGAGCATGTCTGTTATCAAAGGGATCAGTTCTGCCATGATATCACTTCAATATCGTCTTGGATATTAAAGATAATGCCGAGGCAGAAAAGGAAAAGTAAGGGGTTTTATGTTCTCATCCGGCGAAGAGACTCATGCGAGTTTCTTGCCTGCACCGGGGTTCGCTCCCTGCTCGCATACGCAGCAGACGTCGAACAGCCAAAGTGCATTTGCATGAAGATGCATGGGTGCGATGGCCTTGTTCATGCCATCGAGCTCGGGACCGCTTGTAAGTTTTGCTTTTACCTTACAGTTGATCTCGTAGGATTCCATACCGTTGACGATAAGGAAGGTGGCTTTGGGGTTCTCTGCGAGGTTCTTCACCGAGGTCTTGGAAAGGATCTCACCGAAGATCATTACTTCGGGAGAGGCTGCTCCGATCGAGCCTGCTGCGATAGCGTGGGGCCTTCCGGTCTTAGAACTTGTAACGAGAGCCTTCACGGTTCCCTCTTTTTTCATCAGGTCGAGTACTTTTTGTGGAATTGCAACCATTCGATTCACCGATTGCTAAATGTACCTGGAAGTATATTAAGTTACTTTTTGTAACCAACCCTGTCTGGGCATTAAAAAGCGGAATCACTCGTCTTTGACCTTTTTCCTGTCAACGATGAAGAGCGCTGCAAGGAAAACGACCATGATAACGACGACTGCCACGAACTGAGTGAGATCGGTCTGCATAGTATACAATTTCGAGATAGCATAACCATATTTATATCTGATTGAAACAGAACCGTTGATCGCATGGATACGAAATTCGAAGGATATTATTCGAATTTCATATAATTATCGAATATTACCATCAGAAAGCATATTTTTTGATGCCGAAACACGAACAATATTTTATATCACGAAATAATAAGCCCATTCCTATGTGTTACGACTTGATCATCATTGGAGCAGGCCCCGCCGGACTCACAGCAGGAATCTATGCGAGGTCCAAGATGATGAGTACTCTTATCCTTGAAGCAGGCCGTGTCGGCGGACAGCTGACCGCACTGTACCCCGAGAAGGGTATTCACAACTACCCTGCATTCGAAACGGTACAGGCCAGAAAACTTTCCGACAGGATGTACGCGCAGGCAGAATCGCTGGAATGCGACATCAGGGAGAATGAGAAGGTCCTGGAGATCAATGACGGTATTGAGGAGATCGTTGTCGTAACAAACAAAAACACCTATCATGCCAAATCCGTGATCGTCGCCATCGGAATGGGAAGTTTCGATCCCAAGAAGATGGGTGTACCCGGAGAGGCCGAACTCGAGAACAAGGGTGTTACCTACATCCTTCCTCAGAAGGAAGAACTCGTAGGCAAGAAGATCGTCATGTTCGGAGGAGGCAACAGCGCCATCGAGATGGCCCTGATCGCAGATTCCGTCACGGACACCACCATCGTCCACAGAAAGCCCGAATTCAGGGCCGATGAGGCCAACGTCAAGCAATTGAACGAAAGCCAGGTGACCAAGATCATGAACGCCAAGACCGTATCCTTCAACGGAACGAATCACATCGAGAGCATCACACTTTCCCAGGACGGAAAAGAGATCATCATTCCCGCAGACCTTGCGGTCATCAACATCGGTATCAATGCCAACCTCGACGACCTGAAGAAATGGAGACTTTCACTCACCGACGACGGACTTGTAAAGGTCAACGCCGACATGTCAACGAACCGCAACGGTATCTTTGCCTGCGGCGATGTTGTTGAATACCCCGGAAAGTACAAGCAGATCATCACAGCCTGCGGAGAGGCCGCAACAGCTGTTGTCATGGCCTACAAGTTCGTGAAGAAGCCCTACTGGGCATAAACCGTTTTTACATTTTTCCGCTTTCATCAGGGACAGGCATGCCTATCAAAATGATATCGCACACGTAATTTACAGAGGAAGAAAAGTTAAGAAGACGGGCGAACCCGCCATAGTTTGTAAGACCTTATGGCCTGTTTATTCGACGATTGCAGACGAGGGACACTCATCGATGCAAGCACCGCAGTCAACGCATTTGTTTGCGTCGATAACGGCAATGTCATCAATAGTGATCGCACCGTGGGGACAAACGTCCGCACATGCTCCGCAAGCTACACATTCTGCTTCTACTATCTTAGGCATTTAATTCACCTGTGACTGCCATCTAAATTATCGTATAAATATCTATCTTTTTGTTACATGCTACAATAAAAAATATGTTTAATCTGTCTGGCTGTTATCTTGTTTATTTAGGAAATCCAAAAATCATAATACAAGTATGTTGTAATGTGCGAAAATGCAACATTCCGGGCCTTCACATCTTTCATACAAATTGCAGAGACTCACCAGATCACTGCGGAAAGAGGACAGTTCCTGACACATTGCCCGCATCCGGAACACTTGTACGTATCGATCCTCGCAACGGTATCCACTGTGATCGCACCGCGCGGACAGGATTCCGCACACACATTGCATCCGATACATTCGGTCTCGAGGATCCGAGGCATATCGAAAAAAAGTTATTGCAAAGATATCAAGTTACCGAAAGGAAAATATTGTTTCGACAACGGGATATGCCCGCTGCCTTGGTTTGATGGATCTCACTCCGTAATTGCGGAAGATGGACATTCATCGATGCATGCACCGCAGTCGACACACTTGCCGGCATCGATCACTGCGATATCATCAACGGTTATTGCATCCTGAGGACATGCATCGGCACAAGCTCCGCACGCCACACATTTAGAAGCGTCTATTGTAGGCATTTAATTCACCTTGAAACATAAAACATAATTTATGCTATAAAAACATGCGTACAGGCCCGACGAAATCCGTTTTATACTATCCAAGACGTGGCGTGGTCCATGGATTGCTTTCAGGGACGTATCCTGACAGAAGACGGCCTCATCGACGGCTATCTATCGGCGGAGAACGGCATCATAACAGAGATATCCAAAGGAAGGTGCCCCGAAACCCCGATGGCGGAAGGCATCATACTTCCGCGGACCGTGAACGCCCATACGCACTGCGCGGACGGGGCCGTGAAAGCAAGAAAAGGAATGACCCTAGAAGAACTGGTCGCCCCTCCGAACGGCCTCAAACATGCATATCTGCGCAATGCGACTGAGGAAGAGATATGCAGATCCATCGGAAAGTTCGCGAATGACATCAGGGTCACGGGAACGGACAGATTCATAGATTTCAGGGAGGGGGGTGTCAAAGGGTGCAGGATGCTCCGCGAAACCTGCCCGGACGCGGTGATCCTAGGGCGCCCGATCTCCCCCGAGTTCGATCCCAATGAGATCGACGATATCCTGGAAATAGCCGACGGAATAGGCATCCCAAGTCTGTCGGATATGAACAACAGATACATCGAGAAGGTCGCAGACCGCGTACGCGAAAAAGGAAAACTGTTTGCGATCCATGTCAGCGAACGGGTCAGGGAAGATATCGACGAGGTGCTCTCGCTGGACCCCGCATTCGTGGTCCATATGACCGAAGCTACCGACGGCGATATCCTGAAATGTGCGGAGGCGGAAGTGAGGATCGTGGTATGTGCCAGATCCAATCAGTTCTTCGGAAAGATACCGCCTGTGAAAAGGATGTTGGACTGTGGTGCGAGCATAACTGCAGGTACCGACAATGCGATGCTCTGCGAGCCCGATATGAGGGCCGAATACAGTGTGCTTATGAACATCCTTTCCGAACAGGGCGGAGACCCAGGATCCGCATTCCCTTCCATCGTCAGCGAAGGAAGGAAGATAATTTATAAGCAAAACACGCTACATCTCAGGGCAGGAAGGCCTTCCGAACTGGTCGTTTACCCTTGCGGGGCAGACGAAAACGTCCTGAAAGCACTGTCTTGCAAAGACCGTATACTAACGTATCCGGCAACGGAGAAGTGAGAATATGAGCTTCAACAACATCCTCGTCCCTACGGACGGCAGCGAATTCACAAAAAGTGCCATAAACAAAAGCATCGAGATGGCAAAGGTCACCGGAGCTACCATCACGGCAGTCTACGTACTTGACCAATCAGTGTATTCGACGATGCCTCTGGACTCCACCGTGGTCAATCTCTACGACACATTGAAGGCCGAAGGAGAGAGCGCGGTGAACTACGTCAAAGAGAAATGCGACGAGGCCAGCGTCCCGGTCAAGACCGAGATCGTAGAAGGCATACCCTCCAAGGCCATCACCACGATGTCCAAAGGATACGACCTTATCGTCATGGGTACCCTCGGAAAGAAGGGAATGACGAAGGTCCTCATGGGAAGCGTCGCGGAAAAGGTCATCGAGAAGTCACAGTGTCCCGTAATGGTCATCAGCGCAGTCGCCAACACCGCCTGAACACCCCTTTTCAACCCTTATATAGGCACGGGCGCGAATATCATTAAATAAAGAGAGGGAATACTCCGCACTCATAAGAGTGTGGTCTCATGAGTTTCCAGAAGATTCTCGTTCCAGTAGACAACGACGGATATGCAGATGACGCCGTCGACAAGGCAATCGCCCTTGCCGAACTTTCGGGCGGAAGCATCGTCGCTCTCCATGTTGGGAACAAAGCAGACGATAAAGCAGGACAGGTCACTGTCGATAAGGTAGTGGCAAAAGGAAAGGAAAAAGGCGTCGACGTCAAGACGGAGATGGCCACCGGCTCTCCTGCAGAGATCATACTTGAAAGATCCAAAGATTATGACATCATCGTGATGGGAACATCCGGGAAGAAGAAGATCCTCTCGGGGAGTGTTGCAAAGGCGGTCATCAGGAGCGCCTCGTGTCCCGTGATAGTCGTAAGATCACAGAGGTAATAACATGAAGACAGTAGCGGACATAATGACCGCGGCACCGATCGTCGTAGAAGTTCCGGGAAGCCGTAACGACGCGATCAACATAATGGTCAGGAACAAACTCACAGGACTGCCGGTTATCCGTTCATCCGACGGAAAGCTCATGGGAGTTGTGTCCAGAAGGGACATTTTCAGAAAATTCAACGAAGATCAGCTCTCGCTCATAATGAAAAAGGGCTGTATCACCATCGGACCCGACGAGGACATCGTCGAGGCCGCGAAGATCTTCTCGGAGAAGAGGATCCACAGGCTTCCCGTCGTTGATAACGGAAAGCTCGTAGGCATCATCACTCCCACAGACCTCCTGAAAGAGGTCAAGGAGATGAAGACCGACATGACCGCAGAGGATGTCATCAGGACCACATGCGTCACCGCATACGTCGATGAGCCCCTCGCATACACCGTTACCGCAATGAGGATCAGTGATGTGCCCGCAGTGCCCGTTCTCGACGAGAAGGGAAAACTCGTCGGCATCCTCACAGACCGTGACCTTTTCAGCGACCAGATCAAAGACGCAGAGGCAATGAAGAAACTCGGCATCGAGGATTCGAACCTAGCCGGCTATAGGAACGTCCTTCCCCTCTTCTACGCGGTCACGGACAAATACCTCTCGGACGAGAAGAAGGTCAGGGACTACATGGTCCCCGATCCCCTGACAACATTCAAGAAGACCACACTCAGCGATGTTGCCAAGCTCATGATACAGAACGACTTCGGTCAGATACCGGTACACGGTACCAAGGACGAACTTGTAGGCATGATCTACGACGTAGACGTGCTCTGCGCACTCACAAGGAAAGCGTGAAAATGGCAGAGAAAACAGACGTGAACGAGCTTATGTCCATCTGCAAACGCAGAGGATTCATCTGGCCTTCGTTCGAGCTCTACGGCGGCGTGGCCGGTATGTACGACTACGGACCGACCGGATTCAGCCTCAGGAACAACATCGTCGAGGTGTGGAGGGACATCTACAAAGGAAGGGAAGGTTTCGTCGAGATCGACTCCGAGACCGTCAACCCCAGAGAGGTCTTCAAAGCATCCGGACACGTGGACGAGTTCGCAGACCTTATCACATACTGTACAAAGTGCCAGGCACCCTTCAGGGCAGACCACCTGGTCAAGGATTTCTACGACAACGCAGACGTCCTTACGCCCAAACAGCTCGAAGATGCGTTCGTGGAACACAAGATCGTCTGTCCCGAATGCGGCGGAAAGCTCGGACCCGTCGAAGAGTTCAATCTTATGTTCAAGACGACGATCGGACCCGGATCGGCCCGTATCGGATACCTCAGACCGGAGACGGCACAGGGTATCTTCGTCAATTACCTCAACCTCTACAGGTACAACAGGGAGAAACTCCCTCTGGGTGTCATCCAGACCGGAAGAGGATACAGGAACGAGATCGCTCCCCGTCAGGGAATGATCAGGATGAGGGAATTCAACATGATGGAGGTCGAACTCTTTGTCGACCCCGAGGACAAGGATTGGGTAAGATACCCCGAGATCGAGAACGAATCGATCACACTCGTCCCCAACACCACATGCGAACCCGCGGTCATGACCATCAAGGAAGCAGTGGACAACGGCATCATCGCCAACAAGGTGCTGGCATATTTCGTCAACACCACCAAGAACTTCCTTATCAGGCTCGGTATCGACCCCGCAAGACTCAGATTCAGACAGCATCTCAAGGATGAGATGGCCCACTATGCGGCAGACTGCTGGGATGCGGAAGTGCTCCTTTCCTACGGATGGACGGAGATCACCGGTATCGCAGACAGGGGATGCTGGGACCTTTCACGTCATGCACAGTTCTCCGGAACCGACCTCACGCACTTCAAAAAGTTCGATGAGCCCAGAGAGATGGAGATCGACAAGATCAAAGCGAAGCACAAGGCCCTCGGACCCAAATTCAAGGGAAAGGCCAAGGACATCGCCGCCGCCATGGAATCCATGTCGCCTTCCGACATCAAGGACGGAAAGCTCACACTCAGCATCGACGGAGAGGAGATCGTCCTCACCGACGAGTTCTTCGAGGTCTCGAAGGTCAAAGAGAAGGTATCCGGCGAACGTGTCATACCCCATGTCATCGAACCGTCGCACGGTCTCGACAGGATATTCTATTCCCTGTTGGAACACGCGTACTGCTACGACGAAGAAAAAGGCTATGCCGTACTCAGGCTGAAACCCGAGGTCGCACCCATCAAGGTCGGTGTCTTCCCCCTTATGGAGAAGGACGGACTCGATGATGTTGCCAAAGAGATCTACCAAAAGGTCCACAGCCACCGTGTCGAAGCCTATTACGACGGCGCAGGCACCATCGGAAAGAGATACGCCCGTATGGACGAGATCGGAACCCCGTGGTGCATAACCGTCGACTACGAATACTTCGAAGGCGGCGACAAGGGAACGGTCACCATCAGGGACCGTGATTCCAGCCAGCAGAAGAGGATACCTGCGGAGAAATGTTCCGAGGTAATCGACTCGCTGCTTTCCGGAAAGCCCTTCTCAGAGCTTTGAGCCATGGTATATAATGCCTTCTGACAAAATCGGAAGGCGATCAAACATTTTCCAAAATCTATTATTTTCTCCCCCTGCCAGACATTTAATGGTCATATCATCCCACATTTAAGACCAAGATTTATATCCCCATAATTCCGATATTCTTTACGAGGTGTGAAGATTGGGAATCAAGGACCTGGAAGATCTGAAGAAGTTATCAATGCTAAGATCCCAGATCGATGGTATATCCGTCGAAGAGATTTTGATCGCCAAATTCCCGACCGTTGGGTCGGAAGATAGAGTTTCGGACGCCCTGTCGAAAATGAGACAGTCTGGCTTCCAAGAGATACCTATCGTTGATGCGGGTGCATACACAGGCATGGTAAGTTATGGATCTATCCTGAAGAAGAAGAACCTCACTATGGATATGAAGGTCAAGAACCTCATCCGTAATCTGCCGACAGTCACCGAAGATACCGATATCACAAAGATAGCGGAATATATGGTGGCCAACAACTGCAGGCAATTGGCAGTGTTGAACGGCAAGAAGGTTATCGGTCTGGTCTCAAGGAGAGGACTGATAGATATCGCTGCCCGCATGAAGGCGCTCAAGGAGATCAAGATCTGGGAGATCATGACCTCACCCGTAGAGTTCCTAAGGGACAATGCGATGCTGCAGGACGCAATAGACATAATGAGGAGACTGGATATCAGAACTATCCCCATCATGGACAATGCCGACAAACTCGTCGGGATCGTCGGTATGAAGGAGATCATAGACAACTTCTGGAAGGACGAGTCCAAGATGCTCGGCGACATCAGCAAGAACAACAAGGCGCAGATCACTGTGGAATCCGTGTGCACGACGAACGTTGCCACTATTGAGTGGGACGACAACATCGATGACGCGGCCGCCATGATGATCGAGCACGGCTTCTCGACAGTGCCCGTAATGGACGGCGACGAGACCGTCGGCATCCTTACCGAGTACGATGTTATCGAGTTGATATCCTCGTGCAGGGAGAGGGAGGCGCTGTTCGTGCAGATCAGCGGACTGGACGATGAAGATAAGATCTTCACCGACGCCATGTACGCAGACATAGAGGAGGAGATCAAGAAGATCTCCAAGATCTACAAGCCTGAGTCACTGGTCATCCACGTCTCAAGGTACAACGAGGACGGAGACAGGAAGAAGTACAGTCTTACCGGAAAGATGTTCATCGACGGAATGACGGTGAACGCCAAGGTAGTGGACTGGGACCTTGTCAAGGCCAACAACGACCTGATCAAGAAGATCACCGCTCTGGTAATGGACCTTAAGGACTCCAGGGTCACCTTCCGTAAGAGGAAGAAGTGACCTGTGACGGGGGCATATCCCCCGTCGAAAACCATTTACCCTAATTACAGGCGCGTGCGCGCATACGAACATTTTTTTATATGCTTCCTATCCCACATACTGTTAGACATGTCACAATACGATTCTGCAACAATCGAAAAACGTTGGGAAGATATGTGGAAGAAGGAAGAGGTCTATCGTTTCGACCCTAAGTCCGATAAACCCGTCTTCAGCATCGACAATCCTCCCAGATACACATCCGGATCACTGCATCTCGGCCACGCCACAGGCTATTCCCTGATCGACTTCGCCGCCAGATACAAGAGAATGACGGGACACAACGTATTCTTCCCGCTTTGTTTCGATGTGAACGGCACACCTATCGAGGTCAAGGTCGAAAAGAAACATCACATAACAAAACTGGACCTGCCCAGGCAGGAATACAGGAAACTCTGCAGCGAGTACGCCAACGGTTTCATCGACGAGATGACGCACCACTTCGAGATCCTCGGAGAGAGTATGGATCCCAGCATCTACTATCAGACGGATGCCCCCTACTACAGACGCATCACTCAGCTCTCGTTCGTGAAGCTGTTCAACATGGGCCTCGTCTACAAGGCGAACTTCCCGGTCAACTGGTGCCCCAGATGTATGACCGCACTCGCAGATGCCGAGGTCGAGTACAAGGACAATGTCAACAAACTCAATTTCATCAAATTCCAGATCGCCGGCGGAACACCGGACGATTACGTGCTCGTCGCGACCACAAGGCCCGAACTGCTCTGCACATGCAAAGTGGTGGCCGTTCATCCCGACGACAAATCCAAACAGGACCTTATCGGAAAAGAACTGATCACGCCTCTCTACGGAAGGCACGTCAAGGTCATCTCCGACCCCAAGGTAGATCCCGCTTACGGTACCGGAAACGTCATGATCTGTACGATCGGAGACAAAGACGATCTCGAGTGGGTAATGAAATATCACCTTGAGATGGAGAAAGGTATCGATGAATGCGGAAAGATGACCGAACTCGCCGGCAAATACGCCGGAATGCCTGTTGCAGAGGCGAGAGAAGCGGCCATCCAGGATCTCAAAGACCAGGGAATACTGGTCAGACAGCAGGACAACCCTCAGCAGGTGTCCATCTGCTGGAGATGCCACACGCCCATCGAATTCCTTCAGGTCCCCCAGTGGTTCCTCAAGACAAGGGAGTTCAGGGACGAGGTCCTCAAGAGAGCGGACGAGATCCACTGGTTCCCCGAATTCATGAAGATCAGGCTGCAAGACTGGGCAAACTCCCTCGAGTGGGATTGGGTCCTCAGCAGACAGCGTATCTTCGCAACACCCATCCCCGTTTGGGAGTGCGAGGACTGCGGAGAGGCGGTCTGTGCCACAGAGGCGCAGTGCTACTGCGACCCCACAGAGGATGATGCACCTGTCGGCAAATGCCCCAAGTGCGGCGGAAAGCTCCGCGGATGCACCGATGTGTTCGACACATGGATGGATTCCTCCGGTTCCGCCCTGTACAACACATTCTGGGAGAGAGACCCCGAACTTCACAAGAAGCTGTTCCCCATGTCCCTCAGGCCCCAGTCGCACGATATCATCAGGACCTGGGCGTTCTACTCCATTCTCAGAAGCGAACAGCTCGAGAAGAGCCGCCCGTGGGACAACATCATGATCCACGGATTCATCATGGCACCCGACGGAACGCCTATGCATTCCTCTATCGGAAATGTCATCGACCCTATACCGATCATCGAGAAATACGGTGCAGATGCACTCAGATACTACGCGGCGACATGCTCGCTCGGTATCGACCACGCCTTCAGGGAGAAGGATGTCATCAGGGGAAGGAAACTCTGCAACAAGATATTCAATATCGGCCAGTTCGTCGGACGTTTCTTCGACGATGTCCCCGACAAGTGCGATACCCTCAGGGAATCGGACAAATGGATCATCAGCAAGTATTCCCAGACGGTCAAGACCGCTTCGGACTACCTCGAGGTGTACCAGTTCGACAAGGCCATGAAGGAGATCGAAGGATTCATCTGGCACGACTTCGCCGACAACTACATCGAGATGGTCAAGGCAAGGAAGGACCCCGCAGTGAAATACACGCTGTACAACGTCTTCCTCGGAGCCGTCAAGATGATGGCGCCGTTCATGCCCCATGTGACCGAGGATGTCTACCAGGAACACTTCATATCGAAAGAGAAGACCAAGAGCATACACCTCACCGCGTGGCCCGAGTCCATGTTCATCGACGAACAGGCGTTGGTCTCCGGAGATGCGCTTGCAGATGTCCTTGCGGCCATCCGCGCATGGAAATCGGAGAACAAGATGCCCCTCAACGCAGAACTCTCCAAGATCGAGTTCGTCGGTGAGAAAGCGGGACTCCTCGAATGCGCAGAAGCGGATATCAAAGAGACCACGAAGGCGAAGACCGTCTCGGTCGCGGCCAAAGCGGAGCTCACCGAGGAGATCGTCGGAGTGAAACCCGAATACGGTAAACTCGGACCTGCATTCAAGGCTCAGGCAAAATCCATCGTCGCCGCTCTCAACGCAGCAGACACGAAGGACATAGCCAGACAGCTCGCCGACGGCAAGGTCGTCCTCAACGCGGACGGCAATGACGTGGAACTCGGACCCGAGTTCTTCAAGGTCGAGAAGCGCCTGATGCTCGAGGGAAAAGCCGTCGATACCATTCAGGTCGGCGACATCCTGATCGTCATAGAGAACTAAACCATTAAACGGGGGGAGACCCCCTTTCCTTTTGTTTACCATGAAAGAACCGCTGATGTCCGTCAGGGAATGGAGCATGTACGTGTTCATGTTCGCAGTGTCGATCTTCTCCATCTGGGCGACACTGCAGATCTTTCAGACCGACAGCATCATCTTCAGATTGATATCGTTCATACCTGCGGGACTTATCACCGCGGTTTGGATATCGATGAATGTCGGCATACTGTCGGCCTTGAAATACAGGGATCCAAAGGATCCGTGATAATAGAAGATAAATGTGCCAGACCATAAAGATCTGACACATGGAAGGGTTTGTTTACCACTTCCACGGCGGTGCCGCGGCGGTGATAAGTGCTTCGTTATAATTGCGGGCAAGTATGTATGACAGCAATCCGAAAGCTATCGTCATGACAACAGGGATCAATACAAGACCGAATGCGTATGCGAAATCGGCCCATCCGTACACTTCTCCGTACATCTCCGGATTCAACAAGAAGTAACTGAACTGAGTATAATACTTGGAAAAGTAGATCGCATCTATGACGTATACTGCGATACTGCCCAATGCAACCAGTAGTCCGAACACGTATCTTCCGACATATGCCAGACCTGCTCCGGGGAATATGGAATAGAATGCTGCAAGTCCCTCGTTCTTCTTTGAATACTGACCGATGTAACTGGCTGTTATATAAGGGCTGATCTCGCCCTGGGGCACCTGTGCCTGAGGAGGCACCGGCGGAAGCTGCGGAGGTGCATATTAATACTGCATCTGCTGAGGAGGCTGCTGATAATACGGCTGCTGCGGACCGCCCTGATAATACTGCTTGTCCATATGCCAAGAACTGTTTTTAAGATATAAAATGGTAAGGGGGATTTCTCCCCGTTTGAATGTTTACTGGATCACCTTAACGGTGATCTTCTTTCCTCTGTACTTAGCCTTGGGAAGGTCCATGAGCATCCTGTTACCGTAGTCCTTGTGGACCTCGACAATAGAGGAATTCTCTCCGACCTCTATCTTTCCGATAGCGAAATCACGGATCTTTGCGACACGGCAGATGTGATCTGCGAGGCTTACCTTTCCGATACCGTCCTTCTTTCCGAGATTGACCTCGAACTTGCACATTCCGAAGACATCGGAGATCTGATCGTAATCGACGACCCTGCGGATGGTATCCCTGGAGCCTTCTTCGCCCTCGGGAACCTCCCTCTTCTCGATGACCATGCCGGTACGGAGTTCGAACTCCTTGATCAGGTATTCTTCCTCGGTAGTGATGAACGATACCGCAATACCTTCCTTTCCGGCCCTTCCGGTCCTTCCGATCCTGTGAATGTATGTGTCCACATCATCGGGCATATCGTAGTTGACGACATACGAAATGTCATCGATATCGAGTCCTCTGGCCGCAACATCCGTCGCAATAAGGATATCGGTCTTATCCGCTTTGAAATCGGCGAGTACCCTCTCCCTCTTGGACTGGGGCATATCTCCGTGGATGGCCTCTACCTTGTAATCGTATTTCTCCAGCCTCTCTTCGAGGATATCCACCATCTTCTTCGTCTGACAGAAGATGATCGCCTTGGGCTTATCGATGTCCAGGATCCTGCAGAGTGCCCAGGACTTGTTCCTCCTTCCGACGGAGATATAGTACTGCTTGGTAAGATCGAGAACGACCTCGTCCTTGGAGACGCTGATCTCCTTGGGCTTGTTCATATAATCATATGCCAGACGTTTGATGTCCTCGGGCATGGTAGCTGAGAACAGAAGCGTCTGCCTCTCTTTGGGCATGGAGGAGAGAATGAATTCGATATCCTCGATGAAACCCATGTCGAGCATACGGTCCGCCTCATCCATGACGACCTCGCTGATATTGGTGAGATTAAGAGCTCCCCTGGTGATCATATCCCTGACCCTTCCGGGAGTTCCCGCGATGACATCCGAACCTTTCTCGAGTCTCTTTATCTGACCTTCGATACTGGCCCCTCCGTAGATCGGCACGGTCACATGTCCGGTATATTTGGACATCCTGTCGAACTCATCCGCCACCTGTGTGGCCAGCTCGCGCGTGGGTACGACGATGATCGCCGAAGGCACCTTCTGTCCTGCCGGGATCCTTCCCAGAACAATGGATCCGAAAGTACCTGTCTTTCCGGTACCGGTCTGTGCCTGAGCGAACATGTCAATGCCTTTGAGACCGAGGGGGACTGCCTGTATCTGAATGGGGGTGGGCTCTTCCCAGCCCATATCGTCCATTGCCTTTGCCAAATCTTCTGAGATTCCTAAATCTGTGAACTTTGAGATCATAATACATCACTGATCTGAAGTCAAACCGCCTGCGACTACAACGCAGACACCGCTTAATTTCAATTGCCGAATGAAGATTCCTTTTATATACTTATCTTAATAGACGCCCCCATTCCTATAAATCGGCCGATGTCGTTCACACGGTCATGAAGAAGACCGGCGTTGCCGTCATCACCGTTCTGATGGCGACGGCCATGATAGCCACTGTATGGGCACCGTTATGCAGTGCAGACGATGCGGAACGTTACGATACGGACGACAGCATCATCCCGGTAACGGATCTGAAATTCGATGTTCCTTACAGTTTCGATCTGTTGGACTCGGGAATACTGACCTCTGTGAAAGACCAATCTTCGTTCGGAACATGTTCTTACTTTTCTACGATCGCCGCAATGGAATCGCTGATGCTGATCGAAAAGCTTGAAGATATCTCCGAACTGGATCTGTCCGAAGCGTTTCTGGCAGGATCGATATGCACCGGCACCGGATACGAGAGACAGACAGAGGATCAGGATGAGATAAGATCGCTCTTTGCCGAAACCGGCAATTCCGGAGCCTATACATGGTTCACCCTTCTGACACTGATGAACTGGCTGGGGCCGATCGACGAATCCCTCGCCCCGTATTCCGAGTACAATGATTATTATGTCAGCGACATGTCTCTCCTCCAATATACCAAAGCATATCTGCAAAGCGCCGAATGTGTGAATATTGAAGATACCGAGACCATCAAATACATGCTCACTTGGGGTTATCCCGGAATGCTCGGCTGCTATGCCTCCACATACAATCAGACTTCCGACGGAAGGCTGAACTTCTACGATCCGGATGCGAAGAGTGCGGATCACAGCGTACTCTTGGTTGGGTACGATGATGATTATTCCGCATCTAATTTCGATAACGAACCTCCCGGTAACGGCGCGTGGCTTATCAAGAACAGCTGGGGAACAGAAAAATTCGGTGACGGCTACGCCTGGGTATCCTACTACGATGTTTGCAGTGAAGTCATATTCCTGACCGGTGCCGTCTCTACGGACACATATGATCATCAGTACCTCTACGACAACGGCGTCAGTGTCTACACGGACATCGTCTATGAGAACACTGGAAGCATGGCCAACATATTCACCACCGAGGGCGACGAGATCTTGGAGGCCGTATCCTTCGCGATGTTCGGTTCCGCAGGCATCGACTACACCGTAAATGTATACGGGGACCTTACCGATCTCTCCGATCCTACCAGCGGTAAACTGGCATCCACGGCATGCGGACAGATCTACAGGGCCGGAATGTATACCGTGGACCTCGACTACGGAATAATCATGAATGAGGGTACCGCATTCTCTGTGGTGGTCACGTTCTCGGGAGAAGGCGGCATATCCCTGGCTGTGGATTCCGATGCGATCTTGGAATGTTTGGGCGATGATGAGTTTTATCTGGACCCCGTGGCCTCGGCAGGACAGAGTTTCGTAAGTTCCGACGGAGAGGAATGGACGGATATCGGTACCGACGGTTCCAGCAACGTAAGGGTCAGAGCGTATACGGTAGATGCACCGGACAACACTTCCTACACCGAGGCTGTTGTCATAGCCGCACTGATCGGGATCGCGATAGGTGCGATAGCATATCTCCGCAGACCCTGAACCATACAAAGTAAAATATGTTCAGGACAATGCAGAGAACGGAGCAGATAATATGAGAACTGGCTTTGACAATGACAAGTACGTGAGGATCCAATCGGAACAGATCAAAGAGAGGATCGACCAGTTCGGAGGAAAACTGTACCTGGAATTCGGCGGAAAACTGTTCGATGACTATCACGCGTCGAGAGTATTGCCCGGCTTCCAACCGGATAGTAAGATCAAGATGCTGCTCCAACTGAAAAACAGCGTCGAGGCCATTGTGGCCGTCAATGCAGGGGATATCGAGAAGAACAAGGTCCGCGGAGACCTTGGTATCACATATGATATGGAGGTCCTCCGTCTGATCGATATCTTCAGGGACAACGGAATACCCGTTGCGGGTGTTGTCCTTACAAGATACACCGCCCAGCCTGCTGCCGTTGCCTTTGAAGAAAGACTTTCCATTCTGGGGGTCAGGTCCTATAGGCACTATCCCATTGCGGGATACCCCTCGAATATTGCGACGATCGTCAGCGACGAAGGATTCGGAAAGAACGAATACATAGAGACCGAGAAACCTCTGGTCGTCGTTACCGCACCCGGACCGGGAAGCGGAAAGATGGCGACCTGCCTGTCCCAGATGTACAACGAATACAAGAGGGGAAAGAAAGCGGGTTATGCGAAGTTCGAGACCTTCCCGGTCTGGAACCTTCCTCTCAGGCATCCTGTTAACATAGCATACGAGGCGGCCACCATAGACCTCTCGGATGTGAACATGATCGATCCGTTCCATATGGAGGCCTATCAGAAGACCGCCGTCAACTACAACAGGGATATCGAGGTGTTCCCGGTATTGAACGCAATGCTGGAGAAGATCTCGGGAGTCTCTCCCTACAGGTCCCCTACCGATATGGGGGTCAATATGGCAGGATTCTGCATCACCGACGACGCAGTCGTCTCAGAGGCGGCCACCATGGAGACGATCAGAAGATACTATACGTGCCTCTGCGAGAACAAACAGGGGCTGACATCCGATGCAACAGTGGCGAAATTCGATCTGCTGCTTCAGAACGCCCATATCAATCCCGATGCCTGCAAGGTCATCCCGGCCGTGAGATACAAAGCAGAAGATGCCCAGGTGCCCGTGGTCGGTATCGAACTGGAGGACGGCAGGATCATCACGGGAAAAGCGTCTCCGCTTCTCAGCGCCTCGTCCGCGATGCTCCTTAACGCACTGAAGACACTCGCCTGCATCGACGATTCCGTCATGCTGATCTCTCCTCAGGTCCTTGAACCTGTACAGAAGCTCAAGGTCGAGAATCTCGGAAACAAGAATCCGAGGCTTCACGCGGACGAAATGCTTGTCGCATTGGCCGTCTGCGCCAAGGACGATCCCGTGGCCGCAGAGGCTCTGGCACATCTGTCGGACCTCAGAGGATGCGAGGTTCATTCCTCCATCATCATGTCCCCCGTCGATATGGCCCTTCTGCACAAACTCAGGCTGAATGTCACCTGCGAACCGAAGTACCAGAGGAACTGTCTGTTCCAGGGCCAGAGGAATTAAAGGGTGACGATAGTTTTATATCGAAAGATATAATCCCCTGATTACCACGTGTGGGCGTGGTGTAGCTGGTTATCACTTAACCTTGCCAAGGTTAGAACTCGGGTTCGAATCCCGGCGCCCGCACCAATATCTTATTCAATTGAATTACCAAAAATTGTTGCCGTTCTCACGGCAATAAGTTGTTTGTTCCGGAACCGGACCTTAGGTCCGATCC
>Ga0172378_10000435_pt1 | contig 36299 bp, 41 predicted proteins | sample GrowelOW332metaG_FD_119755 | JGI IMG/M metagenome (GOLD analysis project Ga0172378, IMG submission 119755) | Groundwater microbial communities from an aquifer near a municipal landfill in Southern Ontario, Canada - Pumphouse #3_1 metaG | ecosystem: Environmental > Aquatic > Deep subsurface >...
CTAGGTGCTGCAATAGGTGTAGATTGGTGTAGGTACCTTGAGATCATGAGGCCTATTAAGACTACAAATATAAATGTTATTATACATGAGTAAACCTTATGGTTCGCTATGTATTCCTTTAGGTTACTAAACATTAACTTTTCACTTCCTTTCAGGTTATAGAGTTAGTATATAAATAATAATAATTATAATAGTGAGGTATCCTGTAGGTTCTCTTGAGGGTGTCCTGTAGGAGGATACACTTTAGGAACCTTACAGGCCTCTACTTTAGGTGGTTCGAGGTAGCCTTTAGGATAGCCTTTAGGATAGCCTTTAGGAAGGGCTACTACTTAAGGAAACCTTTACTTCCATTAACTATTCCTTAAGGTACCTAAAAGGTATACTTTAATATATTAATCCTATTATAAATAATAGTCTTAACATACCTTAAGTACACTTTAGGTACCTTAAGGAACTCTTGATGTCTATATCCTACTTTTCCTGTAGGAATAAGACAATTGGGTCCCCCTACGAAACACTACAAGACCGTATAGCAAGCTCCCCCTGACCTGCGTATCTTGTAGCATCTACCTAAAGTATTTTAAAGTGATAAGCTATGCGTATACATAAGGTGCCTTCAGGGGTGCGAATTGTCGCGTATATGACCTGCAAGACACTGACTGCTTATCTACCTTTAGGATTTTCTTTTATTTACAATTAGAATCCATATTTTACCAGTAGTTATTTCTTTTATAACTATAATAATAATACTTCTCTGTTCTTTGTGAGTTACAATTAGAATCCATATTTTACCAGTAGTTATGTCTTCCGATACCCTCAAGGATATTCCCTAGGATACCATATCTCTTCTCTTTTTTTAGTGGCTTTTCTACTTCTTCAATGTATAATACTCCCCGGTCAGGGTCTAACCATTTCTCAAGGTCTTCTTCTAACCGTTCATTATCTACTGCATTCTGATCTACAGACAGCGTATCACTCCAGTGACGAACTGCTTCGGCAACTACTTCAACTCTATCATCGTGTCCAAGCGCTCCACGTTCGCCGCAGAGCCGTGTAATCTGATAGACAAGGGAGTAATTAGACTCCTTCTCGTAAACCTTGTAGTCCTGCTGTAACACGCTCTCATTGACTATCAATCGGTGCCGTGCAAAGACTGGTTCAAGGATATCAATAATTCTCTTTTCCTTTTGGCCTACTGCACGATCTCCCTCTTCGACAGCACAAGGATAATACTGTAGGAATATAGGTGTAATTAACTTCGTAAACATCCCATCCCCAAAGTTAGGTTCAATCTTGACTATATTACATTTCCAAAACTTAGCCTTGAGTACAAGTTCCTTTAAGGTGTTATCAGAGTATCCTTCTCGATACCCTCCAACTTCCATAAGGAAAATATAGCCGTTAAGAAATTTAGTGATTGCGAATGCAGTCTCATCCTTCAAATACGATAAGTACACAACCACCCTTTATGGTTCTTCCGGGTTCCTTTAGCAACCTTACGCAAGTTCTGAGGTGTTAAGTTATTTTCTTTACAGAATCTTGTGAATACCTCAGGATTGTAAATGGTTCCTTCAGGGGATATTAAAGTGTATCTTTCACCCATACCAGCATTATGAGGAATATGCCCTTTAGAAAATTTAGTTTGTTGACAATCAGCACAAATTGTTCCTGTCTTCCTATTAGGTAAGTATTTACCACATTGAGGACACACAACTGTAAAAGCGTCTCCACCTGCTCTAACATTCCACCCCTCATGCATAGAAGGTCTTAGTATATATTCTACATTTAGAGCATACTCTTTATAACCTCTAGTAACCTCCACAATTTCTACAGCTTCTCTTCCTAAGTTACGCAAGATGGTTCCTACAGGTCTCTTACTATTGAAGTGCTGTCCTAATCTATAGGGGAGGCTCCTTCGTGTTATACCTATATAGCCCTCACGTAAATCAGTGTTACCTTTGATTCTAATGTGATAAACTTTATACAATCTTGTCTGTGCTTTAAAACTTGTTATCATTGTAAATAATCTCCTTTATTAGTTATTAGGTTCGTTAGGCCTATCTCTCTACTTTCATAGAGTATCAGACTATATCTTCGTTATCGCTCCTCTTCCACTCAACTAGAGTGTACTAATAGTCGTTGCACTTTACTCTTCCGAGTCTTAGATCAGGATTGCCTCTACGGTTTCCCTGAGTTCAAAGCGTTTATTTAGTGTCGAGGCAAGTTGAAACTGACCACGACCTGAGGGATCAATAAACATCATGGAACCATCATACTTCTGAGTCTCAGGCGATCTCCACAAGGGGCCATAGAAGTAATCTCCACGCAGTGCTGTGCAAGGTGTGTCATTAAGGCGCTGTGGAGTCCCTGAAGCCCATGACCATTTAACACTAGTTTCATCCATATCTAAGTTAGTCACAATTAAGTCTGATACCCTCAGCGGATACTTCTGTGCATCACTTAGATTAGTGTTTAGCATGAACTGCAATGCAAACCCTGCCTTACCATAAGCAAGCCGTCTGAGAGCAACCTCGGCCGCAGAGAAGCGTTTAGGGTCTGTAGGTAAACCAGCCCACTTCCCGGGGTCTGAATCATAACGTTGTGCTAGTAACTTACCTAACTTCTCACCATAGAAACTTCTTTCTTCAATATTTGCCGGATAATATACAGGATATACTACAGTTGAATAACCACGTTCCGTTAGCTTTGGATAAAGACTATCCTCACACTGTGGAGTTCCTAGATAAATTATTCTGCCGCCCGGTTTAAGTATTGCGTCAAACTCTCGTACCAATTCAGCAATCTTGTCACGTTGTATCTGAGTAGCACTATTATTGGCTACCTCAACATCATCCGCGATCAGGATATCTGCACGTGTACCAGTAAGCTGGCCTGTAATACCTACAGACTTTACACTAGGCGATATATCAGCGATTGCACCATGTACATCAAACAAATCATTTGTATCTCTCAAACCATTTCGTCTGTCTGCATCTGTGAGTCTTAATATATCTAAGAAAGGAATGATCTGAATTATCTTTTTAATAAAGGCACTGTTCAGGCTGGCCTTGCCTCCACTTGCGGAAACCATTTCAATTTTCCATAAAGGGTGCCTCCATAATACCCATACGCAATATGCGCACGTAATAAAGCTTTTAGCTACACCTCGAAACCCCTCAAGGATAAGACGCTGTACAGTTTCGTTTGAAATATCCTTAGCCATCTCTCGTTGAATCTCTGTAGGCTCCGGTAACTGTATTTCCTTCCACACAATATACACAAAACTAGGAAAATCGTTGTAGGCCTTCTCTCGTGCCTTCTGTGACCATAACATACTCTTTGCTACCTCTTATATCTCCAATGAAAATTAAGGCCTTTAGAACGAATCCTAAAGGCCTTCTTTTAATTCATTTGCATAAAATCAGGAATTTCTTCTTCACGCACCTTAACTTCTACCTTTTTGACTTCTTCAGGCTGTGTAAGCAATGCATTGTCATTCATAAACTTTCGTACCACTGACAAGAAAGCAGGTTTAGTCCGCATATCCTCATCATTCAATCCTTCAAGTAAAGCCTTAACTTCTAATTCACTAAGTTGGTCAAGTATAGCTTTATTAATATTCAACATCAGTTCTCATCCTTTCCATAAAGTTCTACTAGTCGCATGTGACAGCCAGCCTTATAATTTTCTAAGGTATCCCCAAAGTATGCACCACTAGGACTATTCTTCAGGGCCTCTAAATACTCATCGAGCGTTTTGGCATCTTGAATATTTGAATCTGTAAAATACCTAAGGTACCTTCCGAAGTAGTCTGCATAGTCTTCATATGAAGCAAAGATTTTATAATAATAGTTGCCATCCGGCTGGTGATTCTCTTCACCGTTTGACTCTTCCTGCGTCAATCCTCCACTATTGCAATTTTCTCTAAACAACTGAGAACTCCATCCAGCAGATTCATGTTTCCACTGAGCAACTAACCAACCTGCATTTATATTAGTTAGACCTACAGAAGCGGCACTATCAGCCGCCCTATATGCTAAATCCTTCATAGTCTCGTCAGTATCCGCAGGGGATAGCACTTCAATATCAGAATATATCACTCAGAATCATCCCATCTCGCTTCATAACTTCTTGTGTCAACGTGTACAAAGTAAGAATTGAAATAGCGACCTACTCCATTAAAGCCAATTCCTTCAGCGACCTCAGCGAGTTCCTCAACGGTCATATCATCAGGAACCTCTACATCTGCCGCAAGTCCTAGTACATGCTGACTATCAGGAACTCCACCTACCTCAGCGTTATGAGCCGGGCATCTGTAGGCACATGATAATGTTAAAGGTTCACCTACAGCCCCCCTCAAGTTATCCAATCGTTCCATAAGTTCTGCGTTCATGCCACCTTCAGGTAACTGACCACAACATTTGCATCTCAATTCATCATCTGTAAAATATTTACTTCCCATATTTATCAATCCTCTCCTCTGCCTTTAGGTACACCGGGCGACGAACCTTTAGGGCTATTAAGTAAACTATCTGTACCATGAGTAAAACCTAAATAGGCACCTACTGTAGCTATTGTAGACCTCATTTCAGGTAGATCAAAACGAAGGCCTTTAAGTCCGTTAAGTATCCATGCAATTACATAAAGGATACACAGACATATAAGGATACCTTTAGGATTTACCTTCTTTATCAACTCTGTTATTCTTTGCATCTTTTCCCTTCTTCCTACCTTTGTACAACTTGTGAACTAATACAGTGATTTGTAAGATCATATAAATTATAGTTACAATGTACATCCAGTCACTTAAGGTAAACCCAAGGTAGGTCGCAGAACTAACTGCAACCACAGGTGATACCTTTAGGGCCTCATTTTGAAGATGATCTTCCATAAGGTCAACTCCATTCTCCTTTAATACTTAATCTGAGGTATTAATCCCACGTTCTTCATACGTGTTTCCATGCCACCCACAGCATTAATGGATACTGTATGTACATGAGCACCAGATGTAGAAACTGTTCCTGTCAAATACCTATCACCTTTGGAGTTGTTTGCTGGGCCTGGCTGTCCGCCACTCGTGCCAGTAGCATATTGGAATGTGTGATTATGACTTCCGGCGCTTGTTGCTGTACCTGTATGAGTATGACTTGCCGTGCTATCCCCCTGATAACTACCTGCTATTCTATTGGTACCATCAACATCAAGCCCCTTTTGTTCATCTAAGCCTCGAATAACCGTTCCTCGTAGGTCCGGCACCCTAAATGTAGTACTACCATCACCCGATGAATACGTACCTAAATAAGTAGGCCATGAGGCTTCTGAAACTGCTAAGTTGCTATTAGAAACCATAGTCCATAATCGAGGATAGTCCGCTCTATTAAGTACAGCACCATTAGCCTTTACTTGCCCTGCACGAACAAACTGTAGGTATTCAATATTACCCACAGGACGGCTATTTCGCACATCATCTACATACCATTTAGCTGTTCCATCAGCTATGAGGGCACCTATTGTTGTTCCCCACGTTGGTTCTGTACTGGCTGTTGTCCCAGCGACTGCGCATTCTAAACGTCCCCACGAAGGTAAGGAACCACTGTAAGCAATCTGTCCAACCACAACTGCTGTATTCGTTAAATACACATTAGAAACCGCCAAGCTGCCTGCATACCCTGCGGCAATAAGTTCACTCGCTTTAGCATTCGTTTCAGACACCTTAGAGTTAGTTTCACTAGTCTTAGCATTATTCTCTGAGGTTTTAGAATTTGTTTCACTAGTCTTAGCATTATTCTCTGATACAAGGGCATTGTCAGCATATTGCCTGCATAGTTCTGCATTCTCAGCGGCATCCGTCTGTACTGCATCATTCATTTCTTCCTGAATGTGTAAGAGTTGAGTTTCCTGAAGGCTTAAATCCTTTGCCAAGAGTACCGACCCATCATTCCATGTAACTAAAGGGTCCGTGGAGGTTGTCCTTTTAATAATTACAAGTTGTCCTAATGGTGGTGCAACTGTAAAGGTAAGTTCTTCTGTAGCATCCACTGTATAATCAGTTCCATAAACATTATCTACTCCATTAACTGAAGCCTTGATAAAAGTTTTACGCAAGAAAGGAAGTGCAAAGTTAAAAACAGTCTGCACTCCATTACCTGTAAAGGTTCTGATCGTATTATAACTTTTTATTGCCAATATTACGACCTCCTACTATTCTCTATTTTGTGTAATCTTAACTGGTTTTCCTGAATGTCTCTTAAGTAAATCCTGAATAGCCAACATTACAGGATAATTACGTAATGGCATATTGTTCATTATATTCTGAAGGTCTTCCTGATCGGTTCTGACTCCACGCATTCCTACAGTTTGCCCTACAACCCTCCCGGCTCCTATGGCTCCCTTTATAATATCATTGAGTGTTGCTAAACCCGGTACCTGTTCAACATATCTACCTACCTTTTCTTCCGTGGTCTTTTCTCTCTTGTTCTTATTAAGATTGAGTTGAGGATTGGTAGACATTCTGAATGTACCATTATCAGTGTATGCTTCGTAAATATCTGTACCAAACGATACAGCCGCCATTGCGGTACTCCTCAACAAAGCCGCAAGGCCTATTTGTTTCCACGTTAAGTTGTCGTGCAGGTACTTTTTACGCTTTCCTTCATCTGTGATAGCTAAAGACTTAGCACCTGTTACACCTGCATAGACTATAGCATTGGTTCCCATAGAATACAACAAGGCAAGTGTTGAGTCTAACTCCCTGTGTGTAAAGGCTCTTGCAACCTGACTATTCATAACACGGAAGGTAAAATCCTTAAACTGAAACAAGAATTTCTTTAAAGGTGTTCCATTAGCAAGCATCGAGGTATTTCCTAGTGTTATTTGAGTGACAGACCTCATACCTGCATTGTCGATAAGGTTCCTATACTGCATAAAGGTGTCAGGGCTTTTCTTCATCCAGCCTTGCATATCAAAGTCTTTACCTTGTGAATATTTATTAATATCATCTTTTAATGCAGTCACATCTTTTATACCAGCGGCCTTAAGTTTGACCTCAGAGAAAGGACTCCTTAATAATGAGCCTACGTCTTCCCCTCTAGCCCACCGTATACTATCCGTTATGGCATCTTTACGTGCTCCCCTTACCATTATATCAGTAAGCCTTGAAAGTTGGCTCACAGCGGACGTTAGGCGGCCTGTAAAGTGTGCCGCATTCTGTAGCTTATCCATTCCCCACGCAAATTTAGAAGCACCTTCTGAAGCCTCTACCCAATTACGAGTGCGCCAATCAGTTCTAAACATTTCCTTTTCCATAGACTCACCGAAGAGGTCACGTTCTGCATTCTTTACAAGATCAGCACCACCTTTCCTTCCTATAGCCGCTTCACGAATCCAATTAGCAAGCCCCGGGCAGAAGTTAAGTATAGACTTGAGTCCACTTTCTGCAATCATCCCCCCAGCTTCTCCTAATTGTGAAGCGCCAAACATTGAACCATTCTTAGCGTATGAGATAGAACGCAACGTATCAGCCAGTAAGGCCGTTGTCGAGCCTACATCTTTGAATCTACGTAGACCTCTAATGCCATCAAGTGTAAAGTTTAATGCTTCTAATTGTCTAATCTTTGTGCTTTTGTCCATCCGTTTATAAGCAACTGCGTGGTCTAAAGCGGACTCTGCCCTAGCCTTGAAATCCTTAAGTTCAGCCATATCTGCGAAGGTGTTATGCAAGGAAAGTTCACCACTGACTCTTTCAACTGTAGAAGGTAAAATTCTGTCTAGGTTAGTTGAGCGCAAAGACTTATCAAAGGAGAACTCTTCTCCCCAAGGTGTCCGTACGACTCCTGAAGTATCTAAAGGGAATCTATTATGCAAGAATCCTTCAGCACCTAATTTATCCGCTTGCTGTCCTTTACGTACCACAAGATTGCTAAGGTTCTGATCTGCTATACCTAAAGACCACTCATCAGCATTTTGCTTAACACGCTCCTCTACCATCTCAGGGGTAATTTCCTTAGCGCCTAAGTCTTCCACAAGGGAACCCTGAAGAGGACCCTTTGCACGTGATAGTTCAGCAGACTGTTTTGCTTCTATTTTCATACCATGTAATATTGAGTCTCGCTTTGCATACTTAACATAGTAGTCTTTGTAGAAGTCTCGTCCAACTTCCTGTGCAGTCTTATCTCCACTAGCTTCAAATTTATTAGCCATATTGTACCACTTATCATCATCGACTCTGCGCCACAACTCATCATCAAGCGGCTCCCACTCTTTAGGTAGCATATTATTTCCCGGCTTACCAAACATATCACCGGAACGCTTTGCAAAGTCAATCTGCATATCTCGTAACTTCTTAATAGACTCCACTGCTTGCAATACAGCTGGGTCAAACTTATCTGTAAGACCTCCGGCTCTCATTCCACCATACTTCTGATTATAGGCCTCTGTAACGGCTACATTAAAATCTTGATACCGCTCAGGACTTACAACACCTGATTTACCGATATACTCTCCACGAGTTCGAATAAAATCATTTACGTGCTGTGTTTGTTGACCTTTTAAGAAGTCCTTCTGCTTCTCTGTAGATAATATTTGAGTTGCCGCCCTCTTGTCACGCATACGAGCATCATCAAGGGTATTCAAGGCAAACTCTCTAAGGATAGGTACATCACTATTTGCTAATACTCCATAGGGTGTTTGGTAAACTCCACCTGCTTCAACTTGCTTACTCAGCCAGCCTCGACCATCACTAAAGGAATCTACAATACCATTTAGATTATTAGGATTCATCATATTAGAACTTGAGTACTTCAGGTTTCCCATAATAACTGAACCATCCGGTAACGTTTGGTACCCTCTACGCTGATCTATAGCGTCCTGAAGGCTCCTGTGCGCAAAGTCTTTCATCTCATCTGCATTCATCAGGTCTGCTCCACGCGCCTTATTAAATACATAATTGGCTTGTTTTAATATTGGATTTGTTGTCTTATCAGCATTCTGCTCAATGTAGTGTCCTAATACTTCTTCCCATCCTCCACCTGACGTTGTAGAGCGCCTAATAGCATCTAACCATTCTGAGTTTGGCTTCTTCATCTTTGCCTCAACGGACTTTTGTAGACGAGATACTGCATCCGGGTCACTTTGTGCTAAGCGTTGAAGACCACCATGTACACCTGCTTCGTGTGCTAAAAGGTTATCAATATTTGTATCGGGTGTTAAGGCATCTCTATTTAGGATTGTAGAACCATCTTGAGGATTGTAAAAAGCTTTAACGGCTGACATTTCCTTAGGAGACTTCCCTGTATAGGCCGCCAGTCGTTCCATATCATAACCGCTTACAACCTTTAAGGCTCCACTCTCAGCCAGCTTGTTAGCCCCTTCATGATTCAATGAGGCCAATAATGCAGGGCTGTGGTATTGGTCAATGAGTTTATTTATAGGTGCCAATTCGGAAGGTGCAGGTAAACCCATAGTTTTTGCTATTGGGCCATCTACTCCACCTTCTAAGATTGACTTCATTCTTATGCCTTCTGCCCTGCGACCTAAAGTATCCCCTATGGCAGACAAGGCTCCTCCGAAGAGGGCACCTGTGAGCGCTAAGGTTTCATAATCTTGTTTATATCCTCCCATTTCCTGAGAGATTGCACCTGAGCCAACATTATAGCCAGCACCAAGAGCCGCGGCTGTAGCATACTTTCCAATAGTCTCAGGCCACGCCATACGTACTGCATCACTGCCTAAAGTCTTAACTGCATTATCTGCAAATAAACTTATATCACCTGTAGCAAACTTCATAACTTCTGATAGAGCACCTTTACCACCTTTAGCAATTGCTCCGGCTCCTACATATGTTAAAGGGTCAGAGACAATACCTCCAGCGAAATTTGAGGCAACCCCAGCGGCCTTCGCCGACCACGCGCCTTGAAACTTTGCCATTCTTCGATCTCGTTCAGCTTCGGCTTGCTTTTGTGCTATAAGATTGTTTAAGTCCTTCTCACTTCCAGCATTCAATAGACACCACTTAGCCGCATTAGCATCTAAAGGAAGAGCCGCCTGAGTACGATCTATAACATCTTGATCTATATTCAGAGGAGGTTCACCTACACTATCAAACTTCTGCATCAATCTATTTATTGTAGAGCCTACTACACCTTCAGACCAACCCTTCTTAAACTCATCCTCCATGTACCCTAAGGTATCCGGGGGTGTTGGCGCTGTGGTTTCATTACCGGGAGTTGTTCCGAATGAGTTAGTGTTAGTATTTCCCCATAACTCACTACCTGACGAACCTGCTAGATTAGCTTGTCTACCTGCCACGGCCTCTTGAGATTGGTCAGCAGGGCGCTCAAATTCCTTCATAAACATTTCTGTGGCATCTTGTGGTGAAGAGTCCCCCATTCGTGCCAGTAAGTCAGGGTCAATTTCACTCGCCAAGAAGTCTATCTGAGTGTCTCTATCATCAACGGAACCTCCAGTACTGTCCGCAAAGTCCTTGAGGGCTTCTTTACGACTCGGCGAAGTCCACTGAGCAAGCCCATAACCGCCCTCTTCGTCAAGGCCGCCTCCTGTATGATCTTCATGTACTGTGGGGTCAAATGAAGCATTTTCTGATTGTAAATTTGCTAATGTTGCATCTACCTGAGTACTATTCCAGCCATGCTTCTGTGCCAGTCTTTGGGCTATATAAGAACGATTATCCATTATTAATTTATCTCTCCTTTATTTAAAGAAACTTTCTATAGTATCTACCGCCTTTCCTGCTTCATCCTTGACAGCCTTTACAGCTGAACCAAATGGACTATATGAATCCATTCCTTCAATAGGTGGCGCATCTGCTCCCCCATCGTAATTACCATCATAGTGATAAGGTGTTCCTGCTGTAGCGTCTTCGGATTGAGTTTCAGCGGCCTTCTGTGCGGCTATCTCTGCTTCTGATAATTGAGGCTGACTATCTGCGACATCACTTGTTGCCTGATTCTGCCAATCTAAAATTTGACCTCCTGAGTATCCTATATCATTCATATTATAACTTTTGAATTGATTAGGGCCACCAAAGGTTATTGCTTTTGAACGTGGGTCGTACTCAATAGTAACACTTTCTCTAGCCATACCGGAAGACTTAAGGAAATCATCTAAGTAATAATCTAATACTTGCTTACCTACAGATGCCTTATCATCGTTTGATGTAGGAATATCGTTAAACATGTTGTTTGGTATCAGAGTTGTTTCATACACGCTATGAGTTTTACTTAAGGCATCAATAGCATTCGACCGTGCTGCGTCCATGGATTGACCTGAAGCCATTAAGACTAACATTTGATCTTCCATAAGTTTTGCCGCATAACGATTATTAGAAGCGAAGTCTCCTAAGTCTCCTGAGTTTCCATTAAGGTCATTAAAACCTGAAGGTGGATTGTCAGTAAGTTCTTTTGTGATTGCAGTATTGGTAGCAGATACGAACTTAGGGTCTTGCAGGTTTGCCCGGCCTTGTGCATACATGGATAGACCTCTTGCATAGTCTCCCCCTGAACCATCTGCCAAGGCTTGAATCATAGCAGTCTTGAGTGTTAATTGTTCACCAAAAGCCTTTTGGAACCCATCAGGGTCTACTCGATACATCTTAAGTGTACTGAGGGTTTGACCATTGACATCTACCCAGCCTTGAGGGTCAGTTTCAAGTTGCTTAACTGTTACTCCGTCTATGGCTGTTGTAAATTGATTCTCAACTGCTTTCCTAAAGTCCGTGAATGGTGGGAAGGATAATAAATGTAAAGCCTGAACTCCCTTCTCATCGTCTGTTAAATCATCTCTCCCCTGTATTGCAGAGAGTTCACTAGAGGCCGCATTATTCAAAGTAGCTGAATCATATGCTAACTTCTTCGTTACAAGATTACCGTTTTCGTCCATCTCACTAATAGTAATTGGAGGGAGACCACCGGGAGAACTTGCCACCACGCGGCCTCCAGCATCTTTAAGGTTATTAGACTTCCACGCTTCAATCTGTTGCCTAATGTTACTTGCCATTTGTGACTGAGCGGCTGAGTTGGCTTGTGCCTTGAGGGCGGCTTTAGCTTTAATCTTTTGCTGTTCATCATAATAAGTATAAGCAGAGTGTCGATATTTAAGCATAGACTCATACTGCTGTGGGTCTGTTGCTTGCAAATTGGCAAAGTATTCATTCTGCTGAGCATGATTCATTTTCTGTAACTTCTCAAGATCAGACTGAACTCTTTCCCCAAAAATGTTAGCAGTACGTTGAGCCGCCATCTGCTTAATTGGATTCATATCAATTACATCTTTTGCATGAATAGCATCTCCAGTATCATTCGTTCCTACTTGTACATCTCCTAAGGCATCAAGATAACGAGCCTCACCGGAACCTTTGGCAATATCAATAGCGGACTGCTGTAATAATTCTACACGATCTGCTGGACTCATCCATGAAATACGTGCTTTATCCATTATTCCTTGCATCTGCGTTGTAAAGTCTGTAGGTTCTAAGGACGTTGCTGTGCTGACCAAACTTGCTAACGAACCTTGAGTGGCTCCCTTTTGGATAGCCTTCAATTCCGTTGCGTGTTCTGTACGCTGTTGAGAAGCTACCATTAATTCTTGTGCTGGCTGTTTCTCATTGAAGCCTACATTGAAAGCATTGACGTTCGTGGAGGTAGCCGTAAGATCAGAATGTCTCGTATTCATAAAATCGTTATCACGAGTCAATTCTTCCTGAGCAGTCTTTACTTTTGGCTGGGTGGCTCTCCACGTATTGTATTCATCATTACTATTTGCCGCAAGGAATTGTCCACGCATCTTTTCAATAGTAGCAATTGCATAGGGATTGTCCTGAAGTTGTGCGTCCGGATTGTGTGTGCCTATCATATCAATAGCATTCAGCTTTGCAATATCATCGGGTGTCTTACCATTAATAATCTGCTCAGCCTCATAGACTCCTACCTTTTCGTTCCGGGCCTCTTGCTTCTGAAGGCTATCCGCTAAGGCACTCGCTCCAACACCTAAGGCCTGTGCTAACTGACTGCCACCTCCACTATCCTGAGGGGTAAAGCTAGGAGAAGTTAACTGCTTCTGATAGGTGCCTGTAGTGGTGCCTGTAGTGGATAAGGCGGTCTGTAATGCCTGTGTTCCCTGTTGTGCCATTTATATTACTCCTCCTTATTTTGGTGTTATAGTAGCACCTGAACCTTTCCATAAATAATTATCCCAACTGAACCCCACACCTTTTGTTGTAGCGTCTGCTTGTGCCGTTTGTCCACTTTGATATACATTATAGGCTGTTGTAGTGGCTCCCAGCACAAGGGCAGTCGTTGAAGGTTTCTTAATTGAACTTAAGTAACTTGTAGTGCTTAGTGCTGTAGATTCTTTGTTTAGATCAATTTCCCCACTTTTCTGCTGATAATTGTTCTTTATCTGTGAGGCGCTTCTCTCGCTATCCCCTTGAGTATTCCTTTCAAGAAGTCTAGCGGTATTACCCTTCATAGTTTCCCCAAGGGCAGTCTTCACAGCGCCTACCTGCTGGTTCTGTTTAATAGCAACATTGGTCAATTGATTAACTGTGCTATCAAAAGCATCTTGTCTTTCTATTTCATAGTCCTGAAACTTCATATCTTGCGCTTGAGTAGCCGCCTTCGCTTTTGAGTTTGCCGCGTCCATCTGACTATTATAATCCATTACCTTCGATATAATACCCAGCCCACCTGCAACCGCCATCCCCATTAATTCCGACCTCCCATCTCTATATGATTACCCCTCCAGCCATAACCTATTAGGCTTAACTGGCTAGGTGTAGTGCTTGTTACTTGTATTGCTACGTCTCTTGAATCCCCTTGTACAGGGATATTAAAGGTACCTGATGCATACGGAAGGGAACCTAACTTATTATCATTGTTTCCAAGAATACGTGAAGGCATTCTATAGGAAAAGTTTTTCTTACCTTTATTCATTACGATAGCATCAAAGCCCCCTGAGTCTTCATAGTTTATCCACGCACCACGTACCTGAAGTGTACCTGAAGTATCAGCCTTTATGCCTCCCTTGCCATCATCTCCCTTTATCATAATCTGACTGAAGGTAACTGAGAAGTTTATTAATTCACCTACTATAATCTGTTCCCCTTCACGATTGCCATTAAGCACAATAGCATCATCCTCCATGGTAATTAACTTCTCCGTAAAGAAGCCATCAAGGCATACAATTCCGTAATGATATCCACTGACTGTACATTCGTAGGCTGTGTTAATGTGAATAGTAGTAGTGTTCAAGTTAACATCATAGGTTCCCGAAGGGATAGTGTAGACAGCCTTTCTATCTAGGAATACCTGATAAGGCTCAATCTCAAAATCCTTAGTGTTAACTGTAAAGGTCATTTCTTCAATATAAAGACAGCCGCCTCTCCGCGTGATGAGACTCAATTTACTTCCAAAGAATCCAGCACTTACAATCTCCGCTGAGCCAAAATCCCAATAAGACCATGATGCCTGAACTCTTTGTTCTTGTGACCAAAAGTATTTATAAACGTAGATTCGATGAGAGTTACCTGAGGATAATACCAAAAGGATATTCTCTGAGGTTTCTCCTAGTATCTTGTAGGCTACGTTTGGTATAAGATTAGGTACGTGTCCTGATATGTCTGTAGCGTCCTTAACGGCAGTCACATCCTCAACTATATAGTATTCCATGATAGACGTATTCAATGCACGTTGATTCGTGAAGTATACCCTGCGGCCTACCGCTAAAGGTTTGCAAGTAGTCATATTATCAAACTTAGTTGTCCTGTCGATACGAAAGGTTTTAGGACTGAATACTGAGTCTGAGTGACCTACAAACTGAGCCTTAGCACTAAACAATAATAATTCTTCATTAAATACAACTGCATGATACAAAATAGCAACTGACTCATCAGGTACCGCTTGATCTATCATATCGGAATCCAATACGGAAGTTGCAGTATCCATCCAAAACTGAAAGAATCCTCCAGCTTTACTCAAAATGCAATTTTCGCCAGCAAGGACTCCTAAGCGGTTTCTTACAAAGAATACATCATTTATAGTTGTTCCCACAAAAGAGGCTATAGGGCAAGAATCATCATCCCCAACGAGCCTTTTCGCCCAATCAGCAACCTTAAACGTAAAGGTGTAATCAGCATTTCTGACTAATACGTGAGGCATCGTTGAGGGATTGTAAGCACTTAATAGACCCGGTCTTGCACACTCTTCCCAGCAGTTAGTTGTTCCATTGAACCTTACATAATAATCATCTGTGTTAGACTCATTACTTCCCTTAACGAGCACTGTATATCCATTAGGTGCATACCGGGGCAGATCAGTAAACTTCTGTGTAGCCTGAATGAAGCCTAGCATTGCCGTATTGTTAAAACCATCAGAGGTCTTAAGGCTGGAGGTGGTTTGTGTAATGTGAATATAAGACTCTCCTACAGTGTGCGGCACTCCATTTGATATGAGATTTTTGGATAAGTTATTAGCAATCTCCTGAGTTGATATAGCATTTACATCTGTAGCTACTGAGCCATTAGGTGTAATGTAGGAGGCTACCAGTCTATCATTAAGGGTAATTGTATACGTTCTACCATATTCACCTAACTTAACATTGATAAGGCAACCTTGCGTATCCCATTGATTACTAGTCACTTCATTAGACATTGTTACCACACGATCAGAGTTAGCTATAAAAGTGTAGTCTGCAATCGTTACGGCCTTTATGGCTTCACGAGGTTTCGCTGTTTGCAAGTACTCGCCAGCACCATTTTCATAATTTACTGTGTGTCGTGTACCTTCTGAGTCTATAACAATAACATCATTCCCGGTAAAAATCATATGATACTTTTCAAATTGATCTCGTTCTACTGTGTGTATCATTGCCTTAATATCAGGAGAAACTAAGCCTTCAGGTAACTTTCCTATATGCCTAGTGGGCGGCCTCTTCTGCAATCCCTGAGGGCCATTCGACATACCATTTATCTGCTCAGCAAGTTGCTCAGGATACCTTAAGCGCTCCGGCTGTTGAGAAATTCCTGACACTAAATTTTTTACATCTTGCCTAGTTGCTGTCATTTTAAGGCCTCCTGATTTTCTGCATATCTTCATCATTCCAAATATTGAAGGTATCCGTATTCGATGAGCATTCATAGTCCTGTATCGCCGCCCATGCATCTCTACGTTCCAACTCAAGCGCTTGAGACAAACTCTGATCTCCTAAGAATTTCATTTGAAACATTTCACCTGTCCGCGCTACAATGTACGTTTGCATAACCTCAGGTAACTCTTCTAAGTCCATGAGGAGAATCATTTGCACCGTGATGGAATTGTTAAAGGTGAATGTCTGATCTGTTAAGTTATACAAGTAGGCACCTTTATGAATAAATACCTTATCGCCTACAGTATCCACTACGCTAAGGAAACGTGTCGACCATGATATTCGATGAGTATTCGTATCAGCGTTAAGTGTATATGAGTCTATTATATTGAATGACCAACCTTTAGACTGCTCTTTCCTTGAGATATACTCCAGTTCCTTTATGGCATTGATAACGTTTACATTTGTAGGACTCTCGAGTGTATCTACAGGACTATCTCCTATAGAACCTAGAACCCTGTTTACGGCATCTAAATTTGTTGCTGTAGTATCCAGCATAGTCTTACCTCCTCTACTACTCTAATTAAGAAAAAAAAAAGGCACAAGGCACCTTTACGGTATCCTCATGCCTTTTTGGGTAAAGCAATACAATTAAGCCAAATTCATTGTAATCATGCCAGCCGCTTCGGGGCGCAAGCCCTTATGACCAATTGCATATTTTGCAACGATCATGTCTGACTGGTATTCTGTACGTCTAGCTGTTTCGATACCAAGACTCTTGAGCATCAATGTACCTACAGCAGTTCTGTGACAACACAAGGCTACGCAAGTATCCACATAAGCCGCAGGGAATACATGACCTGTACCCTGTATAACGTCTGTTGCGTCTGCTCCACCAATAGTCAGACCCGGACAACAAATTACGTCCCAGCCGGAAATACGATTAACGCGGCCTTCCTGTATTGTGCCAGCACCACCATTATAATCAGCGTTAATAACAATCTTAGCCGCAACCAAAGAAGCCGCAACGTCAGGACGCACATATGCAGTTCTATCCATTTCAGGTACAAAGTTCATATCAAATTCATATTGCATCTGAAGAAGAGCCTCCATGTACTGAGCACCTTTTGCCTCGGATACCTTAGACGAGTTCAAGGCATTAGTTAGCACAATGATAGGAGACTTGCCAAGGCCCGGAATGTTTTCCTGCTGAGCAACTACTAGCTTAGCCAATTCAGCAAATACGGAACCATCAGCGGCAAGAGCCAATGCTTCGCCTAGCTGAGTTGTATATTCACCACGCACCTGAAAGTGGGAAAGAGCATCGTCAATATCACTAATCATACAATCTGCTACGAGCAAGCCATCAATCTGAATAATAACTTCATTGGAAAGAATCTTATCACGGTTCTTGTCAAGGCTATCCCCGGACGCAAGATAACGTGCTTTTGTGCGACCAAGTACAGGGAAACTTGCAGACTTACCATTCTCGATGTTTCTTGTCATATGGCGGCCTGTAGTCTTAGAGGCTCTTGAGAAAGCCGCAAGGACTTCTCCACCAAAGCGCTTTAGGTATAGAGCAAGGGCATCTCCAGCACCTAAAACCTGCCCGGGCTGGTCTACTACTACAGGATCACCTACTGCGAATAACTGTTGGTCAAACTTAAAATCCATCGAATCCATAATTTACAAAACTCCTCTTTAAAATATAATAGTCATAGTTTAACGACCTTGCCAAGTCATTTGATCTAAAGGTTACTTAAAATGCTGTAGCTTCTACACGAGCCTCAACGCTTCTACGATAGGCTGTATCTGAACGATACTTAGGGTCATTAATGGCATCAATCATAGCCTTCTGTGTAGCAAACGGCTGATTTCCTACTGCCTGTGGTGCTCCTGTAGCGGTTCCTAAAAGTGAAGGATTGTTGCTACCTAAGCGGCTGGTCATACGTGACTTTGCATTCGTAAGCATAGACTCAATAACCACAAGGTTTCCTGAATTGATTGCCTGATTATATGCCTGTACGTATTTATCTCCCATGGCTTTAATTTCCGAAGTAGCTTTTGTATAGGCTTCTTGACCACCTGCAATATTAATGACAGACGTGTGATACTGTTCTGCTGTAGCCTGAAGTCCTGTGATGTAAGCGTCAACAACCTGCTTAGGATATCCAGCTTTTTCAAGGCTTGCCAATGACTCAGGTGTAAACGAACCATTAGATAAGAACTCATTTTCAAGAGTCTTAAAGTCTACACCTTTTGCCGTAAGATCATTTTCGATAACTGTTGCAGTTTCATTTGCCTTAGCAATTTCCTGCGCTACACCTTCAGACTTTTCTTCAGTAGTCTTATCCCCTGTAGGTGTCTCATCACCTTTTTTAACATCTGCTTTCGTTTCTTCTTGAGTAGTAACTTCAGGCGGCAAAGTGACTCCTTCAGGTACCTTAACTTCCTTACCATCAACTTTGATATTGATAGTTGCTTCTGATTCCTTTTCTTCTAAAGGCTGTCCTACCTGAATAGTTTGACCGCCATTTGTTTGAATTGTTACCTGCTGAGCGTCTTCTGCTGTGCTCATGATAGCACCTGTGCCGTAAAAGTCTTCTGCTGTTCCTGCCATTATTAAAAACTCCTCTTATAATTTATTGTTGTTGCTGTTGACCTGACTGCTTCGCGGCTTCTTGAGCCACTCCCGGCGCAACGTTCTGTGCCATTTGCATTTGCTGTTGGTATTGCTGTTCTTGCTGTACTTCCTGTTCAGTCTTAATAAGACCGCTCAAATCAATACTCAAGGCTGTGCCTACCTGCTGGAATAGACCACCAAGTTTAAGATATTGTATTGCCTCCGGTATATTCTGTAGATACTGAAGAAGTTGATTAAGATTATTTAAGTCCTGTCCTCTGCCTAAGGCTTCAACTCCAGTAATAATAGTAGGCTCTATAGTTCCCTTAGGTAACTCAGGCATACTGCCGTTACGCTCCATTTGAACCATTACACACTGTACTATAGGTAACTGAAGTTCTTGCGCTAGGAGGGCATACAGGCCACCTAGAGTCTGCTCAAGTTCTCCTGCAACAACCCTTATCTCCTCTGCGGTAACTCGCTCAGCCTGACGTTGCACTGAAGAGTTCAAAAGGAATGCAAAGGATAGATCATTACGTAGGTCTTGTCGTACCAAGTTAGCTGTTTGAAAGTCCTGATTCTTATCTAGCTGAAGAGTCTGAATATCATCTTGTCTACCTGCAACGAAGTCTCCTGTCTTAGCTTTTGCTACTGTTCGAACCCTCGTCATACCTGCTGGATTGACTAAGTGAATTATTCTTCCTGCTACTGCCGCATATCCCATAATATCTTTCTGAAGAGCCTCAAGTCCCTCTAAGTCTCCTAAGTATTCTTCACAGTAACTTCTACCATAGTTTTCGCCTTCTACCTTGACGAGCCGGGCGGCTATCCAAGGACAAGAGTCTACAGGATAAGTTTGCTGGCTTCCATTTATAATGTTTCCTTCACATTCCTGATAGCTAAGAAACTCATCATCCTCAAGATACACATGAGTATAGACCTCTATTTTATCCTGAGGTTTCCTTACTTGCGTTGAGGATAATTGATTCTTAAGATCAGTTGGCATTCCAGCAAATGTGAAATTATCTAAGGCAACAATATTATAAACTGTACCTAGACCATCACGCTCTACAACATAGTTGCGGAGTTTGTAGGCTTTAATACCTCCTTCTTTAGGTGGCTGATAATACAATACATTTCCGGCAACTAATAGCTGTTTTGTGCCTTCAGACAAGGTAGCCCGATACTGTTTAGCATTCATATACTTCATCATTTTTATTTCTAATTGTGATAATTGATATTGAACTGCGTCTAGGATACCGCTTGACTCACCTTGTTGCTTAGCTATAGTATTCTTTTCGTCCTGAGAAATATCGAGGCGCATAAAAGGCATATTAGGAGGCATTAAGGTCAACATAATTTTAGCCGTTAAGTTATTGACTCCTCTCGCCCCTAAGGACTGTTGAGGGGTAACAAAGCTACTAGAGCCTGAAGAGGACGTGCTGGGAAATAATGAAGGAATCGTTACGAGCGCACAACGTTCTGCACGTATACAATAAGGTTCCCTATCACTTTTGAGTCTATCATAGATACTTTTGGCGGTTTCCACATTTTGATTTGAAGTCGCTTTTGATTTATTCGTAATTTTACCTCCTTCCTTCTACAAGGTTTTATTACATATTCGTTCCAGTGCCACCACTTGTGGATTGAATTGTAAGACTCTTCTTTCCAGCGGCCTTCTTCTTTAAAAGATCAGAATTAGACGAAGCTGTAGTGTCTGCTGTAGGTGTAGCGGCCTCTGTAGGTGCGCTTGCGGCTGGTGTAGGGGCTACATAAGTAGAACCTGAACCTGAATCCGTATTCGCTCCAAAAAGGGAACCTACGGCACCTGTAATACTACTAATTATTTTTCCCATTATTTGATTATACTCCCTTCTTACAATAACAAACTATTCTTACTATAACTTGACGGACTAACCTTTTTAGTGTAGGCCGCATCAATCATTACTGAATTTTTTCCATTGGCATCTGTAGAGGTACTTGGACTACCACCTAAGACAGGTGCTTCAGGGTCTTCACTCTTCGCTTCAGGTAAAATATCACGAGCACTAATTCCATTGTTGTTGTAACCTGAAGAATCATTTGAGCCAAATAAACTGCTAATTACCTTTCCCATTTAAACTACTCCTTCAGTCCTTCATCACGTGACCAATAACGCAAATCATTAATAACCTGTTGGATACCCTTAACATACCCTGAGTATTCATTAGGTGTGAGTTTATTGTAGGTAGCATTATTAATGATAGTCTGTGGTGTATAATGTTTTATTACGTCTTCAACAAGACTCTCTGCCACAAAAGGTATATCCTCCATATCAATGCACCACCTTTATAAAATTCTGTCGTACAAGGTCAAACTTACCGTGCTTCATATACATATTCTCAATCATTTTAGGCTGAGTTCCCAAGAAGTTTCCACTTGAGATAACCTTGCAATTCGTTTCCTTAGCGACTCTGTCTAGGTACCTCAAGGCTATTCTCCCGAATCCTGAGCAATTACCTACAACGAACTCTTCAACTAAACAAACACTCTTCTGCGCCCACCACATTTCTGCAAAAGATGAACCAACAGTGCCAATAAAGTTTCCTTCAGCGTCTTCAAAGCTAGTTATTCTTCCGTGACAGTACACCTTGTATAAGTAGTCTCTTAAATAACAAAGATTAACTATACCACTCAAAGGTGAACCTTCAGCTATCATGAGGTCTACCTGCTTTTCAATTAGCTTCGCGGTATCCTCAAGGTACTTAATACTATTTACTTCTTCAACTTCTTTGGTTTCCATAATTTCACCTTACCAGTCTTGAGGTTATATTCCCCATATCGTAAAATTCTTGCTACCTGAGCCATTAACAAGGCATCTTTATCTGTCTTCTTACATTTCTCAAAGGTAGCAACTACAGTTTCCCAAGTAGGTTCCTTGAGAATAACCTCGGCCTTCTTTGGGCCAATCCCAGGGCATCCCGGGTAGTTGTCGCAAGAGTCTCCTATCAGTGTTTGATAAAGGTGCCAATAGTCAGCCTCTTCTTCACTGATCGTTAATAGTTTCTTGTGACCATAATTATAAAATTTACCGGGAATCGTTTTGAAGTCTTTATCCTTTGAGATAATAACTGCATTGGCTCCCGGTGTTGTCGATAGTATTCCCAGCGTATCGTCTGCCTCGAGGTTAGCATAAGTAGCACAAGTGTACGTCTTATTGCACCATTCAACGAGGTCTTGATAACAGAGAGGCTTACGCTTCCCTATCCTATTTGCTTTATAAAGCGGATACAGCCTTTTCCTGAATATATTAGGGGAACTAAAGACACAAACTATTTCATAAGCCCCTTTGTGCTTTAAGGCACTCAAGGTATTATTTACAACATTCTGTACATCATCATCAAAATGAGAGCGGCATTCGCCTTCTTGACTATAAATGGTATGCAACCCATCTCCCCAATCAATCTCTTCTTCACTTTTTGCCGTTGCATTATAGGCAAACATATCCCCATCAAGAAGAAGTTTTAGCATGAGGTTCAACTCCCTTTGAGGTTCCTATGAGCGCCATTCCGGACGCTGTAATGCGCCAAAAGTTTGTAGGCCTCTCAGCCTGAAGTACAGTGATGTGACCTCTACTAGCCGCCTCGCCAACTTCTCGCGCCCATTTGCGGCTGAAGTCTGACTGAAGAGCCTTAGGTTTATTCTGAACGCTTCTTAACATAATTAAATACTCATCCATAAATAATCTTCATCCTCCTCCTGTAACTCGGGGTTTTCCTTAAGCATCTGCTGATAGGCAATACTATATCCTTCCCAATTATCCACACCAGCTGAATAAAGGTATCTAAAGAATCTCAAGTCTGCATATTCCCGTACAGTTATTTGATTTTTCTTCAGTGCCTCAAGTTCCCCCATAGTAATACTTACAGGATAGGAACTCCAATCTGCAACTTTATTTTTATCCATTAGTTTTCACCTTTCTTTCATAGAGAATTTTTTCAGTATAATTTCCATGGAAGGGCTGACTGTAGCGTGTCTTCATAGCTTTCGCCTGACTAAGCCTATCGAACATATGCCTTCCTACAATGTAAACTTCACCTTCATACTTCATAACATCTTATTCTCCCTTCATCAACATTGAGGTCAACATCTGAGTCTCCCTTGTCGAAGCGTATACATTTAAAACGCGGCTGAGTAAGTACACCTTTAGGACTCTTGTTCATTGCCTCAACTTCAACTATTTTACCTACAATGTTTTCCTTGTTGAGCCACCATAAGTCACGTTCAGCATTACACATGCCTGAAATATCAATAGTCTTATCATTAAACCACTCAACACGCAAGGCACCTACAGTACCCTTAAACTTTCCTTTACCTTCTACAACATCAAGTACTCGTAAATCAAAACTTAAGGTACCCTTCAATTTAATCTTAGCTAACCCTCTGTATCCTTTAAACATATAAGGGCTTGCAGAGGCCGTTAAGACTACACCTTCACCACCAATTTCAAGGATATTCTTACACATTTCCTTTGCCGCCTCAAGTGAAGGACAATATTTCTGTTCAACAACTTCAAAATGATCTACATCGTGAAGTAAGCATACTCTGGAATATCGCATAGCGAAGGGAGTAGTCTTCAGCCCACAAAATTCACTATACAACAAAAAATCGTGCACATAGGCAACTATTTCAGGGGCTTGCTTAGAACCTCTACAGGCTCCTGAGATTTTATTTAGTTTTTCGAAGGTTACTGAAGTTTCCGTTTCGCCTTCCAAGAGTACTTGAGGTTTCTCTATCATAGCCTCAAAAATCATTATCGTATCAGTTGCCATTATCTTATCGCATGCCTGTTCGATATGCTTCATAGAGGTATATCTTTCGCCTGTGCGGCTACCTATTTCAACAAGACCTCTACGTACCTTATGCGCAATACAGAATATTCCATCGTACTTCCGGGATATCCAATAAGGAAACTTCAAATCCTTATTTTCTTTCTTTGATAAATTCTTAAGGTCTTTGCATAACATTACAAAATGATCTTCGTCAGCGCCCACTCTTTCAAACAACTGTATCTTATCTGTGCTCACTATAAACTACTTCCCTTCTCCATTTTATTTTCTTGTCTGTTGTGAGTTACAATTAATCACCTAAGCACAAGTACAAGATAAATATACCCATTACGATATAACTAACTTCTACCATAGTAAACCTCCTTAGTGGCAATCCTTCCAATTCTTCCCTATCTTGCCTTCAGTATCCAGTTGAACTCTAAAGTTAAAATGCTTCTGTGTACGTCTCATTGCCTCTTGAGCAACCTTGACAATTAGCTCAGCATTTTCTTTAGTCTTAACTCCGGCCTGAAATTCATCCCTACTGTATTCTCTAGTTACCTAGAGTGCCGGACTATCTCATTAGAGTATGTGGCCTACTCTACTAGGTGCTTCGGCATACAGAGGGAGTCTCACCCTCCAGCCTACTTCTTTCGAATAGTCTCTACACCTTCCATTCTCTAACCCATCTACAAGCGGCAGAGAACGTCACATTAAAGTGCTGTCCTAAAGCAGTTCCAGTACATTTTGTTTCTAACCAATAACTATAGGCTTGCGCCTTACGGTTACTATATCTTTCCTTATTGGTTATAATAGCATGTTCAGTTCCCTCTAGTATTCTTAAGTGTTTTATGTTACAACAGGCGCGGTTCTTACATAAGTGATCTACCTCATAACCTTCAGGTATCTCTCCATATGTTCTTATCCATACAGCTCTGTGAAACATAATTAAACCTAAGAGTGGTACCTTCTTTCGAAAATAACCATCAGCATTCAAACAGTGTGACGTAGGAATTACGCAACCTTCTTTAGTTAATTCTAACTTGAGAGGCTTTCCACGCATAATAACCTATACCTCGGCTCGGGATTGACCTATAAGGCTTTCCCCGAATTCTCCTAGTTTAACGTGCACAATGTAATTTATGCACCCATGCCATAAAGGCAAAATCTCCCTCCCAACCGTGTTTAAGACCATGTTCTTCTACAAGCATCCGTTCGGTTTCCACTATCCAATACTTGCAAAGGATAGCACCACAAGATTGCAAGAGAGAGTTAAGAGCCGCGTGAACATAACGTATAGGAATCTTGCGACCATCAAGGCCTTTAAGCCACTTTCTGCGCCACTTCTTTACACGTCCTCTAAATTTAGTCTCAACAAGCTGGTCTTCAATAGCCTTACGCAATAATGCAATACCGGGAGTCTTTTCTAAAAAACGCTTCTTTAAGGCTTTTCCGTGACTAGCAGAGCCATTAACAATTTTTCCAATTTTTGCATCTCCAGCGCCATACAAGAAAGCATATATAAATGTCTTAGCTTGTCCGCGCTCAGGCAATCCAGCGGCCTCCTGATTGGCTGTGTGAATATCTCCATTGAGGATAATATCCGCATACTCTCCATTATCATAAGGATACATATAATGAGCCAAGCAACGTAACTCAAGGCCGCATGCATCAACACCTACCTGATACCAGCCGGGAGGTGCCTCAAAGAGTTCTCTGCATTCCGGCCCATACTCGCTATCAACTGCTGGTATCTGCCCCATGTTAGGGCTACTGTGGGAGGCTCTTGAGGTAACACAACCCATAGGATTGACGGAACCATGCATAAAGCCATCCTCTTTGACGCATTTTAGCCAAGCATATTTCCCATCTGCAAGCTGTCCTAAGCGTTTTCCTAGCATGAAGTACAATTCAGAGTGTTCTGCTAAAGGTAAAATCTCAGGTGGCGCTGTAGGGTCTGAACGTATAGCCTTAAAGGTTTCTTCATCAATCTTTAAAGGGTACTTGCCTTTAATACACCTTGAGAGAATTTCATCATTATCATACTTCTTTTTATCATCGTCAGGGATATTGTAAAGTTCGATATTGTCAGGGTGAAAGTTAAAATATTGTGTTATTATCCATCCAAACTGCTGGCGAGAATTAGGATTGAACTCTTTAAAACGTTTTACAGGCACACCTTTAACATAGCCTAGACGCTTATTATCACGTTTAGGAATGAAGTCAGGTGCCGGAATAGGTGGAACAACCTTTTCAATCTGCTGGCGGGCAACCTCTGCTCTCGCTCTTAAGACTATCTCTAATTCTTCTGCCTTTTTCTTGTTGAAATGAAAACCGTTGCGTTCCTGCTGGGACATTAGCCATGCTACATCGTGTTCCAATACAATAGCTTCTTCTGAGTATCCTGCGGCTATCAAGTGTTTGATTAAAGCGGTACCTACAACAACGTCCTGCTCATTGTAATTTAACATAGTAGGTGTAAAGGTAGCCCACTTGTCAACTCCTTCTTCATCCTCTTCTACCCCGAACTCATCCTTGAGGACATTCAAGCGATACCCATAGCCTTGAGTGAGTGTCTGCCCAGTAATTTCCCCGGCAATTTTTTCTGCATTACTAAGGGAATATCCACCTGTTTCATATTAGGATAAATTAAGCGGCCTAAAACAAGAGAGTCTAAAACATACTTTCGCCATTTCCTTTGCATTTTGAACTTAGTAACCTTTTCGAAAGCCGGAATATCATAATTAATAATATTGTGACCACTAATAACCTCGCCTCTTGCCAAAGCCTTCTCTAACCTATCCACTCCCTTAAGTACCGTTGAAGGATTGTACCGGGTGCGTTCTTCCTTATCATCAACGGTACCTATTACCATACAATGAATTTTCGAGATAGTATCTAAGAGGCCGTTTGACTCAAGGTCAAAATTAAGCATTCTTAACTTCTTCTTCAATAATATTCATTTCATTTTCCATCCGGTTAGCAAGATATTCAAGATCGATCTTAGCGGCTGTACGCGCCTTCAGTTCACTCTCAAGGAACTCCTTGTGTGCTGTCTGAAGATTAAGTACATGATTGCCAGCCAAAGACTTCAGGAGGTCTTTTGCCATATTATACGTAATCTGAAGTTTATCCGTTAGGTACCTAAGGATCTTGCAAAGTAGATTTATGCCTACATCTAATTTATCACTCAAGTAATCATGAAGGGATACTGTTTGATTCAAGCGTTTAGAGTACGTAGATACCTTCTTATTGATCTGTTCAATTGTTTTCATTAACTGTGATCTCCTCTTTTTGTATTTTCATAATGTAGCATCTTTATGAACTGACCGTCTTCATTGCCTATATTCCAATAGATAGGCAAATCGGAACGCTCAAGTAAACCTTCAATATCCTTTTCGGCTTCATTTAGCATGGACTTGCAAACAGTTTCATGTTTAACACTATCTCTTTTCATTACAGCCTTAATACGCAAGTCTTCAGGTCTTTGAATACCAATCATAAAGAAGCCACGATCTTTCAGATACGTAAATTCTTCCTTCCGGCGGCAGTCTGTAATGATAACATACGGAAATAGACTTGCTTTTTGCATTGCCAGTTCTAGCCAATAAGGCGATATTCCGTATACGTTTAAGGTTTCACCTATATACTGCAAGGCTTTTCTATCCTTTTTGCCTTCTATAGGCATCTGTTGAACTGTTTGCACCATTTCTAAAGCTAAGGTTCCCCCTACCTGAGCCGCTAAGATTGAGTAAGCCATATTCTCATAACCCTCACGAATTAGTTGGGCTATCTTTTTAATAGGGTCTGATAAGGCTACCCTCTGATAGCCCAAAAGGGCGGCAAGGTAGTCTTTACCTGCTCCCATCTGACCTATTAGGGCAATCTTAGGAATATTCTTGAATTGATATAACATTAAAAATCTCCCTTCTTTTCTTCTTTAGGCTTTTCTATTTTGAACCCATAGGAGGCCGCCAGTTCTTCTTCAGTCTGTTCAATGAATGCCTCTACATCGTCTATAGGTGTAAAGGTATTTGTTTTCTTGTCATACCAAAGATAGCCGCCAACCCCTGTATCGCCTGTGTAGCGACACTTTAAGACTCTTACACGAATGATATTTTTCTCTATAGCCGATTCTGCCTGTTGGTTTCGCTCAAGGGCTAGAATAGTAAAGCTTAATTGCTTGAGTGCTCCTGAACCTCGTAAATCATCAAGGCTTATCTTTCCACCTTCTTCATGACTCTTTCCCTTAGCGTCCGCTTTACGCAGATGAGAGATTGCAATTATACCTACACCAGTTTCTTGAGTTAAGGCGGCAAGTTTTGTCATTAAATTATCAATAATGCGCCTTTCATTCTCGCCCTCTAGGCCACTTATGGCTATCGAGATGTGGTCAAGAATTACAAACTTGCATCCTTCTGCAACCGCAAGATATCTAATCTGCGAGATAAGGTTATCCCCTTCAATACTGCCAAAGTGGTCATACATAACAAAGTTGCCACTATCAAAAGTCTCTGCAAATATCTGCTTTCTATCATCTACAGACAAATTCTCACCTGTAATATGGAGGGGCTGGTGAGCGGTACACGACATTAAGCCTTGAGCGGTTCGAGCAGGAGACTCCTCAAGGAATACACAACCTACCTTTATATTCTTTTGTGTACCAAAGAAGTGACCGATTGCCCTACAGAAAGTAGTCTTACCTATTCCGCTCCCTGCTGTAACCATTGTTAACTCGGAAGTTCGAATACCCTTAATCATTTCATTTGCTGGAATATTCCAAGGTAATGGTATACCCTCTTCATTAGTCAATAGCTTTTCAGTGGCTTCAAATAAATCCTTACCCTGTACGATACCATCAGGTCGATAAGTTTCAGCGTTCCATACTGCTCTGAGAAGTTCTTCCACTCGTCCAGCCTTCAGCATTTCGTTGGCATCTTTTAAGGGAATTGTAGCCTCCTTGAGTTTTCCCGGGGAAAGCAGTCCTTGCACACTTTTCGTAGCCTCGCGGCCTGGTTCATCCATATCAAACATAGTTATGACCTCATCAAAAGACTCTAACCATGCCAATTGGGCTGAAAATACCTTCTTAGCACCTTGAGAACCCTTTGGTATGCTAACTACAGGATACTTATTTCCCTGTGCCTGAGAGAGGCTGAGGGCATCTATTTCGCCTTCTACTACAACTAGCTTTTTGCCTCCATGAAATAAATTTTGCCCAAAAAAGATATCCGGCATCTTCCCAAATGTCATAAAACTTTTGTCAGCCCACCGAACCTTTTGGGCTACTACAGTACCTTCATGTACATAATTGGCTACCTGTACACTTTCGTCTTTAACACGTGACATATAATAACCATATTTTGCGCAAGTTTCCCTTGTAATACCTCGTGCCTTTAAAGGCTGAAGCACAAGAGAGGCTTGCGGTATTACATTAGATACTTTGTGTCTTTTTGTTACCATGCTTTCTACACCTGATCTCCCTTTAGTAACCTTTTGGCACACAAAGCAATAGGTGTGACCATCTGAATAAAGGCAAGCACCATCAGAACTGCCGCAAGACTCACAAGGAATATGCATTTCCATTATTTCTGAGTCATTAAACGTTTCCATACTTCTAAATCCCCTTTTTCTAATGCTTTAACATCCTCATAAGTTCCTTTGATATCACTTAGTATATCCATCAAGGAAACTATCTGAGAGGTAGTATTAAGGGATTCTCCGTCAATGTCTGCCACAATAATTATAGCGTCCTCTTCAGGATTCAGAAGTGTATCTCCTATTTGATTTATGGGGCGGCCTTCTTCCACTAGCCCATAAGCATGTACAAGGAAATGAAAAGGAACCGTGAAGGCTCCCCTCTGTCTCGCTTGAGTAAACATTTCAGTCACTGAAAGGCCGCCTGTATCAACGTTAAATACTATTGCTCTGTGTGTCTGTTTGCGTTGTCGCATTTTTAAATTTCTAACTGCTCTTTTCATGCTTCCTTCCGTTTCTCCAATTTAGTAGGCTTAGGAATCAAGCCCTCAGTCGTTTTTCTTTTTTCCTTAAACCATTCGGCCGGAATCAGTTTCTTTGCATACTTATAGCCATGCTTCTTACACCATATCGCATAAGTAGTAGGTGAACCTTTATATAGCTTTTGATTAGGATTGCTGAATACAAATCTAATATCAAGCTGAGGATATTGAGCCTTAATCAGTAAGTGCTTTTTACGGTCACTTACTTCAAAGAGGCCTTTTCCCTCAATAATGATACCATTTTTCAGCACGAAGTCAGGCCAATATTTATGATCTGAAGCTGGAATGATATAAGACACACTCGCTTTTTCATATAAATACTCTATACCTGCGTCTTCTAGCTGTTTAGCAATCTTCTCCTCAAGCCCTGACCGGAAGGCATCAACTGAGCAATCACTCCAGCCGCCTTGCCTTGAGAATTTCTTCATATGTGATTAAACCTATTTTCCCCCTTGTTTAAAAGTCCTCATCTTTCGGAACTGGTGCCTGATTGTCTTCAGTAGCAAACGGATTTACCTGAGACTCTTCTACTGTATCAGCAGTAAAGCCTTCTTCGCTACCAAAGCCAAACTTTGCCGCGTCTGGTGCGTCCGGCTGATATACTTTAAGGTCAAGAACCTGAATAGCCTCTAGCCATAAAGCTGTACCATACCGTTCTGAATTTTGGCACTTCGGGGCTACACTGAAGCACACCTTGCCAATCGAACCGTTACCAATAGGGCCGCTGTAAGGTTTGCCTTTAGCGTCCAATACCGGAACTACTTTAGCCTGTTCTTCACCATTCTTATTTTTCCATGTAGAAGTTGTTGTAAATTTAAAAGATAAATCTCCTGTGTTCGGATTTTCAGATTCTCCAAAGTTAGGGAGTGAGTTGCGTTTACGCTTTAGGTTCTTAAGACTATCGTCAGACTTGCAGTAATCTTTATAGATACCTTCTAACTTCTCGAGCAATGCATTCGTTTCTTTAATATCCGTAAAGGCACCGCGAACGCTGAATTTTCCTGTAGGTTTACCCTGCCATTCCTCTTCCTGCTGAATGCAAGCCCATGAAAGAACCATAGGGTTAGAAGTTATTTGAGGATATTTATTACTTTTTGCCATAATTACTTTGCATCTCCTTCCAAGAATACATAAGTTCCGATAACTGTTCCCTGTTTCCAGTGAACCGCTGTGTTTCCTGCATTGTTAATCTTTAATGTAACAGGGCCTTCCTGTGTGATAATTGTTTCTCCTACAATATTAAGCCGTGCATTCGCTGTGGCTTCTTTCGTAAGACCAATGATACAAGCCGTCTTTAAGGCTTTTCCTTTAGGAACTACAAGATCTGTTTCGACTTCCGTTGCTACCATACGAAGTTTACCGGGAGACATAACCGTATAATTCCGTGCCTTAAAGGTACCTGTAGTCATTTTAATGAATACTTTAGGTTCTTCTTTAGATTCTTCAGCACCTATGAATAGTTCCTGAACGTCCTCTGCTGGTGGCATGGCTACCTCAGCGGCCTTGCTGATGCTGATGCTTTTTGCTTTTGTCATTTTCAAATTACCTCCAATATTTTATTTGTGTTGCGCTTATTATTAATTCGAGGCTCTTTCCTACTGTTACAACCAAGCCAGCTAGGATTTTCTCGTCTGTTGTGAGTTACAATTAGACTTTGTAATAATAACTAATTAATAAAAGGTATCCTTTAGGCCACTTAAGGAACTCTTAAGCAACTTAACGGATACCTTTAGGTACACTTTAGGATTCCTTTAGGATACCTTTAGGTATAGTCCTTTAGGTATACTTTACCCTCTGTGAGTTACAATAAGGAATCGGTCAGGCAAACATGTATTTACTTTGTAATACTTTATCAATCTGAAGGGAACCTTTCTGCGGCATAGCATTCATTAACTTCTCATACTTCTTTGGTTTTAATTCCACAACGGAAAGTATCTCTTCGGCGAAGGTTTTCATCACATCGTTTTCGCTGTACATCTTATAGAAGGTTTCGCGCACTGCATGAAATAAATCTTGTGCTTGACTTGCTGGTGCTCCGTATGAGTCGTGAATAAGCGCAAAGTGTTTTATATTATAGTCGCGTTTAGAGTGTAAGACTGTCATTTGTAGATGGCAAGCGTCCATGCTGTGAATGAAGTTAGGTGCTATACCTGTACGTTGCCGCCTAGCGTCAATATCTGCTTTAGTCTGTGGAATGTGTGCAAATCTGAAGGTCGAACCATACAGCCTAAGTTGTATTCTATTGACTATAACGATATTATAACTTTGAAGTAATGGAAGTCCAATTGGTGTAGTCCAAACAACTGGATAGCCTTTTTTAGCTACAATAGAAGCTAAGTCCTGCAAGTATGTCATACCCTCAACGGCGGCAACTACTGTTGTCTGTACAGCGCCCCAAATTTCATGAGCCAAATAGGCCGCATATTGTGTTTTGTGTGTGTCCATTTCTGTATGACCTTCAGCAATATCAGGTGCAATAGTGTCTTCTAATATTTGTCCTTTGAAGCCATATTCCTTGCTACCATAAGCAAGTGTCATTACACATCTTTTAGTTACTGACCGATTAACGCCACGTGCTAACCATGCTTGAGCCATAATTTGAGTACCCAGCTTGACTCCCTTCCCTCCATCCTCATACGTACGTTCTTCGCTTGAGGTTCCGTTCTGAGCGTCTTTTTCTAGTTGCTCTACCACTTTATTGGCTACCAGTTTATAAATGTCGTGAGGGCTATTGTCAGGCACTAGATTTACAGCCGCCCCACCTACAGAATCTCTAAGGATAGCAGAGTAATGCTGAAGGCCACTACATGTACCATCAAAAGCTATGGGAATGCGTGAGATAAAGCCTACAGGACTGCCGTTGTGTTCCTTCTCGTATCTTTTCCAGTTGCGCCATTCAAAGCAAAAAGCTAGAAATTGAAAACTAGAATCATCTTGAGTTTCCCAAAAGCGATAAGTTAAAGGGTCTTTAGCACACGCGAGTATTTCTTCTTCGTTGTCTTCTACCCATTTGACACGTTCTTCAAAAGACACCTTATCGACACCTGCGCAATTTGCGCCATGAATAGCTAACCACGAGATATCTTGCATACTTTTACATGCTGGCACATCTGCAAACTCAAGCAAACCTTTATTGATATCATCAGACTGAGGACTAAACGTCGAAATAGGGTACACACGGCCTCTAAAGTCCATAGAGTAGGGGAAATATATCCTTGCATACTTTGCATACCTCTCAGCAGTTCTCATGTGAACTCCGTACCTATTTGCTTGACTGGCACGAATAACATCTTTTTTATACAAAATAAATTTCTTCTGCTTGTGTGCCTTTAGTTCTTCTTCAGTGTATGGCTCTATCAGGGGCGGCAGTTGTGGTAATGAGTCTGTATAAGGTATACCTGCACGGCCTCCTCCGCTATTGTAAATAGACTGTAGAGTTTTTAAGACATGCCTATTAATGCGCCATGGGGTTTCCTGAATGGTGTTGATTGCTTCAAATACATCTGATAAGTCAGTCTGTCGTAATCGTGCCTTATAGCCTTCTTGTGTTTCCTTATCCACTGTGCGCCTATAGCGAATTAGACTATGCTGTCCGGCGAGTGTACCATAATAGCCCCCTGCGTCTATAGACTCCCATTGTTGAGGAGGTATGACCATGGGGCAAGTGCGTTGTGTACTGTCAATCATATGTTGACTGTTCAACTCCCACGCTCTCAAAAGCCACTCAGAGGGCTGAACGCTAGGCAGTATATCCGCACCTGAGTCAGGATTTATAGAAATAATTTCAAAGAATCCACTGCCTTTTATGACTGCCTCCACAAGATTATAAGTAAGCGTATACTTGCCTTTTTCAGGCCATTCTTTGTATACAAAATTGTGCTGATTTATAACATTACGTGCATAGGCTTCTTTATAGCGTCTATCTCCTCGTGTACTAATACCGGACTCCAGCCCCTTCAGGGTTTTATTAGGTATTGTCTTAATAAAAGCCTCAATGCGTGACTCTTGAAATATTTCAGGGAAAGTCTGTTCAACAATGGTATTAAGTTCCTTATGCTTGCTGTATACGGAGTCCATGAGTGACATAAGAGGCAGGAGGGTCAGCATGTTTAGCATATCTTCCACGCGCTCAACGCGGTTCCCCTCTGCGTCTAGGTAACTGTAAGAATCCTTTATAATGTCAAGAATTGCGTTGTGGGCTGGTCTTACTCCGCGCTTAGGTGCCATGGTGGAATTATACCAAGCCTCGACAGCCCTGTAAGAGTCCTCAAAACCATAAGATATTAGCTTTGAACCTAGTGGAACCTGTGAGGCAGAATCATTAGTCTTTGCCTTCTCTAACATCTGCCGCAAGGCCTCCTGCGCTTCATCCTTATAGAGCGACTCAAGACGTAGTTCTTCATCGTACATTTTCCCATAACGAACCTTTAGGGATTCAATTGTGTGCATAAATCAGGACTCCTCTGTAATATAATTTAATTTCCTGCTGGTAGACTGTCCAGCTTTGGACTGTCCTGTATGCTGTGCCCTATACCCCGAATGGTATAATTTAGGCTACCTCTCGCCTCCCCATCTTGAGCATATACACAACCTTCAGGACCTAAACAATCGCCTGAAGTGGAACGCAAGGGGCAGTATGTCTGTTTTGTGCAATGCTTACTCGTCATCGTTTTTGTCTCCTGTCCATTCAGCTTCCTGTATTTATCCTGTAAACGCTTATAGGTGCGCTTTAAGGTGACAATCTCATTGTCTAGTTTTTTCACAACCTTATGGGATTGTGAGTACTTAATCACCAGTCTAGCCAAATCAGCAGAGGCAGTCTTTAGAGCCTCCTCGGCACCTTCTCGCATCTCTTCGGTAGCCTTCATACGCTCTACTAGGGCATCATTGCGGTGCTCTCTTTCAAGTAGTAGTTGTGGAATTGTGTAGCTATTGGCAGGGATTGGTGCATCGAGTTCAGCCTTCCAGTTGCTAAAGTCTTCGAGTTCCTTTTCTGATAGTTTTTGGATTGGATAATCTGTAGTGCTTAAATCAATGACCTGTTGTGTTGCTTGCTTAAAAATAACCTTTTTGTGTTGTGCCGGGAAAGCTATAGACAAGAACTTTCGGCTACATAAGTCCACAACGTACGTATCACCTGTTATTTTGCTTGCTTTAATAAATGTCATAATTAATCATTCTCCTTTTTTTTACTTCCAGTCAATATCAATGTAGTTGCCTTCGTTAGTCACCTTGTAGCCATAACTACGCATTACCTGCATGTAGTCCTCACTCGCATACTCATTTGTAATTAAAGGGACGCAGACACTGTATAAGCCCTCTCCGGCTACCCTTTCAACTTCCTTTAGGTCGGACTCGAGGCGCGCTTCCGTTATTTGCTTTGCATTCATTTTGCGTATCGTTGATGTAATCTCATACGCCTGTTGTGCAGTCAATTTAAACATGGAAAATACCCTTCTTTCTTTTAATGCTTAATTCCATCCCTCAAACTTATAGGTCTCATCTGGCTTTACCTCCAAAGTCAAAAGATATACGACTGTAGCCCTGCTGTTCAGCGTACACGCGGCAACCAAACTCGTCAAGAGGTTTCTCAACGTCCTCAATGTCTATCCATGTGTTACCTTCTGCGTATGAGCGCCGAAAGACTGCCTTGCCTACCTGTGAACTCGTAAAAGGCCTGAGCACACACTGAAGGACTCGTTCGGGTTCCTTTGGGAGTGCCTTTACTCTATTTGTGGGCTGAAAGTTCCACTGCACACCACGCAGAAACATATCAATATCAGACTTTTTGGCTCCCCAAAGAACTTCCGCGCGGCCTCCCTCTGCTGAAGTTTCCGCGAGGAGGTAATGACCATTTTCCTTGCTTAATTCCATCCCTACTTTTTCAGCCCATAACTGAAGCGTCCTGTAATCTGCTGTTAATTTTGACATAATTATCATTCTCCTTTGTATTTTAGTAAATGTATGAGTAAGCATATTGGCAAAAATATCCATATAATAAATTCCCCTAAAGCAAACCAGCCACGAACGTCTATATTCCCCATGTGAAAACCTCTTCTCCTGCACGATTGTAGATGATACACTGCACATTAAATTTACCGTGGGAAGCACAATAAGTATTGAAAGCCTTATCTGCGTCGCTGAAGAATGTAAAGGCCTGAAGTATGACCTCATCACCATAATATAGCTTCGCAACCACAAGATATTGAGTGTCCTCCAGTTTTGCGTGGTGGGAAAATGAGCGAATAGCGAGGGTATCTAAAGGTCTGACTATACCAGCCCTAAGTAAATATTCAAAATCCACAATGGGAAAGTCACTCCACATTATGTATGTCTCATTTACAACCTGACCATTTTCTAAGACCAGTTCATTCTCTTCATGATTACAAGCTTTAGCTGTCCAAAGATAAATCATAGTTCAAGCACCACCTGACTAATCGGAACAATCTTTACATACCCTCGAGCGAGAAAGTTGTCGGCTACATCTCCAGCCCTTAGCGGCAACCCTGACCATGTAGCCTGATGATTTTCCTTTCGGCTCTCATTTGAGGGATTCGCAAGGTGGCGCTGTATCTGTTCAAAACGTTTCTGCGCTTTGGCAGTCCATACGAAGCGAGTAGGTTCATTTTTAGGGGAAGCCTCTTCATCCTTACATGAACCTGTAACGTCTGTTAATATGAGGTTTCCTGTAGCTGTTTCGTGGTACGTAATGTCAGCCTTACGTTTGCCTCCTCGGTAATTTGTTGTTTTGTA
>Ga0172378_10000436_pt1 | contig 36297 bp, 25 predicted proteins | sample GrowelOW332metaG_FD_119755 | JGI IMG/M metagenome (GOLD analysis project Ga0172378, IMG submission 119755) | Groundwater microbial communities from an aquifer near a municipal landfill in Southern Ontario, Canada - Pumphouse #3_1 metaG | ecosystem: Environmental > Aquatic > Deep subsurface >...
GAAGAGATTGCCGCCCACGCTCACAGCCACGAGGAGAAACCAGAGAGCAATGCTGCCGTAAATCAGGCGACTGTGTGCCTGCTGCAGCTGCGGCTTCGCCTCCACACTGTGGAGGAAATCAATACGCTCAGCGAGGCCGTAGTGATGCCAGTTCTTCTCCTCGCGGGTGCCGGTGATCCGGGCAATCTTCTCAAAGGTGGAGATGAGCGGCGCGGCCGTACCCATTGCCTTGAAGCTATAGAGGTCGGCCTGACGCTCAAAATTGCGGATAAACCAGCCGAAGATGAAACGGAAGAAGAGCACCAGGGCAAGAAGTGCCGGAATCGAGATGATAATAGCGGCAGAGCTGGCCGGAGAAAAGCCCAGGGCAAGAAAAAATGACCGGGGAAAATTCCACGACAGCATCATGCTGGAGAGCGGATCAAGCAACACATCAATTACCCCGGAAAATCCAGCGATAATAAACAGGTAAAGGATGAGATGCCCTTTCTTTACGTGACCGATCTCATGGGCGAGCACCGCCTCCCGCTCTTCCACTGTGAGCAGCTCAAGGAGGGCGGGGGTAAGGAGCACCGCGCGGAATCCCGGCAGGATTCCTACCACCGCCGCAGTGATCGCCCTGCCCTCGTGCAACGGCCAGAGAAAAAGCCTGGCGGTGAAATGCTGACTGCGGCAGAAGGCCTCCAGCTGGTCACGGATCTCCCCCGAAGGCATTGGCATACAGCCCCAGATACGGCGGATGAGTGTCGGCAGCAGTAACACCACGATAAGAGCAAGGAGGATAAAACCGCCGATGCCGTCGAGAAAGGTCCGCAGGCCTGAGTGCGGTAACAGCCCAACCAGATCATAGAGCAGTGAAATGAGCAGCCAGGGGAGCAATATTGGCAGGGTGCTCCTCAGGTTGGAGACCATCGTCTGTCTCACCGTGAAGTGTATCCCTGTGACCTGCGACATCGCCGGTCGGCCAGCCACCCAGACCTCCGACAGCAAACCGAGAAAGAGCGCCAGCCCGCCGGTGGTCTGCACTACGGTGAAAGTTCGAGCCAGCGGCAGCCGGGCGAGATACCAGCCGGGTTCACACAGGGAGAGGATCAACTCAAAAAAACCCAGTGCCACCCAGGAGAGCACCGTCTCAGTGTGGCAGGGGTTGTCGCCACGCCGCATCCCCCGGGCGAAGATTGCCCGCGCAGCGCGTTTCCAGCAGTAGAAAATCGCCACGAGCAGTGGCAGAGCCAGGAGAAACGGCAGCAGGGGCTGGCCGTCGCTTCCCCTGGCATTGAAGAGAAAAATGGCGACAACGAAAAGAATTATGCTGTTATACATGGCAGGCCCCGGGGCTGTATTCAGAATGGAAGGTCCTAATTTGAGGTGAGAAAGTAGTCTCTGCGGCAACTGATGTCAAACGAATGACGACCTCACAGCGTCGTCTGGTTTTTTCGTCAGAGACTTACATTTCAGTTGACTTTTCTGCCACACTGCATTTTATTAATGAGTTTATCATTTTGTGATACGGGCGCATAGCTCAGTTGGTAGAGCCATCGGCTCATAACCGATCGGTCGCAGGTTCGACCCCTGCTGCGCCCACCACTTTTCCAGCAGGCATAGTGCATGAAGAGACTTCGCTTGACCATACCGCCATTAGTTAAGGCGGGACAAACAGCATCGTCCTCCGCACCCCGGGCAAACAAAACCCACGGGATCAAGGCGGAAACAGCAGGGACGCAAAAGTCTACAAGGTGAAAGGTACACTCCAACTGGAGTGTACCTTTTTTCATTTTATTTGCGCCCTGTCCACAGAGAATACAGCAGGACATCAGCCATGAGCCTTACCGCCGGAAAACTTCTTGAAATAATTGATGCCATCACCCCGTTCCATCTCGCAGAAAGCTGGGATAACGTCGGCATGATGACAGGCAGCGCCACCTGCGAAGTCCGCGGGGTGCTGGCCGCACTTGATGTCTCCCCTCCAGTGCTCAAAGAGGCGACGGAACGCGGCTGCAACGTTATCCTTTCCCACCATCCGCTGATCTTCCACCCGCTGAAGCAGCTTCTTACCGACAGCGCCGAGGGGCGGATGCTGCAGGAGATTTTACGCGGCGACATCGTCGTTATCTCCAGCCACACCAGTTTTGATAACGCCGTCGGCGGTGTCAGCGACTGGCTCGGGAAACGGCTCGGCCTCGTTGACCGGCAGCCGCTGCTGCCAGGGAAATCCGCCGACACGGGCACTGGCACCATTGGCTGTCTTGCCTCCCCGCTCGCCGGCCATGCCTTCCTCAGCCGTCTGCTTGAAGTGCTCAACCTTCCCGGCGTACCGGTGGCAGGCGAACTTCCGGAACAGGTCCAGCGCGTAGCGATCTGCGGCGGCAGCGGATCCGGCTTTGCCCGCGAGGCAAAAAATGCGGGCGCAGATCTCTACCTCAGCGCCGAGATAAAACACGACACCGCCCTGTGGGCGGCAGCAAACCGGTTCTGCATCATTGACGGCGGGCACTATCCCACCGAGAAACCGGCCATGGAACTCCTCGTGAAGCGCATTTCCGAGACGCTCACCAGCCTCGGCGAAAGCCTTCAGGTGGTGGAGTCGGCAGCGGAACGAAATCCTCTGCAATACATGGAAAGACTATAGAAAAAACAGGCACAGACGTGCCCCAACCAGACCCGTTACAGGAGAGAAACCTTGATTCGAGAAAAACTGCATAACCTGACCACCTTACAAAAGATGGACCTTGAGCTGGACGAAATTGATAAAAGTGTGAAAGAAGAGCAGGCGGTCCTCGAAAAGCGCGTCGCGGCCCTTGCCACCCGCGAAGAGCAAATCGCCACCACGGAAGAGAGTATTGAGGCACAAAAACGTGAGAGCCGTATCCTCGAAGGTGAAATGAGCGATAAAATGGCGCATATCCGCGATCGCCAGGCGAAGATGATGCAGGTGCAGACCGGTCGTGAACAGACAGCCCTGCTCAAAGAGATTGAAGACGCGAAAAAAGTGGCCAAAGAGAGCGAGGAGAAAATCATCTCTCTCATGGAGTCGGTGGAAAAAATAACCGGCGATATCGCAGAAGAAAAAAATCTGCTCAAGGGTGAGAAAAAGCTGGTCGCTGAAGAAACAGAGGTTGTACGGACGAAGATTGACAGTATCAACAGAAAGCGCAAGGTCAAGGACAAGGCGCGTGAAGCGCAGGCCGCACTGCTTGATGCCGAAACACTAAAAAAATACACCACCCTGCGCGCACGGCGCAATGGCCTTGCCATCATCAACGTTGTCGGTGGTGTCTGTCAGGGTTGCTACATGATGATGCCGCCCCAGCGCTTCAACATGCTGATGAAGGGCGACCAGTTTTTCGATTGCCCCACCTGCCAGCGGATGATTTATTACAAGCCGGTTGTTGAAGAGTAATGGCTTCGTAAAAACTTCGATCTCCTGTGTCGAAAGAGTCTTTTCAACCTTCGATATGCCTTATGTGTTATCGTATGATCGAAAAGACCACTTCTCCTTGTGCATCTCTGTTTTAATGGAGTCATCTTTTAGAGTGTGATGGACTTTTTACGAGTCCATCAAGATTGATTTGTCCTGGTTGAAAAAAGGGACAGTTCGCATTAGTGTAGCTGAATCATTATTTCGTAGAATGACAGTTTGATTTTTGGAGCGGGTGCATGATCGCTCCGACCCTTGCGGTCGGGGAGGAAAGTCCGAACTCCACAGGGCAGGATGGTTCGTAACACGAACGCCGGGCGACCGGCGGAAAGTGCCACAGAGAACAGACCGCCTCCAGTTTTTTGGGGAGGTAAGGGTGAAACGGCGAGGTAAGAGCTCACCGCGCTGCGTGGTAACACGCACGGCATGGTAAACCCCATCCGGAGCAAGACCAAATAGGGAGATGTTTGAGGGCTGCCCGCCTGAGATCTCCGGGTAGGTCGCTGGAGGCGTCGGGTAACCGGCGTCCAAGTTAAATGATCATGGCCCCGCAAGGGGTACAGAATTCGGCTTATAACCCGCTCCATTTTTTTTTCAGGATCCCCCATGACTCAAACTTCTTCCACCGGCGACGACCCAGCTGGCAGGATCGCCGTCGTTATTGCCGCTGCTGGCATCGGAAGGCGCATGGGGGGCTCTCTTCCCAAGCAGTTCCATAATGTTGCTGGCGGTCCGCTTTTTCTCCACACCGCCCGTGCTTTCCTTGCAAGTCACCATATTTTCGAAGTAATTATTGTTGCGGCAGCTGATCACCTTGATGAAACTCAAACTCTCTGCGAGGAGTATCTCGGGAAAGATTCGCGGATGAAGTTTGTCGCCGGGGGCGCACGTCGACAGGATTCCGTTTTTAACGGACTGAAGGCGACCTCCGCTCCTTTCGCCCTTGTTCACGATGCGGCACGGCCGATGGTCAGTGAAAGAATCATTGCCGACTGCTGCCACGCCCTGCGCCTCGGCAAGGCTGTGCTCACGGCAATTCCGGTAGTGGATACAATCAAGCGCGTGGCTGCTGGCATTGTCACCGCCACCATTGACCGCACCGGCCTCTACCGTGCCCAGACTCCGCAGGGGGCCGCAACTCTTGTATTGATTGGCGCCTTTCAGCGCTTCGGCAGAGACGAGACCACCGACGAATCCTCACTCCTTGAGCTGGCCGGGGTGCCGGTGGAGATAATCCCCGGAGACGAGGAGAATTTCAAGATAACCCTTCCGGAAGACCTCGCAAGAGCAGAAGAGCGACTGAGGAACACTCCCCTCGAAAGAAAACCCTCCCCGTCCACCTCCTTCAACACCGCCCTGCCCCGTATCGGCCACGGTTTTGATGCCCACCGATTCGCCAGGGATCGCGATCTCATTCTTGGTGGAGTAAAAATCTCCTGGCCTCTCGGCCTCGACGGCCACAGCGACGCCGATGTAATCATCCACGCCGTCTGCGACGCCCTGCTTGGTGCCAGCGCACAGGGTGATATCGGCAGGGCCTTCCCCGACAGCGACGATCAGTACAAGGGAATCAACTCCCTGATTCTGCTTGAGAGGGTGATGCAGAGCCTTGCTCCCCTGCTGATTGGCAATATTGATATCACCGTCATCTGTCAGGCACCGAAACTCGCCCCCTATATTAGCGAGATGCGGCAGAACCTGCTGATCGACACACGCTTCTTTGCCGACCAGATCCACACCGCCGGATGCATCAACATTAAAGCGACAACCGAAGAAAAGATGGGCTACACCGGCAGAGGCGAGGGTATAAGCTGCCACGCGGTTGCTCTGCTTGTCCCCACCCCCCCGCAACCACGAGGTTGAGACCCATGAATATTCCTGTAAACAGCGAGCGTCTCGCCCGTAACTTCATTGAACTCTGTGAGATTGAAAGCCCTTCCCGTGAAGAAGGCCGCATTGCCGCCCGGTTGAAAGAAATTTTCACCACACTCGGTGCCGAATCAATCTATGAGGATAACTCCGCCGCCGCAACCGGCTCAGAGAGCGGCAATCTCATCATCCACTTTGCAGGCCGCGGACCTAAAGCAAATGAGAAGGGCTTTTTCCTTTCCTCGCACATGGATACTGTCCGTCCCTGCGCCGGAGTAAAGGTGGTACGTAAAGACGACCTCTTCACCTCCCTCGGCAACACCATCCTCGGTGGTGATGATAAATCAGGTCTGGCAGCGATAATTGAACTCTTGGAAATTCTCCGGGAAAACAAGCTGGACCACCCCCCTCTGGAACTGCTCATCACCACCTGTGAAGAGCTGGGGCTCCTTGGGGCAACCGCCCTTGAGTATGACAAGATCCGCTCCCCATACGGCTACGCTCTCGACGCCAACGGTATCAATACCGTTATCGTCCAGGCCCCTGCCGCCTGTAAATTTGAAATTACCGTCCATGGCCGGGCCGCTCACGCCGGCATGGCTCCGGAAAAAGGAGTCAACGCGCTGATGCTGGCCGCAAAGGCCCTCGCTCCGTTGCCCACCGGTCGCATCGGCAATAATTCAACCCGCAACTTCGGACGTATTGAGGGCGGCGTCGCCTTCAACATCATTCCCGACGAGGTGAAGATTCTTGGTGAAGTCCGCAGTCTTGATAACAACAGGGTTCCCATCTATCTTGATGAAATAACCGACTCCTTCCAAGCCGTCATCAATGCCTGGCTGCCGACAGAGGAAACAGTGGGATTTACCCCCACCTTCACCTTTAAACAGCTCGGCCGATATCCCGCCCTCAATCTTCCCGGCGAGAGTGAGGTGCTTGAAAGAGTGCACACTGCAGGGCGGATGCTCGACCGTACCATCACCGAAGCAATCGGCGGCGGAGGAAGCGATGCCAACATCCTTTCCGACAACGGCCTGCCCACGGCTGTGCTCTCCACCGGCATGGCGGCAGTGCATACGGTGGAAGAAAATATCACGCTGAAGGACATGGTTTCCGTCACCGAGATACTGGTGGCACTGGCAACAGCTGAGCAGCATTATCCCCAGGTTACTTGAATTTCTCTGATTGATAGTATAGTTTTGCTAATTTACCGTTCCTTTCTCCCTTAAATCCAGCCCGTGGGAAGCGAGAGCAGAGCACAAGTCGGCCCTGTTACAAAATTCCCTGAAGAGAGCGTACATGCAGACTCAGATTCCCTCCATTGATGAGCTCGAATTCGACAAACCACGTCACGAATGTGGTGTCTGCGGCATTTTCAACCATCCGGATGCCGCCAAACTTGCCTACTTTGCTCTTTACGCCCTGCAGCACCGAGGTCAGGAGAGCGCCGGTATTGCGGCCTCCGACGGCAGCCACGTCAACATCTACAAGGCGATGGGACTGGTCCCCGATGTTTTTTCCGAAGAGCATCTGCAAGAGCTGAAAGGTCACCTCGCCATCGGCCATGTCCGCTACTCCACCACCGGGGCCTCCAACGCCGTTAACACCCAGCCGCTGCTGGTCCGCCACCGCGGCCATACCCTTGCCGTGGCACACAATGGCAACCTTGTCAACGCCACCGCACTCCGCCAGAAACTTGAAGAGCACGGCTCCATCTTCCAGACCACCATGGACAGTGAGGTGGTGCTTCACCTCATGGCCCGCTCCGCCTGGCAGGGGCTGGATACTGCCCTGCAGTATGCCTTTTCCTCAATAAAAGGCGCTTTTTCCATGGTCTTGATGACAGAGGACTGCATCGTTGCCGTACGTGACCCGGACGGTTTCCGTCCACTCTGCCTCGGCCGTATTCTCAATGCTGATAACAGTGAAGGATGGGTGATTGCCTCTGAGACCTGCGCCCTCGACCTGATCAACGCCGAATATATGCGCGATGTGGAGCCCGGCGAGATGCTGATCATCTGCAATCAGGGGATGCGCTCCATCTTCCCCTGGCCGAAGCAGACGCCCCACCACTGTATTTTCGAGCACGTCTATTTCGCCCGCCCTGACTCGGAAGTCTTTGGCATCAATGTCTATCGGACACGCAAGGAGATGGGTAAACTTCTCGCCCGCGAATCGAAGATTGACGCCGATCTGGTGATGCCTTTCCCCGATTCCGGTAACTACGCAGCCCTCGGCTACGCTCAGGAGTCAGGCATTCCACTGGAGTTTGGCGTCATCCGCAACCACTACGTCGGCCGTACTTTCATTCAGCCAACCCAGTCCATGCGCGACTTTAACGTACGGGTGAAACTCAACCCGGTACGTTCCCTGCTCAAAGGCAAACGTATTATAATTGTGGAAGACTCCATCATCCGCGGCACCACCGGCAAATCACGGGTGGCGGCAATGCGCCGGGCGGGGGCAAAAGAGGTGCACATGGTGGTAAGCTGCCCTCCCACCCGCCATGCCTGTTATTACGGGATCGACTTTCCCACCGCCAGTCAGCTGGTAGCCTGTGGAAGAGACGTGGAAGAGATTGCCGAATATCTCGGCCTGGACTCCCTGCACTACCTCAGCCTTGAAGGAATGGTTGAGGCCACAGGCCTCTCCCGCGATAAGTTTTGCCTCGCCTGTTTCGACGGCATCTATCCAATAAAACCGGATACCAGCTTCCGCAAGGAGGCTCTTGAGGAGTAACGCTCCCGAGCAGAGGAACCATGGCCTTTATCGAGAATGCTATAGACTACCCGTCACAATTTTTTGACGCAGGCAACGGAGCCAATCCCATTGGAGAAATTCTTCACCTTGCCAGGGAGATAACCGGCTCAGACGTCCTTGTTCCGCTTGAGCGTCTGCACTACGATATTGTTGCCATGTTCTCCGGAAAAGACCTGGATTTCAAGGGTAATACCATGCCCTATCACACCCTCCGTCACACCATGATGGTGGCACTCGCGGCAATGCGCTACCTCCACGGCCTGCACTTCAACGGTCACCGCATCTCCCCGCAGGCCCTCTTGCAGGGGATGTTCTGCACCTATTTTCACGACAGCGGCATGCTGCTTAAGAGTGATGACCCCGCCACCTCCGGTGTGGTTTATATATCCACCCACGAAAAGCGATCGGCGCAGTTTCTCACCGAGTATGTGAAAAAAAGAGAACTCCCCCCCTTCCTCACCGACGGTGTCGGCATCATCATTGCCTACACCTGGTTGAGTCAGGATCCCGCCACCTTTCCGCCGCATTCGAAACAGCAACAGATGCTGGGGCAGGTGGTGGGTGCCGCCGACCTTCTCGCGCAGATGGCCGATCGCTATTATCTTGAGAGTCTGCCACTGCTCTTTGATGAGTTGGAAAGGGGAAAGTTGAATCTCAGCAGGAATGTGATGGAACTGATGGAGAATACAGCAATCTTCTATCGGGACGTGGTTCTGCCACGTTTTACCACCAAATATTCAGAGGTATTCGACGCCATGCAGAACCACTTTTTTGTGCGTTACGGTATCAACCGCAACTTCTATGTGGAATCAATCGAAAAAAATCTCAACTATCTGCAGACCATTCTCAAGCAGTGCAGAGACCTCGACTGTATATATGCTCATCTGCGCCGCCGGCCACCGGAAATATAGTGAAGGGTACCTGAAGGCTGTCCCGAAGAATCGGGACGAGGGGAAAGCAAACGTCTCAGCGACTGCGGGGATCTCTGCCGGTCTCAAACATCTCAAAAAGATCGTAGAAAAGTTTGGTGATGGTACTGAAGTTGGTGGCCGAACCTGAAGCCGCGTATGCTTTGGTCAACTCTATCGCCCGTGCAAAACTCTCCTGCGACTCCACCGCGTCCCGGTTCTTTACCGCTGCCACCAGACGGGCGCCGATATCATCTTCTGCTTTCATTTCCCTTCCCCCTGCTCCTTGCCGCGAACAGCAACCACCGCACCGGTAACTTTCTCCAACAGCGCATTCAGACGGTGTTCCGCCCTGCGTACCACGCTGGCCACCTTCACGTCATCCAGCGCACCAACCACCGTGCCACAGGCGACACATTGCACGAGGCAGAATTTCTGCCCGGACTTCGTTACAACAGGAACCGCCTCAAATTCATGACACTCACAGCAGGGACATTTTGATTTTGCCATATCGACCTCTACAATTGCTCTCAGTTACCACTCCCAGGAAGGAGTATTCGCTTTCCTGACACAGATATTGTAACGTGTAAGTCTTTGAAAAGATAGATGCAACAGGAACCCCATGAAAATCCTTCACATCATTAGTCAATATTCCGAAAGCACCGGTTCAGGCTGCTGTCTTCAGAACATTCTCCGCCAGGCACGCGCCGCCGGACATGAGAATTTCCTTGTTAGCGGAATTTCTGAAGGCGTCACCCCGTCGTCTCTGGATATGATCGACGCCGGACAGTGCCGCTTTGTTAACTTTGGCGAACCACCGCTCATTTTTCCCATCCCCGGGATGAGCGATGTAATGCCCTGTAAAAGCAGCCGCTTCGGGGATCTCTCCGACGACCAGCTCAACCTCTATGAAGAGGCCTGGGGGACTGCCATTGCCGACGCCCTGCAAACCTTTCAACCAGACATCATCCACAGTCACCATCTGTGGATCGTCAGCGCCATCGCCCGCCAACTGAGCACCGGGGTAAACATCCCGCAGGTCATCTCCTGTCACTCCACCGACCTCCATCAATACCAAAGTCACCCGCAGTTACGGAAACGGGTTGAGACATGCCGCGAGGCGGATCGGGTCTTTGCCCTCAGTGAAGAACAGAAGAGAGAGATCATTAAATATTTCACCATCGCCGAAGAAAAAATTACCATCGTCGGTGGAGGAATCAACACTGAGATCTTTTATTCTCACAAGGAAAAACCCGCTCCACCGCCGGTACAAATCGTCTACTCCGGAAAATTGAGCCGGGCCAGGGGTGTCAACTGGCTGCTCGAAGCCATGACCGGCTTCACTCCGGAAGAGGCTCATCTGCACCTTGCGGGCTCCGACACTGGAGAGGAGGCCATCCAGTGTCTGCAGCGGGGAAAACAGCTTGAGAAGTGTGGCCTGGTGACGGTTCACGGCAGTCTGCCCCAGCCGGAACTGGCCAAACTGATGCGACAGAGCCATCTTTTTGTGCTGCCAGCGTTCCAGGAAGACCTGCCACTGGTGCTGCTGGAGGCGCTGGCCTGCGGCTGTCGCCTCGCCTGCACTGATCTCCCCGACTGCGTGGAATTGCTCGGCAGGGCCAAAAGCGGCCTTGTGGAGCTTGTCGCCCTGCCCGATCCCGCCAGCCTTGCCATGCCGGAAAAAATCGACCAGGAACTCTTTCAGAACTGGTTGTACAACACCCTCCGCACCCTGGTTGACAAGATCAAACAATCGCCGCAGCTGAGCGTGGAGGAGAAACTGGAGTGCCAGTCCATCATCGCCCGCAGCAGCTGGCACGACGTATTCACCCGTATCAATAAAGTCTATATGAAACTGACCAATCAAACCTTTGAGCAGATAACCAGCCCCATGCACTATAAATCTATCTCCTTTCAGGGCATCGCCGGAGCCTACTCTGACCTCGCCTGCCGTACCGCCCGCCCCGATCTTGAAACCGTCCCCTGTAAATCCTTTGAGGACGCCTTCCACGCCGTGCGGGAAAAGCAGGCCGACCTCGCCATGATTCCAGTGGACAACACCATTGCCGGACGGGTAGCCGATGTTCATCACCTGCTGCCAGAGAGTCGGCTGCATATTGTTGGGGAACACTTTCAGCGCATCAGCCACTGCCTTGTCGGACTGCCGGGAGCAAGGCTTGAGGAGATCACCGATATTCACAGCCACATTCACGCCCTGCCCCAGTGTCGCAATTATATCCACGACCACAATTTCACCACCCATGTGGCAGCCGACACCGCCAGCGGGGCCGCCAACCTGAAAAAGAGCAACGACCCGACCCAGGCGGCCATCGCCTCAGAACTGGCCGCGGAACTCTACGGACTGGACATCCTCGATCGAGATATTCAGGATAACAACCTCAACACCACCCGTTTCCTCATCCTCTCCCGTGATAACTTCGTGCCAATGTATGAGGAAAAGATCCGCTTCCTTACCACCTTTCTTTTTGAGGTGCGCAACATCCCCGCCGCCCTCTACAAGGCACTCGGAGGTTTTGCCACCAACAACATCCAAATGGTCAAACTGGAAAGCTATGTGGACGACCACTTCAATGTCGCCCGTTTCTATGTAGACGTTGAGGGCCATATTGAAAGCCGCTCGCTGAACATGGCCCTTGAGGAGCTGCGTTTCTTCGCGAAAAACCTCACCGTAATGGGTACCTACCCTGCCCACCCCTTCCGCATCTCACTGTAGAGAACCTTGTAAAACCAGCCTTTCACCCATCTTCTTCATTACAGTAAAAGATTTATCCTCCGACAAACCGAGGAACGAGACGTCGAGGTAAGCGCTATACTCCAGGTAAGCGTTAGACTCCGTGATCAATCATGGCTGTAATAAAATTTTTTCTGTGCCTCGAATACGAACGAAATACAAGCTGTTTCAAGGTACCCATAAAAAAAGGCCCCGTTTCCATTGGGAAACGGGGCCTTTTTTTTTCACAGACAGAAAAATCGCCTCTCAATCTCTTCCACCGCTGACCAGGCGAAGCATGAGCAGAAAGAGGTTGATAAAGTCCAGGTAGAGGGTCAGAGCGCCCATGATGGCACCCTTGCGGATCGCCTCATCACCGGCTTCCATGATCCCGGTTTCACCGATTCTTTTGATCTTCTGAGCATCCCAGGCCGTGAGGCCAAGGAAAATAATCACTCCAATGTAGTTCAATGCCCAGGCCAGAGCAGAACTGGCGAGAAAGATATTAACCACACTGGCGATGATAAAACCGATCAGCCCCATCACCATGAAGGAGCCCACGCCTGTAAGGTCGCGCTTTGTCACGAGACCGTAGACAGCCATGGCCGCGAACATGCCGGAAGCGGTAAAAAAGGCACTGGCAATGGTTCCGGTGCTGTAGAGCATCAGGATCACTGAAAGGGTAATACCGTTCAGCGCCGAGTAGCCAAGAAAAGCCCCCGTCGCGACGGCAGCACTCATCTTCTCAACCCTGAGAGAAAGCCACATGACGAGGGCAAGCTCAGCAATCATCAGACCGAAAAAGATCGGCTGGGACATATAATAGACAAGTCCACTCGCTGCGGTTGCCATGGCAACAACACCGGTGAGAGCAAGCCCGGCCGTCATCCACACAAAGCATTTTGACATGAATACCGATGCAGCCCGTTTTGTGACTTCAGCGGGGACAGCAACATACGATAATTCCTTTGTCCTTCCAAACATGGGGCACTCCTTTCAAGATGATTAAGTCCGCCGGTTATAAAGCGGGATTGAAATTTCGGCACATTTTCACCGACTCAAGGGTAATATAATATTCATTGAATCAATTTACCGCAACTGTCGCAGCACCATCTCACAACGCTGGCAGTCAAACTCCAGCTCCTTCTCTCCGGTCTGATCCGCGAGAATGAGTCGTCTGTCCTCGATTCCCCCGCTGCCTTTTTCATGGGGACAGAGACCGAGTTGAAATTTCACACAATATTTTGTCTGCATCAGCGGCATCCCCTCAACCTGTTTCGCGTCAAGCTCTCCGCGCACCTCCGCACAGTGCCGCCGATAAAAGCTGGCCGCGCGGCTGTTACGGATATTGTCCAGCACCGAAACGACAGGTGAGAGCCACGGCGTCCCGCTGCGTACCACTGTCGCCTCTTCCCGGGGATGCTCCGCCCGGCGCAGTTCTTCATGGGCGACAACTGCCTTCCGGCGCAGGTCATTGAGCAGGGCGGCGGGCAGAAAGGGATTACCCTCAAGTTCAACGGAGAGATTCTCCAGACGGAAAAAGCTGTCGCCGAGTCGCGCGAGCTGTTTCTTCGCCGACCGCTCCCCCTGCCCCGGCTGCTTTGCCGGCTCAAACTCCATTACCAGTACACTCTGACTGCGCAGGCCATCTTCATCGACGAGTTCCAGCAGCAACCCGTCCACACTCTGCTGCAGGCTCATGGAGAGCCCGATGGTCCGTGGTGTCTCACTCCCTTCCAGTTCCCGGTTGAACTGCACATCCCTGTTACGAAAAACCTCTGTGCCGGGAGCAAACTTCACCTGCTCTTTGAGATACATCCACCCGCTGTCCACCCGATTGATACGCATCCCCTGCAGATCGCCACGGCGATCAAAGCAACAGAGTCCGTCACCGTTGGCCAGCACCACAGGATTCTGCAGACGAAAGGCATTTCCGCGCACCTCCGCAACCGCCCCGAGGGCCTCACCAGTCGCCTTTGGAGTATGAATTCCAGCCGTACAATTACGCCTTTTTTCAAGGTAATAGTCTGTTCCACCTCGGTGAAATGATTTGTCGAGATTTGGGTCAAAATTAAAAAGGCAGCGTCCGGAAGAGGCCACACTTCCTCCGCCCTGTTCGAGCAGGGCATCCAGCTCCCGCCGATAACTGGCGGTCACATTCTTCACATAGTTTTCGTCCTTGAGCCGCCCCTCAATCTTAAAGGAGGAGATGCCCGCTCCGGCCAGCACGGCAAGGCGGCCGCTGAGATTCAAATCCTGCAGGCTGAGCAGATAACCGTCCGCAAGCTGTTCCCCATTCTCCCGCCGCAGGGTGTAGCGGTGACGGCAGAACTGGGCACACTCCCCTCGGTTGGCACTGCGTCCCTGCAGGACCTCACTGATATAGCACTGACCGCTGTAACTCACGCAGAGCGCCCCGTGGATAAAAAACTCCAGCGGCACAGTAGTCGCCGCACGAATCCTGCCGATCTGCTGCAGGTTCAATTCGCGGGCGAGCACGATCTGGCGGAAACCGACCGCCTCAAGAAAAGCCGCTTTTTCCGGGGTCCGGGTATCACACTGGGTAGAGGCGTGCAGCGGGATGGGCGGAAGGTCGCACTCCAGTAATCCCATGTCCTGAACAATAAGGGCATCGGCACCGAGGTTCCAGAAATCATGGGTGAGAGCGGCGGCGCGTTCCAGCTCTTTCTCCTCAAACAGGGTATTGAGAGCGATATAAACCCGGGCATGGAAGAGGTGCGCGTGGCGCACCAGCCGTTCAAGCTCCGCCAGGGAGTTGCCCGCCGCCGAGCGGGCACCAAAGGCGGGGCCACCGATATAGACCGCGTCGGCACCGTGGTTGACAGCCGCGATGCCGATTTCTGCATTTTTCGCCGGAGCAAGCAGTTCCAGTTTTCTGCTATCACTCTGCTCAGATTTCAAGACATTGCCCTCGGCGGGGAATCACGGTGTTAAAACCCTTATTGTTCAGATAGTTGGCGAAAGCGGTACTCTGATCCTCTTCACCATGCACTATGGCGATACGCTTCACCTCAAGATTGGAATCCTCCAACAGACGCATCAAATCGTTACGGTCACCGTGCGCACTGAAGCCGCGCAGGTTCCCGACATGGGCACGCAGAGGATATTCTTTGTTGTAGAAACGAACCATCGGCGGTTCTCCCTTACGACCGTTCTTTTCATAAGCCTCTCCCCTCTCCTGCAACAGGCGGCCAAAGGTCCCCTGCCCCATATAACCGACGATAAGCACGGTATTGCGCTCGTTGTGGATCTTGTGACGCAGGTGGTGCAGAACACGTCCGCCCTCACACATGCCAGAACCAGCGATGACAATATGGGGCCGCTCGTCACGGTTGAGTTCCATTGACTCCTGCACCGACTGCACAAACTTGAGCTGTGGGAATTCGAAGGGATTAATACCCTTTTTCAGGAAGATATCGTGAGTTTCCTGGTCAAAATTTTCCAGATGTTCCCCAAAAACGCGGGTGATTTTGGTCGCCAGCGGGCTGTCCACCCAGATCGGCATCGGCGGAAGCGCATCCTCCAGCACCAGCTCGTGAAGAAAGTAGATCAACTCCTGAGTACGCCCATAGGAGAATGCAGGAATAATAACGGAACCTCCTCGCTCCCAGGTCTCCTGTACCACTTCTCTCAGCTTCTCCTTCATGTCCCGCACCGGCTCATGGAGACGGTCACCATAGGTAGATTCAAGGATCATCAGGTCTATCTTGCGATGTTCAGGCGGGAAATCGAGGGTCGGATTATTGATGATCGGCTTGTTGAAGCGGCCAACATCGCCACTGTAAAAGACATTTGTCCTCTCACCATCACGCACCCGGGAGAGCACGGTAAAGGCCGAGCCGAGGATGTGACCGGCGGTGTAGAAGGTTGCCTCGATATCACGGCCCACGGTCATCGGCTCATTGAAGGGAACATCCTCGAAATATGCCAGTGACGCGGTGGCATCCTGCGTGCTGTAGAGCGGCTGAATAATCTCCAGATGCTGCTCCTCGAGGAGCTTCAGGATGACCTCGTCGCGAACCTCATAGTCGTTTGATTTGAGGGCGCTGCGAATCTCCTGAACCTGTGCCTGGGTGAGATCCCCCGCACCACCGCTCTTCACCTTGCCGAGAAAGTGCTTGGCATTGCGGTAGTTAAGAAAGGAGGCATCACCTTCCTGGATCTTGGCGGAGTCAAGCAGCAGGTATTTACAGGCATCGGCCGTGGGGGGCGTGCAGTAGATTCGACCGTGAAAGGTCCCCTCGCGGGTCAGCAGCGGGAGACGTCCGGAATGGTCAATATGGGCATGGGAGAGAACCACGTTGGTAATGGTCTGCGGGTCGATGGGAAACACCCTGTTCTTCATCTCCGTCTCCTTCCTCTTCCCCTGAAACATGCCACAGTCGAGCAGGATATGATCATCACCGCTGACCAGACAATGGCAGGAACCGGTAACTTCACGCGCCGCGCCATAAAATGTAACATTCATAGTGTTCTCCTGGTTGAATCGACAGACGTTTTCTCTGCCTCAAGTAGGGATGGAATGGCTGATTGTCCAGCATCTCTTTGAGTGTACCGCACCCTGTCTGGGAAGCAAAGCTGGAAGGTGAATAAAGGGGATATCGAATATGAACAAAATACAATCTGGTTCAAGGTGGCTTGAAAGACAGTCCCTGCTTTTCTCCAGCCCGCTGTCAATCAGAGGGGGGGAAAAGGGTTGACGCAATCCGTCGCAGGAGTTATGTTGCCCGCCTGTTATTATATAAGGATATATACATATAGACATTTTATGCAGATAAACACCTTCAGCAAGGCTCTCTCCGATCCTACCCGCGCCAGACTTCTCGCCATCCTGCTCGAACACGAGTTGAGCGTGGGCGAAGTTGTGCGGGCAATGGGCATCTCCCAGCCGAGGGTATCACGTCATCTGAAAATCCTGCACGAAAGTGGCCTGCTCCACTCGCGCCGGGAGGGACTGTGGAACTTCTACCGCGTCAGCGATGAAGGCATAGCCGGTGACTACGTCAGAGCGATTTCCTTTCTTCTTGAAAATAAAGAGTTTGCCGCCGACCGGGAAGCTGTGCGCAAAGTGCTGGCCGAACGCAGCCGCGAGGTCCGGACTTTCTTTGATGAGATTGCCGAGGACTGGGGAGGACTGCAGCGGGAGATTTTCGGAAACTTTGATCTGAACCACGAGGTCCTCGCCGGCCTGTCCCATTGTACCTGCGGAGTCGACCTCGGCTGCGGCACCGGCGAACTGCTGGAGCAAATGGCTGGCTGCTGCGACAAGGTAATCGGAGTGGACAGTTCCCCCGGCATGCTGCAACAGGCCAGAGGACGGCTCGGGGATCGCGCCAGTCTGCGCATTGGGGCACTTGAACATCTGCCACTTGCGGATGCAGAGGCGGATTTCGCCGCCATATCCATGGTGCTGCACCACCTGTCCGACCCCGAAAAGGCTGTGGCCGAAGCGATTCGAGTGCTGCGCCCGGGCGGACACCTCGTGGTCGCCGATTTTGCCGCCCACAATAATGAGAGGATGCGGACGCTTTATGGCGACCGCCGCCTCGGTTTCACAAAAGAGCAGCTTGTTAACTGGCTGCAGACTACCGAAATGCAAATGGAAGGAATACGTTCCTTTCCTGTTAATAAAGGTCTGACCATACTGGTCAGCACAGCACTTAAGGGCAACACGCCCGTAAATGGAGGAAAAAATGCTTCAAGTTGATCCCACCCTTAACCACAAAATTGCCGACATAAACCTCGCCGAGTGGGGCTCCATGGAAATGCAGCTCTCTGAACGGGAAGTTCCCGGCCTGATGTCTTTGATTGAAAGATACCGCAATGACAAGCCCCTCAAAGGGTTGAAAATCACCGGCAGTCTGCACATGACCATCCAGACCGCCATGCTCATTCAGACCCTCTATGAGCTCGGTGCCGACATCCGCTGGGCATCCTGCAACATCTTTTCCACTCAGGATCACGCTGCGGCCGCTATTGTGAAAAAGGGCTACGCCAAAGTCTTCGCATGGAAGGGGGAAAAACTCGATGAGTACTGGTGGTGCACCGAGCAGGCACTGACCTGGCCCGACGGTTCTGGTCCCGACCTTATTGTTGACGACGGCGGCGACGCCACACTGCTCATCCACCAGGGCGTAAAAGTAGAAAAAGACCCTTCTCTGCTCGACAAGAAATATGATGTAAAAGAATTTCAGATGATCATGGATCGTCTGAAAGAGTCGGTGCAAAACAATCCGCAGAAATGGCAGGAGATCGCCAAAAAGGTCCGTGGCGTCTCCGAAGAGACCACCACCGGCGTCCATCGTCTCTACCAGATGGCCAAAGACGGGGAACTGCTCTTCCCGGCATATAACGTCAACGACTCGGTCACCAAATCAAAATTCGACAACCTCTACGGCTGCCGTGAATCCCTCGCAGACGGAATCAAACGCGCCACCGATATCATGCTCGCCGGAAAAGTTGTCGTTATTGTCGGTTACGGCGATGTCGGCAAGGGTTGTGCCCAGTCCATGCGCGGCTTCGGCGCCCGGGTAATCGTCACTGAGATCGACCCCATCTGCGCCCTGCAGGCGGCCATGGAAGGCTATGAAGTCACCACCTTTGAGAAAGCAGCTCCCCAGGGGGATGTTTTCGTCACCTGCACCGGCAACTACCACGTCATCCGCGGCGAACATATGGAAGCCATGAGGGATGAGGCGATTATCTGCAACATCGGCCACTTCGACAGTGAAATTGAGATGACCTATCTCGAGGAAACATCCGGTGCAAAACGGGTGGAGATCAAACCGCAGGTAGACAAGTGGACGTTCTCCTCCGGCAAATCACTGATCGTGCTTGCGGAAGGACGCCTCGTCAATCTCGGCTGCGCCACCGGCCACGCCAGCTTTGTCATGAGCAACAGCTTCACCAACCAGGTGCTGGCACAGCTCGACCTTGCCAAAAACCATTACAAGCCGCAGGTTATGGTTCTGCCGAAATATCTTGATGAAGAGGTTGCCCGACTGCACCTCGGCCGTCTTGGTGTTGAGCTGGATGTTCTCAGTAAGGAACAGGCTGACTATATCGGAGTGGAAATTGAAGGTCCGTATAAAGGGGATATTTATCGCTATTAAGCCCCCCGGATATCCGTTTAAAGACAGAAGGGAACAGAGAATAATCGTCCATCTTCTTCGTTAGAAGTAAAAAATTTATCCTCCGACAAAGCGAGGAACGAGACGTCGAGGTAAACGCTATACGCCGAGAGCAAAGTGATACTGCGGTAAATTCTCTTCTGTGCCTCGAATATGAACGAAATACAAGCTGTTTCAAGGTCTCCTGAAATAAAGAGCCGTCCCGTTTTCCGGGACGGCTCTTTATTTTTCTTCACCCCCGAGGGCGTGGTAAAAACACCCCACGGAGAGCTCAGCACAGTGAAAGTTGTCCGCCGGCAGGGTCTCCAGAGCCTCTGCCACGGCATCCGGGGTAATCTTCCATGCCTCCTCCACACTCCGCCCTTCGGCGAGTCCCGCGAGGGCGTTGCAGCAGGCGTTAGTATTACGGCAGCCCTTCACCTCAAACTGCATCCGCACAATTTTTTCTTTTTCTCCGTCCAGTTTAAGGTAGATCTTCACCGAATCGCCACAGTCACCGGTCTGATCGGCAACGCAGTCGGCATCCGCCATCGTCCCGTGGCGCTCATAGTCACAGGCCGCCGCCAGAAAGGCGCGGGAGTGGTCATTCCAAAAGTTGAACTTTTCACTCTTTTCCGCCATCACTGTTCCTCCAGTCCTCCGACCTCCGCAAAGGTCAACTTTCCATCAGAATCATGAAAAAATATTGAGAAATTCGCCCCTTCGTGCCACAATGAGAACACTTTCAACGGGACGTAATTCGTAAAAGCTGCAACCAGAAATCACGGGAACATCGAAGATGAACGAAAGACAACGTTCTTCAAGGTACCCTTACTTTCATTCAACAAAAGTTTACAACACAACCCATGCTGGAACTTCTTCTCACACCTCACTTTTATCTCAGCCTCTTTACCGTCACCCTGATCCAGATCGCCCTTGGTGCCGACAACCTGATCATCATCACCATCCTCGCAGGCAAACTGCCTCAGGGGCAGCGGGCGAAGGCAATCACCGCAGGGCTGCTGCTGGCGATGGTCTTCCGCATCATCCTGCTCTTTATGGTAAGCTGGATTCTCAAGTATGCCACCAGTGTTTTCTTTGAGATAAACTGGCACTTCGAAAACATTCTCACCGTTCACGGCGCCTTCAACGGCAAGTCGGTGGTGCTCTTCCTCGGCGGACTCATCCTCATCTGGAAGGGAGTGAAGGAGCTGCGCTACAAGGCCAAGGGGGCAGATCACAGCGAGGTCCCGTCCGGGGCCAGCTTCTGGCAGGTACTGACAATCATCGTCGGCATGAACATCCTTTTCTCGGTGGACTCCATCCTCACCGTAGTCGGCATGACCGATATCTTCCTCGTCATGGCCGGTTCGGTTATCCTCTCCGTAATAGTCATGCTGCGCTTCGCCGCCACCATCTCCGACTACATGACGAAAAATCCGGACTTTGAGATCCTCGGCCTCTTTGTACTGCTGCTGATCGGCTTCGTCCTCTTTCTCGAGGGTGGCCATGTCGCCCATCTCACCCTCAACGACAGCGCCTTTCCCTACATCCCGCAATGGATCGTCATCTTTATCCTGATGCTGATGTTCAGCGTTGACCTCTACCAGAACTTTTTGGAGAAACGCCGCGGCAGGGAGACAAAACCCGTACAGCTCAACCGTCGGGAAACCGTACTGCGGGTGAAGCAGGACTGATCGGAGCATCGTATAATACCATTTATAGAGACACCCGTTGCGGGATAAAGAAGGACGGGAAAAGGGCATTTTATATATAAAATTTTTCATGTTTCGCTGCCCATCTGTTTTTTGTCTTTCCGCCCCTTGCTTTTCCCTTTCTCCCGTCTCCCCCTTTCCGTCCCTCCCGCTTTAAATTTAAAAAATCTTTGTTCTCAAATCTTTTTCGCTTTTCTTCGCGTTCCTTCGCGTTCTTCGCGGTAAAAAATGCCTTACCCTCTTTTGCTTTTCCCTTTCTCCGTCCCTCAAATATAAACGAAAGACAAGCTGTTTCAAACTCCCCTGATAAAAAAGAGTCGCCCGGCCATAACGGCCGGGCGACTCAATATTTCGCCAGCAAAATCGGCGGGATGATACTCAGCCCTGCTCCGCCCTGATCTCTGCAAGCATTCTTTTTCCACCGGAGACCAGCACATCCCCGCCAAGGCGGGTTCCCAGCGCCGCAGCCTCCACAAGCTTTGCACCACCCAAGAGAATCGTCTCCTCCCGGTGGATCATCTCCGCGCCGTCGAGGCTCGACAGCCCCACCCGCAGCAGCAGTCGCCCGTCGTTCAGTGTAGCATAGCCGAAGGCGGGGATGGAGCAGCCACCCTCCAGCTTCTTGAGAAAGGCGCGCTCCGCCACCAGACAGACCTCGCTCTCCTCATCATTCACCGCCGCACGTACTGCCGCACGCTTTTCCGCATCCAGCCCCACTGCGGACTCCACGGCAATGCAGCCCTGGCCCACTGGCGGGATGAACTCCGCAGGGTCAAACCGGTGCACAATCATTGACTCATAACCCATGCGCCGTACCCCGGCAAAGGCAAGAATCAGCGCGTCACAGTCTCCGGCGTCCATCTTGCCGATACGGGTCTGCAGGTTGCCACGCATATCCACCAGTTTGACATGGGGAAAATAGTGCCGTAGAAAGGCCCGTCGGCGAACTGAAGAGGTACCGATTACCAGTGGTTTTGTGGCATCGTTGAGATCAACTTCTCCCCGGGAAAGAAGCACATCGTACACACTTTCACGCTCGGTGAAGGCAATCAATTCAAAACTCTCCGGCAGCACAGACTGCAGGTCCTTGGCGGAGTGCACAGCAATATCCGCCACGCCGGAAGCGAGCTGCTGCTCAAGCTCCTCGGTAAAGACGCCCTTGCTGCCTATTTTAGCAATGGAGGTATTGAGAACCTTGTCACCAAGGGTCTCCATGGAAAGAATCTCACTCTCAAGTCCAGCCTTCTTCAACATCGCGGCAACGCTCTCCGTCTGCCACATGGCAAGTTTGCTTTTACGAGTACTGATGGTTATCATAGAAAAGTATTTCCGTGGTTAATTTTGGGATGCCACGGGCGGGCGAATCCCGTCGCGGACAACAGCTCAGGACAATCTACGGCGGCTCAATTTTATCACAAAGACGCCCCGAAGAACAGCGGATTTACAGGAAGCCGCCCAATCCGAGACATGTGAATCCTTATTCCAAAAGGTCAGAGAGATGAGACTTCTGCTCTACAACATCCGCTACGGCACCGGACACGGCAGCAGGTACCATCTTCCCGTTCCCTTCGCCGGCTTCTTCAAGCATACTGACAACAACGTCGAGAAGATCATCAAATTCACCCAGGACATCAACCCGGATATTGCCGCGCTGGTGGAGGTGGATATCGGTTCATACCGCTCCCACCACAGTTGCCAGGCGGAAACCATTGCCGACCGCCTCGGCTACTACTACATTGCCGAAAACAAATACGACAACAAATCCCTCATCCAGCATGTGCCGGTAATGAACCTGCAGGCAAATGCCCTGCTCAGCCGCACGCCACTCTCCAACGTACAGTATCACTATTTCGAGCAGGGGAGCAAGCGACTGGTCATCCAGGTGGATATTGAGGATGTGAGCATCTTCATCGTCCACCTCAGTCTCAAGTTTAACCACCGCCAGTTTCAGCTTGAGCAACTGCGGCAGCTGATCGCGAAGAGTCAGAAAGAGATCATCATCGCCGGCGACTTCAATACCTTCCAGGGGAACCGGGAACTGGATCTTTTCCTCGCCGCCTCCGGTCTGCGAAGTGCCAACAGCAAGAATCTCTCCTCCTGGCCGAGCCACTCGCCCCACCGCCAGCTCGACTTCATCCTCTACAGTGCAGGGCTGCACATTGACAACTTCTTCATCCCTGATATCACCCTCTCTGACCACGCGCCGCTGGTCTGCGACTTCTCCTGCGTCATGGAGGCTGACCATCCCTGAGCCCTTCTTCAGAGCACCCTTCAGCCGGGCAACACCACCTCAAACACCGTCCCCTTCTTCAGCTCACTCTGCACGGTGATACTGCCGCCGTGGGCCTCTACCACCGCTTTCACATAGCTCAAGCCCAGCCCCAGCCCCTTCTCCGTACGGCTGCGGTCACCGCGATAGAGTCGCTCAAAGATACGCCCCTGCTCAATCTCAGAGATCCCCATGCCGTCATCAATAAAACGCACCCGCACGCCGTGTTCCACCCACCCCTCAATGCGCACGAAGCCGCCGCGATAACCGTACTTCAACGCGTTGTCGAGCAAATTGGCCCATACCTGCACCATCCTCGTCTCATCCACCACCGCACACAGTGCCTCCGGAGCCACAAGCTTCATGGCAATTTCCTTCTCCTCAGCCACATACTCGTAAAGGACCAGCGCCCGGGAAAGACTGTCACGTAAATCAACCTGCTGTTTCTCAAGGCGCATGGTGCCGGACTCCGCCTCCGCCACGCTCATCATCACCCGCAGCATCGCCTGTACCTGTTCGGCCTCTTCAAGGCAGTCCGATAACGCCGCCCGCAACCGCTCCGGGTCCTCCTCCTGGAGACCATATTCAGCCACCGAACGCAGGCGGGTCAGGGGAGTGCGCAGATCATGGGCGACGTTATCAAGGGACTGCTGCATCTCCAGCACCAGCTGGCGGTTGCGACGCAGCAGTCCGTTGATTTCACAGTAGAGCTGATCAAATTCTGGACCGTTCCCGATCTCAGGAAGGCAGCCCGGATCACTGCCCGCAGCCAGTTCCGCGACCCTCTGCCTGGTCGCCAGCAGCGGGGAGATCGACATCTTCACGAGATAGAGACTGAGAGACCACAGCAACACCGCCGAAAAAACCAGCACCAACAGGGTGTTGCCACAGATATTGTGATAGAGGTGGAGACTTTTCACCGCCACCCTGCCCGCCTGAACCTGGGTACCGTCAGAGAGCTGGCGGGTAACAACCGTCAGAACCGGCAGGGAGCCGACTTTGAGCCACACCCCGCTGCGCGCCTCTGAAAGCGCCGCAAGTTCATTGAAACCAAGGTCAACACTGCCGTCAACCAGCAGCATCTGCTCCCGCCCCCTGGCAACACGCACAAAGGTGAGCCCTCGACCGGAGTCGGGAAGACTCTGCAGGCCGGCGGAGACACTCGAACCCGTCATCTGCTCTACGCCGATGCTTTTGAGCGCACTGCCAAGCAGATTTTCTGTCTCGTTTTTTTCAATGGTCTGGAGGTGAAAACGGAGGGAGAAGAGGCAGATCAGCACCATAACCACCGCACCACCTTCAAGGAGGAGGAAGAGCGGCAGTGCCTTCTTTGCCCGGCCGAGGGTGAAATCACCCCGGCCGAACCTATTTTTCTTTGAGAACATAACCGGCACCCCGCACGGTATGAATCATCTTCGGTTCATACTCTCTGTCGATACGGTTGCGCAGGCGGCAGACAAGAACGTCCACCACGTTTGTCTGCGGGTCAAAGGAGTAGTCATACACCCGTTCGAGGATTGAGGTCTTGGAGATGACGATGCCGGGATTACGCATGAGATGCTCCAGCAGAGCATACTCCCGCTTCGGCAACTCCACCTTCTCGCCGTTACGCAACACCTCGTGCCTGAGCAGATCCATCTCGATACCACCGACGGCAAGCTGCATCGGCGTCGCGCTTTTATGCACCCGGCGAATAAGGGCCTGCACCCGCACCAGCAGTTCGGAGAAAGAGAATGGCTTGACCATGTAATCATCACCGCCCTGCTGCAGGCCACGGATACGATCATCAACACTCTGTTTCGCTGAGAGAATGATCACCGGGGAATCAACATGGCACTCTCGCATCTGCGAGATAACCGAAAGGCCGTCGAGGCCGGGAAGCATCAAGTCGATCACCGCCACGTCGTAGTTAATCGACAGGGCGTTCTCCCGGCCGCTCTCGCCGTCGTGACAAACGTCTACCGAAAACCCCGCCTCTTTCATCCCGCGCTCAATGAAAGCCGCAATCTTGACATCATCCTCAATAAGGAGCAGCTTCATCTCCCGTCTCCGTCCAGAAAAATTACGCTGCAGTTACGGCCGGTGGTTTTGCCGCATTCACGCACCGTTCGCCGCCAGGAAAAGTAGTTTTCGTCGCAGGATGTACAGATATTGAGGGAACGGATGTTCTCTTTTTGCAGACCAGCTTCGGTGAGCTGCATGGTGGAGATGGCAGGGAAATCAAAGGAGTTTTCCCCGAAGCGAAAAGGCAGGAAACTCTCGGGAAGTTCCTCGCGATAGTTGATAAACTCGGCACAACAGACACCGAGGGCCGGGGAAATAACGGCATGGATATCGTCCGGATTGCTGTCGAAATCCTGCACCATGCGGGCAACAATAGCTGGCAGAATGCCACGCACGCTGCCACGCCAGCCGCAGTGTGCCGCAGCGACAACCGCGTGGACCGGATCGTGCAGCAGCACCGCCTGACAGTCAGCGGTCTGGATGGCAAGGCCAACGTGCGCCAGTGCGGTAATCATGCCGTCACAACCGTCACCTGGATCAATATCCTCGCCAGGGCTTTCCCCCTGCAGATTACGTATGGTAAGAATAGTGGTGCCGTGAGTCTGGTGGACAAAAAGCAGCCTGTTCAGCTTGAGGACCTGCCTGATACGGTGACGGTTATCCACCACCTTCGACCGCTGGTCACCCACCCGAACCCCGACGTTGAGCGAGTCATAAACGCCCTCACTGCAACCGCCGTGCCTGGTAGTGCAGACCCAGACAGCCTTGTTTTTTCTGACGCCTTCTCCCGTATTGGCGACTTTTTTGTCGACGGGGGGAAAGACACCACCCTGCCATCTGTATTCGTTATCGTCTTCTGTCAGGTTCAAAGGCTTCTCCTTCATGTAAAGGGTATCCTAAAGTTGATCTTATGGATACCTTGAATAATTACGCAGAAGGACGTAAAGGGCAAGGGGTTTCGGGGAGAGATCTCCGCCCGGAAAAGCAGGCCTGCCACGCCGAGATTCGGGACGCGGAAAGAACCGTGGGAAAAGGTAAATCCTGCTCTACAACTTCAGTGGATATGGAGAGTCGTTGATCGACTACGACCATTATGTGAACCGGCTCGGGGTGGATTTTTGCTCACCGATTTTCCCTAAGCAGACACTGGCAGATCACGCCACACAAAAGATTATCCCCACCGCTGGCGGTGGAGCCGTGGAAGGGCGCTGCGATCTTTCGTGCTCCCTGTAATTGCGGTGTTCACAGAGATATATTCCCTGCCACGTCCCATGAAACAGGTGGACGGGAAAAGCAAAGGTGGTAAAACAGTTTTTTTACCGCGAAGAATGCGAAGGAACGCAAAAGCCTTTGAGCAAAAGCTTGTTAAAATTAAACAGGAATTTGCTGTTATTATATTTTCAGAGTATTCTGAATACCCTTGTATTTCGTTCATATTCGAGGCGCAGGGGGAAATTTATTAGAGCCATGTTTGATCACGGAGTCTAACGCTTACCTGGGGTATAGCGCTTACCTCGACGTCTCGTTCCTCGCTTTGTCGGAGGATAAATTTCTTCCTGTAACGAAGAAGATGGCCGAACGACTGCTGATTCAAGGAACCCTTTCCTCTTCGCATCCTTCGCGATAATTTTTTTTATCTGTCCCCAGACTTTTTGAGAAGTTACTCTTTTAAGAGTCAATTTGTGTCAATAGATGGTTAATTTCAACTCCGCTATTTAGTGATTTTTTCTTCTTTAAAACCGAATAAAGAGGATCACCTGTGAGTAGATTTGTTTCCAAATATCTGTGCGGAATTCCTTCTCTTATCCTTTTGATCATCGCCGGACTCGCGAGTAATTACTTCAAATTTACACTTTTTCTCAATGTCGATTTTATCTTCGGCAGTATTTTTTCCATGCTTGCCCTCCAATACTGCGGCCCTCGCCGGGGAGTTGTGGCTGCAGCCCTGATTGCCAGTTACACCTGGGTTACCTGGAACCATCCTTACGCAATTATCACTTTGACGACCGAAGTCATGGTTGTCAGCCTGTTAATGAAGCGGCGTAAAGTGGGGTTAGTTCTGGCGGATACCCTCTACTGGATCTTCGTCGGCATGCCGCTCGTCTTCCTGTTCTCTCACTTTGTCACGCAAACTCCCCCTGGGAACACCTCTCTTATCATGACCAAACAGGCAGTGAACGGCATTGCCAATGCGTTGATTGCCCGTTTGATCTATAGCATTTTTAACCTCAGGAAAAGCACCGGATTAATCTCTTATCGCGAGAGTATTTACAATCTGATGGCATTGTTTGTGCTCTGCCCCACTCTGATCATGCTGGCGCTGAGCAGCCGCAGCGATTTTGCCAGGATGGATCAATTTATTCGTGCATCTCTTGCGCAAGAAAGTCAGCAGGTGGCACTTCTTGTTAACACCTGGCTGGAGAATAGAACCTCGGTCATTGTCAACCTGGCCGCCCTGACTGAGACCATGCCACCAGAGCAACTGCAACCCCGACTCGATCAGGCCCGCGCTGCCGATGTTAATTTTCTGCGTATCGGCATGCGAAGCAACGACTCTACAATCATGGCCTACTCACCGCTGATTGATGATTTTGGGAAACCCAATGTCGGTAAAAAACTCGCAGAGCGTCCCTATATTGCAAAGCTCCGTCAGACTCTCAAACCCATGCTCGCCATGGTGGTAATGGGACGCATCAATTCGCCTGCACCCGCAGCAATTATGCTCAGTCCAATTGTAAAAAATGGCATGTTCTCAGGATACATCAATGGTGTCCTGAATCTTGATCAACTGAAGACGCGAATTCTCAGAAGTGCAAATAAAACCGATTTTCTGTACACTTTGATCGACCAGAAGGGGATTGTGATCACCTCCAACCGCAGCGATCAAACAGTGATGAAACCTTTTGCCCGTGGAAATGGCATCACCACCCAGGTCGATGATGGTCTCACTCTCTATAGTCCCAGGCTTGATCTCAATGATCCAACAATTAAGCGCGGGGAAAAGTCATATTACAGTGCCCTGATAGCCATCGGTGGTCAGTCAGAATGGACCCTGATTCTTGATCAGCCTCTAGCTCCATTCCAGAAATCACTCTTTAATGACTATACAAACAAGTTCTTCACACTGTTTGTCCTGCTGCTTGCGACCCTGGGGCTGGCTGAAATTATGAGCCGGAGGGTTGCTCTTTCTTTGGAGAAGCTCAACCAGATCACCCATGAACTCCCGGTCAAGCTGACGACGAATGGCAAGGAAATAGAGTGGCCACAAAGCCGGATTAAAGAAACAGCTCAGTTAATCTACAACTTCAAACAGATGGCGAATTCACTGGTAGAACAATTCCAACGGGTAAAAAAGAGTAATGAGGGGCTGGAGCGGCAGGTTGAGGAAAGGACGAAAGAATTAAGGGAGAGGGAACAGAGACTCCGGCAAAGCGAATTACAATTATTAGATGCTCAAGAACTCGGTAAAACCGGGTCCTGGATTTATAACCTCGAAACGGGAAGAATCTGGGCGTCCGCTGAAGGATCCCGAATCTACGGCCTCCCTCCTGTACCCGGAGATTTGTCCATTGAAATCATTGAAGCCTGTATCCCTGAGAGAGATCGAGTACATGAGGCTCTGATGAACCTGATCAATAAAGGCCAGGAATATAATCTTGAATTTTCAATTTCTCCAGCAGACGGCAATCCTCCAAGAGAAATAGTTTCGCTTGCACAGCTTCAAAAGGATGCAGAAGGGAAACCCCTTCAGGTTTTGGGCATCATTCAGGACATCACCGAGCGTAAGCAGGCAGAGAAGATGCAGGAGAAAGTCCAGGCCCGGCTCTCCCGGTTCGAAAAAAATGAAAGTTTGAACCGCATGGCCGGTGCTGTTGCCCATCATTTCAACAACCAGCTGGCAGTCGTTATCGGCAATCTTGATTTAGCTCTGGATGGTATGCCACAGGATGCAGCATTGATTGAAAACCTGACCTCTGCAATGCAGGGAGCCCATAATGCGGCAGAGGTAAGCCGTCTTATGCTCACGTATCTCGGCCAGACAACCTGCAAATACATACCGATGAATTTGTCTGAAATCTGCCGTCAAAGCGTGTCATTTTTACAACAATCGTCGGCTCCAAAAGGAATAACCTTCAACGTTGACGTACCTGGCCATGGCCCCGTTGTTAAAGGAAATGCAAATCAGATACAACAGGTTCTGGTTAACCTGATCACCAATGCCTGGGAGGCTATGGACAAGCACCAGGGGAATATTGACGTGATTGTAAAGATGCTTCCCCGGGCTGACATTTTCCAAAAGTTATGCTTCCCTCCTGACTGGAATCCTGAAGATGAAGAATATGCCTGCCTGGAAATCCGGGATACCGGTTGTGGAATTAAAAAGAAGGATATCGATAAGATCTTCGATCCGTTTTACTCAAGCAAATTTACCGGTCGTGGTCTTGGTCTGGCCGTAGTCTTCGGAATTATCAAGGCACATGGAGGCGCGGTGGCAGTGAGCAGCGACAAAGGTGCAGGAAGCAGTTTTAAAGTTTATTTACCTGTCACAGCCGAATCAGCCATTCCCGTTTTGCTCACAGTGCATTGAAACAGGGAAGGACGGAGGACGGGAGAAGGGGAGGCAGGAGAAAGCAAACAGCGGAAAAGCAGTTTTTACCGCGAAGGACACGAAGAGTAAAGATATAACAACAGCGATACCCTGTTCAGTTTTAAAATCTTTTCGCTGTTCCGTCTTTTGCTTTTCCCTGTCTCCTGTCTCCTGTTTCCCGTCTCCCTGCCTTTACATTCGCCAATAGAAAGTGAAAATGGCATTTAGCAAGGTCATAACCTAACAGGAATGGTATCGCTGCGCAGCTCCACCCCGTAGAGACGCTCAAGAAGCTTCCAAAACAGGCTATTGCATGAACCATAGTAGAAATTAACATCCTCCAGCCGCAGCTCTCCGAGGGAAAAGCGCGGCGGAGGCAGGGGTGACGGCAGATCACCCCATCTCCTTTTCTTTTTCTTTCTTATCACCGAACGTCATCACACCATCTGCGGGCATTCTGGAACATCCGCAGCCACGGGCTGACCTCCAGCTTTTTCATCTCTTCAGGGAGATAGTGACACTGCCAGGGGAGGAAACAGCGTTCCGGGTGAGGCATCAGCGCAAGGTGACGGCCATCTGCGGAACAGAGTCCCGCCAGCCCTTCCACTGAGCCATTGGGATTGAAGGGATAGGCCTCAGTGGACACCCCACTGTCATCCACAAAGACCAGCGGCGTCTGCCCGCCCGTCTTCACCATATCGAGGATAGAGGGATCAGGGAAGTGGAGCAGCCCCTCACCGTGATCCACATGGATGCCGAAGGTGAGCCCCTCCATGCCCTGCAGCATCATTGCTCTGGAGTTCTGCACCTTCACCGTCGCCCAGCGAGACTCGAACCGGCCGGAAAGGTTGTGGACAAAGCGCGGCTGGCGCTCCGCCGGAAGCCCGGCCTGCGGCACCCAGCCGAGCAGACCGAAAAGCTGGCAGCCGTTGCAGATACCGAGGGTAAAGGTGTCCGGCCGCTCGTAGAAGGCGGTGAACATCTCCCGCATGGTATCGTTGAGCAGAATGGTTGCCGCCCAGCCTTTGGCTGATTCCGGCACATCAGCGTAGGAGAAACCACCAACGGCGGCAAGACCTCGGAACTGCGTCAGATCGATGGTGCCGGAGAGCAGGTCCTTCATACAGACATCCCACGCCTCAAACCCCGCGAGGGTAAAGGCTGCAGCCATTTCACGCTCGGAATTCGACCCTTCATCGCGCAGAATGGCCACCTTCGGTTTTTCCACTGCCTGCAGCAGCGCCGCTTCACTGACACTCGGGGGATACGGCAGATGATACTGCGGCCCTCTGCGGTCGCGAATGTTATGTCGCTCCTCATCGGCATATTCAGCATTCATCTGCAACCGCTCCAGCTGCCAGCTGGTCTCCTCCCACAGCTCCCTCAGTTCCGGCATGGCGCGGTCGAGAACAACCTCGCCATTACAGCGGACGACGATGTGCTGCTCCGCTTTCGTATCACCGATTTTCAACAGCGGCACCCCGGCTTCACTGAAGAGCTTCTCCACCGCGAGGCGATTCTCTTCACGACATTCCAGCACGAGGCCAAGCTCCTCGCCGAAGAGTGCGGAAAGCGCTGACCCTCCATGGGCAAGCTCAACATCCAGCCCGCAGTTACCGGCAAAAGCCATCTCCAGCAGGGTGGTAATCAGGCCGCCGTCACTGCGATCATGGCCGGCAAGCAGCAGCCCCTCTTTGAGACAGCTCTGCACGGCAAGGAAGCCGGTTTTCAACAGAGAACCATTCTCCACATCCGGGCTCTCATCTCCCACCTGTCCGTACACCTGGGCCAGCGCGGAACCACCGAGGCGATTTTTGCCCTCACCGAAATCGACAAACAGCAGCGCAGAACCGGGCTGTTTAATATCCGGAGTTACTTTGCAGCGGACATCGGGCATTGCCGCATAGTTGGAGATGACCAGTTCACGCGGCGATTTCACCATTTCATTTTCCACCATGGTGGCCATGGAGAGGCTGTCCTTGCCACCGTCCACTGCCACGCCGACCTCCTTCATCAGCGCACTCATCGCCTCGCAGGCGTCGTAGAGCGCAGCACCTTCGCCAGGGAGTTTCGGAGCCCACATCCAGTTGGCCGAGCATTTGATCTGCTCCATATCAGCAATGCGCGCCCAGACAAGGTTGGTCAAACTCTCTCCCACCGCCATGCGTGCCCCGGCAGCCGGATTAACCAGCATTTTAATTGACTGCTCACCGATGGAACTGGCAATACCGCTGAGACTGAAATGACTCTGTGCCACCACCTGGGTATCACCGACGGTGAGCTGCAGCGGCCCGCAGCACTGCTGCTGGGCAACCAGACCGGTAACGGCGCGATCCACCTTATTGGTCAGGAAGCGCTTGGAGCCCACGGAGACGAGACGCAATACCCGCTCAAGAGCCTCATCCACGCTCACCTGCGGGAGCTGCAGCGGCGTGGTAACGAGATTGCACCGGTTATCACTGAAGGTTTTCTGCGGCATTTCGCCGAGCAGGGCGCGGATGTCAATATCCACAGGCGTAGTATTATCGTCCGAATCATGGACAAGAAAACGCAGATCGCCGGTGACCTCCCCGAGGATCTCACACCCAACCTTCTCGCGGATGCAGATCGCCTCAAACTGTTTTACCTTTTCCGGCCGAATGAGAAAACCTGTGCGCTCCTGATACTCAGCGACATAGATCTCCAGCACAGACATGGTGGGGTCTCCCACATGAATGTTGCGGATCTCAACCCGCCCGCCACTGTGCTCCACCAGCTCTTTGAGTACGTTGGCAGGGCCTCCCGCACCCTGATCGTGGATCACATCAACGATATTATGCGCCCCCATCTCAATACAGGCGCGCACCACGCGGCTCATCTTTTGTTCCATCTCGGCGTCACCGCGCTGCACAGCGTTAAAGTCGAGACTGGATTCATTCTCACCCTGCATCATTGAAGAGGCCGCGCCGCCACCGAAGCCGACGCGATAGGCGGGACCGCCCACCTGGATAATGATCATTCCTTTCTCTTCTGCAGCCTTCTCAATGTGGCGTTCGTCAATCTGACCGATACCAGCAGTGAACATAATCGGCTTGAGAAAAGCCCAGCGTTCGTCGCCCACCCGCATATCAAAGCTGCGGGTAAATCCGCCGATAAGCGGTTCGCCGAATTTGTTGCCATAGTCGGAGGCACCGTTGGAGGCGGAGATCTCAATCTCCAGTGCCCCGGCAAGGGTGTCGGGACAGGGATAGTCCTGCTCCCAGGCCATGTTATAACCCGGGATGTGCAGACTCCCGACGCAGTAACCAGCGGTCCCCGCCATGACAAAGGCCCCCTGTCCGGTGCCGAGGACGTCACGAATACGACCGCCGGAACCGGTCTCCGCTCCAGGAAAAGGAGCAACACCGGTAGGAAAGTTGTGAGTCTCGGCGGTAAGCAGCGGATCCAGTTCGACCGTTTCCAGCTGGAAGGCCGAGGGGTAACCGGGCCGCCCGGGGCGCAACACTTCAACCTCACAGCCGGCGATAGCCGAAGAGTTGTCTTTAAAGGCGATACGGCTCCCCCTGGGGCTGGCGACAAGGGTCTCCTTGACCAGCTCAAAAAGCGTAGCCGGCTTCTCTTCCCCGTCAATCACCTGCCTGCCTCGGAAAAACCCGTGGCGAGAGTGCTCGGAGTTGGCGTTGTTGAGGTCCATGAGCTCCACTATAGTGGGGTTGCGGTCATTCTTTTTTACGAAGTAATCGTAATAGAGGTTGCGATCCCACTCGTCCATGGAGATTCCGGGAAGCGCATCAAAAGCGGCAAGTCCCTCCTCCTTGAGAGGCACCTCATAGACCGCCTCCGGTTTCACGCCGGTCTCAAAGGTGGTCAGCGGCTGAGGATAGAGACACTCGGTCATGCGGTCGTGGCTGCGGGCGACAAAGGTATTGACGTCTTCCCCCTGAGGCACCACGAGGCGACGCGAACGCTCCACCCGGGTGATGCTCTCCAGCCCCGCTGCGTGGCAGATGGAGACCATATTCGAGGACCAGGCAGTGGCAAAATTCATTCGCGGTCCAACTTCCACCACCCGCTCACCGGTGAGCACCGGCTGCAGCTGTACCGTTTCGGCAAGCAGGCCGTCGGCCAGGATCAGACGCAGGGCATGCCCCTCCTCTTCTTTCAGCGGGCGGTTGCTCGCAACGTTAAAACACCAGGCCTTGCTGTCGTTGACTTTACGGTAGAGCTGGAACAGGGTAGACATAAAAGTCTCCTTTTGGGATAATTATGATGTTAAAAGGGTAAAAAATATTATTGTTTTTTTGAAATCGGAAAAAGACCAACGCTTTTCCCTTATGACGAAAGGATCTTCTCCACAATCGGCCCCACCTTCTTCCAGTTGACACAGGGCCGTTTAAAGCCCCGCGGCTGGATAAGCGGACAGCCGGCAGCGGAGTCATCCACATAGACACTGGCGTAGGCCTTGGGACTGGAGGTCCATTCGGCCTGCTCAGGATTCTTGTTGATTCCACTGAGAACGACACCATTCTCTTCAAGGTACTGCACCGCACTGCTGAGCAGGGGAGCCTCCTCACTGTCAGAACGCATTGTCCACAGGATGAGACGGGCACCACGCCCCTGCAGCCGGAGCAGCCAGTCAATCGCCTTCGGTACCGGCTGACCCATTTCGGGATACTCGTGATCCACGATTGTCCCGTCAAAATCTATACAGACATACATACACATCTCTCCTTACCGAATTTTTTCCCTAAATTATACGGAAACCGTCTTCGGCGCAAACATCAGTTAAAAGGCAATGCCACTTTGTCCAGCCCGGCCAGTCCCACAAAGATAAAGCTGTAGAACGAGGTGCCAAAGAGCAGAGCGGAAAGACTCACCGTAATAATATTGCCAAGGGAAGCACGCAAGCGGTAAAGAACCACCGAAAAAATTCCCGCCATGGGCAGAAAATAACGGCCCTGGGCCTGAAAGTCGGCGGTCCAGGATCGGTAGAAGGCCATGGCGATAAGGGCCAGGCAGCATGCTGTTGCCAGTGACACAAGACTGATTTCCTTAAGGCCGCCACGGAGGCAGACCGAGACCACGATTGTCATCCCCAGTGCCAGCATCAGCGCACGCACAAAGTCGTAGTAGTTAAAAGAACCCGGCACCGAGGAATAGCCATATTCGCCCACCGAAGAACGGAAGGCAAGCTCCCCCCAGTGCATTTCAATAAGTTTGTTGAAAGACACGCCCCGATCTTTCATTTGCAAACGAAAGAATTTTTTATCCAGTGGAGTGGAAGGTTTACAGGCAGGTTCAGCGTGCTGCTCACAGGCGGCCAGCATCCTCTCACTCTTGTGAAAATCATTGTTCCAGGCGTCAAAGAACTTCGTTCCTCCGAAGATGCCAAGAGCGACAACGGTCACGGTGACAATACGCAGGACCACATCCCGCCGCAGCGGTATTTCCCCAAGAAAAAAACGCCAGCAGATAAAGAGTCCGACGAAAAGCAGGAAGGCGAAGAAGTTGAGCTTGCAGAGCAGCAGCAGGCCGAGCAGCAGCCCCAGACCGAACAGGTGCAGCGGGGTAAAGGCACTTCTCTCCCCTGCAAGAAGACGGTTCCACAGAGAGTGTTCCCCCACCAGCTGCGCGGCAACGATCATGGTAAGGAAAAGGGCAAGGGCTTCAGAATTCCAGTAACTGAAGATATACCAGATCTGCGGTGAAAGCAGCAGCGGCATGAGGACAATACGATAGACCGGCCGGGCAACGGCAAGGCTGAGCAGAATCAGCAGTAAAGCAGCGTTGAAAAGTCGGAAAGCGATATAGTCGGGCAGATCCAGAGGTGCCAGAAGGCGGGCAAACTTACCGGCAAAGAGGTAGGCGATCTCACCGTTATAGAGGCGGGAGACCCCGTAGCCACTGTACGTGCCTTCCGCCCGCGGATCACCCACCGGGGGAGGAAGGGTATATTTTGTGTAGTATTGTGCCGCCGCCACATGCACCCCCTCATCGGGGTGAATGTTAAACCTGCTCACACCAGCCATCACGCAGACAAGGGTAAGCACCACCAGCAAACCTCCCGGAACGAAGAGCCATCGCGGCAGCATCTTCTGCGCGAAGAGAACCAGCAGGAAGGAAAGCAACAGCAGAACGCCAATACGGGCGACAACCCAGGGGAAGATCTTTACCGGGGAAAGCCGGGGGAGTGTCCAGGTAAGGCCGGGATCGTGACCGGTACTGGTGATGAAGAAACCGCCCCCCCCGTCCAGCGTTATCTCCCCGATATCTCTTCCCCGCACCAGCCGCTTCATCTGCTCCGGCGAGGTGAGGACAAGCGGGACAAAACCATCCTGGTGGAGAACCAGGGAAATCACCCGAATCTCCCCTTTCCCCTCCAGAGGATCAAGACGCAGTTCACTGATATGCCGCAGGTCGGCAAGGTGAAATTCAAACTCAGCTTTTCCACGCCCGAGGGCCGCCATTTTCATCCGATACTCAGACCAGCCTTCGCCAGCGCTGCGGTAGTAGATTTTGAAAATGGACCGCTGAGTCGTCTCAACATGCAGAAGAACCTCAGCCCGGGCGGCGAAGAGAAACTGCCAGAGACCGATCAGCAGCAGTGCCACAAACCCCACCCTGCCCCAGAAACGCAATTCACCCATGTCATCACCTTAAAAAGATGTCTCTTCTACTGGCATTTCCCGCCGACGGCACATCGGAAGTACTACCATTTCGCCGCACTTCCGTCAATTCTGCCCGCTTCCCTGTGAATTGACAAGTACCCAATCCGGGTTGCATTCGGAGCACTTTATTAAGCGAATCAACCACTACGGGGGACCTTAGAGAAGATGAGGTATTCATAGATTTCATTGAACCTGCCCGAGGCCTGTTGTCGATGGTCATGTTCAAACACCGGTCGTGGATTCAGACCGAGTTGAAAC
>Ga0172378_10000438_pt1 | contig 36255 bp, 30 predicted proteins | sample GrowelOW332metaG_FD_119755 | JGI IMG/M metagenome (GOLD analysis project Ga0172378, IMG submission 119755) | Groundwater microbial communities from an aquifer near a municipal landfill in Southern Ontario, Canada - Pumphouse #3_1 metaG | ecosystem: Environmental > Aquatic > Deep subsurface >...
GAATCCGCCATGAAGGGAATTGTTACATTGTCATCATGGCGGACTCTTGAACAGTCACAATGTAACGGGAAGATTATACTACTTATAAGCCAGACAGCAACACTTTGGTTTATCCTTCTCAATAAATTCATTAAAAATATAGTCTTCGAATAAAAAAATAGATTTTTAAAAAGATTAGTTATTTATCCACTTGTAATTAGTAACAATAATTACATTACTAAAAAAGGCGTGTAAAGCTTGCGCAAAAGACTAGTTTATTCTTGTTAATAGTATTATACTTTTTTATAGCTTTGTATTATTATTTAAAGCATTCAGTGAAATAACCTATATCGGTCAACGTTAGTTTTTGTTATTTGAAGAAAGTTGAGGGTATGCTCTATGCAACAGCAGTTTCTTCGTGAGGCTAAAGATGGTGTACATTCCATCTACAAAATTGCCAACGATACTTACCGTTTAGATGAAAAAGGAATTGTAAATGCATATCTCCTCATCGGGACTAAGGAAGCTCTTTTAATTGATACCGGAAACGGTCTTGGAAACATTTCCGAAACCGTTAAAGAATTAACAGATAAGGATTTGAATGTTGTACTTACTCACCGTCATGGCGATCACGACGGAGGTTCACATCAGTTCCAAGATGTTTTCTGTGGAAGACGGGATAAAAAGATAGTCTATGATTTGTTATCCTGCAAAATATCAAGACAAATCATCTTAGCTTGCAATAAAAAAAATACCAAAGATAGATCACACCTCCATTTTACTCATGGCAAATATAATCCCCAGTATCACTTCATCTCTGAGGGAAATGGTTTTGATTTAGGGAACCGAATGGTTGAAGTCATCTGTACTCCTGGTCATACTTATGGATCAATTGTCTATACTGATGACAAAGAAGGTCTGATGTTTACCGGCGATGATGTCAATCCGTATATGTTCTTGCAGCTTCCTGGAGCCACCAGTTTATCGCTTTGGCTTAGAGGAGCTAAGAGAATCCTAGCTTTGTCAGAGTATTACCAAGCATATATGGGACATGGAGATGGCTTACTTACTAAAGAGACTATTGCATCGATAGTGAAGATGGGTGAAGAGCTTTTAGCCAAAGGCAAAAAGCCTTTTGGAATGAAGCAGCAGATTATTTATCCACCTATGGCCTCAAAAGAAGATTTAAATCCTCATATCTTCATTACTAAAGGAAGAATTCGCTAGTACTGTTTCTAGATATTTAGATAGCATCTTATAAATTAACAACTATGTCCCTAAGATTTAGTTGTTTTTTTGTTTGTAAGTTAATTATCATCAAAAAAATGAAAGCTGTTAAACAATTGAAATAGATTGTTTTGCTTTCTTAAAACGATTAAACTTAGTTTAGTTATGAAAAAGAGCCTATTCTTTGATTTAGACGGAACTCTTTGGAACGCTTTATCACCACTTACAGAAAGCTGGAATAAAGCCATGGAAGACAATAATCTTCCTTATCGCTTTGATATTAAAGCGATGACTTCCTATATGGGTTTGACCCCAGAAGAGACTGTACCCCTGGCTTTTAAAGATGTTCCTTTTGAAATAGGAATGAAATATTTTTCTTTATGCTTAGATGCTGAGATTAAATACTTAGCAATCCATCCTGGTACTCCTTATCCTTTTGAAAGAGAAGTCTTAAAAGATTTGTCTTCCTTATATCCTTTATATATTGTCTCAAACAGTGGTAAAGGCTATATTGAGAATTATCTGACGGCTTTAAAGATGACGGAATATTTCAAAGGTCATCTATGCGTCGGTGATTTAGGATTGGTCAAATATCAGAATATCCTCTATATCAAAAAGCAGGAAAACTTCACTGATATCATTTATATCGGTGATACTTATAAAGATTTAGTCGAAAGCCGGAAAGCTTCTGTTTCTTTTGTTCACGCTTCTTATGGTTTTGGCGTCATCAATGAAAAAGTAAATTCTATTTCTTCCTTAAAAGAACTGCCTAGTCTAGTCAAAAAGATTTTCAATGACTGATACAAGTCATTAAAATATCTAAATAGAAAGGGATTATTTATGGAACAAAAAAAGGAAACAGCTCTACAAGAGCAACCATTAAAGCTCAATTACAAACGAACTTTAATCATCGGTTTTGCTTTCTTCGGAATTCTGCTTTTATGGCAGGTTTATGATTCCTGGTGTCCGACTTTCCTGACTGAACTGTTTACCGAGGCCCTGAATGCCTCCAGTCGGGAAGAGGTTCAGTATCTAGTCGGAATCATGATGGCAGTAGATAACCTAGCTGCTTTGATTATGCTTCCTATCTTTGGCCACCTGTCTGATAAAACCCATACCAAGATTGGTAAAAGAATGCCATATATCTTAGTGGGCACCTTCTGCTGCGCTGTTGCCTTCCCTTTCATTCCAGTCTTCTTCCATTTCCATCAATTGGCTGGGACCATAGTCATGATGGCAGTAGTGGTTTTCTTTGCTATGATTTACCGAAATCCGGCTGTCGCCTTAATGCCTGATATTACCCCAAAGCCATTGCGAAGCAAAGCAAACGGCTTAATCAATATCATGGGATATATCGGAGGGGCCTGTGCTACAGTTTTAGGAATCATCTTTGTCCTATCCACTTATTTAGGAACCAATGGTTCAAACTGGCTAAGCGATTCCGGAAATATTTGGCTGATTGAAGCTCCTTTCTTAATCGGTTCCCTCTTAATGATTATCTCCGCCTTAGTCCTTTTCTTCCTAATCAAAGAGAACGAAATTGAAAAAGAAATGGCACCGCAAATGAAGCGAGGTGAGGAGTTAGCGGCTGTCGAAGATAAAATAACCGAAGACGATAAGCCAATGAGCAAAGCCAATAAGACCATGCTCTTCTTGATTCTGGCAGCCGAATTCTGTTGGTTCATGGCTGATAACGGAATATCAACTTTCATGGGCAACTACTCTCTTTATTACCTCCACTGCAAGACTAGCTCCAATATGATAAACACCATTGTCGGAGGTGTGGGCAGTGTCATCGGTTTCGCAGTCGGCGGATTGATAGCTGAAAAGATTGGCCGTAAATGGACGATTGTTTCCGGTCTAATCCTGTTTGTAGCCAGCTTATTGATTTGGATGATTGTCGGTAACGTCATCTCGGTGCCTACTCCGGAAGCTGATCAGTATAATTCCTTCCCAATCTATCTTTATATCATCTGGTTTGTTAAAGGTTTTGGTATATCCTTAGTCCATGTCAATTCCTTCCCAATGGTCGTTGAGCTTTGCTCATCTAAAAAGATCGGTAAATTCACTGGCTACTACTATGCTTCTTCCATGTTGGCTCAGACAATCACTCCTTGTCTCTTAGGATTATTGATGCTATCTTCTTCATTTGGTTTCAAGGGTCTCCCTTTATATGCTTTGATATTCTCTGCTATATCCTTAGTTATCTTCTTCTTTGTGAAGAACATCAAAAACAGTAAGACAACCATCAAGAAAGGCTTGGCCGCTTTGGATCAGGAGGATTGATAATGAATAAACAGCAAATTAAGGAAACTCTGAATCCGTTATTCTTTCATGGCATCGCTCACCGAGGACTGCATAATAAAGACTATACCGAAAATGGGCTTCTAGCTTTTTCAAATGCCTTGAATCATCAGCTAGCAATTGAACTTGATGTTCACTTAACTAAAGACAACCAGTTGATTGTCTGCCATGACAGTGAGCTGAAAAGAACCACTGGTAAGGAAGGCATCATCGAGAACCTGACAGTTAAGCAGATCAAGGAAAATTACCAACTGCTTGATAAAGAAAAAGTTCCTACTTTTCAGGAAGTACTTTCCCTGATTAAGGAACAGGTTCCGATTGTGGTGGAACTGAAAGTCTATCAGAAGAATTACACTCCTTTGGCCAAAAGACTGAGGGAAGAGCTTAAAGGCGTCATAAACAAATCCAATTTCATGCTGATTTCTTTTGATCCCCGTGCTTTGCTGCCTTTTAAGAAATCGGGTTATGTCCGTTCCTTATTAGTGGCTAAGAGCCATGAGTACACCTATATGTTCAGACATCTCTTTGAATCCGTTGACTTAGAATATGTTCTTTTCAAAGAAAAGAGAATTCAGGACTATCATAAGAAGCATCTAGTCAATACCTGGACCATCGAGAATCAAAAGACTTTGGATTATGTATTTCCTTACACGGATATGGTTACCTTCCAGAATATGGATTATGAATCCGTTCAGGATAAATTCAATAAGTAGTTTTTTACTTTACTCAAAATAAAAGTGCTGTCCTCATTTTTGGAAGATAGCACTTTTAATATCTTAATGAGAATACGTTATCCTAATTTAGCAACCTTAGCCGTCAGATTATAGCCTATTCGGATAATGAATTTCTTTAATTGATAAGGCATCCAGAAGATCAATCCATAATAGGAGCGGTGCCGCAGATAGAGATACATCTTCTTATCAGATACTTTTAAAGCATCCCAGTATTCATGGAAAGCCTGTTTACGGACCTTCTTATTATCCTTGCCACCGGTGATGAAGAAGAGAGTAACAAGATTAAGGTTACCAAGATCATGAATCAGATATTTCTTCAGACCTTTAGGCATCTTCTTGATTTCATCGTACTTGAAAGCATTCAGCATCAGGTTCATAACCGTGACCTGCTGGGTGTAGCGCTTAAACATATTAGTCGTAGTGACTGACTGATCCGGTCTACCGATACGGTAGCGGTAGAGATTCACTGGCAAGTAATAAAGAGTCTCGCAGAAAGCTAAAGGCTTATAGGAGAAGTAGTTATCGACATAGAAGCAATGCTTGGGCAAAACCGTATTGCTTTCCACTAAAGTGTCTTTTCGATAGACCAAGGCATGCATCAAAAGCATGTGATGAAGAGGGAAGCCTTTGATGTAATCCCAGGTGATGATCTTATTCGGAAGCATGAATCTGGTGTATTCGGAAACATATTTGCCATCATCATAGATATGCTCATAAATGAAGTTGCAGATAAAAAGATCAGGAAGGTTATGTCTTTCCAGACGTTTCTCGATAGTATCAAGCAAAGCCAAATAGCCGTCTTTCTCTAATAAGTCATCACTGTCGACGACTTTGTAATAAAGACCGGTTGAATGAAGCAAGCCTTGGTTCACACCTTCGCCATGGCCGCCATTAGGCTGATGAATGACTTTAACAATAGTGGGGTAATCCTTCTGATACTGATCAGCAATCTTGCCAGTGTTGTCAGTAGAACCATCATCAATGATGATGATCTCAACTCGTTCACCACCGACCAAAAGCGAGTCGATGCAGTTTTTTAAATAGTCCTGTGAGTTATAGCTAGGAACAGCAATCGTCAGTAGTTTCATGTATGCGAACTCCTATTTATTTGAATATGATAACTAAGAGAAATAGAGAGGAAAAAGCTATTTAGTGTAACAATTAAAGTCACAAAAGCAAAGAAAAGCACCTCATCTTTTGTAGTTACAAGATAAACCATTTAGCAATCAAAGTCCATAATTAACCGCAAGTTGCCAAAAGATTCCCGTACTTGGAAGCTCTTACAATAATAAAAGCCCTTTTTGATGCTTTAGCTTTAAGGATTTCTTAAAAAAGAGGATTGGCTTTATAAGAATAATTCTTTTGGGAAATATTCTCATCAAAAGTCGTTTCACTCATGATTAAACCTAACAAAGAGAGTTTGTTTTCTCTGAAGGTATCTATTACTTCTTCTACATTCTTTTTCTTGGAATAGTTCATAGCTGTAACTAATAAATAAGAATCGATGAAGGAAGAGACAATCAGACTGTCCGGTACTAGCAATACCGGCGGAAGATCAACTAAGATGACATCATATCTGGTTCTTAAGATACTAATCAATTCCTTCATCTTCTTAGAACCGATGGTCTTAGTTGCAAAAGGAGTCAAAGTCCCGGCATTGATCAGATCAACGCCTGCCGCCGTCTTATTGATGATTTGATCAACACTGGCTTCACCCAGAACATATTCCGTTATACCAGTCTGGTTTTTTAGATGATAGAAATGATGAAGAGTGGGTTTCCGTAAATCAAGATTGATAAGACAAGTCTTGCTTCCTTGATAAGCAAAGCAGTTAGCAAGATTGACGCTTAAGGTTGACTTTCCTTCCGATTCAACCGCAGAAGTTATGCCAATCACTTTTAAGCCATGTATGAATTTACTGGCTAACGTGACATTAGTCACTATTTTCAAAACTGATTCAGCAATCGGTGAATTAAAGTCTTTGATTGAGAAAGAATCCTCATGATGCTGATACCGATTCCTGATTTTTAAAGGAATAGGTTTAAGGCCTTTGTTCTGATTTGAGTTTTCTATTTTAAAGCTAGGTATAGCACCTAAATAATTTTCACCAGTCAAGTATTCCATTTCTTTCATGGAAGTAACTTGGTTATCAAGTGTTTGATAAAGGAAACAGTAAAGGCATCCTAAGACTAAACCAATAATGAATCCGATTAAAACAATCAGTGGTTTCGAAAAGGAAGACTCAACCGCCTCACTGGATGGTAAAGACACAATGAAAGTATTATAAAAGACTTTCCTAAAAGGCTTGCTTTCATCCTTCGATAAGGAATAGGCACTTTCTAGAATTGCTTTAGTCAGTTCTAAAGATAGTTCTTGGTTTTCAGTGGTTACACTGACATCCACATATAAAGACTTTTCATAATAATCATAGGTTCTTGAACTTACAGTCAGATAATTCTTTTCTTTGATGAGCTCCGGAGTATAAATCGTAGTAAATACCTGGTTTTGATTGATATCTTCGCAGGCAATAGCTAAAACCGAGTCATCACTTAGAAAATCAATGACAGTGGGTAGGATGGTAGCGGTGAAATGCAGGTCTTGATAGATCTCACTGTCACTTTTAGTTTCAACGTTATTGTTCTTCTCATCTTCAGAAGGATCCGTAATCAGAATCACTAAGCCATTTGAAGTATAAGACTCTTTTTCAAAGACAAAAGCATAAACTAAGGAAACACTCAGAGAAAGAAGAATTAAAGCAAGGAATCCTTTAACATGTCTTTTCACAATACAAAGAAAATCAGAGAAAGAAAAGAAATGCAATTTATTCTTTCCAGTATTGGACATGTTTCCTCCATAAAAGCGTACAAAAAAGTTTCAATAAAGAAGAAAGGGGTACCATTATCCTAATAGAGGCCAAAGAATAGGAGAATAAAATAGCGCCATTTGCTGTCGTCTAAGCGTGAAAGGCTTCAAAATAAAAGCCTCTAAAAGACAAAGTCCTTTAGAGGCAAGAATCAAAAGTCCTTTTTGAATCAGTTATCCGATTTGGAATAGCCGTTCTTCATATGGCAGCTGACTTCATAGAGGACATTGTTCAAAGCTTTATCAGTTTCTTTATGGGCCATCTCACTAAGTAATTCATTGGCTTCATTAAGAAGCTCGAGTTTGTTTTCTTTGGTGAACAGGACATCATACTTGTTAATCAAGGCATTGCTTTGATTCATTACAGCATCTTGATATCTTTCAATCAAGGCCGAGCAGAAATTGAAGTGTGAGTCCGCTAAGGCGCCAATCAGACGGCTAGCCCAGTAGAAATTATCAGTGGAGACAGTCAAAGTCGTATTGTTGTAGTAAGCGGGAATCTTCTTAACGTTAGTATAAAGAGGAACCAAGGCATTAAAAGGATTAGAGCCAAAGCAGATCCATTCAATAGCCTGAATTTCTTCCGGTAAGTCAGGTCTGATCTGAGCAACGGACATAAAGCTTGTCCGGCTGATACCGATAGGACGGTAGGCGCCTTTCATGGCTGGATCACCGTATTTAGCATAGGGATCATATTTTGTACCCTGGAAATGAGAAGAAAGCAGATATTTGACATCACTGACGGTAATCTTTCTTTCCGGAACACGAGCCCACGGGATATCATCTGAAAGAGGAGTGAAGTCAGCCTCTTCGCCATCCCACTTGCAGGTTCTGGGGTTCAGATATCTTTCAATGTACCAAGCTCGAGGTGTGTTATAGACATGATCAGAATCACTGTGACTTCCGAAAGCCAGACGCGGATTGAATTTACCGTCCAGATTAAGATTAAGATGATTGTCGTTGATGAAGTCCTTTAAGTCAGGAGAGCAAAGGTTCTCTTTTTGCTTTGAGAAAGCATCATCCAAATCAAAGTTATCAAGGCCAAACTGGTTAGGCATAGTAATATAGGTATCATCCGGCACTCTCTTAGCAATCCAGTGATGACCACCGATTGATTCCAGCCACCAAATCTCATCTTTGTCAGAGAAAGCAATACCATTTGATTCATACGTACCATATTTTTCTAATAAAGCCCCTAAGCGAAGAGCTCCTTCTTTGGCGGAATGAATATAAGGAAGAGTGATAACGACTAAGTCTTCTTCTCCGATACCGCCTGCAATATCGGCTTTGCCGTCAACTCCTTTAACATACTTGACTAAAGGATCGGCTCCTAAGACACGGTCATTAGTAGTGATGGTCTCAGTAGCTGTCATGGCAACATTGGCGGAATTGATTCCGCTAGCAGCCCAGACACCTTCCTTAGTATCAACGGAAGGCATAGCAGTATAGCTTAAAGGGTTATCAGGAAGTTCAATCTTCAAATGAGCAATTTTGGATTCATAATGTCGAGGCTGATGGCGGGGTTCCACAACGACTAGTTTCTTAGCATTAAAGATTCCGGTCGGGGAATCATCGTTTCTAGCAATCAATGTCGAACCATCGTAACTAGCTTTCTTACCGACTAATATTGTTGTACAAGCCATTTTATTATCTCCTCTTTTAGTTTCGCACTATTGTAGATGGTTTTACTTCTTTTGTCATCTAATAAGTAAAAAACCAAGCAGCAATATATCAATTGTTGCTTGGTTAAAGACTAATCAGCCTTATTAGAGAGTCAGTTTAGTTGAGTCAGTGACTGTCTTCCAAATAGAATAGATAAAAATAGACATGATTTCTTTTTACTTACACCGTCATCAAGAAAGCAATAAGAATTTATCTTTTCAAGCCATTTGCTTTTTAGTTTTGAGAATTGGTTTTTTCAGTATGTTTCTTTTCCCAAATATGGTTTATTATTATTGAAGCAATAATTAAAGCTACAAATAAGCAAGATGCGGTGTAGAGTATTGGGACCATGACATAATTGATTACAGTATCCCAAGTGGCTCTTTCACGGTAGGATTTAGCATTAGGAGCTATTTTGTTATAAATTCCGGAATTTACTTCGGTATAGCAAATGTTTTTGATTGCTTTTCTAATCGAATGCAAAGCAGTAATGGAGGATGAATCTTTAAACATATCAGTAATCGACATGCCTTTGACGCCATTGAAAGCGGTAAGATAGAAATCATTTTCGGCTCTTAACATCGGGTCAAGCTCAGCCTGGGGGCCATAGTCTGTTATTACCATGCCTTCAAAGCCCCATTCGCCTCGTAAAGCACCGTTTAGAAGATACCAATTCTACGATGACATTACTGGGCCAATACAGGTTAAGGCTGTCATTACACAAGGGCATCCTCGGATTACCTTGTAATCAAGAGAATGAGTATCGGAATTCCAGTAATTTAATTTCTGTTTGGCTTTCTTAGTGGCAATTTCAAATGGCTTCAGATAGAGTTCTCGGATAGTTTGCTCATTAGCCCAGCTCATAAGCATATCCATACGATTTGATTCCTGTTCGTTCATGGCAAAGTGCTTCATATACATGTAGATTCCGCCATTAGCCGCTCCACTCATGATATTGGCACCGACCATTCCCTTCACAAAGGGATCTTCGGAAGTATATTCACCGTTCCTGCCCCCGAAAAGACTTCTATGAAGGTTCAGGCCTGGAACATAAAGACCTTGAAAGCCATTAGCAAGGCCTTACTGTCCCATGATGGCTTTTCTCCTTTCATACATCAGACGGGATTGAAATTACAGCCTAAAAGAATCTGAGAAATATAATTGCACCATTTATAATCCTTCTTAAGATTAAATGTTGAGAAACCTAATGGCACATCAAAATCAATGGTGGAGATTTTACCGATTGTATCAAGCTTAGCGATATTATAGGCACCATATCCTAATAGTTTTCCGATTGGGCTCTTGTTGTCATCGAATTTAAAAGAAATTTCATTGATCAGGTCATTTCATAAAGGGTCGTTATAATCTTTTCCTCTCAAAGCCGATAGTACAATACCTTTTGTTCTACTTTAAAAGGCGTGGTATCTCGGGCTTTAGATCCTTTTTCATTGCCAAGTACTGGATGATTCTTTATATCCATGTTTGTGATTTATAGGATTCAAATTCTTCTTTATAAATATCAGCTAAAGTACGGCTTTGGTCAGTCGGGGTAGAGGGCATCTTCTTTTAAAAAGTCTTCATACATAACTACATTCCGGTCCCAAGATATCTTACATAAGCATCAAGAAACTCTTTCTTGGGCAGGATATCTGAATTTCTTTGCCAAATATCTTAATAGTGGAATCAAAAACATTGACTTTCGAGCAATATCGGAGATTGACTAAAACGGAATTATCACAGCGAATGAAATTATTTCGGTATAACAGATATTCATAAGTCATAATTTTGCCTCGGAATCTGATTTTACTGGATAAGGTTTTTACAACTAAAATATGATTGGGTACTTGAATATATCCGATATCGTTAATATTGGCCTTTTGAAGACTGGTTCTGGAGTATATGCTGATAAAACTAGAAGCTTCCTTAGAGATGTATTCAGTAATCTTGTTAAGCTGAAAATAGAAATCATATGGATTAATGGGTTTAACAATATATCCAAAAGCATTTACTTTATAGCCAGTAACCCCCTATTGAGCCGAATGAGAGAAAATCAGAATAGGAATGTATTTGTCTTTTTCCCTACTCTCTTTGCAAATATCAAGGTCATTTACTTCCGGCATCTCAATATCAGTAATAATAAAATCATAATCGGATTTATAGGTTTCAAAGAAGTCCGTTCCGTTATTAAAGAAACTAACCTTAAAGTCAAAATCTTTTTCATTTGCTTTCGAAAACAAGTCAGAGTAGATAGCTTTGTATTGTTCATCATCTTCGATAACACAAACGTTTAAAACTCGTTTCATTTTATATAGTCAAGTGCCATCAAAAATACGTTAAGCATAAATGAAAATCAAGTAAAGTCGAATCAAGATTAGTTAATTCAGAGGACATGAATTAAACCAAACTATCTACACAAACAAATGATTTTAAGGTACCTAAAAAGCGCAATTCTCTTTGATTATTACAAGGTTGGAACATGATATTTACTAATTTTGAATACTTTTGTTTTCAATTTATTTACGCAGTATTTAGATAGCTAAACATAAAGTAAAAAAGACTAGGCTTCATAACATAAAAGTTTTTTCTTTTTTGATGAATGGCTTTAGGCAAAGAAAACAATCCGACAAGAATCAGGCATATTTATTTTAACCACCGTAATTTAAGATATTAAAAATCAGTAGTCCAAAAAAACTAAATGCTTTTTGTAAAAAGAAATGGCTGCCACTTAAGGTAGCAGTCATTCTAGCTATTTCTTAAATACGTAGATAACTAAGGCATTGTAATAATTCAAATCATAAAAGAAATTAATAACATAAGTGTCCTCTTTATTGGTCACATAATATCCGTATTCATCGTATTTAGAATCATCGATAGTGAATTCATTATCTTTTAGTATATCGTAATAAGCTTTCTCATCATCATATGTAGAGCCATTGATTACTATTTCAACATAATTACCTAAATCATCATCTGTCAATTCATAGCCGTTATATGTGAAACCGTCTTTCTCATATTTAGGTATTTCCAATCCTAGAACTTTCTTGAGTAAGTTTGTCGGCCATGTTGAAGAAGAAACTATGGAATAATTGAACGCAAATATTCCTAAACGGTCTTTACTATTGTCCTGGCCTTACAAAAACTGCAGTTCAATCCCCGTCATTCCGTCAATATCAAAGGCAGCATAGCAAATATCATAGGTAATATATGTTAACTGATTCTGATCAAAATAGCTTTGAGTCTCATAATCAAGCGAAAAACCTAAGTCTGATAAGACCTGTCCGTAATCAGACATGGAGCTATCTAGTTTTTCCTCTTCCTCAAAGAAGCAGTGAACAATCAATAGAGGATCTCCATAATCATCTTTACTAAGATTAAAGTTGAAAGAGGAATTCTTCAAATACGGTAAATCAAAGCCCAAAGTATCATAACTAAGATTTCCTAGTTCTTCACCCCATAAACAGTTTCTCTTCAATGAGGAACAAGAACTATCAATTTCACTGCCGCTTTCATTAGAATTAGAAAAAGATAGGTCAGTTGTGGAAGAAAAGCTTCCACAGCTTACTAAAAGAAGTAAAGACAAGGAAAGAATGAATTTGGAAGTTTTCATTTTACTTGGTGAAAACGGCATTTGTTAAGCAGATTGTATAAGTGCTATCGTAGCCAGAGCCATCACTTGGATTCAAAGAGAAGGAATTATTAGAAGTATCGAATTCAAGGATATCAGTGTCATTTGTGAATTGATATATTTTTCCTGAAACCGATTTATAAGTAAAATCGAAGTTGATTTCGGCCTCAGCACAAACTAAATTCAAATTTCCAGCAGAAGCAATTGTGATTGTAATAGCATAGCCAGCCATAGAGTCTTCACCAGTCCAAGTTCCAACTATGGCTCCTGGAATTACACCGGTCGAAGCAGTAACCGTTAAATCAATGGTGCCAGCAACCTTACTGCCATCATTGGCTAAGGCAGTGATAGTGACTTTACCGGCTTTGACGCCTTTAACAACGCCAGTTGCATTAACCGTGGCAATAGTCTTATCAGAAGTCGACCAAGTAAGAGTTTGAACCTTAGCATCACTTGGAGCAATATTAGCAGTGACTTTAACTTCAGTTCCGACTTCAAAAGAAGTTTTTTCCGCAGTTAAAGTTATCTGAGTCACCTTCTTAGGTTCTTTAACAGTAACAGAGACTGTTCCGATGATTCCATCGCCATTAGTAGCGGTAATTGTGGTATCACCAGCTTTCTTAGCTGTAAAGAAACCATTCTCATCATTAGTGCCAACGGTCTTATCAGAAGAATCCCAAGTCAAATCTTTGACATTCTCACCAGTAGCATCCGTTGGAGTATAGGTGACATTGATCATAGTGGAATCACCGACAGTCAGGTCCGCATTTTTAGGAGAGAGTGTTAAAGCAGTAGCAGCAATATATCTAGTTAATCCTTCATGGGTTCCATGAGCATTGATAGTATAAGTTCCTACTTTAGCAGTAACATTCAGTTTATTCTTATCCTGATAGTCAAGCCGTAAAGACACGGTATTTCCGTTTTCATCCTTGAAAATATAAGCATTGTCTTTATAGTCTTCAAAACTTAAAGTATAGGAATCAGTTCCTTTGAATTTAATGACTAATTGATTAGAAGTAACCGTGATGATTACAGTATTGGAATCATCATCACATCCTTTGTAGATTCCAACATAGTCGGCATTAAGAACTGGGGCTTCTTCAACGGTAATTGTAATCGTATTAGAAACCTTCTGATTGACACTTGTGGCAGTGATGTCAGTCGTACCGGCTTTCTTTCCGACTAATTCACCATTTTCAAAATCAGCTACTTCTTTGTTGGAAGAAATAAAAGTCAAAGTCTTATCGGTAGCATTAGAAGGAGCAACCACATTAGTGAAATTCATTTTCTTTCCAACTCTTAAAACAGTCGTCTCACTTGAGATAGTAACAGATTCAACTTCAACATTCTCAGGTGCCACAACATGATTATGGCAATTCTTATCAGCCATCAGGCATAATTCATCAAATGCAAAGTGGAAACTCTTGCCATTGAAGTTAGAATCCAGTTTGATTCTAACTTTGCTTGTTGGAGCAAAGTATTTCTCCATCAGCTTCTTGTTGTTAACAGAAATGTTCTTCATGACTTCATCTTTGATATCAATGGAATTCCAATTGGTTCCGTCATTTGAAGTCTCAATCTGAATCTTCTGAACATAGTCTTTATTAGATAAGCCATTAATGAAATATAAGCCGTAATAGAAAGAAATACCGCTTACTTGCTGATCCGAGAAATCGAATTCAGCATAAGAAGGATCGTTTCCGGTTGTACCAGGATCAACAATCAAAGTCTTGTTATCCTTGAACAAGTCCGAATTACCGGAATTGAGACTGGTTTTCTTAGATGTAATGGCAAAAGGAAGGGTCTTATCATCAACCTTATTGGTGGCTCCCACTATTCCGGTATCCTTATCGACTGATGTAAAACTGAAATCATATTTCATCCCTTCGAGATGCTGACTGGCTATCGGATTCACTTTAATCTTCAAATGATTGGATTCCACTCCTTTAGCTTCGCCGTCTTTTCCTTCAGCTAAAACATAGATTTCACAAGTGCCTTCTGAGACTCCGACTATGACTTTCTCATTTTTGTCATTATAGGAAACCTTAGCGACTTTCTCATTGGTAGAGACATAGGTAAGGCTATGTTTATTAGCATCAGTTGGCAGATAAGAAGCGAAATCTTCAACATTTCTTCGATTTCAAGAACATAAGTATCAGCTTCTTTTTTGCCTTCTTTATCCGCTTTTAAGGTTACACTAGTGCAATAAGTATGAGTAAGAGGACCGCTCCAGCCTTTGTATTGCCAGTATTCCATGACATTGTCTTTGTTAGGAGGAGTAGGCAAGTCACCGTTAAATGAAGTAGTCTTGAAATCTCCTAACTGAAGCTTAACAAAGTCTTTTTCAGCTTCGAGTTCTTCTAATCCGATAACCGAAGCTAAGTAGCCTTCGGAATTGATTCCCAAGGTCAGATACTTGATGTTGTTGTTCCAAGCAAAGCTTAAAGCTGTCTCATTCAATTTGGCAATTTCCGTTTCATCGGAAATGACATACAGTCCACTGGAATAGACCGCTTTGGTCGGATCAAGATTAGCGACTAAGCTTTGGAAACTGAAATAAGCATGTCCTAAAGATAAATCGGCGTCTTCATAGCCTTTATTGAGCCATGCTTCTTTCTTCCCTACTGGGTCAGCATCAAAGTGAAGGTAGTTTTTCCCTTCGTAATCATGATAATAAAGATATGGATCTTCAGCCGGAGCCTGTTCATCATAAACAACCGTGTAATCCTGATAATAGTATTCAGTCGCACATTCAGCACTCTCGCCGGAATCATAAGCCTGAACAGTCGCAATTGTCATATTGGAATAGTCTTTAGCTAAGGCTTTCTCAAGATTGCTTCTTTTATAAACGTAAGGCTGAGGAGAACTGTAATCAAGACTTGAAGAGATAGCTTCACTGGATTGGCTGATCAAGGAAGAAGAGAGAGAATCAGAAGTGGCTGATTCTCCGTTGAATGAAGTGTTTCCACAGCCTGTCAAAGAAACAAAGCTAACCATGCCTAAGGCTAATAGACTAATACTTTTCTTAATCATAATCTTTACACCTTTTTTTGTTTTTATTCTACAAATACCAGCTCGTTTTAGAAGGACCTAAAGCAAGTAAGCCTGAAGAAGGAAATATTGTTTATCAATGTCGTAGTAGAAGCTAACTGCGATTGTCTTATTAGTACAGTATTGGGTATAAGCATATTGAGAAGTGTCATAACCATTAGTAGAAAGGATTTTCAAATAATTATCGGCACATTTTGCGTCATCCACATAGCAAGCAATAGCTATCAGATAACTGCCGGTCTTGTATTCACTGATTTCATACTGATAATAAGGAGCATTGAAGTGAGGAATATCCTGATTATCTAAGACCGATTTAACAGTATCGGCCGGTCAAGAGGTAACCTTGTCTTGATAGAGATAAGCAATGATAGTCAGGCATTTCTTTTCTAAATTCACTTGATACTGAACAAACAAAAGATGAGTCATTGACACTCTGACAGCGGCATTATAAAATCCGCCTTCAGAATTGAACGATATCTGATGGTCATTCATTCTAAGAACGACAGAATAGGTTTTATCGCTATTGGAATAATTATCACTATAGGCATCGACTTGCAAATATTTGAAATTGTTTCTATCGAATGAATAAGCTTCATAACTATCAGAAGTCAGGCAAGGCAAAAAAGACGCATAGGATCCTAAGACTTCCTTAACAATCGAATCTATTCTTTCATTCCAAATGAAGCTTGAAATTTTGCTTAAAGAATCTGATTGCAAGTATGAAAGCTCTTCCAAAAATTATGAGGAAGGCGTAGAAAGGCTTTCCTTGAAATAGAAATTTGACCCACATGAAGCACCTAGTATTGATAAAAGTGCGATTATCAGGACATTTTTTGCTTTTTTCATTTGGTTAGATTTATGCGAAGCATTATACAATTTCAATACTTTTAGTTCAATGTTAAATTAAATAATCCCCTTTTTGGATTTCAATAACTTAAAATGCCACCTTTAAAGGCGGCATATACGGCTGATAGAAAGCTAAAATAATTCAGATTTTCCGCATAGCGGCTTTATATGTAGAAATAATGCTAGTCAAGACTTCCGGATGAGCGAAGTCTTTAGGGTAAACAATGTTAACTTCTCTAACCATGGATAGACCGACAATTGGAAGCAAAACAATGGTCTGCTTCTTTTCTTCTTCTAAGCAGGTTGATCTTCCTAAAACGGAAACACCAATATTTTTGATTACTAAATCCTTGATAGTAAACAAGGAATCACTTTCAATATTTACATCAAAATCAGTCAGCTTCAGTCCCTGAGATCTGATGCTTGATTCAAAGAGCTGTCTGGTACCGGAATTTGGTAATCTGAGGATCATCTTTTCCTTTCTGAGTTCCTCTAAAGTAACCATTCCTTTTTTCGCTAGGTGATTCTCAGGAGAGACAGCCAGTAATAAAGAATCAGTATCTAAAAGCAAGGCATTGAAATTACTGTTCTGATTTTTGCCTTCGACAATGGCCAAATCTATTGAATAGGATGATAGTTGCTCATAAAGTTCTTTTATAGACCCAGTAATAAATGTTATATGAATCTTAGGAGTGTCGTTAGCATATTTAGCTAAAGCTTCCATCACAGCTGATGATTCAGCAGTATGAGTAATACCAATAATTAAAGTAAGGGTCTCTGCCTTACAGTCATTGATCTTAGTATCTAGTTCCATATACATGGACTGAATTCTCGTTGCATAATTTAAGGCAATAATGCCTTCGTTAGTGAGTTTTAATTGATTATTGCCTCGTAAAAAGATCTTTATTTTCAGTTCTTTTTCTAAAAGTTTTATATGGGTGGAAACAGCCGGTTGAGTTAAATTCAGTTTTTTTGCGGCTTTTGAAAAGGAGCCTGTTTCGCTTACCGCAATCAGGGTAAGTAATTTACTATCAATCATTATATTTTCCTCTATGATAATTATAACCTTTTGTTATAGGGATGTTAAATAGTTTGATTTTAAATTGCTGTCAATCTCCTTTACAATGTCATTAACAAAGAAGAGGTAGAGTTTAATGACATATCCATTTGATCTAGAAAAGTACTATTCTCAGTACGGTTATTTGCCTACAGTTCTGATAGCTTTAGCTATCATGCTGTTTGTGGCTTTTTTATTAACTAGACTGACAAAGCTATTGAAGCTTCCTAATGTTACAGCCTATATTCTGACAGGCTGTCTGATAGGCCCTTTTTGTCTTGGATTGATTCCATCCGATATCATTTCCGGAATGGGCTTTTTAAGTGATGTGGCTTTAGCATTCATTGCTTTTGGAGTTGGGCGATACTTTAAAGTCGATTCTTTAAAAAAGACTGGCAAGAAAGTAGTCATCATTACTTTGATGGAATCAGTTCTCGCTGGTATTGTAGTAACTATCTTCACTAAACTGATTTTCTATAACAGTGTCTCTTGGAACTTTGCATTGCTTTTAGGAGCGATTGCAACAGCAACGGCCCCGGCTAGCACCATGATGACTATCCGTCAGTATTCAGCTAAAGGAGAGTTTGTTGATGTTCTTTTGCAGGTGGTTTCTTTAGACGATGCGGTCTGTCTTATTTGCTATACCCTTGCCATTGCTTTTGTCAATGCCATGGAAGGCGGAGGACAGGTCAGCGTAGTTAATTCGGTTATCCTGCCTTTGGTCTATAACATTGCCGCTATTGGCTTAGGTGTCTTATTAGGTTTCATTCATAGTAAAGTTATGTCTGTTAAAAGAAGTCAGGATAACCGCCTTATTCTAACCATTGCTACTTTAGTCCTTTTATGCGGCATCTGTGACTTACCCATGATTTCTATCTCACCTTTGATGTGCTGTATGGTCTTTGGGGCAAGTTACATCAACTTCAAGAAAGACGATACCGTTTTTACTCAGTTAGATAATTTCACCCCACCGATTATGTGTCTCTTCTTTGTTCTTAGTGGCATGAAGATGGACTTCTCCAACTTCCAAGTAATCGGTTTACTAGGAGTAGCTTATTTCTTCTTAAGAATCATTGGCAAATATTCAGGAGCCTATTTAGGATGCAAGATCGTGAAAGAGCCCAAAGAAGTATCCCGTAACTTAGGTTTAGCTTTAGTTCCGCAAGCCGGTGTTGCCATTGGACTTGCTGACATGGGAGCAAGACTATTAGGAGGAACCATTGGTTCTACTTTCTTATCGATCATCCTCTGTTCTTCTATTCTCTATGAAATGATCGGGCCGGGATTAGCTAAGCTTGGTCTTGTAAAGAGTGGCTGTATTACTAAAGAAGCTTTAGCATATAAAACGAAGAACATTGAGATCAAAGACTTGACTAAAGGCTTAGAAACAGAGCCGCCTTTAAAAGTGGCTGGTGAAGATCCTTTGACTCCGACAATGGATATCCTTAATGAAGATTTAATAGCTCCTAAAGAAATTACCGATTCTGAATCGCATCAATTGGTTTCTTAGAAGCAATCTTCAGGACAGGAAGCAGAGGAGAAATTAAAGCCATCAAGACTGAGATTTCTAAAATCAATAAGACCTGTCTAATAGAAGGAGACAATACGGTAAATGGCAGATTGAAGCCTCTAATCAGATTAGAAGAAATCAAATAGCAGCATCTAAAGACCCCCAATCGTAGCTTGATTAAAGCGATAATCAGACTTTTCAAGAAGAAGATATTGAAGAAATCCTTGCCTCTAGCACCAACTGCCCTGAGGATACCGATTTCGTGTTTCTTGTTATTGATGGAAACGGAGATGAAATCATAAAGAGTAAGTTAAGCAAACAAAGCTAATCCTAAGCCAATGTAAAGAAACAACAATTGCCAAGCTTTCAAAAGAAGAAGACAGTTAGGAAATAATGGTTACCGAATAATTATCTAGCTTGAAATAATAGTCTCCATTTTGATGCTTTTCAAATTTCATTTTAGCAAGTTTTTGGATAGCTTTCTTATCACTAGCCATAGGTGAAATAGCTTCTGAATATATCTGGTAGATTTTGTCTCCAAAGAAAAGACCTATATCTGTATTTGAAAGATAGAAGCAGGCATTTTCAAGTCTCGATTAAGAAGCATTCTAGGCCCAAGTGCCGTACTATTAAAGTTTTTTTACATTACATTAGCGTTGCTTTTAATTTTTTTGCAGCCACCCAAATTTTTGTTTCCCTTTTATTTTTTAAAAAGCATTCGGTAAGTCTTAATTAAGAAGGTTAAAGGTTAACAATAAATAAGCCTAAGAAAGCTAATCCTAAACTAAAGATGGCAATCGGAGAAAGGTATTTAATAAAGTCAATAAACCCGAATCTTATTTCGTGCCGCTTTAAAATAGACATCCACATCACACCGGCTAAAGCACCAACGGGAGTCAAGAAGCCGCCTAAGTTAGAGGAAATAATAGCTAAGAAGACATTAATATTATTCATAGGAGTCATCAAAAAAATCACTTGAGTAAAGAACACACTCATCGGAATGTTATTCAGTAAGTCAGCACTGACAAAACTGATTAATCCGACTCCAACATAAGGATTGATCGTACTAAGGTAGTCAGCAATGACTTGAATAACACCACTGTCTTTCAAAGAAGAGACTAAGACAAACATCGAAAGAATAAAAGGAATGACAGGATATGGAAGACGGGTAAAGGAATCACCAAGGGTTCTAAATGAAGAACGGTTTTTGGTTCCGTAAAACAAAGAAATTAGAATTAACAACCCCGCCCCGCAGACGGATACTAACCATAAAGGCAGATCAATGAAATCAGAGATAGCCATTAAAACAATAGTTGCTATCAGAATACTTAAGGATGCGATAGCAAGAAACTTATCTTTTAAGACTGGCTGATCATCAATAGCCTCAAAGGGAACTTTCAATGACTTATGGAAGAAAAGAAGCATTAAAGCTAGACCACCTATTCCGCTTAGTAAAGTAGCTAACCACATCTCCTTAAAGTAGCTGAAGAAAGAAATGTTAAAAGACTGAGCCAAATAAATATTGGTCGGATTACCAATCAATAGAAGCATACTATAAGTATTAGCAGCCACGAATTCACTGACAAGATATGGTATCGGTGAAATCTTAGCCCGCTTAGAAAAGAAGATGATGAAAGGAGTGAAAGTAAGAATCACAATATCATTGGAAGTAAAGATGGTTAAGATGCCAGTCAATAAATACAGAAGCATAAAAAGAAGATATTGGCTTCCTTTTGCTTTAGAAGCAACTTTACTAGCTAAATAACTAAAGAAGCCTGCTTCATCCAAAACGATGGAGACAAAACTCATAGCGAGAAACAAAGCCAAGATTTCTAACGGATTAATACTATCGGCTTTTATTAAAGAGGCGCCTAAATCAGCGTAATTGACTAGTCCGAATATTAAAACAATGAGGGCGCCTAATAAAGGTCCAATGAAAAAAGCCTCGAAGCTCTTGCCTTTGATTTTGATTTCAGGTAAGAAGACTAAGGATAGAAACATCAAGACGGTGGAAAAGACTGTAACACAGATAGATGCTGTCATACCGGAAAAAGACTATAGCACTAGCCTAGTTCTTTAGCTAGAAAAAGTAGTCGCTTTAAGGATAAATATCCGGTTTTGTTTAAAAAACAGTGCTGTTAAGCATATTGCTTCCTTCTAATTTAAAAACTAGCTATATTATTCATAAAAGTGAGGATTGAATATGGAATTCACAGAATTATTAAAAGAAAGAAGATCTGATTATGCTTTAGAGAACAAGGAAGTAGTCGCTGATGAGATTCTGATTAAGGCTTTAGAAGAAGCTATCAAGCAGGCTCCGACAGCTTTCAACAGTCAAGCCACGCATATTGTCATTGCCTTAGGCAAAAATCATGAATATGTCTGGAATGTCACTCATGATACTTTAAAGAAAATCGTACCCGCAGACAAGTTTGCAAAGACGGAAGCTAAACTGAATATGTTTAAAAATGGCTATGGAACAATCCTGGTCTACAAAGATGAAAAGAAGATTTCTGATTTAAAGAAAGCATTTCCGGGTTTTGCTTCCCGTCAGGATTATTGGGGAGAACAGAACATCGGTATCTTAGTCTATGCTTTATGGTTAAGCCTCTACAATATCGGATACCATGCCAATATTCAGCATTATGATCCCTTGATAGATGAAGAATTAGCAAAAAGATTTGATATTCCAAGTGATTGGAAACTGGAAACCGAAATCGTCTTTGGGAAATCAACTTCAGATTTAAGTGATAAACCTTTCGATCCTATTGAAACAAGAGTCAGAATTGCTAAATAAATATTTGGCTTGCTAATTCTGAAGTTGGCTCCAATTAATTAAATTTTGATTCTTTTAGATTTTAAAATAAAGTGACATCTGACCAAAATTTGTTTCTCTGAAAGATTAATAGCAAAAAATTGATTAGACAACTGTATAGTCATTGTAAAGGAAACCCATCTTAGACACCATTTAGGTTATGTCAACCACCTTTTAGACTATTTGGTTAAGCCCTAATTCAGATTTTTGCGGATTCTAGGGCTTTTTCTTTATTATTTTGACTTTTTTATATAGATTTAAATATCTATATGTAAATATAAGATGATAGAAGGCAGAAGAAATTTGACACCTGAAAAGCTACTTTCTTTGGGTTTACTATTTTTTCAGCCTAAAATGACTATGCATTAAAAAGAGACAGACAAGCCATGAATAAGATTTTCAGTAAGTCGAAAATAATCATCGCTTCGTTAATCACCATGTTCTTAGGATTTGGTGCTCTTTTAGTAGGCAATACTTTTGGCTCTTGGGTCTTTAATACCAGTGACAATGCCAATGCTAACGCTGATGTGGCTGTCGGTGATTTTGATTTTGGCATTAAATTCTCTGATCCTGGTTTCTACGATAAAGACGGAAATCAGACCTGTGGTACTGATGTCAAAGGTAATCCGATTTATTGGTATGATACTGACTGGGCTGGTAAACCTAGTTATAATAATGGTGAATTAGTCCCGATTTTCAAGACTTCCTGTGCTGATTTATCCGATTCTACCAGTCCGGTAACAATCACTGGTGTCAAAGTTGATTGGGATGCTGAAGACTATAAGAGCTTTGTTTTCCCCACTTACTATGTCGTTAAAGTCAATGGCAAGTTAATCACTCACACCATTACGACTCTTGGTTCAGGTTCAAAGATCTGCGATTCATATTCTCCTTCCTGCACTACCTTCACTATTCCTTCTACTGTTACCAAGATTTCTAATTATGCTTTCTATAATCAAGGTGTTGCTATGACTGTCTTAGGTGGCGAAAATGTCACTTATTATGGTAATGGTTGCTTCTGTGGCGACAAGATGACTTCCTTCCCCTTCTCTAGCAAGACTGAATACATTGGCAGTAATGCTTTCTATGACAACGCCTTTGCTAGTGACATTGATTTAAGTGCAACTCCTTTGAAAACTCTTGGGGGACGTTGCTTTGCCGAAATGAAAAACCCGAGTACCGTCAGTATTGATCTGCCTTCTTCCTTAGCCAGTATTGGAATCGGTATTGCCGTTACCTCTAAAAATAACATCATCATCAACATCGACAAGACAGAAGCTGAAATCAATGCTATGATTACAGCCGGCACCTGTTCACAGCGGTGGATCAAGGATTGGACTTATAATCACGTAACTGTCAACTACAAAGCTGCTTAACAAGACTATGGCCGGCTAAAAATAGCCGGTCTTTTTAATGGCATATTTTCATTGACGGATTTCTAACTCCTTGATTGCAAATGATAGACTTATTCAAGTTGAAAAAGAAAGTGAGAATTTAATTAAATGGAAAGCACTGATGACAGTAAGCCGATAATCCAAAAGAAATTAGAAGCTATCAATAATTATCTGATTACACAAGGTCTGTCTTTGACGGCTATCTTAGGTGAAAAAGAAATAGCCATGCTTGGAATAAGCAAACACCTTTCCTTTTTTCAGCTAAAACACATTTGTTCTTACTTTTCTAACCTATCTATTAAGGATATCAAAGATGATTCCATTCAATTACCTAGTGACTTAAAAGACTTAAAATTAGAGCAAAAGACCAGTAAATTACGAGTACTTAATAAATGGCTCAGCGAGAATCAGTCCCTTGATCTAGCTAGAGCTGTCTCCTACAGTGAAGCAACTATCAATAAGATTCTATCCGGAAATAAGCTTCCTTCCAGAAAGCTTTTAGCCAGTGTCTCTGATTATTTCTTCCTCGATGTTTCAGTTTTGAGTGACGACGATAAAGAACTTCCACCCTTAGAAGAACTCAAAATCAACAATGACCTAGCCTCAGTTCAAAGGCAGGACTTCAAAGCCGTCGCTAACCGTAATTCTCAGAAGCACATCATCAGAAGAAACTGGAGAATCATCTCCCATCCTAAAAGAATCCAGCTGATTCTGTCTTCTTTAGCAATCTTCATTCCCTTAATAGCCTTCACGGCCTATTGCTCCTATGTTGAGATACAGGACCGAACTAGCACCATCAGTAAATATTCCGATGATGAAATGTCCTCTTACGCTAAGGAAATAGAAGCTTATGTGGATCAGAATCCCACCGATTACACGACAACTGTCAGAATGGGATCTCTTGTAAGTGATATTGTCAGCATCACTTCCTCTTCCTATACTTGCGACATGACTCTCTGGTTTGATTTCGATCAATTGTCATTCCATGACACCATAGTTAATCTAAACAGTGAAGTCAAAGCTTATGAGACTAGGTTGGAAAAATTAGGCGGCTATAGCGAAGAAGTCAAAGACATAGATGTCCTGACCTACAATTCGGATAGCAACGTGTTCTACAGTGAACCTGATGGCATACCGGATTTCCTTGAATGCAATTTGGTCAGTATGAGCTCTTCCTTAGCTACCTTTGAAGCCACCTTCACAGAAGCCACCAGGGAACAATTGGATGCCTTGACCGTTTCTCCTATTAACTCGATTGAAATGTCTTGCTATCCTGGTCAGACTCAGAGCAACAACTATGCTGACAATGCCAATATGTGGTCTTTGGAAAGAGGAGGCTTCAATGCTGATTCCTTCTCCTATGACTTAATGACTCCATATACCTTAGCTGATTCAGACTCAACTTCCTTCCGAATGTTCCAAAAATGCAGCTTCAGTGGATCCATCAACACCCATAGCAAAATCACTTCTTAAGTCAGCCGTAGTCTTCTGAACTTTAAGTCCGGAATAGTCATGAGTCTCAGTGTTATCAGCCTGAGTCCCATAAGTGGGCTCATAAGAAGTATCGGAATAGGTGAAGCTGACAGGATCATCCGAAGATGATCCACTTGAAGAAGTACTGGAAGTATCAGTCTTGGCACAGCCTCCGACTAACATTGCCGACAGAACCATTAAACTAGTTAGCAGTTTCGTTTTCATTATTATCCGTCTCCTTTTTTCCAAAGTCTCTTGGACTTGTACCATAGAATTTTCTGAATTCGCTCGAGAAGTGAAGCTGATTACTGTAGCCAACCATTTTGGCTACGGATTTTATTTTGTATTGATGAGTCTTAATTAATAATTGGGCTCTAGTCATTCTCACATGGATGAGATACTGCTTTGGCGACATATCGCAGTTCTTTTGGAAGACATTGGCAAGATAGTTAGTCGTGATGCCAATGGAATTGGCAATGTCTTCGACTTTAACATCAAATTGGAAGCTATTGTCAATGAATTCCTTAGCCATAACGACATAAGACTCAGTAGCAGTGAAGTTTTCGTTCTTACCGCCATTCATCTTCAGAATCTGACCGAAAAGTTCATAAGCTAAACCTAAGCAGACAATGTTGAGGTAGGAGGCTTTACTGTACTCTTTGAAGATTTCATCAAAATATTTTCTTAGCTTTTCATCCTTGTCATTAAAGACAGGATTAATCATGCTGATGTTTCCTCTTGTCAAATAACTGCTGACAGATGATCCATCAAAGCCCAGCCATTCATAGGTCCAGGGATCTTTCTTATCCGGTGCATATTTAGCATCACTCTTAGGTGGAATATAAAAGATCATTCCTTTATGAAGGTTGTATTTCTTCCCATTGATTTCAAAGACACCTTTACCGGAGATGATGTAATGGAAAAGATGGTAATCCTTTTGAGAAAAGACAATTTCCTTCTCAGGAATACAGACTTCACGTCCCGTCTCATGAAGAGACAATTCGATGTAATTCTTCACGTTATCAAGTGATTGCATATGTATTTTCCACTTCGAGTAGATTTTAAAAAATGAAAAAAGGTTAAGCAAACATCATTTCTTACGTTTTTATATATATTTTTCTATCCTTTTTAGTTTTTATATACCTTTTTCTAAGATTAATAATGCTTCTTTTTTAAGTCTAAAAGTTCAAATGCTAAAAGAAATCGGCATTTTTTGATTGCTGTAAGCGATTACATACGCTTTCTTAACATTTCAAATATTCATAGATTTTTGTATACCTAAATTAAGTTTTCTTATATATTTTTTAAGCTTCACTGTTTTTAAAAAGAGCCTTTTTTATCGACCTTTTCATGATTATTTGTTTACTTTAGGAAGACTTTTATAACAAATTAGTTTTTCTATAATTTGTTTTCTTAATTTAAATTACTGGCTTACATATTCCTTTCAGCTTGAAGCTGATTATTAATTTTTTTGTAAGAAACACGCTCATATGACTGATCAGGCCATTATTAAATTTGCATATACTTTTTTAGTAAATCATAGAGACTTCTGGGTTACTTTTTTATCTAAAAATAGCGACCCTATTTAATTAGGGCCGCTATGAAGTTTAACGATTCTGTTCTTTAAGATAGAGGATAGATTAAGCTAGATACAAATTGAACAGTCTCTGCAGCAAGTTGTATTCGTAGATCCATTTAGAAGGAGTCATGATGGTTTCATCATTCAGATGCAGCTGACTGACAATCCAGTTTCCGACACTGTTGTTCATCGTGACAGCAAAGGTCAGACAGTAAGAGATGACAGCGATAATCAATACACCGACACAGCCAAAGGTTAAGACGCCTAAAGCTTTGTCTACCCATCTGATAAGACTGACGCTCTTCACTAACTTTCCCATGACCGCCTTCAAGATAGCGAAGACAATCATACCTAATAAGAAGATGACAATGAATGAACCGATGATGAAGATGAGATTAGATAAAGACTCAGAAATATAGGTAGCAAGTATGATGTCGCTGGCTCCTTCCGGAATCAGTTTCAGGATTGAAGGAGTGATCATTCCCTGAATGGCGGATGGAATGCCAATTGAGGTCAAGGCCCCGGAGATTGCAGCTTCAGCGGTAGTGGAGATAGGTTCTCCTAAAGACGGAACTTTGGAGACAATGGCGTTATCGATTGAGGTCGTCAATCCTCCACCCCATTGAGCATACAGTGCATTTCCGATTGGCTTTGAAAGGAAGAAGGCTAAGAAGAACGAAACTAAGGTTCCGACTAAGGCAATGATGCCTTTTGAGAAGCCTTTTACGTAACCGATAATGATGAAGACTAACATCACGGCAACATAAACTAAGGTAATATAATCCCATGTCCAAGTCATAGCATAATTTCCCCCATGATTGCCCACATTATACGCTATCTATCGGCATTTTCAAACATTAAATGCGTTACAGATGTCAAATATTACGTATTCGGAAGAGATCTATTTTCATCAAATAATGAACAAAATCACATTAAATGATGAGTTTTATGACAAATTGGGCAAATAACGTGTCCGTTATGATCAATCTTGGTGATGTTCCTAAAATACATGGCTGATTCAATCTTTTGTGAATATAGCCACCTGTCATCGCTTGAGAAAGTGGAGTAATCGATATCCTTCATCAAGAGAGTGTCGATCAAAGTATAGTAATAATCCTTGTTAGTATCTGGGCAGGTAGCCTTCTTAATCACGGTCCTGCAGGATTCACAGTAGTAGCTCTCAGTCTTTGGATCATAGGTGAGCTTATCTTTGCAGAAAGGACATTCATCTCTTTTGGTATCGGAATAAATCATTCCCTTTAGGAAGAACTGCTGCAGTCTTCTGAAGGAATCAATGTTTTCGATGGAAATGAAGGAGGCAAAACTATCCGTGTAGTCTTCTTCAAAAGGCGTGCAGATGATTTCTTCATCGGCCGTGAACTTATCCAACAAGGACACCGCATAAGAATCCGGCGGGTAAACTAAAGACGGGACTAGTAAGATCTTATAGGTTGTATCCTTACTGAAAGTCAGAAGCAGGCCCTCATTGTTCATGTTGGAGACTCTTATGACCCAGTTCTTGAAAGAGAAGGCGGTATTAAGCTTCACCAAATCAATGATCTGGGATGGTGCAATATGGAAATTGAAATGCCCTAAAGCAAAGATCGTCAGTATCTCCAGATAGGAGAAGTAATTCTTAGCTAGGTTCTTTTCGTCAATATTGTCTTTGATGTCTTCTGCGACTACCGTATTGCTTAAAAGATATTTGTAGGAATTGTAGACAGCATGATAGTCCTTCTGCATAGTGAAAATATTGGTTTTCTTCAGCTTCAGGTTCTTCCCTCGATGAAGGTTAAGCTGATAGACCGGCTTATGAAGACGGGACTTCAAAGCATTCAAAATCAGCATGGTCTTCTTATATAAGTCTTTGGAAAGAACATAGTACTTGTTGAAGTCTCTGATATATCCGGTATGAAGCTTACCTAAAGCCAAATAGTAATCCATATGATTGACTCGTTCGAGCAGGTTGAATTCCATCACCTGGGAAGCATAAACCAGTTGCTTCAGAGTACGGATATTCCTTTTGCAGTATTGGATGGTGGCATCCACAAAATCACAGAAGATCTGATTCTCATAGATTCCATAGTCATCCTCATAAATCTCAGTCAAAAGTTTCCTAGGTCTAACTTTGCCATTAAGAATATTAGATACCGTGTTGGCGTGGTTTCCTAAATAGCTGAAGGTGTTCTGATTGAATTTCTGGACTATTTCGACTGGTAAGACTTCGGAGGCGTCTTTTAAGACGATGAAAGGTTTAGCAAAGACTCTTTTGATGGCTCCTAGAGACTGTGAAAGCTTATTGATGGTTGCCTGAAAGGAGGCAAAGTCAAAATCGGGTTCCACTGAAAACAGAGTCAGGTCATGGACTGTGTAATAATCGAATTCGATATAAGTAAGCTGAGGGTGATTCTGAATGAAACGGGGTATGTCTTTTAAGACACTGTCAAGATGGGAATACTCTTCCGCCTTCAGCTTTTCTTCCTTCTCAATCATCCCTAATCCTCATTCAGATGCAGGATAAAGTCAGAGCAACGGTACAAGCCTAGCTTATCGAAAGATTTGGCCAGTCCTTCCTTATCGTCTATTGTCTTCATTTCCAGCTTACTGACGACCTTGCTGAAGAGGATAGTCTCAATAGCCTGATTAAGGACATTCTTATCCGGGAAGCAAGCCTGATAGATATTGACGAAGGTCTCAATCTGATTCAGGATACGGTTACCGAAGCTGATGTTGTAAGGAATCAATAAAGCTTCCGTCTTCTGAATGAGTTCATTCTTTTCAGCATCAAAAGTACCAGACTTGATGGCTTTATCAAGCATGGAAGCTAATTTATCATAAGTATAGAACTGCTGAGGAAGCGGATCAGAGTAGTCTCTGACTTTCGGAGCACGCTTGTTGAAATTCATCGTATGGGCTCGATCATAGACCTTGTCTGAGATAATAAAAGTAGATTCATCTCTATTGGCAGTGCCGATAAACCAGACGTTCTTCGGAACTTTGAGAGTATGTCCGTCTTGCAAAGCTAGATAGGTGCTCTTTTCGCCTTCAACGCTCTTTTCTAATTTGATGTTGGAAAGTTTCAGATAACGTTTGTCTTCTTCATTCTCCATCAAAGAAAGGAAGTCAGAGAAGTAATACTCAATTCTGGAGAGGTTCATTTCATCCAGGACAATGAATGTAGGAATATCGGGATTCAAAGCGGCTTTATATAAGTCCTGAGTAAACTTCCGAGGTGTGAACATGTAGGAGAACTCATTGTAGTAGCCTAATAATTCATTCTTATCCTTCCAGCTGGATTCGACTTCCACTAAATCACAGTCGCCATCAATGGCTTCCATGAAGATCTTTGGAAGGGAAGTCTTGCCAGTGCCAGACATACCCTGGAGAATAGAAAGACGGCAGGCCCCTAAGCCAGAAACAAAGGTGGCCATGTCTTCAATCGAATAGGACAGATGCAATCGGCTGTCTTTAGCATAATTTACGACAAACTTGACTAAACCATTCAGTGAATCATCCTTAGTCAATAGCTTTTCTCGGTTCTTCAAGTCAGCTTCATAGTCATCTTTCTTCTTATCAATCTCAGTGAAGGCCGGGCAAGGATCGAAGGAGACAGCTGAAGAATTGTCAGCAGGTTCTCCTAATCCTAATTTGTCAGCAGAAGAATCATCTTTGGAATTTTCAATATCAGCAATCGGTTTTACTTCTTCCACATTGAAGGCATGCCTGATAATCATCACTGACAATAAAACAGCATCCACAATCAGGGCATAGAAGGCATCGGTGGATAAGACATAGGTGTAATCGCCCGAAATTGAAATATTATACAAATCAAGCAGAGACTGTAAGGAAGTCTTATTGATTTCCTGAGCAATCGTGAAATAGAAGCCTGATATTCCTAATAAGAACATTAGGAAGACATTGACATAGGCGGATACTTTGACGACTCTTCCAAAAAATGGGTAATGGGTAAAGAAAGAAACCAAGGACCATAATAAGCAGAATCCGGATGCCACTAACATTAAAACGATATAGACAGCCAATAGCTGATAGCCGGATCCTAAAGTCGTATAGGAAGTCAATAACTTATAGCCAGTCAAAGTGATGTTGCTGATATAAGAGCCATAAGTGATCTTCATCTTGATGACATTCAGAGCTAAGGAAACAAAAGTCATGACCGTCATCAATCCTAAGTAGATTAATGGTTCCACATGGAAATACTTCTTGTTCTCCTTGACGGTTTTCTGATTGTCTTCCGGTTTCTTAGTAGCTAAATCATACTGACCTTTTAAGATAGATACCGCTAATGATAAAACACCTATGACAATTAATGGAACATAGGCAATAGTGGAAGTAGGGGTGCCAGTCGTCGCTACATAGTAACTCATGAAGAAGCCGGTAAGGAAGAAAGCCAAAGTCAGAAAAACATTGAAGCCGGTAAAGACCGTGGAAGACCTGACAAACTGATCATGATCGCTGAAGAATGATGGTATCATCGTTAATAAAGTGAAAATGCTAATTAAGAAAAGAATCAATGCACCAATGAATAAGAAAATATTGGTGGCGTTATTGCTAGCAGAAGAAAGAGCATTGCTTAAGATCAAACTGATGCTGCTTGTTTCACCAGGATTAGTCGTATAAAGCGGAATCAGGAAGATAGTGAACAGGCCTATCAATTCCAAGACATCAACCACCAACATAGCAATTGAAAGATTCTGAGCCTTCTTAGGAAGAGGTTCCTGACTAGTAACGATCTTTCCTAAAATCTTTTTGCGATAGACCCCAAGAGCAAAGGAAATGATTGTAAAGACTAAAGCCGCTATAGCTAAGCCAATAGCAGTCCCATTCAATCCCTTGAAGACCACACCATAAATAATAGAACCCAAAGCTAAGGCAGCGATGATCATATTGGAAGCTAAGAAACCGGAATTCTTCTTTTTGATAAGACTGTAAACCGCTAATCCTAAGGAGGCAATAGCAATAAAGAAAACAATCATGATGATGAAGGCAAAGACATAAGGTATCCCACTTGCCAAGTTTTGAATAGCGCCATAGGCAAAGAGATTTCCTTCAAAACCAGTAATTGGCTGACAAAACCCGATTAATAGCAACAGTAATGAAAAGATCAATGTCCCTAAGTATACATAGCCGACTACTAATGGATTCTTAGCTAAGTCTTTCATGATGATATTTCCTTTATTGATAGAAACAGAAGCAAAAACGAAGAAAACAGCCGTCCCTTTTTCTCAATGTCTATTTTATTATGATAGGCCGCTAATTACAATTATGATTAAAGTAATTCAAGATAAGATTATTTAACAAAAGCAATTGCTTTTTGAACGTTTTTTAGAAAAGCAAAAACATTTCCTTCAATAATTGATAGTTATCAAATTGCCGGTACTTGGCAAGTGTCCAAATAAGTCAAACCTTTTTTGAATACTGAAAAAGGCTTTCCTAGACGAGAAAGAATCTCGGGCCAGGAAAGCCTTGCTTAAAAAATTATAGTCTCAGTTAAGCAGCCGTAGGAGTGACATGGAGAGTCACACCATCGGAGACGTCTGCTAAAATAGTGAAGTCAGCAGATTTATACTGCTTAATCTGATCCGGATTATCGGAATTAGTATAGGTAGTATCTAGAGTGTAGCCTTTATCAGTCAGAAGCTTGAAGTAATCAACGGTGATGCCTTCTTCTATAGCGGAAAGAAGGGTGAAGGAGCCATCAGTAGCCTCGTCATTGTTAAGGTAAGTCCAGCCGCCAGTTGAGAAGCCGCCAAAGAAATAAGGAATCTCATCATATTTAGCGGTCTTGGCTTTCAAGGAAGCAAAAGTCGAATTCTCACCATTATTGACGATTCCTTCTTCTTCCCAGCAAGTAGGAACATGAGGTACCTTGTTAGCATAAGGATTGACGACAGTTCCGATTTCGGAGACAACGCATTCCATGACTCCCGTGTCAAAGCCCATCGAGAAATTATCATAATTGTAGGTAATCTTAGAGATTTTCTTCGTAGCGTCATCCAAAGTAACCGTGAATCCGTTATTCAAAGAATTAGTGTTATCGCCAAAGCCAGTCAGGAAATCAAAAGTTCCAGGAGCACAGGCAATTACTCCTTCACTCTTAAATGTATAGGTATTGCCATCTTTAGTGAACAAATCAGAAGAGATATCAAAGCCAGGCATTGTTGAAGAGAACTGACCTATTGTTTCTCCTTCCTCAGTTGAGTATTCTTCATAGCCGGAAGTAACTAAAGAGGCGGCACTATTGATAGTAGCGACGGTGAAATAGGAGAACTTGTCAGTACCATAATAGCCACCCGTGATGGCTATATTTTCATAACTGGTTCCATCATCTTTTTCGATGGTAGAGACTAAGGTTCTGACATACATCTTGTTTTTCCTGTCAACGACATATTTTCCTTGGGAGATGACTTCACCGTCATTGTTGGTATTGTGGAAATCAACCGCATAATTGTTTTCGGATAATTCCTTGATGGCTGCCTTTAAGTCATCGTTAGTGGTACTTGCAGGATAAACCGAAATGGTATCTGCTATAGCGGTGCCTAGTTCACTGAAGGTGATGACAGCATTGACTGAAACAGTGTCATCCGAGGAAGAAGGGAAAGAATAATCAATCTCAGTGATTTTGCTGTCGCTGATTTTTAAAGTGACGCTTAAGAAACTCTGATAATAGAAACCAGTCAATGACTGAATCAAGGTGGTCACTTCATCGCAGGGATCTATCATCGTATAAGTGGCTCCGTTATCTGCGGTGCCAAAGTAATTCAAAAGCAGATGATCGAAGAACTTATAGCCAAGAGGAGAATCAAATTCGGAGCCAGTAGAGGTCAGAGCAATAGTGTTTTTATAGCTGATGCTCTCAATATAGCCGTAAGTATCATCACCTTTGACGACACAAACGGATTTTCCTAAGACATTGTCCTGATAGGCTTTATAGGAATAACCTGTAGCATTGATGATGGTCTCAGTCTTTGTTGTAACATCATCTTCAGTGTAGGTGCAGGTAGCTTTTAAGTCCTGTTTTAAAGTAGAAACCAATTCCGAAGTAAGGTAAGAGGAATAAGCTAACCCGTCATAAGAAGAAATGTATTCCTTGACAGTGGTGTTTTCACTTTTTCCAACATTGGAAATGACAAAGCTGTGCTTTGAAGAAGCATCATCTAATCTCAAGGCATCGTCTTCGGAAGGAATATCAGCAAAGCCGATAAAGCTGACCGTTAACGATCCATCATCGGAGGCTGACAGCTGGACGGAAGCAGCGGTCTTATCAACATACTGATCAAGAGTTAAAAGCAAGGAAATAGCTGTCTCGTCACTGGATTCATAAATGCTTGCGTCATCAGCCGAGACTGCAAAGTCATAGGCGGAGAAGTTAACCATGAAGTCATCAAGGCTAGAAGACAAAGAGTCTAAGGAAGTGATAGTTGAATCATAGGTTCCTTTAGAAACCTTTCCTTCATCAATTGAATAATAATAAGCACGTTTATTGAGAAGCATCTCACCGGAATTGTTAGAGCCAAAGTAAACATATTGGCTGGTATAGACATCATTGACACCAGCTTCATAATCCCGATCATGAACGGAGAAGTTTCTCTTACTGGCAGCGGTATTGACAATATCCTGAATCTTTTCTAAAGCCATCTTCTTTTTAGCAGAGGAAGAGCTAATGGCATCACTGGATGAAATCTCAGCGGAAGAGGAAGAATTAAAAGAACTCGTTTCCAAAACGGATGTGGTATTGACACAGCCACTTAATAAACCGATTAAAGCAATTAAAGAAACAGTACTTAAGACTTGTTTTTTCATAAAGTATCCCCCATGTACATGAAGAATACCTTGCAACATAAAAAGAGAAAGGGCAAAGGTAAATTTATAAAAATTGGCCCAATCGGTTGATTTAGCCATTATTGCTTAAAATAAATAATTCTTTTTAAGTTTTCTTTATTACTAAATGTTTCCGCCATGCAGCTTGGAATACATGTCTTCTCTAGTCAAATAGACCTTCATAGTCAGGTCAACATAATGGGTATGAGGCATTTCCGGACGCAGTTCACTTTCCCAGACGTGATTAGTTAATTGATCCAGGATGTATTCTTTCTTCTCTTCAATAGTCGGAAGATCAATGACTAGCTTGCCTTTGACAATATAGGGAATTAAAAGCTTCTCCACTTTGGTGGGTATTAGGATTCTTTCCCGCTCGAAATCATCCGGGTTGAGATTGACGATCTTCAGCGGCTTGCCTTCTTCGATGATCTCATCATCCATGCTGATGACATCACACTGACCTTTTCCTTCACTGTCAAACAATCTCCAAGCCATCAGCTTGCCAGGAATGATAGCTTTAGTAGAGGAATCCGAGCATTTCATTTTAGGAATATAGGTATTGTCTTTGCTCTTGATGGCCACTAACTTATAGACACCGCCAAAGACTGGATCAGTCGCGGAAGTAATCAGGTTCTCGCCGACTCCGTAAGAATCAAACTTGGCTCCCTCATAGACCTCCATATCCACAATCTTCTTTTCATCCAAAGCATTAGAAGCTATCAGCTTGACATAAGGCTTATTGGCAGCATCCAAGGCTTTTCTCAGTTTCTTATAGCCTCTAGCTAAGTCCCCGGAATCAATACGGGCGCTTTTTACTCGAATATCAGGATCATTAGGGTATTTCTTGATCAATTCATTATCCAATTTGATGAGATTAGGAAGGCCGGATTCAAAAATGTTGTAGGTATCAAGAAGCAGGGAGATATTATGCGGATACGTCTCGGCAAAAGCTTTAAAGGCCTCATATTCACTGGGGAAGAATTCAATGAAGGAGTGTGCAACTGTTCCGACTGCTTTTACATCACTTCCGTATTTCATCTCGGCTAAGCAGTTAGCTGTACCTACGCATCCGCCTAAGACGGCAGCATAGGCGCCTTCATTTCCGGCATCCTCTCCCTGAGCCCGTCTAGTCCCGAATTCCATGACTTTCCTAGGAGTATGAGTGGCAAGTCCGGAAATTCTAGTAGCCTTAGTGGCTATCAGGGAATGGAAGTTCATGGTCTGCAAAAGATAGGTCTCGATCAGAATGGCGCCGACCATATCACATTCGATTCTGACCATCGGTACCTGAGGATAACAGACGGTACCTTCTTTAAAGGAATACATATCGCCATGCCACTTATAGTCTTTGAGATAGCTGAGGAATTCTTTGGACATGCCTTTGGTGCTCAGCCAAAGCAGGTCTTTTTCAGTGAAATGATAATTCAAAAGGAATTTCGTCAGTTGACGTTGGCCACAAGAGATTGAATAGCCAAGATTATCCGGGTTCTCCCGAAAGAACATGTCAAAGACCATGACAGTATCCTGATAACCATGTAAGAAAAGGCAGTTAGCCATGCTGAATTCATAGAAATCAGTCACCATGGCCGGGTTATCATAGTCTTCATCCGGAACATAAGGCTCAACTTTGATCTTGGACATTTTAATAGTCTCCTTAATATATATAAGCATTGATGAATTAAGATTTTTATTATACTCTTTAAAACCAGTATAAAAAGAGCAGGATAAGCTGTTTCAAAAGAAGTGTTACCTAGTTCTGTAATGAGCAAACACTTTATTGTTTTGGTGGTTAGGAAAAGTGTTTTTTTGATAACTAAAATAAGTCTGACTAAAGCTTCAAAAGAAGACAGTATTTGTAATCAATCAGTATGTTTTAAGCCGGTACGACACTGATATGGATTGACATATCATAGTCAACCGTATTGAAGACAAAGACAGTGTTAGTAGTATTAGCAGTGATGCTGACTCTATAGCCACCGTTATAGTCGGCATACACATAATATTTCTTATCCGTTCCGGCATCAGAGGATAAAACCAATCTGACTTTGTCATAAGAATAGACATTATCGATAGAAGTGGCAGAAGCAGGAATAGTGCTTTCTTCACCGTAATTAAGATAATAAGACCCGGTTATGCCATCGCTATAGTTGAACGATAAAGAATGAGCGGTCTTCGTAGTCGGAGTGATTTCAATCTTCGTACTGGTAGAGGTCAAAGTAAAGGAACCGCTGACATGGCTTCTTCCTTCTGTTAGACTAATTGAACTATCAGTAGTGGCATTATGGAGAGTAAAGGAAA
>Ga0172378_10000439_pt1 | contig 36235 bp, 32 predicted proteins | sample GrowelOW332metaG_FD_119755 | JGI IMG/M metagenome (GOLD analysis project Ga0172378, IMG submission 119755) | Groundwater microbial communities from an aquifer near a municipal landfill in Southern Ontario, Canada - Pumphouse #3_1 metaG | ecosystem: Environmental > Aquatic > Deep subsurface >...
GGAAAACTTAAGAATTGTATCTGTTGTTCATATTTTCACTTCAATTTTTCTTTGTATTTTTTATATTATTCCTTTTGTGAATAGACACGCTTATAAATATATCGTAATAAAAAAAGTTAATAGCATTAGTGGTTGGATTTTAGGATTTGTTTTATTGATGATTGTGTTAAGTGGAATTTATCTTTTTTTTATAGGAAATACAGGTGGAGATATTTTTGGAATTATAAGCTTCAATATACATTTATATGGTTCTTTTGTACTTTTAATTTTCCTTTTTTCACATAGAAAAAAAGTAAAACTACATATGTCTTTAGTTGCGTTAATTTTTGGTCTTACATTTATAAATATGCCTTTATATAGTACGGAAACAAAAATTGAAAACAATCTTCTAAACTTAAAAACGCAAAAAGATGTAATTTATCACAATGAAGATTGGACAAATTCAACAAAATGCAAATCATGCCATAGTGATATTTTTAATCAATGGGCAAATTCAAACCATAAAAATCTAGTAGAATCTAATCCATATTATATGGTAATGGAATCAATTGCAGGTGAAGTTGAAGGAAGTGAGTTTAAAAAGTGGTGTATGGGATGTCATAATCCAAGTGCTTTAACAACCGGACTTACAAGAACAAGCCATGCAATGGATGATAATTTTTTAGCAAATACTTTGTTTGAGCCAAATGCCCAAACATTAGTAAAAACTTTCGAAAAGCATGGAAATACAAGACTTGAAGAAGGAGTTTCATGCCTTACTTGTCATACAATTACAGATACCACAAGCCAAGGAAATGCTTCTTATACTTTAGATATTACAAATAGAAAAAAATATCCTTTTGAAGATGATGAATCAACTATGGGAAAATATCTGGGGCATAAATTTATAAATGCAAAACCAAATGTACATAAAGATAGTTACATGAAACCTTTGTACAAAGAAAGCAAATATTGTGCATCTTGCCATGATGAAACCTCACCTACCACAAATAAACAACTAGTATCTACGTTCAAAGAGTGGGAAGCTTCACCATATAACAACAAAGAAGATAAAACAAAAAACAAATCTTGTATAGATTGCCATATGACATATTTAAAAGATGATAAGTTTGAGCCATTAAGTGGAGTTTCAACTGATGGTGGAGTTGTTAAAAAAGATGTAAAAGTTCACTATTTTGCCGGTTCAAATCATTTTTTAGCTGGTTTAAAAGATAAAAACCATGAAGAACAGGTATTACAACTTTTAAGAACATCAGCAAAACTTGATGTTGATATAAAAAACAATCAAATTCATGTGGGTGTTGAAAATGTGGGTGCTGGACATCATTTACCAACAGGAGTTGCAGATTTTAGAGAATTATGGCTTGATATTACAATAACCGATGCCAATAACAAAATAGTATTTTCAAGTGGTAAACTAGCTGAAAATGGCGATTTAAAAATAGATGCAAGACCTTTTATGAAAGTATTTGGAGACAAAGATGGAAATCCTGTGGGATTACTGTTTTGGAAATATGAGAAGCTTTTAAGTGATACCAGAATTCCTGCAAAAACAAGAAGAGTTGAAAGTTATGATTTGGCTAAAGATTTAAAATATCCATTAAAAGCCCTTGTAAAACTAAACTTTAGGATTTATCCTCAATCAATTACTTCTATGGTTCAAAAAGCATTTCCAGAGCTTCCAAATCCTCCTGTTGTAGAACTTGAAAAACTTGAACAGGTTTTTGAAAAGTAGTTTATTTAAAAGAGAGTTTTTAAAAACTCTCTTTCATCCAATCTTTTATATATGTACTTAAAAGCATTGGTTCTTCCAAAGGAATATTATGACTTGTTCCTTCTCTTGAAATTATATTCATATTATGATTATCAAGAAGTAACTTTTTAATAGCTTCTTTATTTAATAGTCTGTCATTTTTACTATAAAAAAACCAAATTGGAATACTTAAGTTTATTAAATCTTCAAATAAATCTTTTCGATAAAAAGTACTTGTAAGTTGAGAGATAAAAGTCTCTTTTCCAAGTTCCATAAACATATCTTGAATAATTTTAATTAACTCATCATCATTTTGATTTTGCTTTTCTACTAAAGATTTTGCTTTTTCACAACTTAGTCCTAAAAAACCTTCTTGTTCGATTACTGTAAACTTTTGTTTTCTTCTTTCAATCTCTGCTTCAGTTGAATTTCCAGGAGTAGCTGCAACGGTAAAAAGTCTATTTACTCTATTTGGATATGTTATTGCAAAATATGATGCGATATATCCTCCTAGGGAAAACCCTAAAAGATTTACTTTTTCTTCTTTAAATTCATTAAATAATATATCAATAATTTCATCAAAATCTTGACTATGAGGAATTGCTGTATGTACCAATTCATAATCATTTTCTAAAAGAGGAATTATTCTACTCCAAAGCCTATTATCAGTCATAAGCCCTGGAATAAGATATATCTTTTCTTTCATTATCTAACTCTAAATATTGGTACTTCTAAGATTTCTACTGGATAACTTTGTTGATCAATTTCTCCTGTTTGAGGAACAATTTCAGATAATTTTTCTGATGTATCAACTTCATTTAAAGCACCTGCTCTTAAATATAACTCTAAAGTTTCTAAATCTTTTACATCTATAATAATAGTTATTTCTTTATCTTTTTTATCAGTCCAGTGACTATCCCAACCCTCTGCTAGTAAATATGTAGAAGCGACATTTTGTTGTAAATCACTATTCCAAATTTGACTTCCTGCTTCATAAAAATTAATTACTTCAAAACTTGTAGTTGTATTTTTAATAATTCTTGAAGAATCAGTAAATTGAGGAAAAGAAACTGAAATTCCTCCACTTGAAACAACTTTTAAAGAAGGAGAATATTTTATATTAAGTTCTAAAAGATTGTCATCTAAAAGTTTGTAATTATAAGTTAAACTTTTTTGTGATACTTTTTTTATTGTTAAATCATCATTTGTATTTTGATTATTTTCAATACTTTCATTATTTACATCTTCTTGAAAAGTATTATCTTCAGAGGGAATTGCTAACTCATTTTTTTCTAAAACTTTTTGATTATTTACATATAAACCATCTTCTTTTAAAAGCACTTCAAATCTTTTTAGATTATTATCAATATCTATAAAACTTATATTTGAGTTTTGTTTTAAATCTAAAAAGCCTTTTAAATTTTGTGCAGTTATAGCATCTAAATCAACTGTTAATTTTACATCTTCAAATATATCAGTAACATCTTTTGGTTCATTTTCCACCATATTTTTATTTAATTTAAAACTTAAATTAAATTTCAAAGTATCCAAAATTCTTTGTTGATTAACTAAATAATTTGAAGCATTCCCGCTTGATTGTATTTCTAGACCACTTTGAGCCAAAGATTTAAGATACTCTTCATATCTTTTATCTTTTAAATATAAACCAATCTCATCAAGTTTTTTTATTGGTAAATTATTAATATTAAATGATAAAGATGTATTTTTAAGATTTACAGATTCAAAATTAAAGTTTTTTGTTGTTAATTCTTCAAAACTTAAGTCACTTTTTGTATTTATATTTATATCATTTTTTTCATAACTTGAGTTAATTAGTAAATTCTTGATATTAAAAATACTCTCTTTTTCTTGAAATTCAATACTTTTTATTAAGGTTTTTGAACTCTCTTTATTTTCATTTTTTTCATAATTAATTGCTATTTCATTTATTAAAAGTAAAGCTCTATTTTCCATATTCATATCAGAAATTTTAAATGAATTAATAAGAAAATTCTTTTCATCTCCTTGAAAACCTCTAATTGTAATAATTATATTTTCATCTGGAATTATTGTATCAATATCAGCTACTTTATACTCTTTTTTCTCATTTATACTAACTTGTAGTTTTTTATCTTTTAATAAATCCAAAAGCCATTTACTACTTGGTTTATCTATTTCTTGAGTAAGATTATTCATAGCTATTTTTGACAATTGCGTTAAATATATATTTGAATAAACTTTATTTGTAAAGTTTTCAAAAACAAAATCATAATCAAACTTTACACCCGAAAAGAAAAGCTCTTTATCATTTGGTGCAAGAAAAATGTATTGCTCCTCAATAGCTTTTTTTAACTCTTCATCTTTTATATTACTTAAAAGCCAAGAAGCTACTTTATCAGGATTTGCAATTTCAAGTTCACCTTTTGCACTTGTATTAATATAATTTGTTGTTTGTTCACATTTAACAATAAACCCATTATTGTTAAACTCTTCAATTTTACTATTAATTTCACTGTTTATTTTATTTTGATAGCCAAAAAGTGTAGCGGCTATGATTGCTAAAAATACAACAATAATTAAAATACTTCTTTTCATTTTTTTCCCTTATGGTCTATAAACTTTGATATTTGTATAATTTTCAGCATCTCTTAAAAACTGAGCATGAAGCTGACTTAAAATTCCTTTTTCACAATAAAATAAATATTGTTTATCTTGTGGAAGTTTTTTGAATTCACTTTTTAATTTATAAAAAGGAATTTTTAGTGTTTCACATGAAGTTTCTATACAATCATCACTTTGTCTAATATCAATAACTGTGTACTCACCACTACTTAAATCACTTATAATTTCCATTTGACCAATTTCACTAATATCTTGATCAATTTCATCTACATTTACAAAAATAGAATTTTTAACAGCTTCATCTAAAACCGTATAATCAAATCTTCTAGCTTCATTTGCAATTCTTTCAAAATTTCCATGAGTTACTGGATTTTTTGAAATAACACCACAATATTCAGGCATAGCTTCTGCAAATCGTGTTGTTCCTATTTTATTTGCAATATCAATAATATCAGGTTTACTCATCATACAAAGTGGTCTTAATACAAGTTTACTTGTAGATTGGTCAATTAAAGCTAAGTTTCTTAAAGTTTGACTTGAAACCTGAGCTACACTTTCACCTGTTATAAGTGCATCAATACTCATAGAATCAGCTACTTTTTCAGAAGCTATTAACATAAGTCTTTTTAACATAACTCCCATATAAGGTTCACTAACACTTTTGAATATTTCAGTTACAACATCCTCAAAAGGAATTGTAATAAACTGAACTCTATGAGAACTTCCAAATTTATTCCATAAATAATAAGCCACTTGTTTTACACCAATTTCATGTGCAAGTCCACCAAGATTAAAAAAAATAAAATGAGTTTTCATTCCTCTTTTCATACTTAAATATGAAGCCACAGTTGAATCAAATCCACCTGACATAAGTGAAAGAATAGTTCCTTGCGTTCCTAGTGGAAATCCACCCATTCCCATATGTTTATGAGTAATTATATTTAATTGAGCAAAATCAAGTTCTATGTTAACAGTAACTTCTGCATTTTTTAAAGCAACACCTTTTGTATCATTCATTGCTAACATATATCCACCAACAGTTTGTTCTATTTGTGGTGATTTGAACTCTTGTGTTCCTGTTCTTTTACATCTAACTACAAAACTTTTACCTTGTATTTCATGTGCGCAAGTTTCATTTACTTTTACTTTTATATCATCTAAAGTATGCATATTATCAAACTGTATTGCTTCAAGAATTTGTTGAATTCCTGGAGTATCCAGTAATCTTTGTCTAACTTGTACCACAACTTCAATTGGGCATACAACTTCTAGTTTGTCAAAAAACTTTTTTAGTTTTATATCACTTGAGACTTTTGATAAGATATTGTTAAGATTATTATAAACCTGCGCAATCATCTGTCTTTTTGCAGTTGAGCCTTTTATCATTATTTCTGTGAAATACTTAATTATAAATTTTTGTGTTTTGATTTCTGGATTAACCATTCTTTGAAGACCTTGTTTGTTTAAATTATAATATATTATAACATAACAGCCTTTTTTTTAGTTTTTTCTATAATATTTTTTGACATAATACGCGTTCATTTTTATCAAAGGCTTAATTTATGCAAGAGAACCAATACGAAAAAATAAAAGTACTATTTTTAAAACTAATAGGAGAAACAAAAGAACTAAACGAAGTAGAATTTGAAAAGATTTTAATTCAAGTTTTCAAAGAAAACCCATTCTCGAGTGAAGTAAAAGAGAGATTAGTTATAGACATAGCTAAGATGAGAGAAAAAATATTAAAAAATTTAGATATAGAGGACAATTAAGATGGATTTTGAAACTTTAGAAGATTTAGCAAAAGAGTTAAAAAACGACGAAAACGAAAATGTAATTGCAATTTTTGAAGAATATGCAAAAACTAATAATATAAATGAAGAAGAGTTAGAACAAATATTATCAAAAAAATATGATTGTTTTAAATGTGAAAGTTGCCATAAATTTTATTGTTATGATGAATACTCATATTTTGATGAAAAATGTATCTATTGTTGTGATACAGATTCAGAAGAGGAAGATGAGTTTTAAAAAGAGTTAAATCTTTTTAAAACCTTTTTATAACTACTTTCACTTGTACATTGAATTAATAACATATCATTTTCCAAAAGAATTGTTGAACCTGTTGGTTTTAGATAATCCTTATCTCTTTTTAGTAAAAGGATTAAAAAATTTTGAGGAAGATTTAGTTCTACTATACTTTTTCCAATAACTGGAGAGTTGACCTCAATATAAAATTGTTTTAAAGTATGATAAAACAATGGAGATGCAACAACCTCTTCATTATCATCTTTTGATTCTTTTGTTTTTAATTCAACATTTAACCATTTTGCCATTAAAGGAAGAGTTGTTCCTTGAATTAATATTGAAAATAACACAATAAAAAATACTATATTAAAAATTAAATTTGAATGTTCAAAATTTGATGAATATGGATAAGTAGCCAATATAATAGGTACTGCACCTCTTAATCCAACCCAAGAGATAAATATTCTATCTTTTATTGTATGGGAACCAAACATAGTACATAAAAAAACTCCTGCTGGTCTTGCAACAAACATAAGCCATAAAGAAATAATTAATCCTTGAATTGCCACATCAGGAAGTTGTGATGGAAAAACAAGAAGTCCTAAAGCTAAGAAAACTGCAATTTGCATAATCCATGATAAACCATCATGAAAACCAATTAAATTCTTTTTATGTACAAACTCTTTTGTATTTGCAACAATTCCTGCTAAATAAACGGCTAAGAAGCCATTTCCTCCAAGCATTGATGAAGCTGCAAAAAGAAATAAAATCCAGCCAATTGTAAATACAGGGTAAAGTCCATAATAATTTAAATGCAATCTATTTAATATTATTGGTAATAAAAATCCAAAAGTAAAACCTAAAGCTCCACCTATAAGAAATTGTAAGAAAAATTTAAAAATCCACTCTACCATAGAAGGACTTTCAGGCAACAATAAAATTTGTAAAATAGCAATTGTTAGAAAAATCGCCATAGGGTCATTACTTCCTGATTCTAATTCCAATAAAGGAGTAAGTTTTTTCTTAAGTAAAATACCTTTTGATCTTAATATTGCAAAAACTGCTGCTGCATCTGTTGAAGATATAATTGCACTTAATAATAAAGACTCTAAAAAAGTAAAATCTAATATATAATATACACATAAAGCAACCATAAAAGCTGTTAATAGCACCCCTAAAGTTGCAAGTATTAATCCATCTTTTAATACAGGTCTTACAGCTTTCCAAGCAGTATCTAAACCACCTCCAAATAAAATAAAAATAAGAGCTAAAGTTCCAATATTTTGTGCAATTTCAACATTATCAAAATGTATTCCTAAAATTCCATCAGAACCTGCAAGCATTCCAAGTGCCAAAAAAATAAATAATGAAGGTATACCAAATCTACTTGATAATTTGCTTGTTATTACACTAAGCAATATTAAAAATCCTGCTATTAATAAATATAATTCAATAGATTCCATTGAATTCCTTTTTTAAAATTTCCTAAATACCACGATTATATCAAAAAAATCTTAAAGTGCTTTAATAATAAGAAACAGTATCAATATACAAAATCTTATGCTAAAATAAATTATATTTAAATAAGGAAGATAATATGACCAAAAATAAAATATTATTTGCAACGGATTTTTCACAAAAAAGTTTTAAAATTATTGAAAATATTTTGAAATATATCAAAAATAAAGAAAATGAATTTTATATAATTCATGTAATAAAAAATCAATTACTTCAAGAAAAACTGGACAAAGAACTTACTAAAAAGAAGGGTTTTAAAGTATTAAAAAAACATTTTCCAGCTTTAATTGAAGAAAACTTTTTTTGTATAAATGGAAATATAGAAGATCAAATTGCATACCATACTGATAAATTGATGATTTCACTCGTTATCCTTGGATATAGTAAAAAAGATGATTTTATTAGTAGATTTTTTGAAAGTTCTAATACAAAAGATATTGTAAGAAATTTAAATACACCTAGTTTAATAATCAAATCAAAAAAACCTATTAGTTTTGATAATATTTTAATTCCAACTGATTTATCTCTAGAATCTAAGAATTACATACATGAAGTATCAAAATTATTTCCTGATGCAAAAATAAAAATTTATTACTCTTACTCAATACCTTATGAAAAAAAATTGAATTTTTATAGTTTTGAAGAGGAGATAAGTGAATCTCAAAATGAAGCAAAACAAACTTTATTAAAAACTGCACATGATTTTTACAACTCTTTAGAGATTAAAAATAAAAGTAAATTTATTCTAAAAGAATCAGAATTAAGTGTTGAGAATCTTATTAAAGATTCAAAAAATATTGAACCTGATTTAATAGCAGTTCATACTACTGGTTTTTTTAGTTTTTTTGCTTTTTATTTAGTTGAATATTCAAAAATAAATATTTTAATTAAAAAAATGAATTAAAAACTCTATCTCAAGAGCTTCTTTAAATAGCTGCATCTTGAGACGAAGATTAATATTTGAGCCTTTAGATTTATCATTACAAAAGTAACTTTTATAATAATTGATAAATTGAATAAATCAAACTCATTTTACTTTATAAATAATTACATCTTTTTTAGAAGCTTCAAGTAAATCAAAAGAGAAAATACTAAGACTTGAACCTACTGAAAGACTCAATAAATCTATTGCTTTATATTCAATTGATTCATCAACCATTGATTTTATATCCATATATTTTTTTGCTTTCTCAAATATTTTTATTTCACTTGGTATTTCCAAACTCTTAATAAATTTATCTAAATCTTTTTCAGCTTCATCAGCATAAAAATCAACAAAATTATGAGCTTCATCATCATTAAATCCATATAATTTTATTCTATCTTCAAAAAATGCTTTATAATAATGTTCAATATGAAAATTTGCTTCTGGAAATATTGATACTAAATATTCTATATTTATTTTTGAAGCTTTTGATAAATCTGTTGGAACTAAAATATTTTTATAATTAGGTTCATCCTCTGTTTTAATTACAATTACAGGAATATCTAATTTTCTGATGATGTTACTTAAATTTGAACCATTAAAAATATCTTCAAAAAAAGTTCTTTCTCTTCTAAATCCTACGATTACTGTTGATATATTATTTTTTTCTATATGCTCTTTTACGATTTCAATAAAATTTCCACATTTACAAAAGATATTTACTTTATCTTTATAAATAGCTTGTAAAATACTTTTACTTTTATCCAAAGAACACTCTGTTTTTTCTTTAAAAAATTTAAAAAAAGACTCATCTTCAACATGAAGTACATCAATCTCTTTTTCATATTTATTTGCTAAATATATAGCCTTCTGAGCTACGATTTCCGTAAACTCTTGAAGGTCACTTAATACCAATATTTTATTCTTATTCATTATGTACTCCTTATTTCTTAAAATTTAATTATTTTATTACTTAGATTCTAAAGTAAAATGGTTAACCAAAAGTTATAAAGAGCTAAAAGATTCACTAAATTTTCAATTTTATTGCATTATGTAATAAAATTAATTCAAAAGAGAATTCTTTACTATAATTCATTTATATTTTAAAAGATTAAAAATCAAGGAATAAAATGAATATTTGTGGAATTGAATTAAAAGCTAATAATGCGATTTTAGTTGTATTAAAAAACAGTGAATATATAGATACTAAAATTAAAAAGATTGTTATTGAAGATGATGAAAAACAAGAAGATATTAGGAAATTTTGTAATGAATTTTTAGATTTTCTACAAACAAATCAAATTGAAAAAGTATTTATAAAAAAACGAGGAAAAAAAGGGGCTTTTTCAGGTGGAGCAGTTACTTTTAAAATGGAGGGATTGATTCAGCTAAATCCTCTTTGTTCTGTGGATTTATTATCGGCTCAAACTATTAGCACTTTTGAAAAGAAAAATGAAATAAATTTCCCAAAAGAACTTAAAAAATATCAAGAACAAGCATATTTAACAGCTTTTTGTAATCTTTAAAATAGAATGATATAATCAAATTATAAAAAAATTTAAAGAGGTGATCAAAATGAGAGTAATTTGTCCAAATTGTTTAAGTATAAATAATGTTCCAAAAAAAGATTCTTATTTAAAAGCAAATTGTGGAAACTGCAAAGAATCACTTTTGGATAATAAACCAATAAATCTAACAGATGCAAACTTTGATGAGATAATTGTAAATAGTGAAATTCCAGTGATTGTAGATTTTTGGGCGCCTTGGTGTGGACCTTGTAAAATGTTTGCTCCTGTATTTAATGAAGTTGCAAAAAGATATCCACTAAAGGCAGTTTTTGCAAAAGTAAATACTGAAGTTGAACAAACTCTAGGTGCAAAATATAGCATTAAATCAATTCCAACTTTAATTGTTTATAAAAATGGTGTTGAAGTAAAAAGAATAAGTGGAGCTTTAGATCCATTGAGATTATCAAATTTAGTAGATGAATTTATTTAGAGTTTTGAAAGAATTCAAGATAAAGAATAAACCCATTACTATGGGTTTATTCTTATTTATAACATAGAAATTTTGTCTTCTTTAGTAGTAATCATACATAAGAATTCATACTCACTGCCATAACAAGCTTCATATTTATGTGCAACTCCAGCTGGAATATAAATAAAATCTCCAGCTTTTGCATGATATTCTTCATCTCCAACTATAACTTTTGCCTCACCTTTTAAAACATATTGTTGATGTTGGATTTCATTTATATGATTTGGCATAGAACCATCAATTGCTAAAGTCACTTTTCTAACGATAAAATCTTTATCTTCTTTTGGAGATAAAACAGCAATAGAAGCATTTACAGTTTTTGGAATACAACTTGACTCAAATGTTTGTGAGTCTTTTAAATATTTGTTCATTTTTTACCTTTTTTTATTGAATTATAACTATTTATTTAGAAAACAAAAGCAATATCAGAAATACCAATATTATAAATTTCTACTTTTACACCATCACTATCCACAATACTGTATGAAATAATAAGTTCATTTGGATTTTGTATAGTTTGATTTTCTTCTACAAATTTTACATATTTATCATAATCAATAATGCTATAAATAAATTTTGCTTTTTCTTTGAACTTTTCATTATTGATATATCTTTCATAAACCTCTTTGTATGTTGTTTCATCATATTTATCATAGAAATTTTTTTTGTACATCAACTCACAATAAGCAGCTTTTTTTAAGTTTTGTGAAGAATATTCAAGATAATCATTTGCTATTACATTTTGTAAATCTTCATGTATTTCAAAAAGATTATATTTTTTATACCCATTTTCATCTGATATTAAAGCTGTTGTTCTTATCATATAATTGTTCCTATTTTTATTTTATTCTATCATATTATAATTTACAACTAGATAATCTATATTTTATTTGTATATTTTTTAAAATTATTAAATATATACAAAATGTATTATTTTATAATAGAAATAAAATCTTTTAGAAGTTATGATTTTACTTAATATTTCAAAAAAATTATTTTTTTACAAATTCCCTTTATTATTGTACTTTATGAATATTTTTATTACATTTTGGATAATATTAATTATATTTAGATATATACATATTGAATACCATATAATTCGTAAAATTTATATCAAATGATATATTTGTCCAACACTAATTCCAGCATCATTTAAAGGAATGATTTTATTGTAATAAAACTCTCTCTTTTGCTCTTTAAATTTATCTATTAATATCTCAAGAAGTATTTTATTTTGAAACACTCCTCCACCTAAAACTATTGGTAAATCTTTATGGCTATTTGAAATATCTAAAATAATCTGTACTATTGTATTTATAAATTTTGAGCAGATTTGTTTTTTGTCTTTTTCTAAAATCATTTGTTTTATCATACTTGATAGTTCAATTTTATCTTCTTCTATTTTATAAGAATAACTTTGTGTGATAGTTTTGTCATAATTTTGTTCTATTTGTAAGCCCATTTCTCCCTCATAGCTTTGAATATGTAAAATATCAGCAAATGATGCAACTGCATCAAATAAACGCCCTACGGAGCTTGTAAGTGGTGAATTCAGACCTTTTTGCCACATTGTATAAAGCATTTTTATTTCATTTTGTGTAAAGGCTTTTACACATGAATTTTCTAAAACCAAAATTTCTTCTAGTGAATAAATATCAAAAAGTAGACTCAACGCCACTCTTTTAGGTTCATTTACTGCTTTTTCACCACCTAAAAGTCTAAAATATGAAATATGATTTATTCTTTTATACTTCTGTTTAGAAGCTATAAAAACCTCTCCACCCCAAATATTCCCATCATCTCCATATCCCGTTCCATCAAAAATAAAAGCTAATACCTCTTTGTCTAACTTATACTCAGCCATCACAGATAAAACATGAGCATAGTGATGTTGAATTTGAACTAACTCTATGTTTGGATTTATCTCTTTTAGTTTTAATGCAAATTTTGTCGATTCATAATTTGGGTGTTTATCGCAAACTAAAATCTCAGGTTCGAAGTCATAAAATCTTTTAAAAGTATTTATAGTTCGTTCAAAATATTCCAATGATTTTAAAGAGTTTAAATCTGCAATATATGCAGAAGAAATTAAGTTATTTTCAAAATATAAACTAATCGTTGATTTTTGATTTGCTCCAAGAGAAAGTATCTTCTTTTTACTTCTATTTTCAAAGTTTAAGGCAGCAGGAGCATAACCTCTGGCATTTCTAAGTTTTGTAATATCATTATCTACAATTTGTATAACTGAATCATCACTTGCATTTACAATATCTCTATTAAAATCAAGGATAAATTCAACTACATTTGATAGTTTTTCTAAGATTTCATCTTTAAAGATAATAATTGGTTCGCCCTTTATATTTGCACTTGTAGCAACAATTGGGTTATCTAAATATCTAAAAAGTAAATGATGCAAAGGTGTATAAGCAATAAAGCATCCAAGATGATTTATACTTGGAGCTATTAGTTGTGATAATTCAAACTCTTTTTTCTTTTTTACTAGAACTATTGGTTTTTCTTTTGAGTTTAAAATCTCTTTTTCTTTTGAGCTTGTATTTGTATAATTCTTAATATCTTGTATATCTTTGAACATTACAGCAAAAGGCTTGTTTAATCGGTCTTTTTTTATTCTTAATTCTTTTATTGTATTGTCATTTTTTGCATCACAAATCAGATGAAAACCACCTATTCCTTTAATGGCTACGATACTTCCATTATTAATTAACTGTGCCACTTCTTTTATGGCATTTATATTGTGTGATATAATTTCATTTTTATTATTATACAAAGTTACATTTGGACCACATTTTTCACAAGCAATAGGTTGGGCATGGTATCTTCTATTTGTAGTATTTTCATACTCTTTTTTGCAATCTTCACATAATTCAAAAGATGCCATTGAGGTATTTATTCTATCATAAGGAACTGTTTTTATTATAGAATATCTTGGACCACAATTTGTACAATTTGTTAAAGCATAATTATATCTAAAGTTAGAATTGTCATTAATATCTTTGATACAATCATCACAAATAGCAATATCAGGTGAGATTATTGTAGATTTATTTTTTGAGCTTGAACTTTGTAATATTTCAAAGGTTTTGTACTCTTGTTTTTTAGTTATTTTTTTAATATTTAGTGAATCTATTTTTGCTAAAACAGGAGGTTTTTCTTTTAGTTCACATAGGAAATTTTGAATGTTTTCTTCACTTGAATAAAGAAAAATATTCACTCCTTTTTCATCATTATTAACCCAACCTTTTATATTATATTTTAAAGCTAAATTATAAACAAAAGGTCGAAATCCAACCCCTTGAACAATACCTTTTATTTGAACAAAAACTGACTGCATTTATATTTCTATTCCAAAATAATATTTCACTAAATATCCAATAACAAATGAAATTATCGCAACTCCAAAAGTAATAGCTGACATTTGAAAAACTCTTGTTGTGAAGTTTAAATCTTTTGCAACACTAATATAAAAATTATATGAAACAATTGCTAATAAGGCACAAATAAACATCATAATCAAAGAATAAGCCATCGTTTCAAAGATAAAAAAAGGTACAACTAAAATGCTTGTTGTTAAAATATATGAAACACCTGTATAAAGTGAATATGTAAGGGGTTTTATAGTTTCATTTGGGTTTTCTTTTGCTTCAAAATATGCAGATCCAGCCATTGATAAAGATGCAGCAATTCCCATTATAAGACCTGTTAGACCAACAACTAAACTCTTATCAAAAGCCAATGCAATTCCGCTTAAAGTTCCTGTTAATTCAACTAAAGCATCATTCATACCTAAAACTATTGCTCCTGCATATAAAAGTTTTTTATCATTTAACATTCCAATGAGTTCATATTCATGTTCTGTTTCTTGGTTATATATTCTTTGTGATTCAGGGTAAATTTCAAAAAGTTCTTTATAAAACTCTTCGGCTCCTGCTTCTCTTTTTTCCAAAGATTTCAAAGCAAAAGAAGTTCCAAAAATCTTCACAAGAAATACAAACCACCAAACTAAGAACTTTTGAGCTTCCATTTGTTTATTTGTTATTTTTACCCAAAAGTCATAATGATATTTCTCTTCTTTTGAGATTCTTTCAAAAATATTTTTGTTATTTTCATCTTTTTGAAAAAGTGCTAATGTTTTATAAATAGTATAATCATTTATCTCATTTTGTTGTTGAATTAAAGCTTTTTTGAGATTTTCTTTATCAAATCTTGTATTCATAGAAGTTTCCTTTTCTAATCTATTTGCACCACTGCTATTATTTTTAAAACAATCTTTTTGCCTACTGTTTCTTGTAACTTATTTTTGATAATATTATAATCATTAAATGAAAGATGTTCACTTGAAACAACTTCTAAATTTACAAAAATTTTATCTTTTTTATTTTGTAAAGATTGTATATTTAATTCTACTTTTTTATCATTTACAACTATAGATTTAAAACTATTTAATTTATTAAAATATTCATAATTATCAACTACTTTTATAAATGACAGAAATAAAGGTATAGAAATAAGTGCCATTAAAACAAAAGTATAAAATAGACCTTTTTTGGCTTTTTTTACAGGTGCAAAACCTAAAACTATAAAAGTTAATGCAGCACTTAAAGTTATTCCAACTAAATTTGTAAGAAAAAGTAAAAAAGAGCCATAAATTAAATCTATATTTCCAATTCCTAGTCCAATTCCCATTACACTTAAAGGTGGCACTAAAGCAACAGCAATTGCAACACCTGCAAGAGATTTTGAAACTTCTTCTTTTGAAGTTGCATAAGCTCCTGCTATTCCAGAAAAAATAGCAACCATTAAATCTAATAAATTAGGATTTACTCGTACTTGCATCTCTACTGTTATTTGTTCCAATGGAATAAGCAAAGCATAAATACTAGAAAATAATAAAGCCAAAAAAATACCAAAAAGCAATGTTCTAAAACTTTGAAATAATAAAAATTTATCTGCTCTTATTATACCCATCGACAAAGATATTATAGGAGCCATTAAAGGTGCTAATATCATTGCACCTATAATCACAGGAGTTGAATTCGCAAAAAGTCCAGTTGTAGATAAAAGCGTACTTAAAATCATTAATATGGCATAAGTATAAGAAAAATTTGCACTTTGTTTTAAACTACTCAATAACTCTTTGAAATCATCATCACTTGCTTTTTTAAATAATGGCAATTTCCCTTCAATTAAAATACTACTTAATTCAGCTTTTGGTAAAGAATTTAGTTTTATTACATCTTTTTCTTCAATATAATTATCATCATTTTTTACAATTTCTACTAAACTTCTACCTAAATGTATATTCAAGCAATCTTGTAATACTTCAAGTTTTATAAGTTTTGATTGATGTAAATCTTTATTGTCAATTTGATAATCCAACATTTCATTTGAAGAAACAGTAAGTTTTGAAGATTTAATAAATCCCAAACTTTTTGGCAATGAAACTAAAGAAATTCTTTGATAAAAAAAGATTGATAATAAATACCAAACATAAGAAATCAAAGAAGTTGGCGCTAGAATATAAGCATTTAATTTTCCATCATGAATAGATAATTCATCTCTTAAGGCTGATTCTTGAGTTGCGATACTTAAGTGTTCAAGGATAGTGATTCCAGAAGCTGCTGTTTTTATTGAATGTTCTTCTGAAGTAGTTAAAGTATAACTCTTAAATGAAATATTTTTAAGATTATTAAAAAATATCTTAATTTTATTTAATCTACTATTTTTATTATAATCAAAATTATTCATTCCATGCATATCACCAATAGAAATACGATTAAAACTAAGAAATTCATTACATTTTAATAAATCAATTTTACTTAAAAGTGCAGGATTATATGAATCATCAATCGCATCAATAATATTACTAGAAATACCGTAATTTTTTATTGTATTAGAAGAATCTTTATGTGGAAGAATAGAAATAAATATATTTTTATTTAAATGATTTTGAAAGAAATTTTTAATCTCATCGTCACTTAAATATAAAAGAAATAATGTATCTTTACCATTTTTGTGCTCATCAAATTTTTTTTCTGTTGAGAAAATAGCTATTTCACTTTTATATTTTTCTTTTATATAATCAAAAATTTCACTAAGAACTTTTTTATCTTTTTCTTGGGTAATAAAATTAATATTTTTATACACTTTTTGAATTCCTTAAAAAAATAAGAGTAATTTTCATTCTCTTGAGAAGTATATTATAGTGTAAGCTTTTTAATATCATATTTTTTTGATATTATTTTTGAATCATAAATTCTTTATTGTAATAAATTTTAAAATTTTTGGTAATACTTTTTTCAACTAAAGATGTGAATAAATCATTTGTGAACATATCTCCGCATAAGCTAACTGCTTTTACTTCATATGATTCATTTATAGTATCAGTTTTTCTTCCTATAAAGTGAGCCAAACTTTCTATAAATCCTAAAGAAATTGTTTCTTCATCAACACCTGCTAATTTAAAACTAATTGAAGATTTAATTAAACTAATATAATCAAATTTTTTATGAAAAAGTTTTTTTGAATCAAATAATTTATAATCAATTCTAGGACCTTTTTCTAAAAAACAATTATTAGCATTTTCTAAAATACCATTTTTAAAATCTAAGATAATTTTTGCAATTCCCCAATAACAATAAAAAGAACTACTTTTATACATTGATATATCAGTATTTATAGCTTTTTTATACTCTTTCTCAAATTTACTTCTATAGTTTTCAACTAGTTTTTTACCACCATCAGTTTTTTGTATTTCTTCAAATATCTCTTTTATTGAAGATGGAATATAAAATGATTCTACAATATCAACTAAACCATCTATTTTTTCAGAATAATAAGACATTCCATCATCATCTTTTGTACTTATATAAAAATTTAGAATTGAACTATCAAATAATTGATTTTCTGCTAAAACTGTCATAAATTGTGACTTATTTTTTTCATTAAATTTTTCATATACATTGTCTAAATTTTTAGGATATGAATTTGATTTTAAAATTAATTTTTTATTATCAAAACATTTAATTATTGGAATATCTAAAAAAATATCATTTTTATAGTTAACATCTAAAAAATAATCAAAATCACTATTTTCTTCTTCAATATTTAAAAAAGATATATCATATTGTTCTAATTGTAAAGCCAATAAATAAAGTGTCAAATCATTTGGATATCTAATATCAATATTAGTTTTTTTCACACTATTTTTTTGTCTATATATTTCATTTATTTTGAAATTAATTTGTGGTTTTTCAATACTAACAAGAGCCACAATATCTATTTTATTTTCTACAATAATTTGAGATATTTTTCTAATATTTGTTAGAAGAAGAGAAGAAGATTCATCTAAAGTTTTTATTTTAGAAAAAACAAAAATTCCACTTAGTGTTTTTATTTTTATTTTTTTATCTTCATTAATTAACAAAGCTATTTTTTTAAATACTTCAATATTTGATTCTACTTTTTTATCTTCAAATAAAAAAGATGCTTCTTCAAAACCATCACAAATATTGCAAGATTTAAAGGCATTATAAAAATTTTTGCTTTGAGTATTTTCAACTTCTTTTAAGCATGTTGGACAAAAAGATATAGTTTTATCTTGATTTAAACAAATAAAATCTAAAGAAGGTATTTCATCAATAACTTCTATTTGAACATCATAATAATAAATAGACATGGGAATATAAACAGATAGAGACTCTGAGAATTTTTCTAAAATTTCTTCATTTGCTTTTATATATAAACAAACAAAATCTAACTCTTGATATATTTTGTATTCACAATCAAATTGTTTTGAAGCAAAATCCAAAAATTTTGATAGTGTTTTATCACTTGATTTATATGTAAATTTAAATTTTAGGACCATTTATAATATCCCTTTTAAATGAGATTTGAGAAATATTCTCAATAGTTGTATTCATATTTCTAATTTTCACACTTATATTTAATTTATCCAAATACTTTAAAATTGCAGATTCCATAGTTATTACTGCATTGATAATTTCATTACTTAATTCAAAAGTAGTATCGTCACTAACTCTTTTTGGAATAATTCCTAAAACATTAGTTGTAGGTAAATCTTTGTTCATATCAATCATATTTAGTGTTTGAAGCATTTCAACTTCATGGGCGCTTCCTTGCCAATTTACATAAGATGGAGTATCTTTATAGTCAAAAAAATACACATCTCCTGCTTTTGAATTATCAGCATCAATACAATCAACTATAATAACTTCATCATATTTAACAATTTCAGGAATTAATCTTTGAGCCAAAGTTCCACCATCAACTATACTAATACTGTTTTTATCAGATATAAACTCATATTTTTCATCTAAATAATGTATAAAATGAACTCCCATACCCTCATCTTGGAATAGAATATTTCCTATTCCTAAAATCAAAATATTCACTTTTTCTCTTCTTCCCATTTATAACCGGATACTATTGAATCCATAGCCCCACTTTTCCCATAAACTGAATTAAAAATAGCTAAATAAATATGAATAGGTAAAAATATTATAAATACCCACATACAAATATGATGAATTTCTCTAACCATCGCCAATCCTCCTATTATAACTTCAAGAGGGCTTAAAATATCATATAATAATCCACCTAATCCTTGATGATATACATGAATATGTAAGATTAATCCTGTAATTGAAATTACTATTAGAGCTCCATATACACCTGTATATGCCATAAATTGTAAAGGATTATAAACACCTTTTAAATGAGCATGTTTTCCTATTAGCATATAATATTTTATTTGTTTAAACCAAACAATAGGATTTATAAAATCCCAAAAAGAAGCTCGCTCACCTTTACTTTGTTTGTCAAAAATAAATAAATAAAATTTTCCTAAGGTAACGCAAATTAAAACAAAGCCAAAAATAATATGCCAAGATCTCATTAAAGCATTTAAATAGTTATTTGGTTCACCTTGAGTAAGACTAGATGCGATAAATGGAACTGCAATATAAAATCCTGTAAAAGTAAGAATTATAATTGCAAGAACTCTAACCCAATGAGTAAGTCTAAGCCATAAAGAAAATTCATAATGTTTTTTTATCATAATAATCTCCTTATTGACAAGCTAATCCATAAATGGGATCAACTTTATATGTTCCTAAATCATTACCTTTTTTATCCATTACATGAACAGCACAAGCAATACAGGGATCAAAACTATGAATTATTCTAATAATTTCTAAAGGCTGTGAAATATCAGCAACTTTAAGCCCTACTAAACTCGCTTCATAAGGTCCTAGTTGTCCTTTTGAATCAATAGGTCCTGCATTCCAAGTTGATGGAACAACAGCTTGATAGTTTTCAACTACTCCATTTTTTATTCTAATCCAATGAGACAACATTCCTCTTGGAACATCTCCTATGAATCTTCCTCTATACTCTTTATCTTTATCTATTTTATAAGAAGTGTAAGTATCTTGGTTAACTTTTAAATTTTCAATCAATGTATAAAAAGCTTCTAATCCGTATTTTGCAATTGCCTTTGCTTGAATCATTCTAGCAGCAGTTCTTCCAAGAGCTGTAAATAGTGCAGATTTAGGAAGCCCGGTTTTTTCTAAGAACTCATCAACTAGTGGAACTATTTTTTTATTTCCTTTTGCATAAGCAATTAAAATACAAGCAAGGGGTCCTACTTCCATAGCTTTTCCATCATATCTTGGTGATTTAATCCAAGAGTATTTTCCTTTTTCATCAACTACTTTTGAATGAACTTTTTCACCATGAGATCCTATTGTATCCATATCTTTAAGACCTGTATATTTAGGATTTGTTTTACCTTCATACGGATGTAAAGGTTCATCATTTTCATACCATGAATGTGTTGCTTCTTCTGTAATTAAATCTTCATTTATCTCAAATACTTTTGATAAATCTCCATTCATTATAAATCCTGAGTTAAATAAAAATTCACTCTCATTTAACAGCATCTCTTCATGTGCCATAAAATTCATAACACCTGCTTGTTGTGTAACAGAGGGTTCATCTTTAAAAACACTCGCTGCCATTAAAACATCAGCTTGATAAGCTTCATTTACAAACTCAGCACCTTTTTTAAATAATGTTAGGAATTCTCCCATTCTTGAAGGATCCATTAAATCCATGATACAAGTAACTCCACCAACAGTTAAACTTTGAGGATGTGGTTGTTTTCCTCCAAATAAAGCCATAAGTTTTGCTAAGTCTCGTTGAATTTCTAAAGCTTTTAAATAATGAGATAAAAGTATTAAATTTTGCTCAGCAGAAAATCTATAAGTTTTATGTCCCCAATAAGCATTTGCAAAAGGTCCTAACTGCCCTCTTTGCACAAATTCTTTAACCCTATTTTTTACTTTTTTAAGATCATTTTCACCCGTTGCAATTGGATAATCTGAATACTTAAATGCTTCTTTTGAAGCTTTTGCTTCATCGGCATCTAAAGCAGAAACAACATCAACCCAATCTAGTCCATGTAGATGATAAAAATGAACAACATGGTCGTGCATAAATAAAGATTGATTCATTAAAGATCTAGTTAATTTTGCATTTAAAGGAGGAATTATTCCTAAAGCATCTTCAACTGCTTCAATTCCTGCTCTATAATGTGAGAAAGTACAAACTCCACAAATCCTTTGCATTAAAAAACCTGCATCTCTTGGATCTCTATTTTTTACAATAGTTTCTAATCCTCGCCAAAGAGTCGAAGAAGAATACGCTTTTTGTATTACATTATTATCATCAACTTCAACTTCAATTCTTAAATGTCCTTCTATTCTTGTAATTGGGTCAATAATTACTCTTTTATTTTCCATAATTATTCCTCACCATCTTTTGGATTTTTAATTTTTGAAATTACAGCATGAGCTGCTATTCCGATACCTGTTACTGTTAATAATCCAACGCCAATTTTATCAGCTGTTGCATCTGCACCTAAACCTTTAAAAACTGTGTTATACAGCCTATTTGCAACAGGTTCTTCAAAAGGTCCCATCTTGTCCCAAAAATCAGGTTCACTACATCCAATACATCCATGTCCTGCTTGAATAGGCCATGACATATGAGAATTAAACTTATTTTTTGAACAATTATTAAAAGTATAAGGACCTTTACACCCTACTTTATATAAACAAAACCCTTTTTTAGCACCCTCATCTCCAAATTCTTCTACAAATTCACCTGCATCAAAGTGACCTCTTCTTTCACATAAGTCATGGATTCGTAAGCCATAAGCCCATTTTGGTCTATTATAAACATCTAAAGCGGGAAGTGTTCCATATAAAATATAATGAAGTAATGTTCCAACAATATTTTTCTCACTAGGAGGACAACCTGGAACATTTATTACCGTTTTACTTGTAACTTTTGAAAGTGCTACTGCTCCCGTTGGATTAGGAATTGCTGCTTGAACTCCACCATAAGAAGAACAAGTTCCAATTGCAAAAATTGCAGCTGCGTGTTCTGCTGCATCAATAGCATTTTGTTCACCTGTTTTTCCATGACCACCAATTGTTAAAAAGTGAGCATTTTCTCCTGAGGGAATTCCACCTTCTACCATTAAAATATACTGTCCTTTATATTTTTCAATTGCATTTTCAAGATTTTCTTCAGCTTGCCAACCAGCAGCTGCCATTAAAGTTTCATGATATTCTAAAGAAATATAATCAAATATCAAAGAATCAATAGTTGGAGCATCAGTTCGTAGTAATGATTCACTACAACCTGTACATTCAGCCATATGTAGCCAAATAATTGGTAACCTATCGGCTAGTTTCGCAGCTTTTGCAACCAAAGGAGTAAAAGTTCCAGGTAATGCTAACATAGCAGTTATTGCTGCAGCCCATTTCATAAAATCTCTTCGTGAGATTCCTTTTTCATCCAAATGTTTTGAAATTGTTTTATTTTCTTTTAATTTTGGTAATTTTTCTAATTCTATTAATCTTTTTGATAATTTTTCATACAGTTTTTCAGCTTGCAAAATCTAACCTTTTTTAGTGAATGATTATTCATTTATTTTAATTGTTGAATCTTATACTAATTATGGTTAAACTTTCTTTACTAAAATCATAAATATGAATAATTATTCATAAAAATAAAAAAAGCTCAAACTATAAAAATTTGAGCTTTAATAACAGTAATATTTAGTGATTTGGATTAATAATCTAAAGGATATTCTCTAGGAAGAATAATATTATAAGTCTTACTAAGTGTTTTATTTGTTTTGGCAAGAAGTATTGAATTTGCAAACATATTTCCACATAAAACTACATCTTTTGCTTTTAAATCTGTTGCTATTTCATTTACATAATTGCAAATAAACTCACTCAAACTTTCATAAAAAGAATAAATTAATGTAATATTATCAACATCAGCCATTTTATAAGCCATGATTGATTGAACTGTTTTTCTATAATCTAAATAGTTTACTCCATCAAGATTTACAAGTTTCATATCTATTTGAATTCCACTTGTCATACTCGTATTTAATGCCATATCTTCAAACTCTTTTGCACTATTTATTCCTAAAACTTTTGCACACATATTTATAATTGATTCAAATCCATTTGTATTTAAAGGAACTTCATTTTCTAATATACTTGGAAACTTTTTTGAATAATTTTTAATCAATCTAGCACAATGTTCATCCATATCAGAAATCTCTTCAAAACAGTTTTTTATACTATTTTGAATATTTGGAATAGAAATTATCTCTTTTACTCCTTTTGTAGGAACATTTATTGATATTGAACTTTTATGTGAATTTTGAGAAAAATATACTCCAATAGATGGAACTAATCGTTTTGCACTTTGAGCAAGAATTGCTTTAAAAGCTCCACCATTATCATCAAAATAATCTTTTGAAGAGTTATACTTTTTATTTGCAACAAAATCATATTTAGGAAATAAACCTTTATCTCCATGAATTATTAGATTTTGCTCTTTGAAATATGTGATTTTTAAACCATCTTGATAAACCTCATCATTTACATATAAAACATGATTAATTCCATTTTCTTTTAAAGCTTTTGCAAATAAAATCACTTCTTTATCATCAGGAATTTTTGCATAAATAAAATTTGAAGAAGAAAATTCTTTATTTGCATTTTTTAATATTTTAAATTTTAATTTAACCAAAGGTCGCTCAAGTGAGCAAAGAAGTTGATAATCTTTAGTATTTATATCAAAAATCTCTTCTATTTTACTAATATCAGTAATCAAAAGTTTAACTTCAAAACCTTTTTCTTCAAAATCTTCCCGAATTTTTTTATTTGGTAAAAAATAATCTTTTAAACCATTGTGTGTTTCAAATCTTGAAATTTCACCTTTTGTAATTTTTACAATATCATTTAAAAAATCAATATTACTTTCTTCAATTATATTTTTTATTGCATCATTTGTTAGAAGTGTTAGATTTTGTTTTATATGAAAATCTTCTATTTCTTTTAAAGTTTCATCATAAGATTCTATGACATATGATTTTCCAATAAAAACACTAAGTGGTAATTTTTTTTCCAATAAAGCAAAAAAATCTTCAATTTCTTCACCACTTGCATCTAAAATAATGAGTATAAAACCATTGTATTGTTTGCAAATGGCATTTATTTTTGCTTCATTAATCAAACACTCTATAATATGTTTGAAATATAAATTTGTTGTATTAAACTCTATTTTATAAATTAATTGCATGTGTAAAATCTTCTTCATTTGGAATTCTTGTTAAATGTTCGCCATTGTAACTTCCTATCATACTTTTTACAATGTCAGGAATCAAGATATTTTTTATTTTTGTGGCTTTTATTCCTAAGCTTTCTATCTCTTTAATTCCATTTAAAATAAACTCTTCAAATTTATCTTCCATCTCAATTGTGAGTCCAATTTGAACAGTTTCGATATCTTTTGGAATTATCCCAATTATCGTCACATTTGCATGTGAATCTAAAACGGAAACAATCTCCAACATCTCTACAATTTCAACTTCATGGGCTGTTTTTCTATAAGTTCCAAGCCCTAAAAGTACATCAGATGGAAGTCTATAAATTCCTCCAACCTCATCTTCAATAGACACAGTATCTAAAATAATAACATTGTCATATTCTTGAAAATATGCCATTAGTTTAAACCCTAATGTTCCACCATCTATAATTTCTAAATCTTTATCATCGAACTCGTAATTTTGACTAATATACTCAGAAGCGTAAATACCTATACCTTCATCTTTAAAAAGCATATTTCCAACACCAATTACAATATTTCTTTTTTTCATAAATAATACCTTTAAATGAAAAGGGGCTTTCGCCCCTTATTTTCTCTATTTTTCTTCTTCTCTTACAAATTTACTACCACCAATAACAATGGCAATATCACCCTCTTTCCAGAAGATTGTTCTCCAAATTTGATAATAAATATGACACATTACCCAAACTAGAATTAAATACATTGATGTATGATGAGCAATTCTTACTCCCATATTTCCACCAAATACATTTAAAGTCCAATCAGTTGTTAAATGTAACATTGAAGGCCACCAACTTCCAATAGAACTAATTCCAGAAGCTAAACCTTGAACATACAACTGAAGTCCAGTAAATAACATAAATATTAATAATAAATGGAATATTGTAAAAAATACAATATTATAACTATCACTATGTGATGAATCAAATTTCTTTCTTCTATTAAAAGTAATTAGATTTAAAAATACTTCACAAAATTCAACTATATTTTTTATAGTTGGTATTAGTTTTTTATATGGTTTTTCAAATCTTGAAAAGAAATATAAATAACCTATTAATACAGCAGTTACATCAAAGATAATTGCAACTATAAAATGTCCCCATCTATTCCATGCCATTACATACTTATCCACAGCTGGATCTGCAATGAATGATTGGTAATAAGGATGACCTATATATAAACCGGTTATAACAGCAACTACCATACAAATAGCATTTAGCCAATGTATAATTCTCATAGTTCCCGTCATTCTTTTAACCTCTTTAATGTTAGGCACGGCTTGTTCCTCCAATTGGATCTACTTTATAAACACCTAATTCTTTACCATTTGTATCAATAATATGTACAGCACAAGCAATACATGGATCAAAACTATGAATAGTTCTTAAGATTTCAAGTGGTTGATCTGGATTTGCTACTTTTGTACCAATTAATGATGATTCATAAGCACCCATTCTTCCTTTATAATCTCTAGGAGCTGCATTCCAAGTTGAAGGAACAACTGCTTGGTAATTTGCTACTTTTCCATCTTTAATTTTAATCCAATGACCTAAACCACCCCTTGGAGCCTCTTCCATACCAAAACCTTGAGCATCTTTTGAAACATGATCAAAATTAAATTCAGTCCATGTTGATAAATCTCCATGTGCTACGTTTGAAGCTAATTCATCAACCCATTCCATCATTACATCAGCCATAAGTTCTGATTCAACTGCTCTTGCAGCAGTTCTTCCTACAGTTGAAAATAATACTTTAATTGGTAAATTACCTTGTTTTAAAAATGTAGTTACATATTTAGTGATTCTTTCATCACCTTTAGCAACTCCTACAATCATACGAGCAAGTGGTCCCACTTCCATTCTTTCATCATCATAAAGTGGTGATTTAATCCAAGAGTATTTTTTTGTTGTATCTAAATAAGCGATGTTGTCTTCTTTTTTACCAAAACCTGTATATGCAGGTTTTGTAACACCCTCAAATGGATGTAAATTTGTATTACCTTCATACCAAGCATGAGTAACATCTTCTGTAATTTTTGTTTGGTCAATATCAAATACTTTTGTTAAATCCCTATTTTTCACAATTCCAGATGGGAATAATTTAGAAGATTCATAAAAAGGTAAATCATCAAGATTGAATCCACCATAACACATATAGTTTCCGATTCCTCCACCAATTCCTTCTAAAGCTTCATCAGCATACATAGTTCCTGCCATATAAACATCTGGTAAATAAGCTTCTTTTACAAACTTCTGACCTCTTTTTAAAATTTGTTTAAATTGAGCAATTCTTGCAGGATTTTTAATATCTTGAACACATGTAACTCCACCTACAACAAATGATTGTGGGTGTGGATTTTTCCCACCAAAAATAGCCATCATTTTTGCTAATTCTCTTTGTAATTCTAAAGCATCTAAATAATGAGAAAGACCTATTAAGTTTTGTTCAGCAGTTAATTTAAAACCTTTTGAACCCCAATAGGCATTTCCAAAAATTCCAAGCCTTCCTTGTTTTACATATTTTGTAACTCTTTCTTGAACAGCTGTATACACATCTTCGTTTGCATTCCATGGTCTATGTCCTGAAAGAGCCGCCCATTTTTGAGCTTCAATTACAGTTTTTTTAGGATCTGCTTCTAAAGCTTTTGTAATATCAACCCAGTCAAGTGCATGTAAATGATAAAAGTGAACAATATGATCATGTAAATATAAAGCACCTTGAATAAGATTTCTTACTAATCTTGCATTTTTTGGAATAGTAATTTTAAATGCATGTTCAACTGCTTCAATACTTCTTTGATAGTGAGTTCCTGTACAAACTCCACAAATTCTCATCGCTAATAAACCGCAATCTCTTGGGTCTCTTCCTTTTAAAATTTCTTCAATTCCTCTAAACATAGTCGAAGAAGAAAAAGCATCTACTACAACATTATTTTCATCTATGATTGCTTCGATTCTAAGATGTCCTTCTATCCTTGTAATTGGATCTATTACTAAGTGTTTGTTTGCCATTATTTTTCTTCCCCTTCATTTGATTTTTTTCCTGCAACTGCTGATGCTATTGCATGAACTCCAATACCAACTGCAGTTGCAGTTAATAAACCTAAACCAAACTCATCAACAGTTTTTTCAACTCCACCTGTTGGTGCTTTGATTTTTGCATTTGCCATTGGTCTTTCATAGGCATATTTATCCCAAAAATCAGGCTCAGAACATCCAATACAACCACGACCTACACCAATTGGCCAGTTTGTACCCTCGTTATATCTAATAATTGAACAGTTATTAAAAGTCATTGGACCTTTACAGCCAACTTTGTATAAACAGAAGTTGTTTTTAGCTCCCTCATCTCCCCACTCTTCTACAAATTCACCAGCATCGAAGTGAGCTCTTCTTTCGCAGTTATCATGGATTCTATAACCAAATGCAAATTTAGGTCTTAAAAGTGAATCAAGTTCAGGAACTTGACCAGTTAGTACATAATGTAAAACAACTCCAACCATATTTGCGGGATTTGCAGGACATGCTGGAATATTAATAATTGGTTTACCTTTTACAATATCCATTACCCCAACAGCACCCGTTGGATTTGGAGCAGCGGCGGGGATTCCACCAAATGTTGCACAAGTTCCAACAGCCACAATAGCTGCTGCATCTTTTGCCATTCTTATTAAGTGATCATGAAAAGTTTCACCCATAGCACCAATTGTTCCATATTGACCATTCATAGCCATAGGAATTGCACCCTCAACAAAAAGTAAATATTTACCTTTATAAAGATGAGCCGCTTCTTCTAGTTGTCTATCCGCATCATGTCCAGCACATGCTTGAAGAGTTTCGTGATACTCTAAACTTAATACATCAAATAATAAGTCATCAACAGTTGGAGCAGAACTTCTTAAAAGTGCTTCTGAATTTCCAGCACAATCTTGTAACTCAATCCAAATAACTGGAACTCTATTCATAAGTTCAGTAGCTTCAGCAACAAGTGGAGCAAACATAGGAGGTAACATAAGTGTAGCAGTTGTAGCACTAACCCACTTCATAAAATCTCTTCTATTTACACCTTCACTCTCTATTACATCCATTAAATCAACATCTTTAAGTGCTGGTTGCGCTTTTAATATTGATAAACGGCTTTTAACTTTTTCAAATAATGAGTTATAATATTCTTCACCCTTATTTGTTTCAATTCTTCCTGATTTTTGTGTAAAAACTTTTTTTACCATCTCTTGCGAATCAATCATATACTTCTCCCTTATAAAAATGAATGTTCATTTACTTAATTGTAAAATATCTGCATAAAACTTATTCTTTTCTTAAGTGAATACTCTAGAGAATAGCATTAATATAGCTTTACAGCTATTTGTTTTATATGGCTTCAATAATCATGTGATTTTATGGTATTTATTATTATATTAGTTCTAAAAGTATATAAGTGAAATGAAAATTAATTATTTTTTTATATTGTTACAAATATACACTTTTTTTATGAATAGTCATTTGCTAATGAGTAGTACAAACCGAACAAACATCAAAACTTCTTAACACTATTTTAGCAATTTCAATACTTGGTGAACCAACAATTGCTTTTTGTGCTATTCCTTTTTGAGTTTTATTTTTTGGACCTAAATTCCAAACGGTTGGAGTTATTACATCATAAGATTTAATTAAGCCTTTTTCTATACTTATATTATGTAATAAAGAACCTCTACAAGCTTCTATAACAGCTATTGCTTTTGCATTTTCTACATCTTTTAATGAATATTTTGGCTTTATATATGAAAGTTCTGAAATGTCAATTTGTGAGATTAAAGTATTTGTTTCAAAAAGCAAAAATGCCATTTCATCCATTCTTGCCATTACTCTTGTAAAAACTGAATCTTCAAAAGATTTATGTATATCTTTTATAAATTTTCGATTTGAAATAATTGCCCGTGAGAGTGGACCTGTTTCAAAAAAACTTTCATCATAAGATACAGATTTTGACCAAGTATGTTTTTGGGAATTGTTTTCTTCTTTATTTATAGAAAAAGAGTAACTACTATCTTCTACTATTTTTGAAAAATCCAATTTATCAACTAATCTTTGTTTTATTTTTCCTCTTTTAAATAAACTTGATTCCCCTAAAGTTATAAATCTATTATGAGATTTTCCATAAATTTCAAGTGAATATTTAAATGATAAATCTTTAAAATATTTTAAATCAGCACCCAAATTTTCTAAATTATCCACACTTTCATAAGTCAAATAATTTTCTAAACTAACTCCACTAATAGATTTCTCAAAAAAACTAATTGTTGTTTGTAGATAGTTTTGCATCATTATTAAATCAAGTTTTGTAGGATCACTCATCACTCCACCTGGAAGCATATATGAAGTATGTGGCCATTGTCCACCAATTACAGCTAATGCTTTTATAGTCTCACTAGCACTTTTTTGAGCTTCCATCCATCGTGAGCCTTTTATTGGTGCATAAATTCCTAAATTATTTGAATCTAGTTTTATAATATCAGGAAGAATAAACATATAAAACCATTTTAAATGCGAATCAATTATCTCAATATTTAAACCTATTTCTCTTAATAGTTTTGCTTTTTGTGTGATTTGTAATTTTTCATTTATATTTTCATAGATATTTTCCAAAGCATCAACTGTTGCTTTTAAGTGCGCTTGTCCACAAATTCCACAAATTCTTGGAGTATAAACCAAAGCATCTAAGGGTGATTTCCCCTCTAAAATATATTCAAAACCTCTAAAATTTAGAAAATCAATTCTAGCATCACTTACTTTTTGATTACTCCAAGTACAATGAAGTTTTGCTTCACCCTCGATTCTTTCAACTAAATCTATTGTTTTCACTATTATTCCATCAATTTTTTATGAAGTCTGTCAATTCTAAAAGTTTTTGCAACTCCTGTCATACTTAAATATGCTCTTTTTGAAATTCCTAAAGGAACATCATGTGGTATTCCTATATTTTTTTTAGTTTCTAACATATCATTTCTTGGAAAATCCATTTCTGTACATCCAATACAAGGCATTCCAACTCTTGTTTTTGAACTAATATCATTCCATAAAATTTTATTACAAGAACTATGAGTCATAGGACCTCGACAACCTTGATCATAAAATAAACAGCCTTCTTTTTGCCCAAAACCACCCTCAACTTTCCATTCAAAATATTCATTTTTAGTACATCCATGATGAGCTAAAGAACCATAAAGTTCTATTGGTCGTCCAACTTCATCTAAAGCAATTTTTCCATAGGTTTTTAAAGTAAATAAAGTTTGTAAAATCCATTCAGGATGAACAGGACAACCAGTTAGATTTATAATTTTATGTTTTAGGTTTTCTAAAATATCTTTATTAATAGCTTCATTAATACTACAAATATCATCATTTTGAACAAATTTTGAATGAACTCCGCCATAAGATGCACAAGAACCAACAGCTATTATATAGTTTGTTTTTGATGCTAATTTATTTAGATGATTAAAAGTTGAATCGTCGCAAATTGTGAAAAAATCTTTATTCGAAGAAATAGAACCCTCAATTAATAAAAAATCAATTTTTTCTTCTTGATTTGATATATCCTCAAGAGATTTATCAATAGTCAAACTTGGATGATAAATAAAATCAAAACTATTTAAAAAAAGTTCAAATCTACTTGAGTTAGCACTTAATAACGAATGGGTATTTCCATTACATGAAATTGCAGTAAACCAAACAACAGTTGGTTTTTTAGTTGTCATACTTCAAAGCACGATATATATTTTGAGCAACTGCATCTGAATAATAAAGTAAATCTTTATCTAAAACTTTTTCTCCACTCAAAAAAGCAAATCCACCTAAACATCCCATAATCATGGCAAATGCTGGAAAAAAGTCTTGTTCTCTAAACTCTTTTTTACTTGCACCTTCTTCTAGTAAAATCATAACTTCTGTTACAAATTCTCCTACACATAAAAAACCTTCACAACCTTGTTTGAATACTTCTCTATTTGATAAATAAACCCTTAAAAAATATTCTATAACTTCAGGTGATTTTTGAACATTTTCTAAATATTTATCTACAAATAAATATATTTTTTCTTTTGAAGTTATATCCATATTATTAATTTCTTTTAGTTCAACAGCTAGAATATTTGTAGAATATTTTATAGCAAATTTTGCAAGTTCTTCTTTTGAAGAAAAATAGTTATACATATTTCCAACGCTCATACTCATGGCTTTTGCAATATCTGGAATCGTTGTATTATAAAAACCTTTTTGTGAAAAAAGTTTCAAAGCATTTTGAATGATATTATCTTTTTTATTTTCTTTATTAGTAGAAATCTTTTATTCCTTAATTTTTTTTCAATAATAATACATTTAAGATTAATAAGGTATGAATTTTATAAACAATGAACTTTATAATTTTTATAATAGTTAATAATTTCCATTAAAAACAAAGCAATTATTCCCATAATCCAATAAAAAAACCATTGTGAAATCATCCCAATAAATCCATCTTCTTGAATATAATCTACAACTTGAAAAATAACAAAAAAAATAACAGATGAACTAAAAGAAAATTTGACATTTTTATTAAAATCGATTATCTCATAATCTTTTAATTTGAATCTATAATATAAGAAAATAAATCCAAGAGGAATTAAACCTAAAATATAAAGATATTCTATTTCTATTAGTTCAATAGTCTTGTTTTCCCCAAATATAAAAAGATAAACTGCAATTATTGCTATAAAAGTTGTAGTAAAAAGATTAAGTGGTTTTGTCAAAAGATTTCCTTTTATTTTTGTGAATTTTAGCTAATAATATATAAGAATCCACTATTAATTAGATTAAACAACTACATCTATCGAATTAACAACTCCTAATCCAGAACCGTCTTCTTTCACAAAAATACCATTGCTTTTTTGTACCGCATCAGTTTTATCTATCGCACTTTGATATTTAAAACCACTTTGAACATCTCCTAAATAAATTGCACCTACATTTCTATCAATAAGTGAAACTAAAGAAGAATTGCCATTTTCATCAAAACTCCAAACTTTTAGTTTATTAAAAACAGCATCTTTTTCATCTATCCAGTTATTTTTATCATCATCATATAAAGCAAGTTCAGCAAAACCATTATTTGTATTTGGTCCAAACAATTCACTTCCATTGTCGATTTTTCCATTTTCGTTTTTATCTAAAGCTAAAAAACCAGCACCAAATTTAAGTTGTGGAATCATTTCTGTAGTTCCATCATTATCTAAATCAAATGCAAAATGAAGATTACTAATATTATCAAAAGGATTAACATCTTCATCATAATTAATCACTAAGGGATCAATAAAACTTTTATCTCCAATTATCATTTGAGTACTTTGAGATTTATAAAATTCTTGTGAAAAAGAGAGTTTCAAATTCATATCAAACGATTGAGTAGGTGTATTGATTTTCACTGAAGAAGAAAAATCTACGCTTTGTTTTTGATAATATTGCTCTTGGGTATTAAAAACAATAGCTTTTAATTCATTATTACTTGTTTGCTGTTTTTTATAAGGATTCATTGTATTTAGTAGAGAATCATCTTTATTTACATTGAACTTTTTATTTGGATATAAACTTATATTTTTTTTATCACCATTAATTTGTCCCAATAATATTTCAATCAATATCTTTTTTAAACGGTCTTCAAGGCTAAGATTATCTTCATAATCATAAACAGCACGACCACTTTGAATCATGTTTGAATAAGATTCTTGTAAATTCAAAACAACTGCAACATCGTTTTTATTTGTATCGTTTTTTTCTCCATAATGAAGTTGCATAGATGTACTTTGTGAATGTTCAAAGTTAAATTGAGTTTTAGAATAAAGACTTACTTGTGAATTTACTATTACCATAACTAATCCTTTTAAACTAATATTAAGAATTGTATAATAATTATATATAATTGTCAATATTATTTGATAGAAATTCCATAAAAATGATTATTAGGAAGAAGAGTTTATTGAATATAAGGATAAAAATTTAGATTCTATATATTTTGATGACTGTACTTTTATAAAATGTTACTTTTGATAATTCTAGACTTATTGGAATTATTTGAAGTTCTTGTGAAGAGCCATTTGATGTGATATTTGATTCATCTAATCTTTCTCAAAACTCTTTTCATCGTTTGGATTTACGAAAATGAAGTTTATTAACTCTTTGATAAAAGATACAGGTTCTGAAGATTGTAATTTGGAAAATGCTCTTTTCGATAATTGCGATTTAGAACAAACTGTTTTTTCAAATAATAATTTAAAAAAAGCAAATTTTAAAACTTCTAAAAATTACTTAATCGACCTAAAGCAAAATGATTTACAAAATGCTTTATTTTCTCTTCTTGAAGCTTTGAGTTTTTTAAGTTTATTACCTATTAAAATTAAATAAAAACCTATTCCATAATTGTTTGAGTATCAAGTATTGAATATGTTTCTTCTGAACTACCATCATCTATATCTTTTTTCATAAAAAGAACAATCCCAATATCTTTAGCCATATAAACATAATATTCACCATCAACTGCATTATCTTTACATACTATTTCTATAACATTTTTATATTTATTGTCTTTTGTTGAATATTTAGATTTAAAGAACTCATTGATTTTATCTTTTGTATCCATATTTTCATAATAATTTGAAAATGAACAAACTAATGATTTCCCATCTTTATCATTTTCTTCAATCACTTTATCATTAATTTTTATATTTCTTTTGTAAGTAGATTTTTGTTTTCCATCTATTCCTGAACTCATTTTTACTTCATTTACAGAAATATCATACTTAAAATCAACATGTTCTTTAGAAATCATCGATTTATAATTTTCTTTATTTATATCCTCAAAAAAACCATATCGTTCTATTTGATTTAAATTTGTTTTATTTTTTTTGTAAACTTTAAAATCAACATAACTACTTGTTTTCTCTCCATCATTAAATTGTTCTGTAAAATTCTTATTTAAAATAACTTTATTATTATTTAAACTATCAGTATTAAACCAATGATTTGATAAATCATATGTTTCATTTTGAAGATTTTTTTGAACACAACCTGAAAATAGTGCAAGAATTGCAATTAAACATATATTTTTTTTGAACATAATTTCTTCTTTAATCTATAATTTATTTTATTATCAACACAAAGAAATAAAAAAACCGAGATACTAAGACCTCGGTTTTTAAATTCAATAAATAACTATTAAGAGTGAACTAAATTAGTTAATTGTGCAGATGTAACTTGGTGGAAGTTTAAGTATTTATAAACACCATCTTTGTTTTTTTCTGTAATTTTCTTAGGTACAATTTCCATATATTCTTTTACTGATGGTAATCTTCCTAAAAGTGCAGTAACAGCAGCAACTTCAGCAGAACCTAAATAAACTTGAGAACCTTTTCCTAGTCTATTATCAAAGTTTCTTGTACTTGTTGAGAATACAGCAGCACCCTCAGAAACTTGTGCTTGATTACCCATACATAAAGAACATCCAGGAATTTCAAGTCTTGCACCAGCTGCTGCAAAGATTGAATAATAACCCTCTTCAGTTAATTGCTCTTTATCCATTTTTGTTGGTGGTGCAACCCATAATTTAGCAGGAACTTCACCCTCACCTTTAAGTACTTCACCTAAAGCTCTGAATAATCCAATATTAGTCATACAAGAACCTACGAATACTTCGTCGATTTTTTTAATTCTTTTTGGATCATTGTTGATGTTTGTTAATGTATCAACATCATCTGGATCGTTTGGACAAGCTAAGATTGGCTCAGTAATTGTATTTAAATCAATTTCGATGATAGCTTTATATTCAGCATCAGCATCAGGAGTTAATAATTCTGGGTTTGCAATCCATTCTTTCATTTTATCAGCTCTTCTTTGAAGAGTTTTAGCATCTTCATAACCTTCTTCAATCATTTTTTCAATTAATGCAATGTTTGAAGATAGATATTCAATAATTGGTTCTTTTGATAATTGAACAGAACAAGCGGCTGCTGATCTTTCAGCTGCTGAATCTGATAATTCAAATGCTTGTTCAACTTTTAAGTCTGGTAAACCTTGAATTTCAACGATTGTTCCAGCAAAAATATTTTTCTTACCTTTTTTCTCAACAGTTAATAAACCATCTTGAATTGCTTGGTAAGGAATAGCATTAACTAAATCTCTTAAAGTAATACCTGGTTGCATTTCACCTTTGAATCTTACTAATACAGATTCAGGCATTGTTAAAGGCATCATACCTGTAACACCTGCAAATGCAATAAGACCAGATCCAGCTGGGAAAGAAATACCAATTGGGAATCTAGTATGAGAATCTCCACCAGTACCTACTGTATCTGGTAAACATAATCTATTTAACCATGAGTGAATAACACCATCACCTGGTCTTAATGTAACTCCACCTCTTGAAGAAATAAATTCAGGTAAAGTATGTCTTAATTTAATATCTGCTGGTTTTGGATAAGCAGCAGTATGACAGAATGATTGCATAACCATATCAGCACCAAAAGAAAGTGCAGCAAGTTCTTTAATCTCATCTCTTGTCATTGGTCC
>Ga0172378_10000441_pt1 | contig 36180 bp, 46 predicted proteins | sample GrowelOW332metaG_FD_119755 | JGI IMG/M metagenome (GOLD analysis project Ga0172378, IMG submission 119755) | Groundwater microbial communities from an aquifer near a municipal landfill in Southern Ontario, Canada - Pumphouse #3_1 metaG | ecosystem: Environmental > Aquatic > Deep subsurface >...
AACACATTCTGAATAAAATATTTCAGATTTATTTAAAGAAGCAACATTTAAATTTAATATTTCTAAATCATTTCTATTATCAGTATTATACCATTTAATTATATTATCTTCTAATAAAATTTCGCCATGATTCTCTTTAAAATATACAGAATCTACATTAGAATATACTTTTAATTCATATAGAGAAGAGTCGTAATCAAAATAATCTGTAAAATCTATTTCTAACATATTAGATGACTGAACAGATATTCGTATATTCAATCCGTCTCCCAAATCATTAAAATTTGATAGCTTAGAATGTGATATTACCTCTTTATTTTGAGGCAAATTGTTTCCTTTATGTTTATAATTACGAATTATTTCTATATATATTCCAGTAGCATTAAAAAATTCTATAGAGTTAAATTGTAGACCATATAAATATTTAGTAATCTTTTCATTTTTTTTTAATTTAGAATTTGTACCAATTTTTTTGATATATTCTAGATCTGGATAATTATTTTTCCAATATTGCTTTCTTCTTCCTAATGATTCTATATCACATTCATATTCTTTAGATTGCTCATTATATGAAATTTTATCAACTAGATATGAGTTTAATGCTCCAATAATACTTTTATTAACAGGCAGTTCTGAAAATGGAATATTGCATATTCTTATTTCTTTATTCATGAATCTACTTTTAGGTGATGAAAAAGTTTTAAAATAAACTCTTGATTTAGGAACTATATTAAGATTACTTGTATATAAAACATCAGAATCAATAAAATTAAAGCCATCAGTAATATTAACTGATGGCTTTTTGAATAAAAATTTTGATACTATTTTTTTTGATTCGTTCTCTCTATATTCATTAGTAAACTTATATAATTCTCTATAAAAAGGAGTATGCGTAATCATATAAGTTCCTCCTTTAAATTAAGACATTTCTGTTACTATAGTTTCTATTTTGTTAAATAATGTAACTAATTTAGATGAATGTCTATTTGCACTTTTTTCAATTGATTTAATATTGACTAAAGAATTACAGTTTGTTATAAGTGCAATAAATAACAAATTAAACATTGATATATTTTCAATACTAAATGCACTAGTTTCACCATATGAACGCATCCATTTATCAAATAATATTCCTAATGTTACATTATTCATATCTGGAAATATAGTTTTTAAATGGTCAACTAGTGTTTCTAAACTATCAAATACTGATGTCGGACAACTTAAATCAATACTATCGATTGTAGATTGATCTAATTTAACTATATTTGAAGCCGAACTTGCAGCTCTATCTTCATTATAACCTAGTTGTATTAGCATAAATTTAGCAAAAATAAATTTATACATTTCTTTTCTTACTTGATCTATATTCACTAATTTATTTAATACACTAACCATTAATTCTGAATACAATTCAATTAAGCCATTATTTGCTAACAAACTCATATTATTATTTTCTATTAACGAAAAAGTACCAGATAGCATAAGTGTATATAAAACTAATGGATCAATTTTAACCATACCGTCATTATCAATTTTAGAATAATTTGAAATATTTATAATCACTCCAAAACCACCCGTACTCATTTTATATTTAAAAAATGGTACAGCAACAGTTAATTTTATTCTATCATTATACACTAATTTAATTATGCCTTTTCGGTATAAATCAATCACAGCAAATTTTCCAGAATAGTTAAATGACTTATGCCTTATTTTATAAAATACATCTTCTAATTGTTCTTCTGTTGGGTAAATTGCTCCTTGTTTTTCATTTATAATATTTTTTACACAAGAAGTAATTTTATTAGCACCCATCATTTCAGCATATTTAAATACTGAACTTTCACTTAAACTTTTCATGTTAAACACCTCATTTCATTATATTATAATGTCCAAATAAGAAATTAATGTGATCTACATAATTTTAATAAATCACATTTCATCATTAATCTTGTTAATGAAATATACATTCTTTTTCTTGGTTTATATAATAAATTTAATTTTATACGAATTATTCCTTTTATATAATTAAAAGATAATTCTCGCTTATATTCTTTATAAAAACTTATTGCTTTTGAATGTTTTATCCATCCGTAAGAACTCATATAACTAGTACAATTCTTTAAACTATATTTTCCTTTCCTAAGTTTTCTAGCACATTGTAGAATTCTTAATGAAATAGTTTTACGAATTCCAGTTGGATAGAATCCCATTGTATAACCAACAAAATCTATTTTTCTTCCTATAAATTTCTTTTTGTATTTATTATATCTATATACTTATACTTTAAATATTTGCCAATTATCTTTTATTTTACAGCCCAAATACTTTTCAACAAATAACGATAATTTTTTAAATAATTTATGTAAAGATTTTTTATTATTTGAAAATATACATATATCATCCATATATCAAATTGTGTGTGATATTGCAAATCTTATATTACTTAAAGATACTGATTTATCTGAATCATATTTATTTCCATGAATTAAGTAGTTATCAATTATAGTTAGAAAGAACATAGAAAATAATTGTGATGTTACCCATCCAATTGGAATTCCGTTATGCTTACCAACGTCACTGTGATAACTGCATACTAAAGTTTTTATAAGATCTAAAAATCTTTCATCTTTATATTTACTTTTAAATAATTTTAGAAGAATTTTGTGATTTATATTATCGATATCAATAATTTTTTCAAATACATTATTAATACGCTTCATATTATCTCCTATCGTATATCAATTAAAAAATAACTCGTACATAGATTTTTCACCAAGGTTACTAAAACTATTTATTCTACAATTTTTTAGCAAGGGCTACGGATATTATTCCTGCTTTCCAGAAGTTGTGAGTAATCTTCGGAAATCGTGTCATATTAAGAATTATGAATTAAAACGAGTTTTTTAGAAGGCCGCCCTGATGTTGATGTTCGAATTAGTAAGGCCGTTGTTCAGGTTGAAGTAACGGAGACCGGCATTACTACCATTGTTCCAGTTACCGCCAGAAATCACACAACGATTTAAAAATTATTTAAAGTATTCAATAAGTGTATATACCTTATCAAATAGACATCAATGTATAATGAATATTTCACGTATATTCCATCGAGGTCAATAATACCCCTTTTTTAAAATTAATTACGCAATTGCAATTAATTGTAATATGAATAATAAGTTATATATTTTTAATTAATAAATTTATTTTTTTGTCACATATTTTTTTTCAGAAGACTGAGCGGTGTTCACCGCTCAGTCTAGCCAACCGTACAGGGACGGTTGGCAGAGTGGCGAGCTCAAGCCGCACGCCCCCTCTCTTCCGTTACCGTTCGCTTTACGCTCACTACGGAATTCTCTCCCCTTGGCGTTCGAAGGCCGCCCCGATGTCGATGCGCGAAGTATCAATGTCGTAGACCAGGAGGAAGTAACGGAGACCGGCAGCACTACCATCGTTCCAGCGACCGCCAGAAAGCACACAACGACTTGAACTATTCGAACTGGTATTTGTATTTTCACTTAAATAATCACCATATCCATTAACAGTATTAGCCCTAGAACCAACTTTAGCTGTTAATCTAGCCCATGGATAATTTGGATCATAACCTAGTTGTTCAACATGTGCATTTGCTGTAGTTCTTGCATTAGAACTATTTAAGAACTCTGATGGACAATTATATTGTAATTTTTCATATTTATTAAAAGTATTACTATATAAATATGGGTTATCACATACATAAATACAGTTATTTAGTAATCCATTTTCATCAGCTTCATGCTTAATATGAACTCCGTCTATAAATTTCCATATATTCCCGAATGGATTTTCTATCCAATTCCATTTAAACGGATAATATGTATTTGTTGAATTTTGAGAATTTGCAATACTTGTTCTAAATTCTGATTCATCAGTATAACCACAATTATATCTAGTATTCCATACAATATGTGATGCTGTTACTGTTATTGGATCATCATCAATAGTAATTTCATATATATTTCCACTAAGTAAATTTGTTGATAATACTTTTCTATCTCTAGCAATCGACATATTTCCTAATGCTGTTCCAATACATATATATGAATTTTCTCTAAATGAATAATTTACTTTAATAGTATTTGTATCTGTTGCTGCTTCTTGTACTGTATAACTTGCACTATATTCAAAATTTGTGACACCATTAGCTTCATATTGACTATGTGTACAAGCAAACTCTATGTCCCATAATAAAAAGAAAAAGTCTGTATATGATCTTATATCTCTTACATGATATTCTTTAATATCAGAATCAGGATTTAAATTATTACAATAAGTTCTAAATGTTGCTAATTGAGTATTTATAGTAGGAAGTAACCCAGATTTAGATGCAATTACAGTTAATCCTCCAACAGTCTCGGTACCAGCTTCTTTACATGAAAAATCATGATATCTTGTTAGTATTTTACTATATTCTGTTGATGTAACGGAATCTATAGAATATCTTGTTTGCCCAGACTTATAATTGTTTGGAATGTGATAACAATCCAAATCATCTATATAAATATATACTCCATTTAAATCTTCAATCATGTTTCTTGGAATATATTTTATAAAAAATCTTGCAGGTCTATATCCTTGAAGTCTTGTTTTACAAACAAAATTGTATTCATATATTATATCATTGATATATCGATCTGGTATAATAGGCCATGTATCAGTTATATCAATTCCATCAACGGTTTTAAACTCAGTTTTTATAAAATATAATGGGCATCTTGTAAACTCATTATTATGATCATCTGTAACTTGTTGCATTGAATTCCAAGGATATATACCGTTTTTCCAATTATCTGAAGCATAATCTCCTCCATAGAAATCGTTACGACCCATATAATTAGTTTTTGAGAAACTAGCATGTAATAAATCACTAGAGGCATTTGGTGTATGTGATGGAATAATTGTTAAAATATCTCCAACTCTATAGCATCTATCTAAAAAACTAGATGTTTGTGGCATTCCCATTGATACTGATTTAGGATTATTATTAGCACTAGGAATTCCTGTAAATGTACGTGTATCTGTTCCATCATGAACCATTCTACGATAGCCAATTTCAAATAAATCTATTTGGTTTACATAACCAACAAGATCAAATAAAGTGGCATTATCTGGTACATTGACATTAAGATTACATAATGCTGAAATTATATCATTTTTCTGATTAACTATATTGTTATTAACGTATTCTTTTGAATAGAAGATATCTTCAGCATTTAATTTCTTTAATTTTTTATCTTGATAAACTAAAATTGAATGATCTTCTTCTACTAAAGTTGTAGTTTCAAGATCATAAATATGTTTTAAAGCCATATTAAAATCCTCCTTATATTATTAATTTATTTTATTGAATTACTTATTAAATTCATTATATAACTGTTGATGATATACAATTCTATATTTTTGAGAACTTTATAATAACAAAACGAAAGATTGAGGTGAAAATAATGCGAATTTCAAGTCGTTCTAATAATAGAATAAAATTTAATGATGAGCATACAAATTATACAAATAAAAATGGAATATTAGTACCATCGGTAACCACCATATTAAAGGTATTAGCAAAAGATGACGCATTGATGTTATGGTCAAATAATTTAGGATGGAAACATAAATCGTATAAAAAAGAATTAGAAAATTCATCTATAATAGGAACAACCGCTCATTCATTTTGTGAATATATGATAAATCAAGATGATGAATTATTATTTCAGATAACAACACGAATGAGTAATTTTCCAGTAGATTTATATACTCAAACAAAAAATGCTATATTATCATTTAAAAAGTGGTATATGGAGAATAAGGATTTTTTGGAAGTACTATATACGGAATTACAATTGATATCAGATAAATGTGGAGGAACTACAGATCTGGTATGTAATTTTAAAGATAAATTAATGTTAATGGACTATAAAACAAGTTCATCATTTTATATGTCACAATTTCTTCAGCTTGCACAATATGCAAAAATGTATTCTGAAAAATTTAATATTAAAATTGATGATGTTGCTGTACTTAGATTAGACAAGAAAAATGGTGATAAAGCACAATTATTAAGATTGTCATCATTACCAAATGGAGATTTAGAATATTATCAATATGTATTTGACAAACTTATAAGTTTATATAACTTTAATAATGTGCTTAATAATGATTGGGAAACATACAAATCATTAATAAATAGTGGAATTGTAATAGAATAATATTTAAGAACATAAATTGTTCATTAAGATAGATATTATTAATTTGAAGGAGATGATTTCGTGAAAAATACGCAAACTCAACTTGAAAAAATAATGGAAATTTGGATTAACGTTGTACAAGATCCAAGGATTAATATAAAACACCGATTTAAAAATTATAAGCATTATACATATTATCCTAGATTAAAAATATTTAAATTTATTCCAATAAATAGATTTGATTTTATAAATAGAATTTTTTATAAAATGGAGTGTAAGGAGGGAATAATATGAGTGTATTTAAAACAAAATATATGCATTATATTATAGATGATAATGTTATAAAAGTAGATCAATTATCGTTATTTAAAGAAATTAAACCAAAATATAAATGGGTCAAAAGTTTATCTAGATTTAGTTTTATAAATAAATTATTATTTAAACCAATTATAAACAGAAATAAATGCATATACTCAATTAATGCAATTTTTAATGCTATTAAAAATAATACTAATAAAAGAAAGTAGGATACATATGGTTGATAGAGGTTTTAAAGTTATAGCTTGTATTGCTGATGTTCATATTGGGAATAAAGCTATTTCTTGGAAAGAATATAAGTATCAGCTTAAAAAAGGCATTATAGAAAAACTTAAATGTATTAACTTTCTTGATGGTATTGTAATATGTGGAGATACAACTCATTATCAAATATCTCTAAATAGTGAATATGCTAATGTTTTTCAATGGTTTATATCATCCATAGTAAAAATAGCTATGGAACATAATGCATTTATTAGAATTATTAAAGGTACTAAATCTCATGATCTTGACCAATTAGAAAATCTAAGACATTATGAAGATACATTTAATTTAGATTTTAAAATTATAAATGATTATATGATAGAAACTATAGATAATTGTAACTATGCATATATAGCCGAAAACTATATAAAAGAAGCTATTCATGATTATTATAAAGAGATTTTTGATAAACCTGATGGATATTTTGATATGATGTTTTTACATGGTACTATAGAACCATGTAAATTTATTCAACAAAATAGTGAAAATATTAATACAAATGCACCTATTTTTAGGCTAAAAGATTTATACAGGATATGCAAAGGAACAATACAAGCAGGTCATATACATACTCCAATGACATTTCAAAATAAATTTTTCTATGTTGGATCAGCTTTAAGAACATGTCATGGAGAGGAAGAGGATAAAGGATTCAATATAGTTGTTTATTGTCAAAATGAAGGCTTATATAGAGTAGATAAAATTATAAATGATTATACTTTTAATTTTAAAATATTAGAAATTTCAAATCTATTTATAGAAACTAATGATGTTGATCATATAGTAGATTATGTTGAAACTTTTATAGAAAAGTATAATGTTGATAGACTTTCATTAAAAGTTACTTGTATTGATAAAGAAGAAACAACAGTTAAAATACAGCTTCTTAAAAAATATTTTATGAAGAATCCAAATATTACTCAAAGTTTTAAACTTTTATCAGAGAAAAGTTATGAAAGAGAAATTCAAAATATTGAAAGAAAAGAAAAAAAAGAATATCTTAAAGACAATCTTGATATTACTGAGCGAATAAGACTTTGGGCATTAATAGAAAGAAATTATAGACTTGAACCAGATGATATATTAAGATTTATTTCTAATAAAACTTTAGAAAGAGAGGTGTCTAAGTCTTGTGTTTAATTTAGATTATGATGAAAATGATATTTTATATGATAATATTAAAGTATATGACCCATCAGATGGATCTACTAAAAAGAAAAATTTACAATTAAATTTTACTTCTGAAGATTTAGATACTTTTTGTTTATATGTAACAAATCTAAATTCGGATGTAGTAACACATTCAGCTTTAGTAAATGCAAAAACTATGTTTGATATGTTAGATATGCGACCATATAATGTAAATGATGAGTTACGAGCAAAATTAGAATACATAATCTTAGTATTAGAAGCAAGAGTATATTTAAACCTAACATCTAAAACTTTGATTAAAAATCATGTATTACGTAATTGTGATATGAGATTGAAAAAATTTATAGAAGATGAAGTCTTAACAGAACTTAGCAATTCTAAAATATCTGAATCAACTTGTAAATATTTGAATTCTATAGTGTATGAAAATCTTATAGAAGGATATTCATTAGTATATTCTAAACGATTAGTTGGAATATTTGAAAAGAAAGAAAATGGCGGGTACAAACGAATAACAGAATTTTCTAATGATTTAAAAGAATTAATAAATGAAATGAACCAAGATATTCGTAAATCAGAAGAATTTACAAGAGCTGGAAAAGGTTTTGATATGAGTTCTCAAAATATTAAACATGAAATAAAATCTATTATGAAAGAACTTAGAGCTCCTACAAATAAACTTAGAACTGGACTTCAATATTTAAATAGAATGTTAAACGGTGGATTTGAGTCTGGACGTTCATATTTATTCATGGGTGTTACCGGTGTTGGTAAATCTATAATTTTATTATCTGTAGCCATGTGGATTAAAAAATATAATTCGCTACCAAAGCAAAATGATATGAAACAGGCAATTTTATTTATTTCTCAAGAGAACTCCAAATCTGAAACATTTGAAAGAATGTTTAATATCAATGTATCTGGCGATGATATACGTAATTTTACAGATGATGATATCGAAGAAGGATTAAGGAATATAGGATTAATAAGTGAAGAAAATGATAATGATAGTATAAATTTCATTTTTAAATATTTTGATGATAAAGAAATAGGAGTAAAAGATATAGATGCACTTATTTCTGATTACGAAAGACAAAATATACAGGTTATAGCAGTAATACAAGATTATATAGAAAAACTTAAACCAAAACAGAAATTTAATGAAATGAGATTTTCATTAGGTGCTGTTGCAACAGAAATGTCTGAGCTTGCAAAAGCTAGAAAGATACCATTCATATCAGCAGCTCAGTTAAATAGAATGGCATCATCAGTAGTTGATAATGCTATAGCTAATAATAAAACAAATACAACTAAACTACTAGGAAAACAGAATGTGTCGGAGTTAATTATGGCTCCCTATTATAGTAATATAATTAGTAAAAATGTTTTAATTGCGGGAACATCCTTAGAGCTTTAATTACTAAATATAGATAGTAATATTTATATGGCCAATCTAATCAATTGGGTATAGTAAAAATATTAAAGATTGGAAAATCCGCAGCGAATACTCTTCATATTAAAAATACTAAAGAAAGGAGAAATTTATATTAGAAAGAAAATAAATAATACTAATACGCTAGAAATTGTAAAAATTTTAGATTTATATAAATCTAATAAAAAACATATACAATCAAGAAAAATAACAAATAAATTAATTATAAATAATTCAAAATCAGAAAAATTAATGATTATAGATTATTATAGAAAAAATGGTGATATATATTTTATTGGAAGATTTATGAATACTGGATTTATTAATTCTAATATTCATTATTCACAATTAAAAACTGGAGAAATTAAAGATCTATTATACCCATCAGTACTAGGTATCGGATATCTTGGTAATGATTTTCATTTAATAATTAAAGATAAACAACTTCATAGAGTTTTATATATGAAATGGAGAAATATGATAAATCGGTGTTATAATAAAACTCATAAACAATATAAAATATATGGTGGTTCTGGAATTACAGTATCACCTAGATGGCATTGTTATTGTAACTATTTTTATGATGTCCAAAAACTTGAAAATTATGATAGGGGAAAAGTTATAAATGGAATTTTAACTCTCGATAAGGACTTAAAGCAATTAAATAAATCTAAATATGATATGGAATATTCTAAAAAATCATGCATATGGTTAACTGTGAAAGAACAAAATAAAATAGTAAATCATGATCTAGCACAAGATAGTCTTAAAAAATTTTTTATAGCTATAGATCCAGAAGGTAATGAAATTAAATATAAAGGAATTGGTAAATTTGCAAGATTGCATAATTTAGATCCTGGAGATTGCAGTAGGGCATTAAATGGTAAAGTTCCACATGTTAAAGGGTATAAATTTAAAAAATATGAAGAGTAACGTTCAACGACTATCCCTTAGGTAGTTGAAATACTACAATAGGAGTACGGCTCAAGTGAGTGGGTGAAAATCCCTTAAATGGAAATATAACACATCCTTCTGATTAAAGGATGAAGATATAGTCTCGACGTTTGGCGAAAGCCAAAGAAGTTCATAAGAGAACTGCATAGATTAACGACCTATGTGAAGATAATGCATGGGACATGATGAAAAATTCCGACGTTTGTATTATTATTAATCGTGAAATTGATGATAGTACAGAAATAGAACGTCAATATATGGGCTTTAAACTAGAAAAGTTTAGAGGTAAACCAAATAAAGATAAAGTATATGTATTTTTGCATCCATTCGATGAAAATAATGGAATACTATTACCACCAGATATTGAGGGTAAAGCTTTATCGAGATTATCTATAGAAGATTTCAATCCTTTAGGAGTTAATACTCTTAATAAAGGAGGAAGACCAGACTTTAAAGATTATGATTCTGATAATGATGACTTTATGGCATCATTTGTCGATATTATATCAGATGACTATAAAGATTCTTCAGAAAATTATGTAGATTTATATAAAAGTGCAGAAGAAGTTAGCAGTAGAATGTCTGAACTTACACAAAAAGAAAAAGATCTAATAAAACGAAGAAAAGCAGAAATGAAAAATAAGAATAAAAATCATAAATTAGTAAATAATAGGATTGTAATACATAGAAAGTCATATACTGTTAATAAAAATGGATATATAGAAATTCACAGGATTAAAAAATAAGGATAGGGAAATTCCCTATCCTTTATTACTTAATATAGTTTTATTTATATTATCTTCCTCATGTGAAAGAATTAATTTTAAAACATCGTTTATTGCTGAATAATTTAATAATCGAATTCGTTTTAAGTCAAATTCAAATTCAGACACATTATTTAAATATAGTATTAAATGATATAGATTTGGAGTTCCATAAAGTTCATTTGATAAAAATTTTGGATCTAATCTATATTTATTATACTGTGATGTGGTTAAATCTAGCATTACTGAATTATTCATTATTAAATCATGATATTTAGCATACGCTACTTCATCTAAATATACTATATTATCATTTTTTGTTAAAAATGATACATTTGGTATACTAAATGATGAAGTTCTACCATATCGAACAAAATCAGATAATGTTTGTATTTTACTATTATTCATTATATTTAACACCTCCCGATGATAATTCCATATCTTGGATTATCGTTTACAAATTGTGCTATTAATCTATCTCCTGTGTGTATTTCACCAATACCAGATGAATATGAGCCTCTAGAATCTCCTTTATTAACATTAACTAACCCACTTCCTATAATTGGAAGAGTTATATAGTTATATTTATTAGTATATGGGCTTATAGCAGGGGGAGTAGCATTTAGAAATATACTCATATTTCCTTTTTGTGATTTAGTTTCTAGTGGTGCTACATTTTTATCTGTTAAAAAAGCTTCTGGTATTATCACTTTTAATGATGATGGATTTGTACCAGATTCTGCTGCATAAACGAACATCGGAGATTTAAATCCAATATTAGTATTCATATAATTTATCACTCCTATAAGATTATTAGAAAAGAAGGTGAAATGACATGTTAATTAAAATTACTCGTAGAAAAAAACAAAATAAAGTTAGTAAATCTGAATTCAAGATTACAAAATTATTTTTAGATTATTTTGAATCAGAATATGAATCAGATTATTCTGTTACTATTGATAATAGTATTATCTGGTGTGGAGATAAAGTTATTGCATTTCCAGAGCATTATTCATACATTAATAGTGATATACCAAAAGATATGGCTTTATTTAGACCACTTAAAAATGAACGTCATTCCAATATACTTATTGATATGTTCGAGGACTTAGCAATGAATGTTCCGATGAATAATATAGAGATTAATGAATTTATAAATGATAATGGTAAAAAACGGTATAACGGACACATGGTCGTATATAATAAAGTGGTTAAAGAAAGTGTTATACAATCATCTCCATCAATACCAATATTAAAAACAAGTATTATTGCTAAAGTTTTATTTTCTAAAGTAGATTATAGTTTATATAAAACTTTGTTAAAGCAATATTTAAGTGAACAAAAAGGTGATAACGATGTTTGAACTAACTGATGGACAATTAGAATTAAAACATGAGATAACTAAATGGTATGAACATGATCTTGGTCCAGATTATGTTTATGCTGGTCCTGCTGGTACTGGTAAAACATCAGTTTTACCTTTTATAATAAAAGATCTTGGTCTTGAGCCAGAGGAAGTATTGTACTGTGCATTCACAGGGAAAGCAGCATCTGTATTAATGCAAAAGGGATTTGATGCATCTACAATACATTCAGCATTTTTTGATTTAAAAGAAAAACCATTATTTGATAAATTTGGAGAACCTATTAAAAAAAATGGTAGAGAAATAACTGGGTTAAAATTTATTGAAAAAGAATTTTTAAATCCTAATATAAAATTAATTGTGGCTGATGAATGGTCAATGATTAATTCAGATTTAGCGAAAGTTATGTATAAATTTGGTATACCTATAATTCTTAGCGGAGATGAGTTTCAGCTAAGACCTGTATTTGGAGAATCTCCATTTACATCTAAAGTGCAATATAGACTAACCGAAATAACAAGACAGGCTAAATATAGTGGTATAATAGTATTAGCAACTCTTATACGTGAAGGAAAACCTTTACCTACATATAAAAACTTTTATAATACTGCTCATGTTATGCCTAAACGAATGCTAACTGATAAATATCTTATTGATTCGGATATTATATTAACTCCTAAAAATAAAACTCGTAATATATTTAATGATAAAATACGAGCTCTTAAAAACCATACTGGTATTTTGCCTGAAGTTGGTGATAAATTAATAAATCGTAAAAATAATTGGATAACAAGTCTTGATGGCATTCCCCTCATTAATGGAATATTAGGAACATGTATACATCCTATTTTAATGAGTGAGTGTAATTTATCACAAGGTATATATAGAATGGATTTTAAACCAGATTATACTGATGATTGGTATGATGCATTAAAATGTGATTATGATTTTTTGAGAGAACCATGTGGCTCAAAAAATATAAATTTATATAATCAAGGCAATAAATTAGAATATGCTGAAGCTATAACAGTACATCTTTCTCAAGGATCTCAATATAATAAAGTATTATATTATGATGAATTTATAGGAGACAGAAGCGATATGCAAAAAATGAGATATACAGCAGTAACTAGAGCTATCGATAGTGTATACATGTTTGTTTAATAAAAAGGAGATGAATTATTATGGCATTAAATATAAATTTTTTATATAATTTTAATGGATTAGAAGTAATAGTTGAAAATCAAGATTTAAGTAAAGATTCACATAAACTAAATACCGTAGAGTTTCCTGTAAATATTACAGATGAATATAAAAATTTGTTACATAAAATAGTAAATAATTTAATGACAAATTTAGAAGATTTAAAGTCATATCCATTTGATATGGAATTAATAAAAAATGTGATTAAAGATAAAGTTAATTTATATAATAATGAACTTAAAACTCTTAATGATAATTTTTTATCTCAAATATATTTTGAGCTTGGTGATTTTTATTATGATTATGTAACTCCTATTTATTATATTGATATATTTATTAATTATAAAAATCCATATTTTAAGTCAGGAACCAATAAACTAAAATGTATAATTAAAAATCTAGAGGATGAGTTTCATGCTAATTCTCAAGTTGTAAATAAATGGTTTAATAGTATGATAAATAAAGAAATTGCTGAAACTGAACAAGATATTAAAAATGAAAAGGTATTTTTAAACGGAGCCACAGATGAGACAGATTATGAATTACATTCTGAAAATCTTAGAAATCTTGAGCAATTTCTTATAGTTCTTAAAGATAGCTATAAAAATAGTTAATTAAACAATGATATAAGAAAGGAGTGGATTTGAATGACTCATAAGCAATTGAATTTTTTATGTAGTACATTTGGAAATTCAAGACAGCCTGAATCTGAGAGATGGAAATGTATAAAATATATTTATATTGAAAAACCACTTATAGATATTCAATCATTTCTCAATAAGGGTGAAGTTATTTATATTAATAATGAATCTGTTGGTCCTGGTTTTTATATCATGGGTAAACCAAATGCTGATTTTGGCATAAACGATAGTATTCCAATTGTTACATTTATTCCAATTGATGCTGTAGATAAGGTTACTTTAATTCTTAGTGAATTAGATACTACATTTGGTAATGAATTAAATATAGATTTTACGGATGAAAATGATCCTAATAAGTTTATGATTAATAATAATGAAATTGATGATAGACTCATTCTTAGTTCTAAATATATTAATATGTACCCAGAAGATAATGAGTTTATGACAATAGTAGGATAGGAGGATTATATATGCTTAAATCACAATTTGATTATTTATGTGAAAATTTTGGAGATCCTTCTATTGATATTGGAGATAGATGGAAAGCTATAAAATATATATTTATAGAAAATCCATTAATGGATGTACAATTTCTTTTAAAACGAAATGAAATAATGTATGTTGATAATATTAATATCGGTCCTGGTTTTTATATATTAGGAACTCCTAATGCTGATATTGAACCAATTAATAAAGGATCTGTTATTACATTTATACCATTACACATGATAGACAAAATAACATTTATAACAAACTATATAGAGACTGAAAAGGTCTCAAATATAACTAAACCCCATTATCATAAAAATAGTCCTATAGTAGAAGGCATATCATTTAATACTGATAATGAGGATTTTAGCACAATTATAGAATAGAAAGGAGAATGTATAAATGGAGTATAGTAAATTTACAAATTTATGTAAATACTTAGGAGATCAAAATTTAGCTGAAAAAGATAGATGGAAATCATTAAAATATATAAATATATCAGGTCAGGCTATACCTGGTTTTGATTTTCAAAGATTATTAAACGAAGATAGAATTAATCTTATAACAAATTCAGATGTTGGTCCAGGATTTGTTATATTAGATGCACCATATTCTGATATGGGGGTAATGAATTTACAAGATCCTGTTCTTACGTTTATTCCATTATCATCTGTTGATTCATTTACATTTATAGTAAGTAAAAAACCTGTAGAAGGTGCAACTAACGTAACTATAGAAGAAATTGTTAAAGATATAACTAATGAAGAATACGATATACCAGTATTAATAAAATTTCCAAATAATACTTATTTCTTTGATATTGGAGAACCAATAAAAATTCCTGTAATATTTAGTAGGACATTAACAGAAGATAATTATGATATAACCTATCAAGATAATTTAGGAAATGATTTAAAGAGTAAACCTACAGCTTCTGGAATTTATTATCTTACAATAACATGTAAAGATGGTTATACTGGATCTAATCGTGTAAAATTTGAAATATCGAATAAATAAGTATACAAAAATACTTATAATTCCATATTATATTTTTGAATATGACATGCGAATATAATAATTATATTAAAATATTATACATAGCTTGACATATTATTATATTAAAATAAACTCTTCTCAACATCAAAAATCTATTAATAGGAGGAATTTTTAGTCATGGCTAAAAAAATTATAAGAGGAAAATACGCTTACAAAGATAAGGATAAGTTATCTAAAAAGCAGAGAGAAAAAGAACAGAAAGAACTTGAAAGAAAGATGCTTAAGAAACAAGATAAACAATTGAAGATGCAATGTAATTGTAATCATCTTGATTCTAAAAAGAATAAGCCTCATTTCAAGATCAGTAAGGATGGGTCTACACGTACATGTAAGATTTGCGGTGGCGTACTTATCAATGATCCTAAGTTAATTACTAAGGACTCAATTGAAGGTGCAGTTACATATATCTATACAATATTGAGTTTAACAAGAAATAAACTTAATATTGATGAGGAAACAGATAAGCAGATCACAAAGACTCTTCTTATGGTATCTCGTGCACCAGAATTACTTGAACTTATTAAAGGTCAGAGTATGGGTAAGAAGAAAAAGAAAAATAAGAATGGCAAGAATAAAAATGGTAAAAAGAATAAGTCATTCAATAGAATAAATTATTAATAAAACAAACTGTGCATGGAAATTCCATGCACAGTTATTTATTTTTTTTTTTATGTGTTATTATGATTCATTGTTATATATTATAATATTGAATAAAATAAGAAGGAGGAATGGATATGAACCCAATTTTAATTGATTGCGATGATGTCTGTATAGATCTATTAGGTGCTTGGATTAATGAATTAAATAAACGATATAATTTAAGTTATACACCAGAAGACATTAAAACATGGAACATTGCAATTCATATGCCAGAGTTAGAGAGAAATCAAATATTTGAAGTATTAAAGGAGGAAAGTTTTTATAAAAATCTTGAACCTATTAATGAATCACAGATTTATTTAAACAAACTTATTGATAATGATTATCCAATAAGAATAGTGACTGCTCATGACTATCATAGTATAAAATTTAAAATGGATAGATTTTTTGAACTATTTCCATTTTTAAGATGGGAACATATTATAGTTGCAAAAGATAAATCAATAATTAATGGTTCTTGTATGATTGACGATAATTATGAAAATCTAATTAGTAATAAACTTGTTAATAAAAAAATATTATTTAAGCAATATCATAATTCTGCACATCATATGGATAAAACAAATATAGATCATATAACATGTAGTTGGCATGATATTTATAGATTTATTGAATACCATTTTAATAGGAGAGAAATTAATGACATTAAATAGTATACAATATGATAATACTAAATTATCATATGTAGCAAAATTATTATTAGAAGATCAAAAAGGATATAGAAATAATAATTGTTATAATTCTGGAATTAAAGATATTTCAAAAATAGTTGATTTTGAGATTAATTATTTAAAAAATAAAGATATTCCATATACAATGAAAGAAATATATAAAAATATTCATAGAAAATATAGTAGTAAAAAAATACTTAAATACATATCAGATAATTTGAATTGCAAAATTGACGAAGTTAAAGGAATTTGGTTAACTACAAAATATGGGGTTGAAAAACATTATTTAATTGATGATTCATATAATGAAATTTCTTGTATAGATTTTTCAAATACTGAATATATGATAATATCTGATATGGATTTAGAAGGTGTTTTAATAGCTTATAAAGGAGAGTTAATATGTATCGCAAACTAGATCATTTAGATACACTAGAGATTAAAAATGAAAAAAATAAACAACCATATTTTGTTGAAATTTATGCAGAAAATATCGATATAGGAATTTCTAAATTTTATCTCTGCATTAAAATCGGCATTAAAAAAAGTAATATTATTTCTGAATTAACTGTAAAGAAATCAACTATACCAACTAGCTTTATTACAACAGATATTAGAGATCTAATGCAAGATAATGCATTAGATGAAACAGTACCATATACATATTTTGAAATATTAGATACATTTACAGAACCAGAATATAGAAATAATAAATTTGCATCAACTCTTCTCGATTATGTAATTAAATTTATTATGAATTTTAAATCTAATATAGTAATATTTACTTATGCTGGAATTTCTACGAGGGAATATATAAAAGAGCCATTTGAAAAAGATTTTCCAGGTATTATAAATAAAGTAGCTACTTTTTATGAAAAGAATGGATTTATAGACGTTAATTCATTTTCAGATTTTGACTCTGGAAAACATATGGTATATTTAAATGAAATTACGGCTAAACCCCTGCTCACTTCTTTTATAAATTTATATGAATCTAGTAAACATGCAGAATGCAGAAATACTGTCAAAGAATCAGTATTAAAACCTGATGTACCAAAACTTAGAGAAGTTGAAGAAGTTAATCCATTTAATAAAATTATTAATTTAATTAGTAAAGTATTTAAACCCAAGATGCGTAAATATGATGTAGAATATAATTTAAATTACTCAATGTGTAATGTGATTGAAGCAGTAAATAAAGAAGATGCAATTAAAAAAGCACATGATTTAATGGAAAATATGAGTAAAGAAGAGCAGATAGATAGATTTCTTGATGCTGCTGAAGGTGGATTTACGCCATTTGAAATCACAGATGTTGAAACAGGTCAAACATTTGATATATAAAATTTAATAAATTTGCTAACAAGCATATATTATTAATATGAAGGAGAGTGATATAATGGCTAGAAAATATGATGCTTCCGATATTGATATTCTCGAAACTGATCGAGAACGAGTTCAGAAACAGGCTCATATTTATATACCAGATAAAAGATTATCTGGTGCATTACACATTATCAGAGAAGTAACAGATAATGCTCAAGATGAAGTAATGAATAGCTCTGGAGAAGTTACTGTTACATTTGATGAAGTTTCAAGAGAAATAACAGTTAAAGATAGTGGTAGAGGTATTCCATTAGAAAAGTTACAAGAACTATGTGAAGTACTAAATAGTTCTGGAAAATTTTCTAAAGGCAAAGATTCAGCATATATGAATGCTGGTGGACTTCATGGTATAGGTCTTAAACTTGCAAATTTTTTATCTGAATATTTTGTAATAACATCTATTCGTGATGGTAAATCCATAACTCGTTACTATGAGGATGGTATATTTATAAAAGAGAAAAAAGAATCTGATAGTTCTCATGGTACATTTGTAAAGTTAAAATTATCAGACAAGTATCTAAAAGAATTAGATAAGATGAAATGTAAACATATTCAAAAACTTATAGAAGAAAAAACTGATGCATGTCCAGGATTAGTTACTGTTTTTAAAGGTGTTACTAAAGATGGTAAAAAAATAAAAGAAAAATATGTTGGTTTATCTATAAAAGATCTTATGAAAAAATATATGAAACCAACATCAAAAACATGGGATTTTGAATATGAATCTAAAGATGGTAATACTAATGTAAAGTTAGCATTTGGCTATGATTCTAAGGCTACAGAAGGTTCTAATCTTATGGGATGGACTAACTTTATTTATAATAAAGAAGGCGGAACTCATGTAGATGCAATATCAGATACATTATTTGATGTATTTAGACGATACATGTTAAATAATTTCTTATCAGATAAAGAAAAGAAAACTTTACAGATAAGAAGAGAAGATATTAAACTTGGTCTTTGTGGAGTATGTGTATTATTAACCACAACACCAGAATTCATGGGACAATACAAAGAAAAGATGATATCAGAAACTATAAAAGAAGAAATATCTAATTTTCTTTATAAAAAACTTAATAAATTATCTGATTCAGATATGAAAGATATTTCTAAAATTATTAGAGATAATATTAAAGCAAGAATATCTTCTCAAAAAGCTAGAATGCAAGTTAAAAAAGTTGGAAATGGACTTTCACGAGATAGAATTGAAGAATATATTCCACCTAAAATGGGATGTACTACAGATTATACAGAAATTTATCTTACCGAAGGTAAGTCAGCAGGCAATCAGGTTGAGAAAGCACGTTCCGATTTTCAAGCGGTATATAAACTTAGAGGTAAAGTAGATAATATTTATGATCTTGCTATAAGTGAGATGAGTAAAATAAAAATTATTGAAGACTTATCTCGAATTATAGGACTTGTACCAGGTAAACAAGGAACTATAATTCCAGATAGAATTTTGGCTTTAACTGATGCGGATTAAATATGGGTCCGCCTATATGGTGACATATAGAAATAAACTACATTTAATTGCGGGAACGAGAGACTGAGTCTCTATCTGTACTAGTTTAATAGTATGGATGCCTAAGAGCTTTAACTACTAAATTATAATAGTAATATTATAGTGGCTTGAAGTAACTACTCAAGGTATAGTAAAAAGGTTAAAGATATATGGTCAATCCGCAGCGAACTAACTAATAATATTATAATTTAATAGAAAGGATGGTGAATATGATAAAACTGCACAGAATTAATAATTTTTCAAATATAAAAGTAGGAAATATTTATTCAACAAATCAAAATGGTTATTTTAAAATAATAAAAATCTTAAAAAATAAATATATTATAAAATTTCTATCAACTGGTTATATTAAAACTACAAAACTATCTAAAATTAAATCTGGAGTTTTAAAAGATAAATATAAACCAATAGCTTTCTCTATTGGTTATTACGGAGATCTTAAAACCCTTGATAAAAAATTATCTAGAGAATTATATTGTAGATGGAGAAATATGCTATCTAGATGTTACAATGAAAACAATGCATATTATAAACTTTATGGTGGAAATAATGTATATGTTTCAGATAGATGGCATAATTTTAGTAATTTCTTTGAAGATGTACAGTTATTAAATGGATGGGATAGAACACGTTTTATGAAAAAAATGATAACTTTGGATAAAGATAAATTACAACAAAACTCTATTAAAAAAGTTTATTCTAAAGATACGTGTTGTTGGTTATCTATAAAAGAACAAAATGAATATATAGATTTTAAAAGTTCTCATAAACATGAAATGATACCATTTGCATGGGAATATAATAATAAGCATGGTATAGCATTAGGAATTACACAATTTGCAAAAGAACATAATCTAACAATTCATTCTATTAGTCTGTGCATCAATGGAACATATTCACAACATAAGGGTTATAAGTTTAGAAAATGTACAGATGATGAACTTAAACTTTTATATAAATAGTAATATTAGTTAGACGTTCAACGACTATCCCCGAGAGGGCAGTGAAATTCTGCAATAGGAGTACGGCTCAAGTGAGTGGGTGAAAATCCCTTAAATGGAAATGTATGTTGCCTTATTTTATATAAGGATAAGATATAGTCTCAGCTTCTAGGGAAATCCTAGAGAAGTTCATAAGAGAACTGCATAGATTAACGACCTATGTGAAGATACTGGCAGATGGTATGGCAATCCGTGCAGGCATTGTTGTTATTATGGCCTGTGCATTTCCTCAAGTTATAGAGGAAGGTAAATTATATATGGTTGAACCACCTCTATTTGCATTTAAAGATGGTAACGAAAAGAAATTTGTCTCAACGAATAGAGAATATTTAACATATCTTCAAAAGTCGTTTGTTAAGAAAAATGATCTATATAGAGATGGTCATAAAATGAATAATGATGCAATATTTGATTTTCTAGTAAGAAATGAAAGATATCTTGAATATCTACAAAATGTTGCAGATCATAATATTTGTAGTTCTAAATTTATGGAATTGATTATAAGTAATATAAATAAATTAGGAATTGAAAAAGATTCTATTGATAAGTGGCAGAAATTAATTAATAAAGAATTCTCAACACAGTTAGAAGTTAAATGGAGCGAAGGAAGAATTACAGTTAATGGTATTAAGGATGGCACTTATGAATCTTTAGAAATAGATTCAGATTTAATTAATTCCAAAAAGACACAGAAACTTATAAATATTATGAATAATAACTTAAATTATATTAGAGGTTATTCTATTGATAATGGTAAAGAAATAAAAGATAATCTCACAATATATGATGTACTTCAAATCTTTAATAAATATTCAGGTAAAGATTAAAGAGGTTTAAAGGTCTTGGAGAAATGGACGCATATGATTTAAAAAATACTTGTATGAATCTTGAAAATCAAAAAAGTGTTAAGATTACTGCAAAAGATATTAAAAAAGCTAGAGATAGATTAGCTGATTGGCATTCTAAAAAAGAAAATGCTAGAAGTTTTAGAAAAGAATTTATGTTACAATATATTCCTGATATTCAGGATATTTCAACTTAATGCTATGTATACTTTATTTATTAACAAATTAAAATACAATGATTTAGAATACATCGCAAAAAGAATGAGATATAAGGTAATTACGAATACATATATTCATTTTGTATTTCAAAATATGAGAGTTGAAACGCTATTTAGTAATAATGAATTCTATTTATGCATAGTAAAAGGATCTAAATCTAAACAAAAAATAAATGATAGCAAATTATTTAATAATAATATAGTTTTTATAACTGATTATAATTCATTTATTCTTGATTCTAAATATGCTGATGAATTGATGTCTTTTGATAAAGAATTTAAAAAGTTTTATAATAAATATAAGAAAGAGAAGATATAATTCTTCTCTTTCTTTTACATGAAAAAAAGGGGTGAAATAATTGGAATTTAATAATTGGAATGGTAAGACATTCGCTGAAGTTGTAAGAGATTTTTCAAATTTTATAAATACTATGAAAGAGGTATATTTTAAAGATAAAGATGTAGAATCTGAAATGATGCGTAAACAAAATGATCTATTACATGATCTAGAATTAGGAGATCTTAAATACCATGATATAGCTAAAATTGGAAAGGAAATACGAAATCTTAGAATTAACAGAAGGGAATATAAAAATGAATACTTATTAAATGAATCTATTAAAGAATTTTATAAAGATTATGATGGGCAGAAATTAATAGATAGATTAAATGGTCTTGCAGATAGATTGGAAAAAGATGCTAACATGATTCAAAATCAGTATTATAATAAAAGAAGTAATATTGATAATCTTGCTAATCTGAAAAAGGATAGTGGTAATCATGAAGATTCTGAAAGTGAAGATTTAATACAATTAAATAGAGTGTTAAAGAAATATTGTTTAAGTCTTGATTCAAGTATATTAAAGGATAAAAATGGCTCAAACTTGCCTGTAATTGAAGCTAAAATGCAAATGGAAATGCCGTTTAGTCTAAAAAAAGGCAAACAGTTAATAACTGATCTTGGGAATAATATAGAGAAATTTTATAAGCCTGGACTGCATGATATAACATGTAGAATTTCATCATCAGATATGATGCTCCCAGATCAATTCGGTAAAAATACATTAACTGGGCAAATACATATAATTCTTTCAGATGATGTTATATATGAATTACATGTAACTATCAGAGAAGGAAAATCTCATGACAAGAAAAATAAAAGAGGAAAGAAAAAAGGGAGAAGGTGACATAATGCAAAAAGTATTTGTTATTGCGGATACTCATTTTTATCATAAGAATATAATAGAATACGAAAATAGACCATTTAACAATGTAGAAGATATGAATAATAAAAAACTGGAATCAGGTCATATCAAAGAATGATAAAGTATTTCATCTTGGCGATGTTTCATTTGGAAATAAACAGCAAACTAAAGATATTATTTCACAATTAAATGGTAATAAAACCCTTGTTCTTGGAAATCATGATACTAAAAATCTAAAATATTGGTTAGATATAGGATTTAATGATATTAGTAAACATCCAATAATATATAAAGATTTTATAATTCTGTCACATGAACCACCAGAGTATTTTCAGCATACAACTCCTTATACATATATTTATGGTCATGTACATTCTACACCTATGTATAAAACCTGTACATCAAATACTGCATGTGTATCAATTGAGCGATGGAATTATACTCCTATAGAGCTAGAAAAATTATTTGATTTAATGAAAATTAGTATATTTTGATAAATTGGAGGTGGTAAACTATGAATGGACATATAGTTCATGCTACAAAATTTAGTACTGACGTTGAAAAATTTGAAAATGTGGCAGAAAATCAAAATCTCAATAAAAAAGATTTAAGAGTATTCTTATTCTTGTGCTGTAGAGTTGGAAGTCAGCATTATAATAGAATAGATAAAGCTCAAATAGCTGAATCATTAGCTATACCAAAAAAAGATATTGAAAAGAGTTTAGATAATTTAGAGAATGAAGGTGTAATCTCTAAAGGTTCTGATGATCATGTTAAATCTGGTTATAAAATGACTTATACTGGATATAATAAATATTAGGAGTGATAAAATGGCAGTATTAAAAGCATATTTAGCAGGGTTTGACGTATTTGATCTAAAGGCAAAAGAAATAGGCGAAAAATATAAGAAATATTTAAAAGAGAAATCATATGATACTATTGAAGGATTATAACCTTTAGATAATGAATATTCAGATCCATTATCTATATTCATATCAAATATATCATTAATTGATAAAAGTGATATAATAATAGCAAATCTTAATAATTTTAGAGGCTATGATGTCGATAGTGGTACAGCTTTTGAACTTGGATATGGATATGCAAAAAATAAACTTATTTTTGGATATATGGATGATACACGACCGTTAATAGAAAAAATTCCATTAATACGAGATGGGATGCAATTTGACATGAATGGTTATAGTATAGAACAATTTGATTTTCCAGTAAATCTTATGATAGCTATACCTTTTGATAAAAGACTAAGAGGGGGAAGGATCTATTGGAATTGTTAAAGGAACATTTTACGATTTTGTAGATACATTTCTAAACAGTCATGATAATAATAAATCACCTTGGATTAAATCATAAATTTAAATTAAGAATAGAGAGATCATTCTCTATTCTTAATTTTTTTTTGGTCTCTAAATACATCTAAATATGTACTATATTTATGAATAAGAGTAATAAATGTATCTCAACAATACATTTTATTTATCTAATAATAAACATCAAACACTTATTATTAGATAAAAATAAATTAATATTATGAAAATAAAAGGAGATGAAATTTACTATGATGAAGGTATTAAAAAGGATTAAAAAGTTTTTCAAAAAACTAATAAACAAAATAAAATATAAAATTAATCCTAAATACGTTGAGAAGAAAGAACGTAAAAAGATTAAGAAAGAAAAAGAGATATCAGAACAGTATTCAGCTTGGGGTAATTTTCTAAGATGGATAACTGGTTGCACGGATTTGAAAATAAAAACAGCAGAATGTTATTAATAAAATTATTTATAAGGAGATAAATTAAAATGAAAATAAAAGAATTTTTCAAGAATGCAAGAGCAAAAGTAAGTCAAATGAAAATTGTAACAGGAATTAAATCATTTTTCAAGAATGTATTCAATAATAAAGTAGTTAAAACAACTACAGATACGGTTAAGAATGAATCAGAAAAAACTATGACAAAAACCAAAGAATTCATAAATACTCATAATAATATAATCGATAGTGTAGCTGGAAATGTCTTTCATAGATTCCAGGAAAAGATTAAAAAGATGTTTAAAAAGTTTACAAAAACAGTAAATGATAATAGCCAAAAATCAAAAGCAGTTAATATCGGAAGAATTGCACTTAAAATAGTATGTATTATTGCTGCAATTGCATTTGCTGCACTTGTTATTTATTGTATTAAAGATGTATTTCTATATTGCTTAATGTTAGTTGCTACTTGTGCGGCTGTTATGTTATGTATAGAATTTATACTCTGGGTGCTTGGAACAGCACTCAGTTGTAAAATCTAAATCGGAGGGATAAAAATGAAATTTTTAGAAAATAGTATTTTTACTAAAACTGGAAGATTAATGAGAAAAATAGAAAAAACTGAAAAGTTTTTAGCTTTTTTTTCAGATTTAGAAAAAAGTATAGATTCACTTATCGAAACATGTGATAAAAAACTTGAAGAATTAAAATTATCTGAACAAGAAGAAACTAAAAATACTGAGTCTAAATGTGAGTGCGATGTTGATTCTAATAAAGATAATTCCGAAGATTCTGAGTTTGATTTTATCAATAGATTTGATGAAGCGATTAAAAATGCAAAGAATACAGTTGATGAATCAGATGATGAAGATGATGAGTGTGAGGATTGCGATTTAGAATGTGGAGATCATTGCATAAATTGTACATCTAATAAAGAGAATTATGAAGAAGATTACTCAACCCAGCCTAATAAAAAAGTTAATAAAACTGAGTCAGATGATATCATATCAAAGTATGAAGAAGAATTTGGTGATGATACCCCAAGAGTTCAGAAAATTGTTCATACAAAAAGAAGTTCTGAAATAAGATCTAAAACAATTCCTGGCAAAAAAGTTACAATAAATAAAAACGTTCAAAAAATTAGTTTAAAGGAAGAACATGTTAAAACTGCAATAAAAGTAATGATTGAAGATAATGTTGATCTTGATGCGACTCTAAAACTTTTAAAAGAAGAAGGAATTGAATTAATTGATGAAAAAGATGGAACTTATGTAAATGATGATGGTTCGATCGCTTTATCTGTTGGACTAACTAGTGACGATATAATAGATAGAGCTATATTCAAATTTAATTTACCGTATCCTCCTCATGGACCGCAAAATCTATTTTTTAATAAAGTATTAAATGAATTAAATATTAAAAAAATAGATCCTAAGTGGAAGAATATAGGTATAGGCGGTATGTCATCCATGTGTCAGATTGATGATGAAATAATTGCAGTAAACTGTGCAATTTCTGGAAATGTGTTGTATATAACTTTTATTTACAATGTATATAAGGGCTAAATACAATACATAAGAGAGCAGATTATTTCTGCTCTCTTAAATTTATTAAAAGGAGGAAATTATATATGAATGTAAATGAAAAAATTCAAGAAATCGAAACTGAACTCGATAAACTAAATGGAATTGCAGATGGAATATCTGGCGAATTAGCAGCAGATGATTATGCAGAAGATATCGATAGAGTTCGATCAAGAGTAGAAATACTGTTAAAAGAGGTTAAAAACCTGATCAAAGGAGGCTCAGATGAAACTAATACCGATAGAACAACGTAAAAATAAAATATGTCATTTTTGTGGAACGGATAAAAGTGTGAAGTATACAATTAATAATATTGACAACGAAAATAAAATAGAAGTTTGCTGTTGCAATAAATGTGTAACTAGATATGAAAATAAATCTATATACAGATAGAAATCAGTAGTACTATTATAAATAAAAAGGAGATTGTAAAATTATGAAAAGAAATTATAAAGGTTTAATGAGTTTATTGCTCACTGTTATTATATTAACAATGAGTATTAATCCTGCCTTTGCAGCACTTCCCGAATACGGAGAGGAATATTCTACGCAACCAACGAAAACCTATTCGCAAACATTTACTGATGTTAATAAGTCTTATTGGGCTTTCAGTTATATCTCGGAAATGGTTGACCGTGGCGTACTGTCAGGTTATCCAAACGGATATTTCTATCCCGATAACACAATCACAAGAGCGGAGTTCGCAAAGGTAATGTGTCTTGCCGCTTCAATTACAGTAACGCCTGTATCAGCTACCTCATATGCTGATGTAGCTGCAAGCGAATGGTTTGCACCTTATGTAGAAGCAGGAAAATACTATCTGAGCGGCTATGTGTCTGACGGAAATAAGTATTATATGCCTAACGACAATGCCTTGCGTGAAGATATTGCCGTAGCCTTGGTTAAGCTCAAAGGATATGATACCTCTCTGTATGATGAATCCATCTTAAAGGCTATGTTTACCGATTATCAGTCAATCAGCTCAGGTGCAAGAAAGTATGTATCTGTTGCAGTTGAACAGGGCTTAATTTCTGGCTACGAGGATAACACTTTCAGAGGTCAGAATACAATTACAAGAGCTGAAGCTGCTACGCTTCTTTGGAGAGCATATCAATATGGCAGCGGTAATAAGGTTTTTGAAAAGGAAGATTTTGAAGAACCTGTAACACCTGTTAAGCCTGTTGAAACTCCTACAACAAAGCCAGATATAACAGAAGCAGGTGAGCCAGAACTAACAAAAGAACCTGCGGAAGTAGAAGTACCGGAAGTTGAATATCTGTATAATCTGAAAACTATTGCAAGCAGCGTTTCCAATGTTGATGGTATGGTAGCTACTGATGATGGTATTGTATATCTTGATGGAAACAAAATCATGGAAGTAAAAAAGGATGCAAATAAGGCACAGTGCATTCTTGAAGCGTCTGATATTGGATATCTCGGTAAAGAAGAACTTACAAAGAGTCAAAAGGCAAATTTACCATCGCAGATTAGAGCTATTGGCTACAATCAAAATGATGACTGCGTTTATGCTATTATTACTCAGCCGTACGATAACAATTTGGGATATCTTTACAACGTCACTGAAAAGACTGGCAGAGTACTGTGTTCTGAACCATTATTTGGTTCATATGGAGATTACTCAGCATTAGGGAAATATCTAAATGATTCTCACAATTTTGTATTTGATAATTCAAATAACGCAATGTTTATAGGTTTAATTGTAAGTGAAAATGGTATTATTTATAATCAAAATTGTTATAAATACTCTGCATATATAAATAATGAGTATTTTACAATTTATGATACAAGTATAAGTAAAATGAATAAAGCAGGTGATTTTGAAAATGTTGATTGCTATGTTCATGGAAATCCCAAATACTTTGCGGCAAACAACAAAGAATTTTATTTCACATCAAACAGTGAAATTGGTGTAGTTGATACCAATGGAGATTATAAGCTGCTTTGTGGTATTGGAGATATTGATAATATAGACGGAAAACCTGTTCGTATAAGAAATATAAAGGTAGTTACTTCTGCTGTTGATAATGATGGTGTGATTTATTATTGGGACATCGACTACAACTGCATTCGCCAGTTGGAACACAATTAAGTAGGAGGGAGGGAGTAATCTCTCCCTTATTACATATTATTTTTTTGATATATATTATAATACTGAATAAATAAAAGATTGGAGGAAATATAATGAAAATAATAAGTATTTATGATGATGCAGATTACCGTAATATGATTATCTATGTTAGAATGGATAATATCCTTTTTAAAAATTATACTGAAAAAACTGATTATGAAAAATCTATATTTAACAGAATTGCAGAAGCATGTATGGAAAAATATAATCCTAAAAGTATTTGTATTAATGAAATATTTAAAAATAGTAATCGTTTAATAATTCATGTTAATAATTCAAAAGAATACGAATATTATTTTATGGATTTTAGAAAAAAATGTAATACGTCTGGAGTTTATTTTATAAAACACAAACTTGATTTCTGCATAGGACGTCAATTTATTGAAATTGATAATTTTAACTTTGAAATAGATAAAATTAATGAAAGTACTTTGGCTAAATTATTAGTGTTAGATTTAAATTCATAAATTATTTTAAACAAATAATTATATAAAATTAAAATGGAGGAATTTATTATGTTACTTACTACAAAATTTATGTTGGATGATGACCAACGCAATTATCTTGAAAGTATTGGTATTACTCAAAAACAGTTGACAGCATTAGAGGATGATAAACTTGATATTGTTTCTGATATTAACACTCTCATTAAAGCATTATTTGCTTGTAATAAGTCAACCATAGCTTGGGATCTTATTAAAGAAAATTTAGAAATTATTGATTTCAGAGATGTTATGAACACGCCATATACTGAAATTGATAGAACTGCTACAGATGTATTTAAATATATGTACGATAAAAATATTATTGATGAAAAATCATATATGTATCATGAAGCATTATCTGGTAAATTAAACAATTGGGAATTATGGAAACATAAATTTACTGGATTAACTACAACTCAAAAATTAGAATTGCTACATAATTCATTTAATGATATATTCGTTCAAGCCAAAATTAATCCATATGAATTAGGATTAATTCATTTAACTGAAGATCAATTTGATTCAATTTTTAGTAATATTGAAAAAGATGAAAAAATTGATTTTATATTCGAAGATAAACCATGTATTGATATGGATGCATACAAAATTCAAGAATTATTATTAAATAACCATCTAGACCCTGAAAAATGCATTAAATATTTTAATATCATATTTGAAGTTTATACTCACTCATATTCTATTGACGATGAAAAATATAGAGAATTTTATTATGAATTTTTCAATACTATAAAATTATATGTAAAGAATATTGATTCAGAAATCCAAAATACTTCAACATTAAAAATTTTATATTCATTAAATATTGATACTCTTCAAAAAATGTATATTATAATTGACTGGATCAGAGATAATTTATCTAAAGAATATAATCATATAGCAGAAAGAAAATTTATATTGACATTTATTATTAACTGTCCATTAACATTATCTAATACATTTACAATATTTAAATATGCATCAATTAATGCACCCATAGAACTACATAATTATTTAAATAATGATAAAAATCTTGAATTTACTATAAGCTATTCATTACACCCATTAGTTGATACTAGTAATTATATTATAAAGTATCTATTCCCAGGTGGATGTCCAATGGTTTATAATAAAAATAGTAATATGATTATGATAGGAAATGATATTAAACCTTATGCAGAAGATGATTTAGCATTTATAGATGATTATTTAATAGCAGAAACAGTCAATGATGAATTATTTAAGAATTTTAATAGCATTGATGAATATAAAGAATTTATTCTATGTGCTTCAGATTTTAGAGATAAGATTAATAATTTTCTAGGTTAAATATTATATAATATATCATAGAGAAAGGTTGTGAATAATATTTGGCTAATAAATCAACAAATAGAAAAAGAGAAGAATATGATATCGATAGGTTAACATCATTTATAGATAAGAATTCTATTGAAATGGAACCTATTGATTATAATGCCGAGAAAATGGCTATTTTTGCTACTAATATTAATATGAAAAGGCATGTACCAGAATTAAAAGATGGTTTAAAACCTGTTCAGAGAAGAATATTGATGGTTATGTTTGAACAGCATTTATTTAATAATAGACGATCTAAATCATCACAGATTGTTGGTGACGTTGTAAAAAAATATCATCCACATAGTCCAGAATCAACATATGGTACAATGGTAAATATGGGACAGCAATGGAGAAACAATGTACAATTAGTTGCAACTAAAACTAACTATGGCTCATCATATGATCCTGATGGATATGCTAATCATAGATACACTGATGGCGGGTTGAGTGATTTTGCATATGATTGTTTCTTTAAAGATTGGAAATTTATATCTCCAAAAGAAGATATGACTGTTGACTGGGTAGATAATTATGATGGTACATTTTTAGAACCAATGTATTTACCTGCAAAATATCCATTATTCTTATTAAACTGGCATAAGGCAATGGGAGTTGGTAGATATACTAGTACTATTGGATTTAATTTATCCGAAGCTTTCGAAGCAGTAATTCAGTTAATTGAAGATCCTAATGCTGATATTACTTTATATCCTGAAGATCCTAATGGTTGTATTTTAATTAATAAAAAAGATATGAAAAATATAATGGATCAAGAAGATATAAAAGTTAGAATGAGAGGAAATTATAATATATCTCATTATAATGGAAAAGATGTAATAGAAATAACATCTGTACCATATGAAGTTCAACCAATTACTGTTAAAGAAGCTATACAAAAATTAACTGAAAAAGGAGAACTTCCTGAAATATCTGATATTGATGGATGTTCAGATAATCTTGGTACTACATTTAGAATATCTATAGAAGTTAAAAAGGGCTATGATCCTCATTCTATAATGACTAAATTATATAAAAAGACACAGTTAGAACAAACCTTTATAATGAAATATGGATTTGTAAATGGATTAGAATCTGTAGATTATACATTACGTATTGCTATATTAGAATGGCTTCGTTTTAGAAGGCAAACTATTAAACGTATGTATAAAATACGAAGAGTAAATAATCTAAAGAGAATGCATTTCTTAGAACCTCTAATTAAAGTTATTAAGTCTGGAGAGATTGATGAGTTTATTAAAATCGTAAGAAAAAATAATACAGATTCTGCAATTCTTAAAATAATGAAAACTTTTTCATTAACTGATTATCAAGCAGAAAAAATTGTAGGTGTTAAAATATCAGATTTATCTATTAATAAACTTGAAGAATATGAGACTGAACTTAAAGATCTCATAGAGGAAGATGTTTATTTATCTGAAATGATTCAATCCAAAAAGAAAGTAAATAAATTAATCGCTTCTCAATTAAGAGATGGAATAGAAAAATATGGAAATGCTAGAAAGTCTAAAATAACCCAGTTAATAGATACTGTTCAAATAGCAGATACATATCATTACTTAGTATTTACTAATAAATATGTAAAGAAATTACCATATGATGATAGGGAATACCGTATAGGTAGACTTGATATGGGAGAAAAAGTATTAAAAGTAATTGGAGTTAATAATAGAGATACTATAGCAATATTTACACAAGATGGAAAGTGCTTGCCTATATGTGTAAATGATATTCCAAATTCATCAACTGCTGCTGTTGGTATTTCATATACGACTATAGGTGCAAAAGATAATAATTTTGCAAGTGTAATTTGTATGAATGATACTGAATTAGGAAAAAATATAGTATCTGTAACTGAAGAAGGATTAATATCTAAAACTTTATATGATGATATTAAGGATAAAAAGAAATCGTTTGTATTTATGAAACTTGGCAAAAATGATAAATTAAGAGATGTTTGCTTATCAGATAAAAAAGAAGATTTATTAGTATTCACAAATCAAGGTAATGGAGCTATGTTCCCATCTAATGATTTTGAAACTACATCTTTAAATACAAAAGGAATTTCTGCAGCAAAATTAAATGACAATGAAAAGATTATAGGAGTAAGATCTGTATCCAGAAATATGAAAGACTTGGTATTATTAACAGATAGAGGTTATATGAAGAAATTCTCTATTAGTAATATGCCAGATACAAAACGTAATGCTAAATGTATTGAACTTAACTCTTCAAATGGAAATTTAATAGATGTTCAGGCACTTAGTTCTGATAAAACAAATATTTATATTTGTACAACACCTGGAGCATTTGAGGTAGATCCTGCAAATATTAAAATTACCTCAAGAATAAGTAAATCTATCAGAGTTATAGAACTTAAATCATCAGACTATGCATTTAGTTTAATGTAATTTAAAAAGAGTGGCAATTTTGTCACTCTTTTATTTTTTGTATCAAAGGAGATGCACAAATGAAAGTATATCATGGAACAAGTTATGATAACTATATTAATTATATGAAAAAAGGAATAATCCCAGATATCAAAAACTGGAATCAGAGTAATTCAAATCATATATATTTTTATAGTGATAAAGATAAATATAGTTTAGAAGATGCATATTATTCATCAGTTAAATGTGCAGCAATTCATAATTCACAATATGAAAAAGTAGTTATTTTAATTGGAGAGATTGATGATAATCTATTAATTCCTGATAATTCTGATGGAATGACTGATTTTGAAAATAATAGATTTTATATAGATAAAAGTGATTTTAACATTAAAGATTTTAAACTAATTTTCTTTAAATATAGACCTAATGAAAGAGCTAAATACTTATATAACCAATATCATAATACATGTGCAACAAGATGGGATGATATAAAAGATTATGTGCATGAATTAGATTATGTCGAAAAAGAATGTGATAAAATCTATAAAGACATAAATGAATATGAGTATTCTTTCAATGAGATTAGATATGAAAATAATATATTAGATTGGAGAATTAATATGAAGAAGATCATTAATAAAATAAAAAATAATATTATATCAAATATTAATTATGAAGAAAATGATATAAGATCTGAAGAAGAAAAGACATTATCAAGCATGAAATGTGCGGCTATGATAATTGTATTAGATTTACTTGTAGTAGGATTATCTGCAGCAGTTATTATTGTAAATATATTAAGATAGGAAGAATGTATATGATATTTTTTGTCATTGTTTTATTTAATATAATTTCAGGTATTACAACTTATTTACTAACTTCTATATTTGCTATGATAATAAATAATGAATATAATATATTAAAACTATATTCATTATTTACACCATTAAAGTTAATTGATGAATATTCTCCAGATAAATCATATGATAAAGTATTAATAAAGATTTTATCTAGGTACATATTATTCTCTACAGGTTTTATTGGTATTTCTATATGTATGGTAATTCATAGAATAATCTATGAAATTTATAAGAATAAGCATATTAAAAATACTATCCCAGAAATCACCTGTACAGATGAAACTAAATTAACTAGCAAAAATATTTCTAATCTATCTGAAATACGTGATTTAGTATATAAAGAGTCTGGGCATTATATATTTGAAAATACAAAATATAATGCCGAAGAAAAAGATAATATTATAAATAAAAGTTCAGAAACTAGTTGGAATTTTATGATAGATGATAATCTAAAAGAAGAATATTATTATAAAATATTAATAAATACAATAAAATCATTAAATTTAAATTATAAGATATCATTTATTGACGATATAAATAGTTTGGATCAATATTTATATGAATATTTTATGGATTATAAAAATCATAATCAAGAAACTATAGTTTTAACTGATATTAGAAATCAAGTTGAACTAAATTCAAAAGTATTTAAACACTTAATAACATATATTGATATGAAAGAATGCTTACATAAACCAAACTATATCACAGAGGTCATAATGGATACATTAAATTCTAGAACTTAATAACTTGATTAGTGAGTGTACATATTACTGTACACTCACTAATATATAATTTTTTTTGCCATAAAAATATATTTTGGAAACATTTATATAGAGTAGTATTTAGGGTTAAACTAACTAATTGGAGGTGATTATTTAAAATGGAACCAAATGTTGAATATACATTATTGAATGCATTATATCCTACATTAGAAAAAAATCTTTCTGAACAATCGAATGTAAAGAAATTAATGTTAGGTATTAAAAAATATGCAGATTCACATTCAGATATTTTATTATCTGTAGATATGAGTCAACGACTACTTTTTAGCGAAAGAGATAAGAATTTAATATATGATGTCACTGGTTTAGAACCTTCTGTTATTTCTAAAGCAGTTAAAGAATCTCCTGTAATAAAATCTACATGGAGAATAGCAACCAATCCATTTTATATAAGTTGTTTATTAACTGCCAGATTTTTTGAATTGAAAAAAAAGAAAGCAGAAATGGAAGCTATAATTGTTTATATGAGTTATGTACTTTATACAAGTTCACACAAATCTAGCTTTCCATATGTTCCTAATAAACAAATAATGGATTATACTATGAATAATTTATCTAACCGATATCTGATTAAACAAGTTGGTACTATACAAGGTATGATAGAACATACTGTAATTAATGCTATTAATGGAAGATATGAAAAAGATCTTCAAGACTGTTCGGATATATATATTAAAGATATATTATCAGCACTAGAAACAAGAATGTCTAGTGTTATTAAATATATAGCCGCTGAATATTATAAGAATCATAAATCTGGCGAATATTTATTTCATGAAGAAGATTCAGAAGAAGAAAATAATTATCATTTATCTGATAATATTTCATATAAAATCGATAGAGTTGTTAACTTTGTAAGTGCGTCCATTATAAGTGAAGGATTTGATTATAGTACTTGTGTGAAAAGAGCTATTAATTTGAATTCTGGAGCATCTAATAAAAAATTAGAACCAATGCTCAGAACTATTATAAATGATGATATGCAAGAAATTAAACCAATGATATCAGATATTCTTACATTATTTATTTATAAAGGAAGTCCAGGAAATAATATAAATGATATTAAAACAATGAGATTTGTATCTGAAGCGTTGCAAATCTATAAATCTAATTCGCAAGATGAGGTTACTACTCGTATTAAAGTTAGATTAAAACATTGGATAGATATAACTGCTGAAAAATATGGCAGAAACTTTATATCTAAAGGTAAAACATCATTAGATACATATCGAAGAGCAATTTATACTTGTTTTATTTTTAAAATAGTAGAGTGTAGTAAATAAAATCATTTGGAGGGAAATGAAAAATTCTCAGAAATGAGGTATGTCAAATATGGCAAAAGAATATTATGATCAAACTATAGATTTACTTAAAAAAGGATTAAATTCAGGAGAAATCTATAAAAATTTAAAAG